>Ga0316207_10003014_pt1 | contig 16252 bp, 15 predicted proteins | sample 6weekpyrite_MG_FD_204943 | JGI IMG/M metagenome (GOLD analysis project Ga0316207, IMG submission 204943) | Microbial mat bacterial communities from mineral coupon in-situ incubated in ocean water Damariscotta River, Maine, United States -... | ecosystem: Environmental > Aquatic > Marine >...
GAATATTCAAATTATGGCACCCTTTGAAGCAACGCTATATACCCTGGAAAGGGTGAAAGCGGGCGAAGATACCATTTCTGTTTCAGGAAATGTTTTACGTGATTACCTCACTGATTTGTTTCCTATTTTAGAATTAGGTACGAGTGCCAAGATGTTATCTATCGTACCGTTGCTTGCCGGTGGTGGCTTATTTGAAACCGGTGCAGGCGGTTCTGCACCGAAACATGTAGAACAGGTATTGCAACAGAATCATTTACGTTGGGATTCTTTGGGTGAATTTTTGGCTCTTGCGGTTTCATTAGAAGATATGTCGCAAAAAACAGCTAACAAGCAAATAAAAGTGCTGGCAGAAGCCTTGAATACAGCAAATAGTCAATTTCTGAATAATGATAAATCGCCATCCCGGAATGTTGGCGAACTAGATACGCGCGGAAGTCATTTTTACCTGGCGATGTACTGGGCACAGGCGTTGGCATCGCAAAGTGATGATGAGGAATTGAAGGCATTATTTATACCCGTAGCAGAGCAGCTAACAAATAATGAAGACAAGATTGTTGAAGAACTCAATAGCGCGCAGGGAAGCGAGGTTGAGCTGGGCGGTTATTATCAGGCAGATACTGAAATGGTGTCAGCCGTTATGCGCCCGAGTGTCACCTTAAATGCTGTCATTGATGGGCTGCATTAGTTCACAATAGAATTAAACAGTTATCAGGCCAGGCAAATGGAAACATTCATACAGCTGCTGTTAGGCTCCAGTCTCTTGCTCGGTCCTTTATTCTTCTTTATTTTCTATGCAGACAGTATTTTTGGTTATGGCAAGTTTGTCGGCATTGCATATGTTGTTGGTATGGCAATCGGTTTTTTTATCTGGAAACCATTGCTGTTGATTACACTGGTAATAAGCTGGGCTTTAATTGTAATCAGTTGGGGGATGATCTTGTGGGGGATTGTTTTCTATAAAAGCGAATAAATGATTATATTTATTCCTTTTGCATACGTCGTAACTCATTAAGCAGTACATCATCATCCCATGCTCGTCCCCCTACAGTGCGATGCGTAACCATACCTGTTGGGCTAATAATATAGGTTGTTGGTAAGCCCATTACCGGATAGCGTTTTATTACCGTGCCATCTCTATCCATTAGTAATGGAAAATCAACAGGGTAATTACCGGTAAATTCAAAAATTGTGTCTTCATCTTCGCCTACATTAATGGCAAGGATCACCACATTATCATTAGCAAGTTTTTTGTGAGCTCTGTTCATGGAAGGCATTTCTTCACGACAGGGTGGGCACCATGTGGCCCAAAAGTTTAAAACCACGACTTTGCCCCGGTAGTCAGATAGACGGTACTGCGTGCCATCAATGTCTTGGATATTAAAGTTATAAGCAGTAAAGGGGTTGGCAACCGGTGGAAAAACTGTTTTATCAGCGAATAAAAAAGCGGCGTAAGCGAAAAGCACTAATCCAATGCCAGATTTTAAAAAATAATTCATGGTGCCTCCGGATCAGCATCAATGTCCGCAGCACATTGCATGTCAGGAATGGTAACGCTACGTTGCTCACCATGCTGTTGCCAGGTTAATTTAAGCGTGAATGAGTCTGCAGGAGCCAGGTTAAAAATAGCCATGCCCCAATTGTAGTCGCCGGGCTGATAGTCTTGTGTTGTTGGTAGTAAGCTCCATTCAAATGCAAGTTGAGCCGGGGTCGGTACATTGAGTGCTTGCCATTGTGTTGCCCATTTTTCGCGTGTTTTCATTTCACCAATTTTTCCATTATGGCGTACGACCCAGTTTTTCATGTGATAGGTAATGGCAGAGGGTTGCGTTTTGTCTGAAATATTTTTGAACACGGTTTGAAATACACAACTTTGTGCGATGAGCTCAGCATGTTCGCTGGAAAAGCCACGTGCTACAAAGTAACCACGAGTTTGATCGGGAAGCCGTTGTACTAAACGGATTGACATCCCCGTATCCTGATATTGCCAATAGGGAAGCATGGCTTGTTCATCTGTACCTGTGGTAATAGAGCCAATGTTGGTTGATGGCGATCGGAGAGGCATCGCTGCAGCGAATGACGGTTGTTCGAGAATATCAGACCTTGCTCTTTGTGAAGCTTGTTGTTTTTTGCGGACTAATTGTTCTTTTCGTTTTATTTCTTTATTTTGAAAGCTAAGCTGTTCTTGTTCGACGTCAGCGCTTTCTGAAATCATAGCGGCTTGTGGAGGTGAGCGTTTGGCACGTGCCTTCATAGGTGCTTTGGCGAGTTTGTTAGCTCCCTGAGCTTGCTTGCTTTGTTCGGGTGTTTGAACTAATTCAGTATCTTCTATAGCTAAGGGCATTATGCCATCTACCGGGGATAGCTCATCTTCCATTAGCGTGACGACGCCAAAACTCAATACCAACACAGCAGCAAGCGAGGCCGGTATGCGCCAGTTATTCGAAAAAGGTGCATAGGGGAGTGAGTACCTCGACGTTTTACGTTTCGATGCTGCAAGAATAGCGTCATCAATGTGAGCAGGCGGCATGTCTTGTTTCGCCTGCTTATATAAAGACGATAGTTGCTTGTCTTCTGGAAGATTATTATTTTCAGTATTCATAATACTCCTCGTAGACAGTGACGTAATGCTTTGAGGGCATAGCGTAAACGGCTTTTAATCGTTTCGCGACTTGTTCCTGCAACATCGGCAATATCAATCAGTGATAGGCCGCTTTCTTCTTTGAGTAGAAAGCTTTCGCGTTGTGCTTCTGGTAGCTGACTAATGCAGTTGAGTAATTTCTCTGCTTGTCGACTTCGATTTATTTCTGAAACCAGATCAATCTGGTCATCATCTTCAAGTTCATCTGCCAGCTCTTCATCATAAGAATCAGGCAGCCGACTGTTTTTCCGGTAATGGTCGATTAACCGGTTATGGGCAATGTGGTACAGCCAGGTGGTAAACTTTGCAGAGGCCTTGTAACGCTGCCGTGCCTTGATGATATTAATCCATACATCCTGAAACAACTCTTCTGCAGTAGCTTCATTGCCACATTGGCGCTTGAGATAACGATAAACACTGCCCTTGTGCTTGTTGTAGAGGCTTTCAAACGCAGCAGTATCGCCACTGCAATAAGCCAGCATCAAGGTTTCGTCATTCATTCCTGCATCCATGTTCTGATAATGACATTGCTTTATATCGATGTGAAGGGTGAAGAGTTACCCTGAGCTCAGGGTAACTCGACAGGGTTTATTGACTCGCTAAACTTTTAGCTAAATTAACCAGTTTCACAAATTCACCACGATAACCAAATGGATCATTACCACGTGATTCTCTTGCCAGCTCTAATATCTCACTGTAACCATAGCCCTTCAGATAGTCGGCACCACGTAATTGTTGGCCAAAGGCTGCAACAGAGGCGGAGAAACGAAAACGATCACTTGTTTTGGCAATGTCAGTCTGCACATGGTTACGATTAATCGCTTGTTCAACCAAGGTGCTCTTGTCTCCATCGGGTTGCTTATAGCGTAGTCGCAGGAAAGCCAGTTCGTTATTTTTAATGCTCTTTTCCAGACGAGTTCTAAGGTTATAACGAAGCGGATCGTTAAGGTTGCCTTTACTGCCAACCAGAGAGACTTCATACAAGGCGGTGACAGAATGACCGGCACCAATTTCACCGGCATCAATTTTGTCGTTATTGAAATTTTCACGTTTGAGTATGCGGTTTTCATAACCGATTAAACGATACTCGGCAACCTGTGACGGGTTGAATTCGACCTGAATTTTTACGTCTTTGGCAATGGTGTTCAAAGTGGAACTCATTTCATCGACGAGCACCTTTTGCGCTTCGTTGAGGGTGTCAATATAGGCATGGTTACCATTACCGGCATTGGCAATTTGCTCCATGAGGTGATCATTGTAATTACCCATGCCAAAACCGAGTGTAGTGAGCGATACACCCGTTTTGCGTTTTGCTTCGACGAGATCTATTAAGGCTTCAAAGTTAGTGGTACCCACATTAAAGTCACCATCAGTGGCGATGATTACCCGGTTAATACCTTCTTTAACGAAGCCTTGTTGGGCCATTTGGTAGGCGAGTTTTATTCCCGCTGCGCCATTGGTGCTCCCCCCGGCGGTTAATTGATCGAGCGCCTGGTGAATTGTAGCGGTTTGATCGCCGGGAGTGGGTTGTAAGACTACGCCACTTGCACCGGCATAAACCACCAGAGACACCTTGTCCTGAGGACGAAGTTGTTTGCTGAGTAACTTCATTGATGTTTTTAATAATTGCAGTTTATTGGCTGAGCGCATGGAGCCGGAGACATCAACAAGAAACACCAGGTTTGCCGGCGGTAAGTTTTGCGTTGGTATATCCTTGCCTTGAATACCGACATGCAATAGCAAGGTATCTTTATTCCAGGGCGTAGGCGAGAGTTCGGTTGTCACACTAAAGGGGTGCTTGCCTTCAGGCTGCGGGTATTCGTAACTGAAATAATTAACAAGCTCCTCAACACGCACAGCGTCTTCACGTGGCAGGCTGCCGTGATTGAGGAAACGGCGTACATTGGCGTAGGCACCGGTATCAACATCAATACTAAAAGTAGAAACAGGTTGCTCGGCAACACGTTTTACAGAGTTTTCATCAAAGTGGTGATAGTTTTCCCGGTCAACAGGCTGACTTGCAGGGCGAATTCGTGACAAATCAGCACTATGTAGTGCAGGTGAGAAGGCCATGACACCGGCAGGATTTGATTTTTGCTTACGTGAAGCTTCACGTTGACGCATGGATTTTTCAGCAAGTTCAGATGATGCGGTGGATTGCGTTATAGCAGGCTTCACTACATGCTGTTTATCGCCGCGTGAAATAGAGTCTTTGTCTGTTGCCATGCAGCCAAGCAAAAAGACAGCGCTGGCAACGGCAACAGCCATGGGTTTGAGTGGTATATTTATGTTCATTAGAAACTCCTTATGTTTGAAATTAGCTTGTGAGGCTATAAACGCATGAGGAGAGTGACTGGGGTTAATTATTTTAGATAAAGCGGCAATACACCTTAATATAATGTTATGTCTGACAGGTAATTTCTATAAAGACTGCTAGACTGTTTTTAAACAATGAATACGACTTTAATCTTCAAACCTCGGTCTTGGCCAATATCTGTAAAGTTATCAGTAACTTTGTTGCTGACAGCATTGCTCCCGATGATTTTGACCGCTTATTACAACCTGCAAAGCAGCGTTGCCAGTCTCTCTGACACTGAATTACGTAGTATTAAGCAGTTATCCACAGCGACCGCCAATCGCGTGGATCAACTAATCAGTGATATGCGTTTTCTGACCAATTATCTCGGTACCGAAAATGACATTATCGAACTAGTTAACAGTAACGCACCGAAGAAGGTTATTTCTGTACAGGGCAAGCTCCAACGTTTGATTACTGCTGATAATAAGCTTGAGTTATTGTTCGTGATGGATAATAAGGGCACGGTATTATCTGCACCATCTGAAAAGTTTATAGGTCGTAATTATGCTTATCGTGAATATTTTCAGGCCGCGGTCCAAGGACGCGTGTATGTATCCAATATTGTTGTTGGGGATGTAACGCAACAGCCAGGTTTATTCTTCTCAGGGCCAGTATTAGGTTCTTCGGGTCGGGTTGAAGGTGTCGTAGTGGTGAAAATTTCCGGTGCTACTGTGTCTGATATTGTCGATGAAGCCAATATCGATAACCTGACGGCCTATCTTGTTGACAGTGATGGCGTGATCATTTATCACCCTGATAATACACTTTTATATAAGAGCCTCAAACCGCTATCTACTAGAGCACTTGATCGAATTGTTAAAACGAAGCAATTTTTGCTTAAGAATATTGAAAGCCTTGAAATGACGAGTCTTGGTGACGCAATTATTGGTGCAAAAAATCCAGGTACCGTAGAATATATTTCTCCCTTAACAAAGGAGGCAGAAGTTTCGGGTTATGCTCCACTTAAGGAGCACCACTGGGTTGTTGGGGTGAGTACACCACGGAGTAGTTTTGTTGCACCACTGAACCAGCAATTTCAAAATGTCATCTACAGTGTTATTGCCGTTGGTTTTATTTTTACTATTATTGCTTTATTTTTTGCACGATCATTTATTCGTCCTCTCCATGCTTTAATGAACGCAGCAGATCGGGTTCGTAATGGCAATTATGAAGATAGTGAGATACGCATAACACGTGGTGATGAGTTTGGTATTTTAGCCCGTACCTTTAATCAGATGGTTGCGGGCATACGCGAACGCGAACGTGAGCGCGATATTTTCGGACGCGTTGTGTCACCTGAGGTTAGAGAAAAATTACTTAAAGGCGATTTACAGTTAGGTGGTGAAAATAGACATGTAAGTGTTTTGTTTTCGGATATACGTGGTTTCTCAACCATGAGTGAGAAAATGACACCTGGTGAGATAGTCGAATTTCTTAATGAATATCTTACTGAAATGACTGATGCAGTTAAGCCCTATGATGGATATGTAAATAATTTTATTGGTGATGCTATTGTCATTATATTTGGTGCGCCAGCATCAAAAGCGGATATTGAATTCAACGCAGTATCTGCTGCGTTGGCAATGCGAGAAAAGCTGGCATTAATAAACTTGCGCCGTGAACAAGCAGGGTTAGAAGTTGTTGAAAGTGGCATAGGTATTAGCACCGGACAAGTTGTTGCGGGTCAAGTAGGTTCACTTGAGCGCTTCCTTTACACGGTGATAGGTGACGCCGTTAACGTAGCTGCACGGCTTGAGACTTTGACTAAAGAGCATCCAGAACATCATATTTTAATGAATGGTGAAACCTATCAGGCAGTTGTCGATAAACCAGATCTTGAATTCACAAGTCTTGGACCACAAAAAGTGAAGGGTCGCTCTCAGTCTGTTGATGTCTATGCAGTAAATAAGTCGGGTAATGCAGAAGATGGGTGAGAACAATAACAACGCAAGTCAAAAAGATATTGGTCTGGTTTTTAAGATCGCATTAACTATCATATTTGTAGTTGGTTTCTCGGTTTGTTTAACAGCCTTATTGACGTATTTTAATTTCACAAAATCTTATTCGGATATAACGCAAGCACGTTACCTCGTTTTAGCGGGAAACCTGAAAAAATCCATTGAATTCAGTATGAACGTTGGTGTTAATCTTGATGAGTTAGAAAATGCACAGGCATTGCTACAAGAAGTTGCAAATAAAAATAAAGATATAAGTTTATTGCGTGTTGTGAATGCCAAGCAAAAAGTTATTTATGATAAGCAGAGTGAAAATGAAATTCATTCATTGCAAGATTTTAAACAAGCCAAATTGATAGAGGGAACATTAAACCATAGACTCGATACTGAAAAAGAATCATTTATTAGTATGCCTATACGCAATAATTTTGGTGAAAAAGTAGGTGAGTTGAGAATTGGTTATTATCGTGAGAAGACGATTGCTTACGAAGAAAAAACAGCATGGTATTTGCTGCAGTATGCATTGCTCAGCATTTCATGTATTGCTGTGCTGGTATTGATAGCAGTCTATTTAACAACTCGGAAATTTAGAAAAAGATTAACAACCATGGGAACAGCCTTGACGAATCTAATGCATGATTCAAGTCATGACCCTGATGAAATAACTGAGGTAGGAAATTTCGAAGCATCTTATCTTGTTTTCCATGAAAAAGCACAAGAATTATTTTTCAGCTTCGATGCGACTAGCCGAGACCTCGACAAACTCGAGTCTGAACAAGACAATGCGTAGATTTCGAATTCCTATACGCATAAGTACCTTGGCGTTAGCGGTAGTTGCGATTCTTGCTGCTACGATTCTTATGTCATCATTTTCTCTGCAATATATGGAAAAAACACTTGCACCTGAGATGCATAAAAAGGCCACGACGATTGGTGAATCATTACATGACGTGGTTATAAAAGTTGTAAATTATGGCGCGGATTTTAATAGCCTTAATGGCATGGATGAGTATCTTGAAGAATTGAATACTAGTTATCCAGATATTTCTTATATTGTTATTACCGATGCGCGTAACAATACGCTTTATAAAAATGGTTTCGCACCGGAGCTTGATAGTATTGTTGATACCAGTCCATTGGATACAGAAGTACAAACAGTATTGATAAATGGTTTTTACAATACCTTATTACCGATTAAAACAGATAGAGGACTTGTTATCGGTTATTTGCAACTTGGTCAGGCAAAGTCACTTATTCAGAATAGACTTAAAGACAGTATGCTGGATATTATGACAGTTGTTGTTGTATCCATTCTTATTTCAATCGAGTTGTTGCTATTTTTGATGATGTTTACCGTATCGACTCCTGTCGCAGCATTGAAAAAACTTTTGACGAAGGTGAGTAGTGGAGACTTTTCACATATAGTTGCTATTGATTCTCGTGATGAAGTAGGAAAATTTACCAACAGTATAAATAGTACATTGTTGAAAATAAATAATTCTTACTACAACTTAAGTGAACGCATTAATAAACTGAATTTCTCGTTGGGTGAAAAGAAGGTTACCGCGGCTATAGGTACTTACATTGACACGGCGAGGAGGATGAATTTATTTACTCCACCTGAATGTGTGGAGAAAGTTACCACGGAATTGACACTTTATATACGACCAGCATTGTTCTTATTGATTTTTGCAGAATCATTGTCATTGTCATTTTTCCCTATTTTTGTAAATGAACTCTATGAACCAGTAGCAGGACTCTCACGTGAAATGGTTATCGGGTTACCAATCTCATTATTTATGTTGGTGTGGGCGTTATCATTACCGTCTGCAGGTGGCTGGTCAGATCGTGTAGGGCGTCGTAAATCATTTTTAGTAGGCGCGTTCATTACTACTATAGGGCTAATATTAACTGGTTTTTCACAAACAATTTATGATTTATTAATATGGAGATCAATAACGGCGATTGGTTATGGTATCGTTTTCATTACTTGTCAGGGTTATATAACCGATCATACAAATGCAAGTAATCGCACGCGTGGTATGGCAATGTTTCTGGTGGGCTTTTTCTCCGGTTCACTTTGTGGAGCAGCAATTGGTGGCATACTCGCCGATCATCTTGGTTATAGTATGACGTTCATTCTATCAGGCACATTATCATTAGCGGCTGCGGTATTTGTTGGCCGTTTTATACATGAAAAGAAATATACTGAAGATGAACCGCGTGTTGAATTACGTACCGCAAAATTTTCTGATTATATTAAGGTGTTATCGAATAGCCGATTTATGGTGCTTACATTATTTGCAGCCATACCTGCAAAGATTGCGCTAACAGGGTTCCTTTATTACACAGGGCCTCTGTATATGTCGACGCTCAATACAGATCAATCATCTATTGGTAGAATCATGATGGCATACGGCATTGCAATGATTACAATATCGCCGATTATTGGTCGAGTCGCGGATAAAATTAAATGCCATTTAACTTTAATTATTACTGGTGGGATAGTCTCTACATTGGCATTAATGATTCTCTATTTTGAGAATAATCTTATTGGTGTGATATTGAGTATCACGTTGCTTGGTGTTGCGCATGCTATTGGTGTTTCACCACAAATCACCTTAATGACTGAAATAAGTAAAAAACATGCTAGTGAGATAGGAGTTGGAACAACAATTGGTATTTTTCGATTAGTTGAAAGGCTGGGGAATGTTGCTGGGCCAATAATTTCCGGCATTCTTATTACTGTGTATGGTTACCCTGGGGCTTTTGTTGGCATAGCACTTATTACATTCACCGGTATTATTATCTTTTCTATTTCATTTGCATTATTTAGATATAAAGATAATTCTCAAACCGATTTAGCAGAGGAAATATCATAATGCGGTATGCGCTGATATTTGTATTTATCCTCTCTATTGGACTCCCGCCTAATCTCGTTTATGCAGATAAAAATGAATATACGGTGGTTATGGTATTGTGGCGCGGCATTACTGATGCTGAGCGTGGCTTCATGGATTATCTTGAGAATGAAAACATTAAAGTTAATTACATCATCAAAGATTGCAAGAAAGATAAAAGCCGCTTAAACAAGTTTATTACTGAGATAAAAAGTATTAAACCAGATTTGGTTTACACATTTGGAACAACGGTTACACGTCAGGTAGTTGGCACGGTCGACAATCGCTCTACAAGTAATAATATTTTAACTATTCCTGTAGTATTTAATATCGTGGCTAAGCCTGTTGGTGCAAAATTAATAACCACGCTGGAGAGTTCCGATAGTAATTTTACCGGGGTATCACATACGGTGCCAATGGCTACCCAGCTTAATGTGATGTCAAAATCGAAACCATTAAAGAAATTAGCGGTGTTATATAATCCCCTCGAAAGAAATTCAAAAATAACGGTTGGCGAATTACAAAAACAAGCCAAAGAAAAGAATTTTACTTTATTTGAAGCTCCTCTTGCGGTCGGTAGCGATGGCAAGCCAATCATTGAGTCTATACAGGATAATATTCAAATTTTAGCGAAGCATGAACCGGACTTCCTATATCTACCGCCGGACTCATTCCTGATTGCGAATGCTAAAGAAATCGTTACAGCTACCAATAAAGCTAAAATGGCCAGTTTTTCTTCTACTGAAGGACCGATAAGAGAGTCAGGAGCCTTAATGGGAATTGTTTCAACGTACTTTAGTGTTGGCAAGTTTGCCGGTTATAAAGCAAAGCAAATTATGCTGCAAGGTAAAAAGCCGAGCGCGTTACCGATTGAAACACTGAAACAATTTTCCTTATTGGTTAATGTAAGTACAGCCAAGCAGATTGACTTCTTTCCACCTATATCAATACTTTCCGTTGCCGAAGTTGTTAATTAAAAGTCATAATGTGGTCGACTAAAAAAACTTAGATACGTCATAAAAATATGTTATTTGGTCACAGTCAATGAACTATAAAAATTATAAACTGACTATCCTTGTCATACTGATTTTTCTGGCTGCAGTAAACACTGCTAATGCAGGGCTTATTTCATTAATTACCAAAGCGGGTAACGCAGCTAAGAAAGCTGATTTTGATGCGCCTATTCTAAAAATTGAATTACCGGAAAACCTGGGCGATGCATCACCGGCTAGAATTAGACCGAATTCAACAGGGCAGTGGGATATAAAACTAGATAACGATACGACGCTTTCATTTGATGATCTAGTTAAGCGTAATGCCGGTAACAAAGATAAATCTGTCCTTATTCTTGATGCGGCAGATATTCCTGATAATTTCGCAATGTTTGAAAATATTCCAACATCTTTACCGATTTATATCAGCGGCAAGGGAGGCAAGTTATTCGAGTTTAAACGCGGCAAGGTGAGTGGGCTTCAATATAAGGATGTTCATCTAAAGGTTGCAAGTATTAAGCAGCTTAAGGATGGAATATGGCATTTACAAAGGCCTGTTTTGTCGGGGCCTGTTAGGTTTTTTCAGTTAGATAGTGGCATTAGTAAAGAGGTGCCGGCGAAAGTTTATGGTAGTAAGAAGACAGTTGAAAAGGTCAGTGGCAATGCCTTGCTTGATTCAATAGCATCGTTAAGAAGACAAACAATGGTTATTTTGCACCAATAAAGAATAGCCAGTTACAGGGCGTTTCTATAAAGAAGTTACAAAAAGCGGCCGCTGAAAATGATATTAACCTGATAATTATTGATTCGGACACACCTGCAAAGCTGCTTAAACGTTTTGCGAAAGAGGCGAACGAAGGCAATAGAAGTATTAATGATCTTTATAATACGACGGGCGATTTTTTTAATAAGTTCAGAGACCCGAAAAACCCTACACCATTTGAATTAAATTTAAGCGATACAGGTGGCTCACAATCAGTGATCCAGCTTAAGCCTGCAAAGAAGACTGGAGTCAACAAAATATCATCGGCAGTTAACGATGGGATGATTAATGCCAGTCATGTCACATTGCATGTCCTGGCTAAGGCCGTGACGGTGTATCGCCCCGATATTGAACGTAGCAAGGAGCTTGATCAGCGGATTGTACCGTGGTTGCATTCTGATATTCAGTATTATCTTATTATTTCTACCGTCTTAGGTTTGATTGTTTTTTCGACTAGCTGGGGGCTGTGGAAAAAAATCTGGTTGCTACGTGGCAGAAAACAATACAGCAACGTATTGTTGTTTTTGGTTTTGTGGGTTCTGCATAGATTGCTATTTATCACTGTTTTTATTACTATTTTTGGTTTTTTGTGTTTTCTTTATGCTGTAGTAATGGTCGTTGTGAGAACGATTAACTTTCTATTTGTCAGGCCGATGCGCTGGATAATAGGTAAGGTGGTAAGTTAGTGATATTCTTGTATTATTTTCAGGTAATTGAATAATTATTATTTCTAATCGGGGAGTTGTTTAATGACATCACAATTGACATGGGGTGGAATTCTTATTCGTTTTATATTTGCGATGCTAGTGGTGTTTCTGACCTATAACCCGGAAGGGTATTCTTATTTTGAGTGGGGGATTAAAAACTTTTTACCGCTCTCACCTATCAAAGTTATTTCCGGTATCGTATTGCTGATTGGTTGGGTTATTTTTATTCGAGCAACATTGCGTTCACTTGGTGCGGTGGGTCTGGTTCTGGTGAGCAGTTTATGTGCAGCGATACTCTGGTTTGTGATTGATGCGGGTGGTTTGCCACAAGACAGTATTCGTTTCTTTACCTATGCCGGTTTATTGATTGTTGCGATTATTTTAACGGTCGGTATGTCCTGGTCACACATTCGTCGTCGCATGTCTGGCCAGATTGATGCAGATGATGTGGATGAGGTGTAGTTGATGGGAAATACCCTTTTCGATCAGTTAAAGAATACGGGCCTTGTTAACAAGAACAAGGCCAATAAGATCAAACAAGATAAATACAAGAATAAAAAACAAAAGCAGAAAAGTGGTACTGCAAAGCCGGTAGATGAGTCAACATTGTTGGCGCAAAAAGCGCGTGCTGAAAGTGCCGAGCGTGATCGTCAAATCAATTTGCAACACAAAGAACAGGCCGATCGTAAGGCCATTGCCGCACAGATACGTCAATTGATTGAAAGGCATAGTGTGCAAGATCAAGACGGTGACATTACTTATAATTTTACCGATGCAGGTGTAATTCAACATATCTACGTTTCAGAGCAGGGTTATAAATTATTAATGGCTGATCGGCTGGCAATAGCCAAGTTAGCAGAAAGCTATAAATTAGTCCCCCAGGCTGTGGCAGAAAAAATCAAACAGCGTGATCCGGAATCCATTATTACTGATGAACATGACAGTGAATCAGTATTGGATGAAGATGATCCCTATGCCGACTATGAAATTCCAGATGATTTGATGTGGTAGCAAAAGAATCAGAAGTCAGTATCGGGCTCATTAACCCAAAGAGTCCATATAACGTCAGTTCGATTATGCGCACAGCCGGGAATTTTGCGGTTGATCGTGTTTTTTACACCGGTAAGCGCTATCCACGTGCATTGATGCGTAACCCTGGGTTACCGGATATGCATCGCAAAGTTGGCCAAACTATTCCACTTACTGAAGTGTCGTCATTAATAGAGGCGGCTTCGGAAAATATGAAACTGGTTTGTGTGGAGTTTGTCGAGGATGCAACAGCTTTACCTGTCTTTGAACATCCTGATAAGGCATTTTATATTTTTGGTCCGGAGGATGGCACGATGAGCCAGGACATTATTGATAGAGCCGACGCGGTTGTATACATCCCGACGATTAATAGTATGAACCTTGCTGCAACAGTGAATGTCGTGCTTTATGACCGTCTTGCTAAGTCTTCTTTGGCATCAGGAAGTAATGAACTTATTCGTCAAAGTCGTGATATTAATAATAGTTTAAAGCTTAGAGGCTAATTTAGTATGAATTATAGGTTATTACCTACGTGTCGGTTTTTTCCTACGGTTTGATTTCCCACGTGCTGTGCTGCGAGATGTTGTAGCCGCCTTGCTTCGTCCTTTCGTTGTCAGTTTTTTAGAGGTCTTCTTTTTAGTAACTTTTTTCTTACTGACCTTTTTCTTGCTGCCGCGTTTATCTTGTGCGGCTTGTTTTTTTTCTGCAGCATATCCACGAGCGCCTTCAGGGCGGCCACCGGTACCCGCTGGTTGCCAGTTGGGCACTAGATGCTGTTTGCCATTACCGATTAAATCGGTGCGGCCCATACGTTTTAAGGCCGCACGTAACATGGGCCAGTTTTCGGCATCGTGGTAGCGTAAGAAGGCCTTATGTAGTCGGCGACGCTTGTCCCCACGCACGACACTCACTCGTTCAGAATTCCTATCGACTTTCTTCAAGGGATTTTTAGCAGAGTGATACATCGCAGAAGCAATGGCTAACGGAGTTGGTAGAAATGCCTGTACTTGATCCGGGCGGAAATTATTTTTCTTTAGCCACAGAGCCAGGTTAAGCATATCTTCATCGGTTGTACCCGGATGTGCAGAGATAAAATAAGGAATTAAATATTGTTCTTTACCAACTTGTTTTGAAAATTTCTCGAACATTTCTTTAAACGTGTCATAGCTACCAATGCCTGGTTTCATCATTTTACTGAGTGGGCCATCTTCGGTGTGTTCAGGCGCGATCTTTAAGTAACCTCCAACATGATGCTGAACCAGTTCTTTCACATATTCAGGATCTTTGACGGCAAGATCGTAACGTAGCCCCGAAGCAATAAATACTTTTTTAATACCTTTAAGTTTACGTGCACGGCGATAAAGTTTTATCAGTGGTTTATGGTTGGTATCGAGGTTTTTACAAATCCCGGGATACACACAAGACAATCGTCGGCAAGCGGATTCAATTTTTTCACTTTTACATGCCAGTCGATACATATTGGCGGTTGGCCCACCGAGATCAGAAATATTGCCGGTAAAGCCAGGAACAGTGTCGCGAATAGTTTCGATTTCATGGATGATCGAGTCTTCAGAGCGACTTTGAATAATACGACCTTCATGTTCGGTGATAGAGCAAAAAGTACAACCACCAAAGCAGCCACGCATAATATTTATAGAGAAACGAATCATCTCCCAGGCGGGTAGTTTTGCTTTGCCATAAGATGGATGTGGCTGACGTGTGTAGGGGAATTCAAACAAGCGATCCATTTCAGCGGTGGAAAGAGGAATAGGTGGCGGGTTAAGCCAAACAGTACGTTGCCCATGTTCCTGCATGAGCGCACGAGCATTGCCCGGGTTAGTTTCCATGTGGAATACCCGTGAGGCATGGGCATATAGAACCTTGTCGCCTGCGACCTGTTCAAACGAAGGTAAGCGTAATACTGTTTTATCACGGTTTAATTTAACGCGCCGAGTATCAAGCTGTACTACAACTTGTTCATCTGTTGTATTGGCATCGGCTTGTTCGCAATTAGGTTTTTCTGCATACGGGTCAGGGTGTTGTTCAATGACACCGGGCTTATCAACATCTGTAGAATTAACGATGGCCCAATCGTCAGGGGCAGTTTTACGCATGTAAGCGGTGCCACGAACATCTTTCATATCGCTAATGGCCTCGCCATCTGCAAGGCGATGAGCAATTTCGGTAATAGCGCGTTCGGCATTGCCGTAAATAAGTAGATCGGCTTTTGAATCGGGAAGTATTGATTTACGCACTTTGCCAGACCAATGATCATAATGTGCAATACGACGCAGGCTGGCCTCAATACCACCGATGATAACAGGTACGCCTTTATAGGCTTCACGCACGCGTTGGCTATAAACCATGACAGAGCGATCAGGGCGCTTGCCTGCTTCACCGTTGGGGGTGTAAGCATCGTTATTTCGCAGACGTCGATCAGCGGTGTAACGGTTTACCATTGAATCCATATTTCCGGCAGTGATTCCAAAGAATAAATTTGGCTGGCCAAGTTCCATAAAGGCATTTTTATCTTGCCAGTCTGGTTGCGAGAGAATTCCAACACGGAAGCCTTGAGCTTCTAATAAGCGACCGATCATGGCCATACCAAAACTGGGATGATCAACATAAGCGTCACCGGTGACCAGAATAATGTCACAACTGTCCCAACCTAGTTCGTCCATCTCGGCACGTGACATAGGTAATACAGGGGCAATACCAAAGCGCTTGGCCCAGTATTGACGATGAGAAAAGAGATTGGCAGCTTTATGCATAATGGTAAGACTTGGAATAACCGGATAAATCCTGTGTGTAGTAAGGCTAATTATAGCGTATTTGACGCAGCAGGACGCTTTATAACGCACAATAAATTAAATTAATTAAACAGTTTGCTATTGTAGTTATTGGAATAA
>Ga0316207_10003015_pt1 | contig 16231 bp, 13 predicted proteins | sample 6weekpyrite_MG_FD_204943 | JGI IMG/M metagenome (GOLD analysis project Ga0316207, IMG submission 204943) | Microbial mat bacterial communities from mineral coupon in-situ incubated in ocean water Damariscotta River, Maine, United States -... | ecosystem: Environmental > Aquatic > Marine >...
ACGTTAGCAGATCACCAATTGGTTCTAGCCATAGCGCAAGTGATGCACTCATTCCTAACATCGCTAAGGCAACAACCCATGATGGTGTAGCGCAGCAAACTACCCAGGTTAGGGTTGCGCTGGTCAAGCTAATAAAGGTTGAACTGATTCCGGCTATCGCAAAAAGTTTCTTTTCACTTTTGACTTGGCACGAAACAGATCTGCTATACATCACTAGACTGGTAAAGACACCAAGCAAGATACCCATTAATATAACAAGTAACATTTTTGGCGGAATCAGCATGTAACTCCACGTTGCTACGCCATAATAATTCGGATTCTTATAACCTGTTTCAAACCATGGCTCACCCATTATGATAGGTATCGTGTCCATCAATGCGGGTGTGCCCTCAAAAATAAGTCCGTAGACATGAAACACATCATGAAATACCACGTAGTTTGGAATTTCACCAAAGCGTAGCATCGTCAACATAAGTAGGCTCATATAGTAAAGAATAGTGAAGCCTGCACTAACTAGCACGAAGGCTTTCTTATGCTGACTTATTGCTTTAATGGTTAATGAGAAATATGTTTTCATTAGTCATTATGCTCCTGCCAACGCAATGCCGGTATTGAAGCCTTCTTAACCAACCAGGTAGACAATGTACCAAGACCCCCAATTGTTAGCATGCCAATAATGATGTTCGGATACTCAATTAGGGTATAAGAATTCCAGGTAAAGTAACCAATACCGTACTGGCCACTTATAATTTCACCGGCCAGCAATGAAAACCATGCCACACCCATACCAATCGCCAAGCCTGCCATGATACTTGGTAATGCGCCCGGTAAAATGACGTGCCACATAATCATTAGCTTACTCGCACCAAGTGATTCTGCAGCACGTACCAATGAGCCAGGTGTTTGTTCAACCCCATGTACAGTATTCAATACCACAGGGAAAAAGGCGCCCAGGAACGTAATATAAATAATGCTTGATTCCTCAGTTGGCAGCATCAGGATAGAAAGAGGTATCCATGCAACAGCAGGAATAGGTCTTAAAATTTCTATATATGGCGTCATAATGCCAGCAATAATTTTAGAACGTCCCATCAAGATACCAATTAGCACCCCGAGCACTGATGCCATAACAAAAGCTATACCGATTCTTCGTAAACTAGCGCCAATGTGTTTGTAAAATTCCTCGGTGACGATAAGATTTAGAAACTGCTCTCCCACTACGACAGGGGTCGGAATATTTTCAAAACTGAGAATAAATTCCACCCGGTAGTAAGATAATAATTGCCAGGCAATAAGCGCACCGACAATAGCCAGAAAACCTATTAAAAAACTATCCCATGGAAACGACTTTAACTTGTTGATGAATTTGTCGCGACTTTTCAATACCAAGGAATCCTCTGCGTTTTTAACTGATTTAGGTTTCGTACTATTCATCACTTCTGCGCCTTTACTGGTTACAGTTGCATTCGCCGCCTCTACATTTGACTGCATGTTTTCTTGTTCTTTAGTATTTTCCATATCAGGAAGAACATGAATCACACTAGTTTGTTTAGCACTCATAATATCCTCCCGGTTGAATTCTTGTTTTCGCGTAATAGTTTCTGGAAACAGGCCGGCACATTTTGCCGGCCGACTCTTTCCATTTAGTTAGTTGATTTTAAATGCTGCAAGCTTCGCAGTACTTTTCGCATGCATAGCTGTGGCAACCAAAGCGCCTCCAGATTCTGCAGCATACTTTTCCGCATCAGACTTACGCATAAAGGTAGTTACGGTTCCATCCTTAGCTTTTACGTATGTAGCAATCTTACCGAAGATCTTGAGACCAGTTGTTTTATCGTAGACATACGATGCACGTAAGGTGTTATCAGCCTTGTACGCTCCTGCCGCGGCAAGCATTTCTGCAACCGTTTTGTAAGTGATAATGCCTTTCTTTGCATGCCAGATTTCGGCTGGTGGTAACTTCATGTTTTCAACTTCAGCTATATAGGTGTAGTTAAGATCTTTTTCATAATCTAGCCCCATTTCCTTGTAAGCCTGTTTGATGTAGCCATCATAAATCCATTTGTCAAAATCAAGAGGTGGGATGGCTTTTTCTTTAACCAGCACTGTGTGGTTAAACTTCAGTGCGTCAACCCATTCTTTTTTTAGCGTTGGTTCAAGCGTTAATGCGCCACCTTTACTGAAGTATAGGTACTGTACTTCACGTTCCACACCCGTCCATTTTTCAAGCTTAGTTGCTGCCATTACAGGATCTTTTCTAACCCATTCACCTGCGGCAATGACTGCTTTCAGAAAGGCGACAACAACTTCAGGGTACTTCTCTGCGTAATCTTTACGAACTACGACACCATGAAGATATGGAACGCCTGTTTCACTACCATCAAATATTTTTCGGCCAGTGCCTCGGAATTCCATAATTTCGGACCAAGGACAAAAATCGCCATGTGCATCAATCTTATTTTGTGCAATATTTGCTGCACCCACTGGCGGGCTTTGATTTTTGATTGTTACTTGATCTCTAATGCCTAAATCCTGAAGTGCTTTAAGCGTCATACCCCATGCCGCACTACCAACTGGAACTGAAATTGATTTACCCTTCAGGTCTGCAAGCGTCTGTACCTTTGAAGCAGTCGGAACAACAATGCCGTTACCCGAACCACGCTGGTTATAACCCGTGCCTGAAACATATAAAGTTTCAAGGCTATCAGTTGCCTGGAACTTAGCGCCATTTACAATTAATGGGTAATCTCCCATTACACCAAAATCAAGTTTATTAGCTAACATCTGGTTGGTAATAGGTGAGCCGGAAGAATAGTCCTTCCAGTCAAACACATATTCAACATCTTTATACTTTCCTGTTTTAGGTAAATATTTCTGTACCAGACCTAACTCTTTCAGAATAATTCCCGCTGAATAGGTATCCGTACATTTACTCTGATGCCCAACTGCTATTCGTATTGTTTCCGCACTCACCACTCCACTAACACCTAGTGAAATCGAAAGAGCGGCAATTAATTTAGTCGCTGTTTTCATCTACAATCTCCCAAAGCCTTTAATTTAGTTAACCGTTAAATGACTTAACTTGTCATAACGTGTCATATCCACACAGTTATATTGTTGCATTCACCGTGCCAACATTATTTTTGATTGGAATATATTTGTTAACTGATTGATTAAATGAGCATAAGCTTGTAGTTAGAGACAAGTCAGCACTTAACTAAGGCTCATGAGTTATGAGTGCTTTTAGTGCATAAAATATAACCATGCACCAAATCGTGGAGAGTCCGACTGTTATTCATTAGGAAAGATAGTACAGGTGCAACTTGTACTATTATTAGAGAGGGAAATACGTAATGAATGCAATAAGAAATGATCAGAGCGGATCATTTAACATAAGGTAAAAAATTATTCTTCTGCGGTAACAGGTCGATACACTTCAATACGATCACCATCAGACAGTATTTCAGTCAGTGGCTTAATCACACCAAACAGGCCAACTTTGTTATTAGAAAGTTCAACATCATCACACTGCTCAAGCAAGCCAGACAATACGAGACCATCTTCAATATTCGCGCCACGTGGCACCTGTGTTTCCAAAACTACCTGTTTATCACTGGTCACATAAACGACTTCAACGGTAATTGTCGTGTGATCCACTGAGTCTGCCATCAATGACTGAAATTCATCTTCAGTCAGATTTTCATAATTCTCGTCTAAATTCGAAATTTTTTTCGAAACCTTATGAGAATTAAAAATTTCAGGGATTTTTTTTAATCTTACTAACAGATTTGTCATCATCTTTTACCTTTGATAAAAAAAGCATCTCAGCCTTCAATAAAATATTTTTCCATCTGATTTGTGTATTTCGATATAAACCTACCATCATTTCTAATAATAAAGTAGGCAGGTATTTTATTAAGTTTGCAAAATTCAAACCCTTTTTCAAAACCCATCACCATTATCGCGGTAGCTAAAGCGTCAGCATACGCTGTATTTTTATCCATAATTGTTACTGATGCCAAGTTATGTGTAACTGGGCGACCGGTAACAGGATCAATTGTATGTGAATAATGGCGCCCTTTTATTTCATAATAATTTCGATAGTTACCTGATGTTGCAATAGAATTATCGGAAACACTAATCAACCGATGAGGCTGCCTACCCCCTGTTGTCGGCGTATCAATCGCAATTTTCCATCCAGCCCTATCTGGTTTATCACCCTTAAGCCTTAGTTCACCCCCTACTTCAATCAAATATGCATCAATACCACTTTTATCCAAACGCTCTGCAATTTTATCAACTGCAAAGCCTTTAGCTATCGCTGACAGATTTAAGCTTATTGGTTTTTTCTTTTTAATTGCACCGCGCTGAGTATCGATAATTAAATTCTTATAACCAACTTCTTGCAAGCTATCTTTAATACTCGTCTCATCGGGTATAGTGCTTATTGGTTCATTTGATGAAAAACCCCATAGTTCAATCAATGGGTCAACCGTAATATCAAAAGCACCATTAGTTTTTTCACTAACAGATAAAGCCATAGTTAGAATTAATAAAAGGTCAGGTGATACGTTTATCCATTGGTCACTATGGTTGCTGTTGATACGAGATAATTCAGAATCACTCCGCCAAGTTGACATCACACTGTCAACGGAATTTAAAATATCTTTTATTTCCTCTGCCAAGGAGTCATCAATGGTCGCATTATGTTTTTTTACCAACTGGACACTATAGGTTGTCCCCATAGTTGAACCATCAAGCGTGACCATTTCAATTTTGCCTATCTGATCACAACTGGCTAATAATAGACTTATCAGCAATGGGTATAAAACTACCTGCATAGACTTACGTAAGAAATTAGTATCCATAAAGTCAACTCTATATTTACATGCGATATACTGAAACCAAGGTCATCACACTGACGCCACTTAACAAACTTAGGATGATCTTTCTGAACAACGGCTCTGCAACCTTACCGAACAACATCCCACCTAGCCAAATAGCAACAATAAACACCGGAACGATGGCTGCTGTTCTTGCTATATCGTCTGACTTGACTATGCCATGAAACATAAAAGTCAGGAGTGAAACAATCGACGTGATAATCAAAAACACGATCATACTTGCCCTGGCAACCCGTGTTGGCAGATGGCTTGATAAGTAAAACAGGATGACCGGTAAACCACCAAGGCTGGTCGCGCCTGTAATCAGTCCGCTTGTAACACCTGTTAGCGTCGATATTTTATAACCGGCCTGCCCTTTATATCGCCAGCCTGAAGATAAAATAATTACTGAAACCATGACCAATACTGATATCACGACGCGCATTGTATTCGCATCAATGTTCACCAATAGTAAGGTGCCAAGAGGAACCATCATCGATGAAGTAACAGCCATCGGTATCACTGTTTTCCAATGACAATCCGGCAGCGATGTTTTAACCAACTGGAGTGCTGTTACTAATTCCAATAGCACAACAGTAATCACCGCAACAATTGGCTCATATATAACGCTTAAACTAGGTACAAGAATCATTCCTGTACCAAAACCGGAAAAACCGCGGAATATTCCCGCAATAACCACTGCGATGATCGCTAATATCACCTCGAATGAACCAGACATGCCTTCTTCCTTGCTTAAAAATAGGAGTAATTTTACCTGTTATAACTTGTTATAACAAGTTATAAATTAATCGGGTAGGATTTAACTTATTGTATAATAATCAATTAGTTATGATGTCTTATATCATCATAAGGTTAGTTGCGATAGTTCGGTCGTGAAAGAAGACTTTGATGCAATTCAATGTCCGGCGCTCTGACTCAAGCAAAAGCAATCCAAAACAAACCGCGATTAAAACTGAATCGTTGCCTGAATATAAAAATTTTCAGATTTTCGTGTGCTCACTGACCCATCTGGCATAATTAAATTCCGATCCCGCGATCGAAAATTCGCGTAATCAAAAAACACGTAAGGCCGCCAACGGTCTTTGTCCCCTATGTTAAAGCCGGAGAAATAAAGATCATTACGCAGTACCAGACCACTATCAACATTATTAAGCGTATATGAGCGCAAAAATATTATATCCCGCATAAAAAAAGACCTACCACGAATGGTAAGCCTTTGATTGTATGGCGCGCCTGGAGCGATTCGAACGCCCGACCGCCTGGTTCGTAGCCAGGTACTCTATCCAGCTGAGCTACAGGCGCTTTAAGAGGCGAGCATTATCCTTGGAATGATTGATTCAGTCAAGATAAGTTACGGCTAATGTAGATTCAATTCAAACAGGAAATCTCAGGAAATACCTGTTTATCAGGTCTTCTCAATCTGCCGCGTTAGCCTGCCGGTTGATTGGCTTACTATTATCGTAGACTCAGGTCCTCAAATTGCTAAAAAGGCAGTAAACCATCCATAAATGAAGCTTTTATTATTTTTTTGTTAGATAGTTAATCTGCTCGAAATTCATCGGATGTTAGAGAAAACAGTTATTTATCATTTGTTTTCATGTAGTAATTTTTTTTATCCTATGAATTACTGAACTTGACTAATTACCTCTTTCGCCTCGGTATTCGCGCGCAAAAATAAGGCTGTTAGCCCCCTTAAAACAGGCATTAAAAGATATATAAGGCCACTTTAATATGCTACATTACATAAGGGTTTGAGGTATTGGGGGCAATAATGGCTGCAAGACACCATATTATCGAGACGGATAAGCTACAGAAACTTCGTTTCTATGGTGACGAGTTTGTTTTTAATACTGTATCCGGTCTATGTTACCGGCTTAACCCTACTGCCGGATTCCTCCTCCATTCTCTTGTTGATGGCATGGAAAACACTGAGTTAGTAGATATGATTCAAAAGCGTTATAACATCGATCGAAAAGCTGCGATGCGCGATGTAGAACTACTGCTAAATGATCTATGTGAACTGGGAGTCTTGGACTAACAATTTTCGCTATGAGTAAACACCCGCCTTCAAATATTCTAGATAATCAGGTAAAGACTGTCGCCGTTACAGGACTTCATCGCGGAGAAAATCCTCAACCAGGAGCTGCTGTAGTTGCGAGCCTTCGCCGTCGGTTTCCTGAACTGCGTATCGTTGGTTTATCTTATGACCCGTTAGAAAGCAGTCTTTACAGTGTGTACGGTGACCACCCTGATATAGCATACTTAATGCCCTATCCAGGAGCAGGACCTGATGCGCTTTTTAAAAGACTAGAAGAAATTTTAGAAAAAGAAGATATAGCATTTATTATACCTTGCCTAGACTTGGAAATTCCGAACTTCATGGCAATAGCTTCTAAACTTCTTAAGAAAGGTGTTCATTGTACGCTTCCGACCAAGGATTCTCTTGAGTCAGTCAGCAAATCGAACCTGTACAAACTTAGTCAAGAGCTCGGAATATCGGCACCTCGCACTGAATCAGCCATGGATCTTTTTACTCTTGAAACCATTGCAAATGAAATCGGGTATCCCGTTTATGTAAAAGGAATATTTTACGAAGCACATATCGCCAACACCATTGAAGAACTTATTGATGCAAGCAAGGAAATTTCAAGAGTATGGGGTTGGCCACTGTTAGTGCAAGAAGCGATTGCAGGCGAAGAATATGATGTAGTCGGTCTTGCCGATGGCGATGGTGGGATAATCAAATCCTGTGCGGTTAGAAAATTTCAACGAAGCTCTATCGGGAAAGGTTTTGCTGGTATTGTTGTTGAAGATCCTGAACTTGATCGAATTGCTCAACGCATTATTAAGAAGCTCAGTTGGAATGGCCCGTTCGAACTTGAATTTCTAAAAGCACCTGGTAGTACTCATACTCTGCTAGAGATAAATCCGCGATTCCCTGCATGGGTTGATTTTCCCTCCCAAATTGGTTGCAATCTGCCAGGAAGGCTTATTGAAAATCTTACTGGGGCAAAGCAAACGCCATTAGGTACGTGCACTGCCGGCCAAATGTTTGTCCGCCATTGTGTTGATCTTGTTGGTGATGTCTCGGAATTAGCAGAAATGTCCAGTAACGGCGAACGAGCTATTACCCCCTATAAAACATTGCTCAAGGCGACACAATGACACGAGATTACTTCACACCAACAATCAGCGATGAACTTGGTCGCCCGACTCCTGAAGCGGCAGCAGATAGAAATTATTATGCTCGTGGCATGCAAACACAAGCTCTATTCGAAATAGATGGTATACCAGTCTCAAAACTTATCGAACAATTTGGCTCACCGTTATTTGTTTATTCTGAGCATAATCTTCGAGAAAAAGCACGCCGCATTCGTGAAACATTTAAAAGCCGTTACCCTAATACACACTTTGCTTGGTCGTACAAAACAAATTACCTTAATGCCATTTGTAAAATTTTTCATCAAGAAGGTTGGCTCGCTGAGGTTGTCTCAGATTTTGAATATAACAAAGCGCGTAAACTTGGGATTCAAGGCAAAGACATTATCTTCAACGGTCCTGGTAAATCAAAAGAAATTCTCGAACAAGCCATAACCGAAGGTGCATTAGTTCAAATCGATAATTGGGATGAACTTGGCATAGTTGAAGAACTTGCAAAAGATTTGAAACAGCCCGTTAACGTCGGCATACGCATCTGGCTTGATGCAGGCATTAGACCAATATGGTCAAAGTTTGGATTCTCCCTCGAAAATGGCGAGGCCGCACGAGCGGCATCAGAAATCGCCAACAATCCTAAGTTGAAGCTCCATACACTTCATACTCACATCGGCACTTATATACTTTCGCCTGAAGCCTATGGTGTGGCTGCCCAAAAACTCGTGGCTCTGCGTGAACAAATATACACTGAACATAATCAACTTGTTGATTGTCTCAATCTCGGAGGCGGCTTTCCATCTCACAGCCTACTGCATGGAATGATCGGTCCTCCTGAACAAATAATCTCTCCAATCGAAGCTTACGCTGATGCCATTACTGAAGTTCTTAATAAATTACCCGAGAAAAAAAGGCCGCAATTGCGTTTTGAAACCGGTCGTCATCTAGTCGATGAAGCGGGTTACCTCTTGACAAAAGTTGTCGCGGTGAAAGGCAGCAGGCACCCTGCCGCCATCAGTTCAGATTTATCGGCACGTGATTATAAAGAACAATTACTTGTAAACGAAGATGCCAAGGCAAGTTACGTACTTGATGCAGGGATCAACCTTCTTTACACCGCTACGTGGTATCAAATTAATGCATACCCGTCGCGGATAATAAATGCACCTCTCATACCGTCCAGACTGTATGGTAATTTGTGCATGGCAATTGATGTAATTCGCCACCATATCGACTTACCCCCCATCAAGAAGGATGACATCTTAACGCTTCATCCAGTCGGTGCTTATAATGTTTCACAGGCGATGCAATTTATAACCTATCGACCTGCCATAGTGCTGATTAGTGAAAATGGAACGCCAGAACTTATTCGTAACCGGGAAGAGCTGAAAGATATCGATAGTCCAGAACTCCTTCCTGAGCATCTATCAAAGAAATAGTGGCTAAAAATACGGCGACCAGCGACACAACATATTCCTCAGGGTCCAAGTCTGCTTTTACCCGGGGGGTATTAAGCCTATATAAAACTTTCAAGCTCCTAGGTTCTACTCTCTCGCTTTCTCTAGGTACTATTTTTTTTATACCTCAGCCATTAATTGGTGCAATTCTATGGCTTGCTCTACTTTTAAACCCGCGTTATGCCGCATTCGCTATTCTCGGCATTGTTGTCGGCGCGACCATCAGAAAATTGTTAAGAGTTGGTGATGCACCCTGGCTAGGTGGAGGCCTTAAAGCTAATGCACTACTTGCCGCACTGATGGTGGCATGGCTCACAAAAGTGACTGAAATATCTTTGCTAGCGCAATTAGCCATTGCAGCAGCGGCAGCGGCAGCCGCTTCTATACTTGCTGCCGCAATTATGCGGGCACTGGATGGAAGCAACTTACCATCGCTCGTTTGGGGTTACTGCCTCGTCGCAGCGATGATGTTCAGTGCCTGCCCAAATTGCCCGTCATTAGCAGCAACCGCTATGCAAACACCTTCAATACCTGGTAATGCCATCGCATGGGGAAATGCTTTCTTAAGTTCGTTGGGTTCCTTCATTTATTCACCAAGCTATGAAGCTGGTTTACTCATTGGATTAGCAATACTATTTTGGTCTCGCATAATGTTCATCACTGGAACAATCGGCTGGCTATGCGGTGTAGGTGTTGCACTTGCTTTTGAGCAACTAGACCTAATCTATGTCTGGCTACCTATATCGTATAATTATTTTATTGTTGGTATGGCGCTCGGCTCCGTTTTTTTTCTACCTGGACGTGCAAGCATGCTGATGGCTGCCGCAGGAGGATGTGGCGCATCTTTTTTAGGATTCGTACTCCAGAATTTGTTACAAGACTCACCCATCGCTTACCTACCCATTACAGCTGCTGCGACTATTTGGGTGTTTATCGGTGCAGTCGCTCTCGCTAAAGAGCAATCGGTCGTATCGCTAAATAAAACATCGCAATTGCCACCGGAAGAAGCATGGTGGCACGCCACTTATTGGTCACAAAAGTTTGGCCAAGATGAACCTCTTCTCGCCGTACCTGTTATGGGTAAGCTACAAGTGACTCAAGGATTTGATGGAAAACTTAGCCATAGCGGAAACTGGCGCCACGCATTAGATTTCCAGCGTCCCACCACTACTGGCGCTGATCTAGAACCTGTTCTGCCAATATGGGGAGCCGCTGTTTACTCGCCTGCTGCGGGCATTATTGAACGAATAAAAAATAACGTTCCTGATAACCAACTGGGTATCAGTAACTACGCTGAGAATTGGGGTAACTATATTGTTATTCGCCTTGATAAAGGGGGCTGGGCGATGCTTGCCCACTTACAACAGGGCTCGATCACAACTGCAACTGGATTACATGTAGAAGCCGGAGACTATCTAGGCAGTGTTGGTAATTCTGGGCGTTCTCCATTTCCGCATCTGCATCTACAGGCTCAAAATTCACCGGATCCTGACTCACCCACTACCTCATTCCGCCTAGTAAACTATCAAACTATTTCCGATACCAATGCGCTCTTGCTTCACTGGAACGCAGCCGTTCCCGCCGAGGGAAATATCATCATGGCGGGTATCTCAAATCCAGCAGTCCATAATGTACTCGCTAGCGTTGCACCAGGAAAGGCTGTCTGGGTTGTAAAATCTGAAGGACATATTCCTCGCAACTTTAGGGAGTCTCGAGCTGACAACGTGATGGGAATTAATATTTCATTTAATGAAGCTGGCAATCATATATTCAGCTCGAATTCTGGAAAGCCCCTGCTTTGTTCTCTGGCTCCAGACGCATGGCGAGTTATCGAGGCTGAGCATCTGTCATCTCCATTTTTAAAATTGCTAGGATTGGTAGCACCCTCGATCCCTTATGCCGCAACTGTTGGAATGGTATGGGATGACCTCATTCCAATCCTGCCTGCTGGCTTTAAGAGTTGGTTTAGTATGTGCGTTTTTCCATACCGCAAAAAAACACCCTTCAAGTTTGCTTATTGTAAATGCACCGCTGAACCTGACTTGAATGGTAAAACAATTCAAATCGAAACTAGATTAGAGTCAAGGCAAGCATCTTTACCATTAAAACTAACTTGCGAATTTGAAATTCTACGTGGCCCCGTTAGAATTCAGGCTGACTTCAAAAACGGAACCGTCGTGTATTCTTTGCTTTCGTTTGAACCACGACTTCCGTTTAACAAAAACATTTGAAAATCATACTTAGACGCATTAATCACCACCGCTTGTCATTAACCATCTTTGATCAGTAACTCTATCGATTCTCTGGGAATTGGAAGGCAAGATTTTAGAAAAAAATGTACTCCCGCCATCGGGGAGTACATCTATTCAGACTGATAAACAATAAAAGGTATAACAGGAACTAGAAGGTTCTGGAAATCTCAAAGTTAAGGTAAGCGCTATTACCACCGCGATTACCGTCCGTGTTAGAGTGCCCTGCTGAAATCGAAAGCGATACAGGGAGAAGTTTTCTCACAGTAACAAATGCACCAATCCGATTTTCATCATATTCATCATCACCTGTGAACAGAACTTCTGGACCAACTACATACCCTGAAAAATCACGACCAGCTCTAAACCGAGCCCAGTATCTGTCCTTGGCCGAACCGTGGCTAGCAATTAAAGATACATAGTTTGGGGAAGCATAATCAGTTTCTAATTCAACTTGTACTTTAACGCCTGTGTCTGAACCACGATTAGAATCAAAGATGTTATCTGGCGAAAGATCATGATCTTCATAATCAATACCGATATAACCTCGCAGCGCAAAACTGTCCATTACCTTTTGATAACCAATCATTAAATCGGCACCATCAGCTCTGCCATCAACCTCGCCGCCAACTACCGCAGCTGAATCATATTCATAATTAGCTTGGTAGGCAGTCGCACGAACCAGAAAACCATCGGCCAAGATATCGCCACTGAAATGATGGATTACGCCAACATACGGGTAACTGGTGTTTTCTCTTATATCGCCGCCAGCAAACAGGATAGTACTACCAGCCCCTGATTGATCTGCATTGGCAACGCTAGTTGAACCAACAACACAACCTAGGGCCGCGACAGATATAAGTCTCCGGAATTTTTTCAGTGTCATAATACTTACCTCGAAATCTAACTACTTTATGTGTTTAAGTAATTGTATACCATCATATTTCTATTTGCTATCGGTATTATTTCCCGCTACCAAACGACATACTCCAGTAGAACTGTACAGGTGTGGTGATACCTTTTACCTTACTGCTGTATGCAACTGGTTCAAAAAATTGTCCAAGGATGCCCAAAGCACCAATGGCAAATAGGCGTTCCTGCACTTTGGCAGCAATTTCTTTTCTTTCTTGCCGAGAAGCCGATTTAGCAAAGGCTGTACGGTATTGCTCAAGCTGTGCATCGGCTGGCCAGCCGTACCAACCTGTATCGCGGTTACCCGAAAAAGCGATGGCATTAGGGTCCGCTAAATCTGCCGCGATCCACCAAGTGTGGAACATATTCCAGCCACCATCATTCACTGAGCCACGACTTGCTCGACGCTTCGTCATTGTTGCCCAATCCATGTCCTTCACGTTGACGGTCATACCAATGCTACGCAACTTATCCGCTGTTACTTTTGTAAGTGCGTCTAGAACAGGAATATCCGCTGGATTAAGTATAACTACTGGCGTGCCATCATAATTAGCATCTTTAAGCGCTTTTTTTGCTGCCGCAATATCAGCCACCTTCATGACTGCATTTCCTGTTTCATTCTCAAATTGCGTTCCGCAAGGATACACTGAATAACAGGTTTTCCAATATTTCTGATCGCCAAGCGCAGCCGTCATATATTCTTTTTGATTCATGGCCATGAGCGCTGCGCGGCGAACTTTGACATTATCAAAAGGTGGTTGTAACGAATTGAAGCGAGCCATTGCAATATTTCCCAACGGATCAGTAAAAGCGACAACTATATTTTTCTTCCCTTCCAGTGACGGAATAAGCTTAGTCGAAGGAGACTCTAGATAATCAACTTCGCCATTAATCAGTGCGTTCGTCGCCGCAGTTTGGGTTGGATAAAACTTCCATTCAATCCGATCCATTTTAGCAACCTTGCCACCGGCGGCCATTGACTGAGGTTCTTTTCGAGACACATAACTCTCGTTTTTAATATAAACCACTTTTTTCCCAGGAACCCATTCATCTTTCTTAAAAATAAATGGGCCAGAACCAATCGGATCGTTTATAGCCGTATATGCACTTGTCTGAGCAATACGCTTCGGCATCATGAAGGGAACGTTTGATGACGTCTTAGCCAAAATATCGTTAACAAATGGATTTGATTCACGGAGCTTAATCTCAATGGTCTTTGAATCAATTGCCGATAAGCTCGAGATATTATTAAACAGTTGTTGCCCTGCCCCATCACGCTTTCCCCAACGCTTCAAAGAAGCAACACAATCTGCAGCGGTTACATTTGTACCATCGTGCCACTTCAGACCATTCCGTAATTTATATACCCAAGTTCGTTTATCTGTTGAACTTGTCCATGTATCAACCATTTGCGGTTGTGGCTCAAAGTTTTCATCCAGCGCAAACAATGTGTCATAGACTAAATGTCCATGATTTCGAGTGATGTAAGCGGTTGTCCATACGGGGTCCAGAACTTTCAATTCTGCATGAGGTGCAACGCGTAACGCCGGACCAGCACAACCAGCCAGCAACAAAGACAACACAAATGCAGCAATAGCAAACAGCCTATTACGATTAAAATTCAACATGCTTTTATCTCCCCATCAAATAGTCAATTCCGCATTAATAACGAACAACACGGGATAACATTTATCGTTTCTCCACAGTGCCTAAATCACTTAACAGTGAATTCAGATATCAGTACTTACCTATCAATGTACACCCTTGATAGTGAATATATATTGATCTATATCATATAGAGTGTTTATTTTTAAAAGGGAACTATGAAAACAAGGAGCGTGGACAGTTAAGTTGCATTAAAATTCTTGACTGACAACTCGAACGAGTCGCCGTTTACCAAAGATGGCAGATGCAATCGCCTTCTAGTACAGAAAACTTCAGCACCCTGCTTATTCTAATTGGGTTTGAAATTACTTACTTTACCATCAAAGCCGATACCCTCTTGGGGCAAGGCTATTTATTGGATTGAATTCTGAGATATCTTAAGTGGCTTCTGACTGTCTGCTAACTTAACAAGTTTTTGTTTTACGTCAGCGGTAAGGTGTTCTAAAAAAAATGCCAGCATCTTTAATTTACCATCCTGTGCTGCATGTTTGTTATACCCGACTAACTTACCTAGGTATCTCTGCATCATAACGTTCAAATCAAAGGAGTGCGCAGCTTCTGGATAAACCGTAACACGTAATTCTGCCCCATCAGAAGTGACCTTCTGGCAGCCATGCGGAGGAACCCAGTCATCCTTCGCTCCACCCAATACCAGCAAAGGCGATTTTAGCGCAACGCTTTTGCTCCCAAATGTGCCACACCAAGGGTAGTAGGCCACCACAGCCCGAAAAGCAGGTTTAGTTTTAATGTAGGCTTCAGATTTATTAGCGTTGGCAACATTAATCGCAACACTACCGCCATTGCTCTGCCCCATTAAAAAGATATTATTTGCGTCGATAAATTCCTGATCTTGAAGATACTGCATTGCATCGAAGGCATCGTACGTTCGGTACTGTCGGGCATCTCTTAAACGCTTAAAGCTCGCGCAAACTTTACCACCTGAGTTGCTCCGAGGACCGAAACTATCGAGATTAAGTACAGCAAACCCATTGCTTACCAGATAATCTGCATATGAAAACATTGTGTTTCGAACGGCCGGTTGCAAACCACCACAACCATGCATCAGGACAACTGCTGGAAACGGACCTTCACCTTCAGGTTTAAATAAATTGCCTTTCAGAAAAATTTTCTCTGAGTTGTGCGGCTGCGTCGCTTCAAACTTCACTTTTTCATTTGCGAAACTCGGCGATGCAAACAAACAAGATATAACAAAAGTGCTAAGCAACGTAAAAAGAAAAAACTGTTGCGCTAACTTCATAGGGAATAGTTTAAAGGGCGTAGTTGCCGCTTCTCGGCGTTGAAATTCACTAACTGTTTTCATCATCAGTCAACCCTCAAAACATAGTTTAAGCATAAAAAAATTTATTGAAGCCGCTAAATTATACTTATTATAGTTTAATTGATAAAAGTTATGGTGCATCGGTCACAGTTTTTGACAATTATTCACAATTTTATAGAAAACAAGAAATTACACACTATTTTATATATTAATCAATTAGTTGCGCTTAAGTGATTGATGATAATCGTCATTTAATTACCATTTTTCAACGTTCAAGAGTGTCTGTCATGAGGTAACGGCACTGCCATAACCTCTACAGGTAATCATCAAAAGTAGTAAAAACACCTGCTTTAAAGATACCTCCAATTAACGCCTAAGCCTGATACTTGTAACGTCCAGCTGCACTGATTCTTAATAGTTTTTGTTATTACCGAGGGTTCAAGTCCAAACCACCCAACAAAGCGCCCAAACTATCTCCGATAGTTTGTTACCGAAGCGAAGCGCAGGGTATATCTAATGAACCCTTCAAGGGTTCTAAGATGCGAACCGGCCTTATAATCGAGGGTTAGAACCCCTCGCTCTCATCTGCCAAAAAAAAACCGCCCATAAGGG
>Ga0316207_10003016_pt1 | contig 16229 bp, 14 predicted proteins | sample 6weekpyrite_MG_FD_204943 | JGI IMG/M metagenome (GOLD analysis project Ga0316207, IMG submission 204943) | Microbial mat bacterial communities from mineral coupon in-situ incubated in ocean water Damariscotta River, Maine, United States -... | ecosystem: Environmental > Aquatic > Marine >...
GAAGCTATCAGGAGCGCGCGACAAAAGGCAGGCTCCGCCAGCCGGGTGATTTATCTCTCGCCCCAGGGACGTAAACTGGATCAGGCCGGGCTTGTAGAACTGTCCGAACGTGCGGGTCTGGTGATGGTCTGTGGTCGTTACGAGGGGGTGGACGAACGTCTTGTTCGCAACGAAATAGATGAGGAATGGTCGATAGGCGACTATGTTCTCAGTGGTGGCGAACTGGCCGCCATGGTAGTGATTGATGGCCTGATTCGCCTGCTGCCGGGGGCGCTGGGGCATGAGGATTCCGCTAATCTGGATTCCTTTAGCGATGGCCTGCTGGATTATCCGCACTATACCCGTCCGGAAACGGTTGACGGGGAGGCGGCGCCCGAGGTGCTGCTGAGCGGCGACCACGCCGCCATCGCGCGCTGGCGACAAAAGCAGGCGCTGGGCCGCACCTGGTTGCGGCGGCCGGAACTGCTGAACGAGCTGGAACTGGATCAGGAACAACAGAAATTACTGGCGGAATTTATCCGCGAACATGAAACTGAATAATGTAACATCGAGCCTGGGAGCTTAAGAGCATGAGCAACATCATCGAACAACTGGAAGCAGAACAAATGAACCGTGATATCCCGGACTTTGGTCCCGGTGATACCGTCGTAGTTCAGGTCAAAATCAAGGAAGGCAATCGTGAACGCCTGCAGGCCTTCGAAGGCGTGGTGATTGCCAAACGCAACCGCGGCCTGAATTCCGCCTTTACCGTACGCAAGATTTCACACGGCGAAGGCGTGGAGCGCGTGTTCCAGACCTACTGCCCGACTGTAGCTGAAATCAAGGTCAAGCGTCGCGGTGATGTGCGTCGCGCCAAGCTTTATTATCTGCGTGAGCGTTCCGGTCGATCCGCACGCATCAAGGAAAAACTGTCTCGCTAAACGGACGGGCCGGGTTGTGGGCAGCGTAGCACCGAATTGCTCCGCAATGCCTGCCTGCAGAATATCTGTCAAAGATCGAGATAAAAAACGGGCTGGACGTTCAGCGTCCCGCCCGTTTTTTTATGTCCGGTATTTTTATTTTGTGCTCCTGTTATTTAGCGGTAGCGCCCAGTTACCGCTTTTGGCTGCACAAACGTCTCCTCGCCAGTCTTTTGAAGACGATGTTGCAAACCTGATCGATGCCGGCGCCTGGCATCTGGCGCTGAAAGTGCTCGAGCAACAGCAGCAGGCGATCACGGCTGATCCCGAACGCTGGGTAGCGGGGGAGAAGCTGCGCATCCGGATTTATCAGGCTACCGCCAACTGGCCGGCACTGATTACGCGGTTGCAGAACCTGCCTGCTGTTGTTCCTCTTGAATTTTATATCCAGGCGCGCACGGGGCTTGCAGCCGCGCTGGTTAAACAGAATGAAGGCCGGGCAGCACTGAAGATTCTGCGAGATCTGATCTGGACCCAGGCGCTCGATCCTGAGGTTGCCAAAGCGAACCTGCTGAACTGGCGGCGCATGATCATCGATGCCTATCGGGCAGCGGGGCAGAAGCAGGACGCCTATCGTGCGGCAGCGCGCCTGCAGCGTGATTATGACAACCGGGATTTGAGCGACCTGATTCGACATGCAAAGATTTTACTGGAACTGGGACGGGCAGAAGAAGCCATGGATCGCCTCGCGAGCAGAACCCAGGAACCCAAAGTGGCGATGCTGCATTTGCTGGCCCAGTTGCGCAGTGGTGCACGCCCGGCGCAGAAGGTGATGCAGGCGGGTTTGCGCCAGTTAAGGAGCGAGTCACTCGACCCGGGACTGGAGGCCGAACTCTGGGCGCTGGTGGCCGAAGCAGCGCAGGGCTGTAATGATCTGGCGACGCGCGCCAATGCGCTGGAACATGTGCTCGGTGTTGAAAAAAATATTCAACCGGAAAAAAGCCTGTTTAAGCTTGATGCTGATGCCTTATGGAATGCCTATCTGGATTTTGCTGTAGCCATTGGCAACCAGTCTCACTTTCTTATTGGTGCGGATGAACAATGGCGAGAGGCCGCACAGGCGGCGGCCAAAAAACAGCCGGTGCGCTCCCGTTCACTGTATGCCCTGTTGATGTTTAAGGGGCAGGATGGTGCAGTTCGCGAAGCGGCGCTAAAACATTTCCTGCAGAGCCTGAGCCAGTCGCAGCAGGGCAAGCGGCTGTTAAAGCGCCTGTTTCTGAACTCAACGCGCTTTGCCTCCTACCCGAACATCCCCGCAGCCGCCCGGCACATGCTGGCGGATATTGCTCTGGCGGAATCGGATATCGAACTGGCCTCAGCGTTGATGGCGACAGTGAAAAAACCGCCGCCGGGCGCAGATCAGTTTTTCTGGTATTTGCGTCGCGCGCGGATTTTGATCCTGGGCGGCAAGGGCGAACAGGGCGCGCAGGCGCTTGAGGAAATGTTGCAGGAAAATCAGCGCTTCGAGCCGGCCCAGCTGGATCGCCTGATGCAGGTGATTTTTGACCTGCAGGCGGTGGGCCTGCATGCGCAGGCCTGTACGCTGCTCAGCCGGGTTATAACGCTGACCGATGAGGTTAAACTCCAGCGCGAAATCTACTACTGGATGGCGGAATCGAAAAAAGCCCAGCAACAGTATGAAGAAGCTGCTCGCCTGTATCTGAAGTCAGCCATGTTCCCGGATGCCAAAGCCATGGGCCCCTGGGCGCAGACAGCCCGTTACCAGGCGGCGGTAGTCCTGGGTCAGGCGGGTCTGTTCGAGGACGCGCGCGCCATTTACCAGCATCTTATTCGTGTGACCGAGGATGCTACGCGCAGGGCGGTGCTGCGGCGTGAGTTGCAGAAACTGCGGTTCAAATAAGCAGGAAGCACGGATATGGATAAAATGCGTAGGTTGGCGCAGAGCGATAGCGAAGCCCAACATGTTTTAGCATGATGTTGGACTCCGAGTTCAGACCTTAATTATCAATAAGGTGGGTGGCGCAGGAGCAGTCCGACCTTTGGTGTAACCGGAGAACCGGAATAGCCAGTGATCTGAAACGGGATGGATTCCAGCCGCATGCCGGCATTTCGCTGCAGGGCGAAGTGCAGGTAGGGTTTGACGTTTTCCTTATAGCTGGGTCCGGATGCAGCGATAAGCTGTCCTCGCTGTACTCGTTGTCCTTCACGTACAGCAATGGATCCATTTTTCAAGTGCGCATACAGGCCCATGGTGCCGTCCTGATGCAGGATGCGAATCTGCAGGGCGGGGACAGATTTACTGTTTTCATCCAGCCGCGCGCGGGTGATTTCCATAACCTGTCCACTGCGCATGGCAAAAACCCGGCTGCCTTCCGGCATCTCGATATCAATCGCGTATTTTGTGGCCGGGATCTGGTGACTGCGTTTCCCCTCATAGCCCTGGGAGATGACAAACCGCTGAATTTCATCGAACGGCAGACGATAAGGTTTGCCGGTCAGGTGTCGCGCGTTGGGCTTGCCCAGCACATAGCGGGTTGAGTAGGTATAGGACCAGGGTTCATTGGCGCTGATTTGCATCAGCTGACAGAGGTGAACCGTGGTCTTTGCGGGTATCAGTCTGCGAATAGGCAGCGCCGGTTCGCTTTTCATGTTGACGAATTCATCGGCGCTCAGTTCGAACTCGATCGGGCCGTTGTAATCGTTGCGAACATCGAACACGGGCTGGCTGTCCGTGCCGCGGTTTAGCAGATTGACGTGAGATTTTTCCGTAGTGGAAGCTAATTGGCTGTTTTCAGTCGCAAACGCATGCTGAGCGCAAAACATCAGGCTGCTGAGCGCCAGCGCGGTAAAAGATTGGAAATAGCTGTTCACTGAAAATGTCCGGGAAAAATTATCCGGCCTGATTATGCGGGTAAATTCAGCGCTATGATAGTTTTTATCCTGTCTATGTTGCAAGCGGGTCTGATGATATCGTTGGAACCAGGGACTACTGGATAATGAGATCGGTGAAATACACGGCATCGATGCCGGGGTTGCCGATATTGTCCTGCAGTACTTTCTGGATAGCGGTCAGAGCCTGATCCATCAGTTCCTGTTTGCCGGCCACGGTTTTTAACTTGCCTGTTTCCTGGCCACTGAGAAGCATGACCATTTCGTGGCGAATGGCCGGATCGTATTTTTCAATGTAGGCTGCGAAATCAGCCTGTTTCAGCCTGACCTGCAATGTGATCTGCATGTGACGAACTCGCAGGCCATCATTGACATTAACTACGAAGGCGGGTTCCAGCGAAACATAGCTGAAATCACCACCAGCTTCTCCTCCACCATCGACCGAGGCCTGGAGGTGTGTATAAATCATGAGTCCAAATATAATCAGGGTAAGACGAATCAGTGGCATGGCTTTTCTCCTTGTCTGCTCTGAAGTAGTATCGGTAAGCAGGTAACAGGCTTTAGTAGCTTTGGAAATAATTTTTACGCATTTCACAGAAAAGCCAGCTAAATAAGTGTTCCTAATTCCTGTCCAGTAAAACCGTTCGCCCTGAGCTTGTCGAAGGGTGAACAGCATTAAATATTGCTATTTCAGGCTTTGCGTCATGGTTCGACAAGCTCACCATGAACGTGATTTGTATAGAGGACAGGAATTTGGAACAGCTATTTAGCCAGGCAAGGATGGGCACGGCTTTTGTCCCCACGCGGGAATCTTTGCTTCCGAGCCCTTGAATGATGAGGAAATAGTGACATGTATTTTGATTCCCCGATCGGCGTGCTGGCAATTCGGTTTGAGGATTCGGCGGTTTGTGAGCTGAACTTTCTCCATCAGGCTGGCTGTAAAGCTGAAGCTGGACGGCCAACAGGGACAGCGCTAATGCGTGAGGTTTGCGTGCAGCTACAGGGTTATTTTTCTTCTTCGACCAGTCCTTTGAGTATTCCCGTGCGCCTTAAGGGGACAGATTTTCAACAGCGAGTCTGGCGCGCCCTGCAGCAGATCCCGGCGGGTGAAGTGAGAACCTATGGCGGGTTGGCAAAGCAGCTACACAGCAGCGCACGGGCGGTGGGCAATGCCTGTCGGCATAACCCTGTGCCGATCATCGTACCCTGTCACCGGGTGGTGTCGGCCGGCGGCCTGGGCGGCTTTTGTGGCAGGACGGAGGGCGCAGAAGTCAGACTAAAACGCTGGCTCCTGAAGCACGAGGGGTTTGAGTTATCGGTATTGGGCGCAGCGTGAGCAACACAGACGCTATCATTGATGTGTTTCTGGATGCCCTGTGGATGGAACGGGGCTTAAGTGAGAACACGCTCTCGGCTTACCGGCGAGATCTACAGCAGTTTGAGGACTGGCTGGCAAAGCAGCCGGGTGCGCGCAATTTGCTGGAGGGCTCAGCGGATGATATTCGTCGTTATCTGGATCAGCGGCATGCACGGCGTATCAGCGCGCGCAGCAATGCGCGGCTGATTTCCAGCCTGCGCAACTTCTATCGCTATCTGCATCGGGAAAAACGTATCCATGCTGATCCCTCGGCGCTGATCGATTCACCCCGGCAGGGACGCAGCCTGCCGAAGTCCCTGAGTGAGGCCGATGTGGAAGCGCTGCTGGCGGCGCCGGATACGGCGGCTGATCTGGGTTTGCGGGATCGTTGTATGCTGGAAGTGCTGTACGCCTGTGGGCTGCGTGTGTCAGAGCTGGTTGGGCTGAGCCTGGCTGAGGTCAATCTGCGTCAGGGTGTGCTGCGCATTAGCGGCAAGGGTGATAAACAGCGGCTGGCGCCGTTGGGGGAAGAAGCGGTTGACTGGCTGGAAAAATATCAGCTCGAGGCGCGTCCGGCGCTGCTGGCGGGGGGGCTTTGTGAGGCGCTGTTCGTTACCCGTCGTGGACAGGGGATGACCCGGCAGGCTTTCTGGCATTTAATCAAACGTTATGCCCGGCAGGCGGATATCGACAAACCACTCTCTCCGCATACTCTGCGTCATGCTTTTGCAACACATCTACTGAATAATGGCGCCGATCTGCGGGTGGTGCAGATGTTGCTGGGCCACAGTAATCTCTCCACCACCCAGATTTATACCCATGTCGCCAGGGCGCGACTCAAGGATCTGCATGCTATTCATCATCCCCGCGGCTGAACTCACGCGGGAATCACGGGTCTGACTGGTTTATATCCAGAGTGTGCTGTAAAGCGGTACAGGCTGCCGAGCTGAGCTGAAACAGGTATAATCTCTTCGCACACCGGGTATATCGGGGCATGTCAGGACTAATATTTATACTAAATCTTTGTAAGGTAAATTTATGCGCTTATTTTCCAGATCTATTTTTATGCTTTTTATTTCTTCATTGCTGGCGCTGCCTGCCATGGCTGCCGGCAGCGATCTGGAACAGGCGCGAAAGGTTATTATGTCGCAACTGGGTGTGCCGGCGGAAAACATCCAGACCAGTCCGGTGGCCAATCTCTATCTGGTGTCGATTCCCCCGCGCCTGTTTTATATCAGTGGTGACGGCAAATATGTGATCGATGGCGACATGATCAATGTTGCGATGAAGACCAATGTTACCCAGGCCCTGCGCAGCAAAGCGCGCTTGCAGGCGATCGATGACCTGGGTGAGGACTCCATGATTATCTTCAGTCCCGAAAAAGACAAGGTGAAGCATACGATCACGGTGTTTACCGATATCGACTGTGGCTACTGCCGCAAACTGCATAGCGATATCGATAAATATAATGCGAAGGGCATCCGGGTGCGCTATCTGGCCTATCCACGCGCAGGTATTGGTTCCGGCTCCTATGACAGGGCGGTGGCGGTCTGGTGCGCCAAAGATCGTAAAAAGGCCATGACCCTGGCAAAAAATGACAAGCCGGTTAAGAGTGACAAATGTGAGAATCCGGTCGCCGATCATTTCAGAATGGGTGGCATGATTGGCGTGCGTGGTACGCCGGCGTTGATACTGGATAGTGGTCGGCTGGTGCCGGGTTATGTTCCGCCGGAGCGCCTGGCTGCGATTCTGGATCAGGAATCAGCAAAATAAGTTGATATAATCCTCACTGACCGGCCCTCCAGGCCGGTCAGCTCTTCATTGCGTTTTCCTCGGTTTTTTCCCCTTATCGGGTTCCCTGCGTCGTTTTGTGATGTTCATCACAAAACAAAAGTGCGCTGCAAAATTCAGGGTATTCCCTGATTTAAGATTTTAAGCTTCTGGTGCACACTCTTTAACCATATTCAAATGCCATTTCCCTGATGGATCAGGATCAGGTTTTTTGTTTATAGAGCCACAGGGAAAAGTGGAGCAGGGCAGGGAGCCCGAACAGGGATGCAGGGATAGGTATGCAGAGCAGGATGCTGTTAAGAATTTGACACGGCTGTTAATTTCTAAAAAATCGGTTACTGCGCCGACACTCAGGCGGGAAAGCCTGCAGGGAACTCAAACAAGGCGATCATTCTTGATCGCCTTTTTTTTGTCGGCTCAGTAGAATAATGGCTTACTAGGGTCTGTTGATCTTTCATCTATTGTCTGATTTTGGCTAATTTTAGCCCTGCCTGCGTTATTTTTTACTATCAATGGAGTGCATTGATACGTAAAAAAATGCCTTGTCAGGACTAAAATTTTCTCAAAATCAGCCTAACATCTGAAAGATCAACAGACCCTAGCGCTCCAGATACTTCAGCTTGTCCGGCACGCCGTCCCACTTTTCAGCATCATCCGGCGCCGGTTTCATTTCAGCGATCACCGGCCATTCTTTAGCCAGCTCGGCATTCAGTTCAATGAAGTGGGTCATGTTGTCGGGCACATCGTCATCGGCAAAAATGGCTTCAGCCGGGCATTCCGGTTCACACAGGGTGCAGTCGATGCATTCTTCCGGATCGATAACCAGAAAATTAGGCCCTTCATGAAAACAGTCAACCGGGCAGACATCGACACAGTCGGTGTATTTACATTTGATGCAATTGTCGGTTACCACATAAGTCATGACAGATTCCCGCAGAAAAGAAGTTAAATATATTTCATAGAATAACGCAAAGAACGCAAAGTCGCAGAGGCGCAAAGATTATTATTCTGCATAATCGCCCGACAGGGTGGACACAAAACCGGCGCTTATTCTACCGTATTACGTTTAAATACAGCGCCTGTGTTTTGATCGTCACATTATTCAGACACTTCCTGAAGGGTATGATCTTCCAGTTGTTTTTTCAATTGGTATAGCAACGCCAGCGCTTCACGCGGGCTGAGATCGTCGGGGTTTATTTGTTCCAGCAGGGTTTCAAGCGCTGAAGCCCTGCGGCTCGGCATTGCGGTTTCGCTCTGCACTGGATGCTGATTCGATGCTGTGGAGGGGATGGATGTTTCCAGCTGCGCGAGTTTGTCTTTCGCCTGCCGGATCACCGGTTGGGGCACACCGGCGAGGGCCGCCACCTGCAGGCCGTAACTCTTGCTGGCCGGGCCGGGCAGGACTTTGTGCATGAAGACGATGCCGTGATCATGCTCCACTGCATCCAGATGCACGTTGGCGCAGTTGGGCTGTTCGTCTGGCAGCCGGGTCAGTTCGAAGTAGTGGGTGGCGAACAGGGTCCAGGCGTGGATATCCTGCACCAGCGCATGTGCGCAGGCCCAGGCCAGCGACAGGCCATCGAAGGTGCTGGTGCCACGGCCGATTTCATCCATCAGCACCAGGCTCCGGGCCGTGGCGTTGTGCAGGATGTTGGCGGTCTCGGTCATTTCCACCATGAAGGTGGAGCGGCCGCCGGCCAGATCATCGGAGGCGCCGATGCGGGTGAAAATGCGATCGACAGGGCCGATTCGTGCTGAGTCAGCGGGTACATAGCTGCCGATATGCGCCATCAGTACAATCAGTGCTGTCTGGCGCATGTAGGTGGATTTGCCCCCCATGTTGGGGCCAGTGATGACCAGCACACGTCGGCTGTCGTGCAGATGGATATCATTGGGCGTGAAGGGCTCGGACTGAGCGCGTTCGATTACCGGATGACGGCCGCCCCGGATTTCCAGTCCCGGCGTCTCGTCCAGTGTCGGCGGCTTCATCTGCAGGCTCTGTGCCCGTTCCGCCAGGGTGTTGAGGACATCCAGTTCGGCCAGGGCGCGGGCGCTGGCCTGCAGGTCGGTCAGATCGTCATGCAGCGTGTTCAGCAATTGTTCATAGAGCTGTTTTTCTCTTGCCAGCGCACGCTCGTTGGCGCTCAGTACCCGGTCCTCCAGGGCTTTGAGTTCCGGGGTGATGTAGCGTTCCGCCGCCTTCAGGGTCTGGCGACGCTGGTAGTTTTCGGGCAGGTTTTCCGAATGCAGGCGGCTGACCTCGATGTAATAGCCGTGCACGCGGTTGTAGCCCACTTTGAGAGTGTTGACGCCGCTGCGCTGGCGTTCCCGTTCCTCAAGCTCACTCAGGAACTGGTCGGCATTGGCCTGCAGGCCGCGCAGTTCGTCCAGCTCTTCGTCATAGCCGGGCGCGATAACGCCGCCATCACGAATTAACAGCGGTGGCGCCTCAATCAGTGCTTTTTGCAGGAGGGCGTGAACCTGCGGGAACTCGCTGATCTGCTGCAGCAATTCGGCCAGCTTGTCGCCGGTCTTTGTCAGCAGTTTATGAATTTCGGGCAGCAGGCCCAGTGCTGTGCACAGACGGCTGAGATCACGGGGGCGGGCGGATTTGAGTGCGATGCGGGTGAGTATGCGTTCGACATCGCCCACCTGTTGCAGCAGGGGCTGCAGAGCCTCAAAGCGATGTTCGTCGCAGAGACAGGCAATCACCTGCTGGCGCTGGCGCAAAACACGGTGTTCGCGCAGGGGGCGATGAATCCAGCGTCGCAGCAGACGGCTGCCCATGGGCGTGGCGCAGTGATCGAGAATGCCTGCCAGGGTGTGTTGATGCTGGCCGCCGAGACTGTATTCCAGTTCCAGATTGCGGCGGCTGGCGGCATCGAGAATGATGCTGTCTTCACGCCGTTCGACGCGCAGATCGCGGACATGAGGGAGTACATAATGCTGGGTTTCCTGCACGTAGTGCAGCAGACAGCCGGCGGCGCGCATGGCCAGTGGCGCATCGTCACAGCCGAAACCCCTGAGATCCCGGGTCTGGAACTGTTCGCATAACAGGCGCGCGGCGCTGTCCGGTTCGAAACGCCAGGGTGGCTGGCGCTTCAGGCAGTTCATCTGTGCCTGCCAGTCCTGCTCTGGCTGATCTTCACTGAGCAGCAATTCTGCCGGCTGCAGCCGCTCCAGCTCGCCAAGCAGGGCCTCAATACCGCTAACCTGCAGCAGGCGGAAACGGCCACTGGCCATGTCCAGGGTGGCGATACCGGTGCTGTCAGCGTCAGTGAAAATAGCGGCCAGCAGGTTGTCCTGGCGTTCTTCCAGCAGAGCCTCATCGGTCAGGGTGCCGGGAGTAACGATGCGTACAACCTTGCGCTCCACCGGCCCTTTGCTGGTAGCCGGGTCGCCTGTCTGTTCACAAATAGCGATGGATTTGCCCAACTTGACCAGTCGGGCCAGATAATTATCGGCAGCATGCCAGGGTACGCCGGCCATGGGGATGGGTTTGCCGGCGGACTGACCGCGGGCGGTCAGGGTGATGTCGAGCAGGCTGGCGGCCTTGTGTGCATCGTCGAAAAACAGCTCATAGAAGTCCCCCATGCGGTAGAACAGCAGAATGTCCGGGTAGTCGGCTTTGATGCGCAGGTATTGCTGCATCATCGGGGTGTGAGATTTTAGCCTGGCGAGCGCGTCCATGCTGGAAAGTTTATCTGAAAGCGGGATGGACGCCTATAGCTGAGCTTCGGGGGAGTGAGAGAAAATTATTTAACCACCGTAGAACCTCGCTACGCGAGTTTCATTCGGTACTTCCTACGCTTCGCTCCGGTCGCGCGGAGATCGCAGAGGTACGCAGAGGAAAATATTGATGCCTTTGTGCGTTATCTCAAGTTTTATCTCTTTGAGTTTAACTACCCGCAGCTTGCTGCGAAGTTCTATTGTAGGTGCGGCTTTCACCCTGCGGGCACCATGAGCCGCACATAGTTCATTTATCCTCTGCGTACCTCTGCGACTTCCGCGGTTCATTTTTTTAAATATTTATCCGATTTTGAATTTCGCCACCAACTCCTGCATGCGCTGTGACTGATGCAGCAGTTCTTCGCTGACCTGCGCTGTGCGGCTGGCGCCGGCGGCGGTTTTTTCCGCCAGTTCGTTGATGCTGGCGAGGTTGCGGTTGCTTTCTTCCATCACCGCGCGTTGTTCTTCAGCGGCTGCGGCAACCTGGATGTTGCGATCAGATATGTCGCTGACATTGCCGGATATCATGGCCAGGGATTCGGCTGTTTCTTCGACCTGTTCAGAACAGGTTTCGGCCTGTTTGCTGGCCGTTTCCATCGCCGCAACGGCTTCGCGTGCGCCGGCCTGCAAAGACTCGACCATTTCATGAATCTGGGCAGCGGATTCCTGGCTGCGGGAGGCCAGGTTGCGAACTTCATCCGCAACCACGGCAAAGCCTCGACCCTGTTCCCCTGCGCGGGCGGCTTCGATGGCGGCATTCAGGGCCAGCAGGTTGGTTTGTTCGGCAATCTTGCTAATCACATCGAGCACCATACCAATATTCTCACTCTCGGAATCAAGTTTGCCGATAGTTTCCGCAGCATGGCTCATTTCACTGGTCAGCATGTCGATGCTGCCCAGCGCATTGGTGGAGATCAGGGCGCCGGATCGGGCGTTGTCAGTAGCCGCCTGTGATGACTGTGCGGTTTCACTGGCATTGCTGGCAATTTCCTCAGTACTGGCGGTTGCTTCATTAATAGCGGTGGCGGCCTGAGCTGTTTCATTGCACTGAGTGCGTGTGCTCTGTTCCGTTTCTTCAGAGACTTCGGCGATGTTGTCCGCAATCGAGGTAATATGCTGGGTGACATCGCTGACCTGTTGCAGGCTGTGCTGGAATTTCCCCAGCATATTATTGAAAGCGAGGGAAACTTTACCGACTTCATCACCCTCGGCATAGATCTGTACCCGTTGCTGAAGGTCGGCCTGCTGGTCGATTATCTCGATGGTATGACGCAGGTTTTTGAGTGGTTTGCTGATAACAAGGCGCAGGATGAAAACCATCAGCAGTAGACCCAGGCCAAAGAGCGCGGCCTGAATCAGGGCCGAGCTGAGCAGGTTGCGGTTGACCTTGGCATCAAGTTCCCTGAGCGAATAGCTGATGCGCACCGCGCCGATGACATCACCGGATTTGGCGTTGGTGTGGCAACTCAGGCAGTCGGTGCCGCGGAAGTCATTGCTCGCCCTGAGCGGATTAATGACTGTCAGGATACGCCCGTTGTCTGTGTTGTCGATCTGGACGATGGCTTCGCCCTGCAATGCTCGCCTGTCCAGCTTATCCTGCGCCTGTTCACTGGCATGACCCTGGCCATAGAGTTCGCTAACGGCGGCGCCGCGCAGGATGCGGGCGTCGGTCATGTTGGGGTGCTCCAGCAGTTTGTTGCGCAGCAGTTCACGCCTGTCCATGGTGCCGGTCAGCATCATGGTGTTAATGGAGTCAAAATAGCTGTCGGCGGCGTCCTTACTCTGCTGTTCAATGGTTTTTTCCACCATGGCGCGTTCATTGCTGATCATGTGCAGAACGCTGATTGTGAGGATAACTGTAAAGACAAACAGCAGAGGGATATTGATTTTACTGGAGATCGACAGGTTCTTGAATTTGTTTTTCATCTTTAACCGCTTAATATATATGAAAAAAACAGTCCTTTGGGTGGTGTTCAGTCAATTGATGGAGGGCAGGCAGAGCATGAACTCGTGCGATAACGTCAGATTTCTATATCGGCGTTTACCCTGACATATTTAGAAATTTTAGAGATTAATCTCACTTTTTTTCTGGAATATAGCTTGACAGGTCAGGGAGGGTGATCCTGTGAATAATCCTCGGGACTTGCCAAACAGCCTGGAAATCTCCTAAAGTGGAGGAAGCTGGTTGGGTAATCAATGGTTTACTGGTACAGGTCCTGCTGGGGGCTGAATAATATACCAAATGTAAATAATAAAAATATGACTAAGGGACAGCTCCATTCTTTAGTTAACAGGGGGAGACATGCCACGGGAATATGACGAAAAACGGGACTTTATTCGTATCAGTGTAGACTGCGAGATGCAGTACAGCCTGGCCGGTTCGGGGCAGGACGAGTACGGAAAAGTCACTAACCTGAGTGGCCGGGGGATGATGTTTATTGCTGATCGTTCACTGGAAGTGGATGATCGGGTGGAGGTCCGGATTCGACCGGAAAATAACATTACGCCGCCCCTGCACGCCAATGTCCGGATAGTGCGGGTGAGTAAGCAGCGCCATGAGGATGGTTATGAAATCGGCGCGGTGATCAAGGAAATTCTGGACGACTAAATAAAAGTTCCCAAAGGGTGTCCAGATATAATGTGCAGGATGTGCTGAGTAAAACGAAGCGCATCGTTCGCGTGTCCAGCCTGGGGTGATGCGCTTCGTTTTACTCAGTACATCCTGCGAAGATCTAAAACTAGCACTGAAAAGTGGACAGAAATTCGGAACTTTTATCCAGTATTTGCCATGACCGTTGTTTCAATTACAGATATACAGTTACAGAAACTGTCCACCCAGGTGGGCGACGCCCTCATGGCGCAGGACTTGATGCTGGCCTGTGCCGAATCCTGCACCGGTGGCTGGGTTGCCAAGTCCCTTACTGATATTCCCGGTTGTTCACACTGGTTCGATCGGGGTTTTGTCACCTATACCAACCGAGCCAAGCAGGAGATGCTGGGCGTGGATGCCATTTTGCTGGATAGGCATGGTCCGGTTAGCGAAGCGGTGGTGCGGGCTATGGCCGACGGCGCCGTGGCTCACAGTCAGGCCGATATTGCCCTTGGAATCAGCGGGATTGCCGGGCCGGGTGGCGGAAGTGAAGACAAACCGGTGGGTCTGGTCTGGTTTGCCTGGGCGCGCAAAACGGAAACAGGGCATCTGAAGCGGGTTTCCCGGCAGCAAATTTTTGCCGGCGATCGTGAGGCCGTGCGGCGGCAGGCCGTGGCGCATGCGCTGCAGGGCGTGCTGGCGATCCTGAATGAGCAAACCTGAACCGTCTTTTAGCGCCCGACAGCCTTCTACCCAGCGGCTGTTTTTTGCGCTCTGGCCGCCACCTGAGCTGCAGAAACGTATATTTAACCATGGGCGATCACTGCGGCCTGAAACACCGGCGCGCCTGCTGCCGGCAGACAATCTGCACCTGACTCTGCTGTTTCTGGGGCAGGTGGACGGCGAGGCGCAGCGCTGTCTCGAACAGTCGGCTGCTGAACTGGTGTTGCCGAGTTTCGAACTGGACTTCGGCAGACTGGTCCATCGGTATAAGCAGGGCGTGATCTGGCTACAGCCGGACGCATTGCCGGCTGCCCTGGAGGCGCTGGCCACTGCCCTGCGCCAGATTGCCGCAGATTGTGGTTTGAACACCGATCCCCGCCCCTTTTGTGCGCACATGACCCTGCTGCGTAAGGTGGCTCGAGCGCCGGCGAACCTGTCTTGCCCTGATTTTGTCTGGCCGGTGCGGGAGTTTGTGCTGGCGGCGTCAAAAACCCTGCCGGCAGGCGCAGAATACCGAATTGTGAAAAAATGGCGTCTGACTTGATGTTGCATGAATCGGGGCTGACCCCGAGACTCAATCTATGAAATAATGGTGCAATCAAGGTTACAGAATCGCTTGAGAGATTCGGCGCGGAGACCAGGGAAAGGGTTTCCTGATTACACATAGCAAGAGAGGTTAATAAAATGGATGACGGCAAGCAAAAAGCATTAAGCGCGGCCCTGAGCCAGATTGAAAAGCAGTTTGGCAAGGGCGCAGTCATGCGTCTGGGCGACAACAGTGCAGCCAGGGATATCGAAACCATTTCCACCGGCTCAATCAGTCTGGATGTTGCGCTGGGTGTGGGGGGACTGCCCAAGGGGCGAGTGGTTGAAATCTATGGTCCGGAGTCTTCGGGCAAAACCACGCTGACCCTGCAGGTGATTGCAGAATGTCAGAAAAGCGGGGGCACCGCGGCGTTTGTCGATGCCGAACACGCGCTGGATCCAGTGTATGCAGAAAAACTGGGTGTGAATGTGGATGAACTGCTGGTTTCACAGCCCGATACCGGTGAGCAGGCGCTGGAAATTACGGACATGCTGGTGCGCTCTGGCGCGGTAGACATCGTAGTTGTCGACTCGGTGGCGGCATTGACTCCGAAAGCGGAAATTGAGGGCGGCATGGGCGATTCCCATATGGGTTTGCAGGCCCGGTTGATGTCCCAGGCGCTGCGTAAACTGACCGGCAATATCAAGCGCTCGAATACCATGGTGGTTTTCATTAACCAGATCCGTATGAAAATCGGTGTCATGTTTGGTAACCCCGAAACGACGACAGGTGGCAATGCGCTCAAATTCTATTCCTCGGTGCGACTGGATATTCGCCGTATCGGCGCCCTGAAAAAGGGAGATGAAATCATCGGTAACGAGACCCGGGTCAAAGTGGTGAAAAACAAGGTCGCGCCCCCCTTCAAGCAGGTGGTCTTCGATCTGCTGTACGGTGAAGGCATTTCCCGTGAAGGTGAAATCATCGATCTGGGTGTGAAAGAAGGGCTGGTTGACAAGGCGGGCGCCTGGTATAGCTACAATGGTGAGCGTATTGGTCAGGGTAAGGACAATGTGCGCAACTTCCTCAGGGAAAATTCCGCTATGGCAATGGAGATTGAAACCCGCATTCGTGAAAAATTGCTGGGCCTGCCGGAGTTTGAAAGTCAGCCGGAAGCCGAGGTGGCGCTGGCGGAAGAATAAAACGCATGCAGTTATCTACAGGGGTGACTACCGGGTCACCCTTTTTTATTTATTCATTTAAGTAGCTCTTCTCTGGTTGCGCGATGGCAACGTCGGTTCGTGAATCCGCGATGAATTATCTGGCCAGACGGGAGCACAGTCGCCTGGAGCTTGAACAGAAACTGGTGCGCAAGGAATTCGAACACGCCGAAATCAGTGCTGCGCTGGATCGGCTTGTCGAGGATGGCCTGCTGAGTGACGCGCGTTTTGCCGAGTCGTTTGTGCATGCGCGCAGACTGCGCGGCAGCGGGCCACTGAAAATACAGGCAGAGTTGAAAATGCGCGGTGTAAGCGAGACGACTGTTAGCCAGTATCTGGACGCGCAGGAACCGCTCTGGTATGAACTGGCGTGCAGGGTGCGCTGTAAGCGTTTTGGTGAGGCGCTGCCGGGTGGGTATGAACAGCGGATGCGTCAGGCGCGTTTTTTACAACAGCGTGGCTTCAGCCACGAACAGATAAACGCGGC
>Ga0316207_10003017_pt1 | contig 16223 bp, 13 predicted proteins | sample 6weekpyrite_MG_FD_204943 | JGI IMG/M metagenome (GOLD analysis project Ga0316207, IMG submission 204943) | Microbial mat bacterial communities from mineral coupon in-situ incubated in ocean water Damariscotta River, Maine, United States -... | ecosystem: Environmental > Aquatic > Marine >...
AGCTCATCGCTCTTTTTCCCAAGGCTTGCTTTGTAACGCGCTTCGCCGCCCATAAAATCATAGTATTCTAAGCCTTTATCCAAATAGTGCTGAATGCAAAGCGCATGACTGCAAAGACCGGGTTTTAGTTTTGAATCTGACGCCATCGCCAAACCACTCAAATAAAAATATGCAGTGCCTCGATATAGAAAGTTGTAAATATAAGCAATCACGCTATCGCCATTTATCACTTTGATAAAATCAATTTGTCCTTCTGGCCAAGCTCGCCGGATCAACTCTCGATGAAATTCGACAAAACGATCATTTGCAAAGCCGCTTTCATTCGGCCCACTCCCCCAACGCGCAAGATGTAAAGGGGCAACCTCTTCCAAGTATTCGAGGGCTTGTGCACAGCTGCGAGCAAATACCAGCGCCAAACCGGCACTTTCTGACTGATATAGTCTCAAAGAACGCCGAATTTGATAGCGGGTATTTCGAGACAAAGAACCCAGATAGTCGCCACTATTTTTCGCAATCTTCAACAAATCGACCCCATAACTAGGCGACTGCCATAAATTATGCCGTTTCAAATTTGAAGCGCCTTCCAATGTCTCTGCCACCTCTTTGGAGACGGCACCCACCACTAGCTCGTCCCAATCAGGAAATGAAGCTTCCAAATAACGCACAGACGCAAGCAACGAAGCCTTATAGTGCTCATCCATGCAAAGCATGCCGTTATACTCCGTCCATATCTGGTCACAGACCGCATTGCCTGTCTGGTGAAAATGGATCCTTGAGGAGGAAAAGCGATTAAATACCGAAAACTGACTACGCGTCACCAGAGCAAGTCCAACCACCTGCCCTTGAAAACGCACTTTCAAGACCTCGCAATCCGGCGCAAACGTTGATAACCAAGCGCTAATCCAGGTCCACGACAGAAAAAAAGGGCAGCTTGATCTTGCTTCCAAATCAAGCCACTGTGTTTCCAGTATAGAAATGTCATTTAAAGGGCTTAAACTGACACTGTATGAACTGACTTCTTCCATCTTGCCGTCAGGTCTGAATCATGCTCGTCCAATCGACAGGTAATCCAAACCATAACTTCTCACAATGTCTGGGTCATACAGATTACGTCCATCAATAATCACCGGAGAGATCAGGTTTTCTTTGACCATTTCATAATCAAGCGCCCGAAAGTTCTTCCATTCGGTACAGATAACCAGAGCATCAGCTCCCTTGATAGCCTCCTCTTTGGACGCCAGCAGCTCCAGATCGTCACGTTCGCCATAGATTCTTTGACATTCGTCCATCGCCTCAGGATCAAAGGCTCGCACCTTGCCGCCACGAGCCCATATCGCTTCCATCAAAACACGAGCGGGTGCTTCTCTCATATCATCGGTATCAGGTTTGAAGGCAAGCCCCCAAACTGCAACGGACTTACCGTGCAGATCGCCATCAAAATAGGCACTTAATTTCTCAAACAAACACCGTTTCTGGCGATTATTGACATTTTCGACGGACTGAACCAGCTCTGCCTCGTAGTCAACATCCGCCGCAATTTTGGCCAATGCCTGAACATCTTTGGGAAAACACGAACCCCCATAGCCCGCCCCCGGATAAATAAAGTGATAGCCTATTCGGGGGTCAGAACCGATACCAAGACGCACTGACTCAATATCTGCGCCCAAACGTTCTGCTAAATTGGCCATTTCGTTCATAAAGCTGATCTTCGTCGCCAACATGGCATTGGCCGCGTATTTTGTTAGCTCGGCCGATCGAACATCCATAAACATGACTTTATCGTGGTTCCGATTGAAGGGTGCATACAATTCGCGAAGCGGTGCTTTCGATGACGCCTGAGAGACACCAACAACGATACGATCAGGCTTCATAAAGTCACTGATCGCTGCGCCTTCCTTTAAGAACTCAGGGTTAGAAACAACGTCGTACTCCAGCGCCACGCCCCTTTCCGACAAGACCTGCTTAATTTTTGCACTGACCTTGTCCGCCGTTCCAACCGGTACCGTTGACTTATCAATCACAATTTTTTTATCGACCATATACGTTGCAATGGTCTCTGCGACTTTCAGGACATACTGCAAATCTGCCGAACCATCTTCATCAGGCGGCGTTCCCACTGCGATAAATTGCAATTGTGCATGTTGCACCGCTTTTTCAGCATTGGTGGTAAAACGTAGATTACCTGACTCGAAGTTAAACTTTACAATAGACGCCAGACCTGGCTCATAAATCGGAATACGGCCATCGTTGAGTTTGGCAACCTTGGCCTCATCAACATCAACACAAATGACATCGTGCCCAACATCAGCTAAACACGCACCCGTTACCAAGCCGACATAGCCGGTACCAAATATTGAAACTTTCATAATTTCCCTACATTCTTTTTCATCATTTTTAAGGCAAGTACTTCACGATCGGCGGACCGATCAATTGCGTAAACCATACAGGTAACTTCTTCCAGACACTAATGAGTAACTGGTACTTTGGATTGTTCGGATTCAACTCAGGCATGACGGTGTCTTCTGGTAACCAGTAATACCAATATAGCTGATGCGCCTGAGCCCCCCATTGTTTTTTAAAACGATATGTACTGCCATCAACTGAGGAACGCCCAAAATCAAAAAACCTATGCCCTTCCTGAAGGGTTTTTTTAAGCACCTCCCAGTACATATACATATTAACATTCATGTGATTTGCAGACTGTAGCGCCGAGGCCCATGGTATTTCCATCATTTTTTGATGCCCCATTAAAAAACAACAAGCGACCGGCTTTGCATCGCAATACACAATGCCAATATGCATCTTCTCTTTTAGTTCAGACTCGATTAATCGGGCAAAAAATTGCTTTGAATAAACAGGCGTTCCCAGATCTCGCATGTTAACTGAAAAAACATGATAAAAGTCATCAAGCAATTCAGACTTCCCAAATTTGATCCGCAAAGAGTAACGTTGCGCTTTCTTGATTTGGGCTCTTACTTTCGTTCCCAGGTCTGCCCATAGGGTCTCAGCCGAATCAGGCAGTGCTCGAATCATAGACACTTTACTAAGCTTTTCTGAGCAGTCATTCTGAGTCTCTGGCCATGCAGTGACACAACGTAATTCGACATGCTCAGCCTTTCGTTGTGTTGCCTGCTCAAACAAAGCCGTATATAAACACCGTTCAATTTTAGTGTTATCAGCCAACGCTGCACCGTAAGTAAAAAATGGCAAGGACACCATAAAATGTCCAAATAAACGGCTATCCAATTCCACGGCGGGCAAAATACCACAGATACTACCCTCGGCATCAAATGCAGCCAGATACACCGCGTTGTGCCCAAACGCCTCGGTTACAACCACCTTAAAAGCCCAAAAATGGTAAATCGACGCATTGGGCTTACTGCTAACATATTGGTCCCACAGGCTGGCAATGTGGCCGCCCTCGACCAATTTCACAACGACATTGGAACAAGATGCGTCTTGTTGAGAATCATCCAGGTCAAATAGCGCTGGCTTATTGTTGGCCTCAGTCGCGACGCGACTATCAGGCTTACGACTTACTTTTTCCTTACTTTGAATTGCTTTAATTTGTTTCGAGACTTGCTTCATTTCATCCAACAAATCTTCAAAGGCCTGCCCTGACCGCTTGGCCTCACCTATTTGCCGCGACAGACTTCCTTTTTTATCTAACAACTCACTTAACACCAGTCGCACTCACATGTTTTCGCGTTCACAACTATTCCCATTTACCAAAACCCGCTCAGACATAGCGATTGGTCTTCAAATAGTTGTATATTTTTTCGGCTGCATCCTCAACGGATAGCGCACCCGCATCAATCACAATTTCTGGCTCCGAAGGAATCTCATAAGCCGAGTCAATGCCGGTAAAGTTCTTTATTTTTCCTTCCCGCGCTTTTTTGTAAAGCCCTTTTGGGTCACGCTGCTCACAGATGTCCAGTGAAGTGCTAATATGCACTTCAATAAATTCGCCGACAGGAAAGAGGTTCCTGACCATTTGTCGATCTGAGCGAAACGGCGAAATAAACGCAGATAACGCGATCAGGCCCGCATCGACAAACAGTTTTCCCACTTCACCAATTCTTCGAATATTCTCCACTCTATCGGTATCTGAAAATCCCAAATCTCTGTTCAGCCCATGCCGAACATTGTCACCGTCCAGCAAGTAGGTGTGCTTGCCATTCTGAAACAGCAGGGTATCCAGCGCATTTGCAACGGTTGATTTCCCTGCGCCACTTAAACCCGTAAACCAGATCATACAGGGCTTTTGCTGCTTCTGATCGGCTCGCTTATCACGCTGAACCAAATGATCATGCCAGCGAATCTCTTGCTTTTTGTTGTTCATAATTCCCTCTGTGCCAATTGTTGTTATAAGGCTGATTAACCTGCCAAATCAGCCGCATTCATCACGATATCGGTCTCTACGCCTAAAAGGCTGTCGCTAACAGGCCCAAACGAAAAATCATCGAGCATACACGACAGTCGGGGCAGGCACTTTTTAATATTGGTATAGTGCCGAAACCTAGAGAACCAGCTTGCACCTTCGACTCTGGGTTGATCGGCATCGATCTCCCAAGGGTGCAAATAAAAAATTTGTGGCCTGGTTTGCCCGAGGCTCGCCCTTTCAAACAACCACTTTGAAACAAAATACGGGTATTGCCTGAAATACCCGCCGCCTGCGGCAGGAACCGAAACGCCAAACACTTTAGCCGTCGTCAACGGAAACTCCGTTAAGTACCGACCATTATTTGTCAGGATTTTATAAGGTCGCTCCGGACTGTTTGGCATGCCATACCGATCATGCCTGATTGGAAAAATACTGGAATCCCAGGTAAACCCAAGTTCGGCAAGAATATCGAGCGCCCAAATAGAGTCAGGCGTGATGGAATAACTTGCTGCTCGGTAGCCCTCGATCGGTCGTTGTACAATTCCCTCTAGTATGGCTTTGCTTTTAGCCGTTTCCTCTTTGAAGACCTTAGGCGTTTGAGTATAGACCAATTGATGACTATAGCCATGAGAAGCCACCTCATGCCCGTGAGACGCGATACGCTTGACAATGTCTGGAAAACGCTCCGCCACCCAGCCCAATACGAAAAAAGTCGCATGCACGCTCTTTCGCTCAAACAGCTCAAGCAATTTATCAGTATTATGGGCGACGCGAGACGGAAAATCGGACCAGTCCTGGGGATTGATTACCTCAGAAAAAGCCGCTACGTGATAATAATCCTCAACGTCGACCGTCATGGCGTGCAAGACACTCGATTTGTTCAAAACAACCCATCTCCTTAGCATTTCGCGAGTATTCTAAACAAAACCCGACGCGAATATCACCTACTCGCTGTGAAACAGAACACAGAGCGCCATTTGATTTGGTAAGCAGCACAGAATAACGAAAAATTATGACTATAAGATCTGACTTTGGCAAAATTAATCGTTAGAATTTGCTGTAAAGCACTCTTATCCTCCCATCAAGGTTACACTATCAATGAATAAGGACTTCAGCTCTATCTGCGTCATCGGTCTGGGTTATATTGGCCTGCCCACAGCATCATTACTTGGCACTAAAGGCTATCACGTTACCGGTGTCGATGTTTCTCCGAAAATAGTCGACACCATCAACCAAGGAAAGATTCATATTGTCGAACCTGATCTGGACTTATTGGTCAAATCGGCGGTTAATAGTGGGCAATTAAAAGCTAGCCTGGAGCCGGTTAAAGCGGATATTTTTATCATCGCGGTACCCACACCGTTTAAAGGGAATCACGTACCTGATTTAAGTTTCATTGAACAGGCAAGCAAAGCCATCGCACCTTATATCGAACCTGGAAACCTGGTGATACTTGAGTCCACCAGCCCGGTTGGCACAACAGATGACTGTGTTGCCAAAATATTGGAACAGGCGGGTCACAATATTGGAACAGATGTATTTGTTGCTCACTGCCCAGAAAGAGTTCTGCCAGGCAGGATTTTGATCGAACTCGTTCAGAATGACCGGATTGTTGGCGGAATTAATACCAAGTCGACCGAGGTTGCAGCATCATTCTATAGAGAATTCGTCAGTGGAGTCGTACTGGAAACAGACGCCAAAACTGCAGAACTTTCAAAGCTCACCGAAAATTCCTTTCGCGATGTAAATATTGCCTTTGCCAATGAGTTATCCCTAATTTGTGATCAAGAAAGTATTGATGTCTGGGAACTCATTAACCTGGCGAACAGGCATCCTCGAGTGAATATCCTGCAGCCAGGCCCTGGAGTGGGAGGTCATTGCATAGCGGTTGACCCTTGGTTTATTATCGATCGCACACCTGAACAAGCAAAGCTGATTAAAACCGCCAGGGAAGTGAATGACGGCAAACCGGACTGGGTTGTGAAAAAGATTTCAGAAAAAGCGGCCAAGTTCAAACATCCGGTTATCGCCTGTTTGGGGCTGGCGTTCAAAGCTGATCTGGATGATTTACGGGAGTCGCCTTCCGTTGGAATCGTTAATAAACTTCATCAATTAAACATTGGCGAAATTATTGTCTGCGAACCTAATATCACTTCTCACCCAACCTTCGAATTACATCCAGTTGAAGACGCCCTTGAGAAATCAGATATTCTGGTAGTTCTGGTCGATCACAAGGAATTCAAATCTTTATCCGCTGCAAAATTGAGCGAAAAAATTGTGATTGATACCCGGGGTATCCTGAAATAAATGTCATGCCAATGGCGTTTAAACATTAACCAGCGGTGAATTAAAACATGCGTTTAAAAGTCCTCTCAATATTTGGCACTCGGCCCGAAGCCATCAAAATGGCACCTGTGGTGAACTGTCTGACAAAAAACCCCGACATCGACAGCAAGGTTGCCGTGACGGCGCAGCATCGTGAAATGCTCGACCAGGTGCTGGACTTGTTTGACATCAACCCGGATTATGATCTCGACATCATGCAGGCCAATCAGGATCTGTTTGATGTCACTTCAAAGGCACTGTTGGGACTAAGAGATATTCTGAAAGATTGTCAGCCCGATATCGTCTTGGTTCACGGCGATACTACCACCTGTTTTGCCGCAACGCTGGCTGCTTTTTACTTACAGATTCGGGTAGGACATGTTGAGGCAGGACTGCGTACAGGCGATATGCAAGCGCCCTTCCCTGAAGAAGCAAATCGGAGTCTGGTTGGAAGAATTGCCAGTTTTCACTTCGCACCAACTGAAACTGCACGCGAAAATTTGCTTCGCGAAAACATTCCAGCAGAAAAAATCTGGGTGACCGGAAACACCGTTATAGATGCGCTACTGGATGTACAAAAACGCCTACCTAACTACCAGCCACAATCCTGGTCACCCAAATTTCCTAAAGAGACAATCGACAGAATCGAAAATAGTACATCGAAATTCCTATTGATCACCGGCCATCGACGAGAAAATTTTGGGCAAGGATTCATCGATTTCTGCAGCGCCCTAAAGTCAATTGCGACTCAATATCCAGATTGGTTGTTAGTATACCCGGTCCATTTAAACCCTAACGTTCAGAAACCTGTTTACGAATTGCTGGCTGACTGTCGCAACATCCTGCTGATTGAGCCACAGGATTATCTACCTTTTGTATGGATGCTTGATAAAAGTGATTTAGTCATCACAGACTCAGGCGGCATCCAAGAAGAAGCTCCCTCTTTCGGCAAGCCCGTACTGGTCACCAGAGAAGTCACTGAACGCCCCGAAGCAGTTGAAGCTGGCACTGTTCGTCTGGTGGGTACCTCAATAGAGAAAATCACTAGCAATACCATCGAAATACTGGAAAACCGTGATATTTACAAAAGCATGTCCGAGGCCCACAACCCTTATGGTGATGGTTTGGCTGCAAATCGAATTTGCGATGCGCTTATACAAAACATCTGATTATTAAGCTTAAAACACATTTTCGGAGAGCCATTTTTGAAAGTACTTTTATTGAACTACGAATTTCCACCCGCAGGTGGTGGCGCTGGCTTTGCCACCTATAATATCGGTAGAGAATTAATCAAACTTGGCGTCGAAGTCGATGTACTCACCTCTTATATTGATGGCGAAAATGATGGCGATGTTTTAGATGGAATGACGGTTCACCGCGTCCCCAGCTGGCGTAAGGGGATTCACGATTGCGGCATGCTGGGAGCGTACAGCTATGTTGCGTTTGCCGCATTTAAACGCTGGCAGCTGCACCGAGCAAAAACCTACGACCTGGAGCATTTTTTTTTCAGCATGCCCACAGGTGCATTAACACTCCTTCCTCCTCAATACCGAAAAAAACCTTATATTGTCTCTTTACGCGGATCGGATGTTCCGGGTTATGATCTCTTCAACGAGCGACTGGAAAAAATACACGGGTACTTGAAACCCATTACCCGGAAAATTTGGCGTAACGCAAAAGCGGTCATTGCCCTCAGCAATGGACTCAAAGACATTGCGGTCAAAACGGATTCTGTTACGCCTATCGGAGTTATCCCTAATGGGATTGAAGAAAACCTGTTTTGCCCACCTTCAGAAACAAAAGACGCAACTGATCCCAATCGTCCGATAAAACTCATCACCGTGTCTCGTCTGCTGGAACGAAAAGGAATCCACCTTCTGCTAGATGCCATTGCCACCCCACCCGGCCTTCCGGTCGAACTGGAAATTATTGGCACAGGCTCCTACGAACAGGCTCTAAAAAAACAGGTCAGAGACCTGAAATTAGAAGATAAAGTTTCGTTCAAAGGCTTTGTCAACCGAAACACCCTGCCAAACTTCTATCAAAAGGCCGATATTTTTGTCCTGCCGTCAATGACGGAGTCATTCGGTTTGGTGTTTGCCGAAGCCATGTCTTGCGAACTTCCGGTCATCGGAGGTCGGGTAGGCGGTGTTCCTGAACTAGTCAGACATGAAACTGATGGTCTGCTGGTAGACGGCGGCAGTACCTCATCACTGAGAGCCGCTCTCGAACAGCTTCTGAATGACAGAGAAAAAATCGCTGAGATGGGACGCAGTGCCCGGCAACGCGTACTGGATGGGTTTACCTGGAGTGCCGTTGCGAAACGGTATCTGGAAACCTACCAAAATGCGATCAAACAATAAGGGAGGGTCAGCAGCATGTGCGGTATTGCCGGCTATTTTGGAAATGGAAACAGTGATCACCTGCATACCATGCGGCGCTTACTCAAGCATCGAGGTCCCGATGAGTGGGGGATATTTACAGATCACGACAGCCGCATTGGAATGGTGCATACACGACTCAGCATAATAGACCTGCAAGGCGGCAAACAACCGCTCAAAAATGCAAACGGAACCATTACCGTCATTTTTAATGGCGAGATATACAATCATGCATCTTTGCGCGAAGCGCTGACGCGCAAGGGCTATCAACTCGCTTGTCACTCAGATGGCGAGGTCATCAGCCATTTGTATCAAGAATACGGCATCGCATTTGTTCATAAACTCCGAGGAATGTTTGCAATTGCACTCTGGGATGCAAACCTGCAGAAACTGTTCCTGATTCGCGACCGCTTTGGAATCAAACCCCTTTACTACCAAGAAAATCATGGCTCATTTATCTACGCATCTGAAGTTAAAGCGCTATTAGGTATTAATCGCTGTAACAAGGTCGACTATCAGGCACTTAACTGGTACCTGACTTTCCGCTACACGCCCTCCGACCGAACGGGATTTGAGGGGATCAAAAAACTGGAACCCGGCTGCTGGATGGAAATATCAAATGGAAAAGCCAGAGTCGAAAAATATTGGGATATCGCCAATGCTCCCCTGGATCATGTGCATACTGAGCTGGAAAACATCGAGCGGGTCCATGAAGGGCTTAAGGAATCGATAGATTTACGCCTGATGAGCGATGTTCCCGTCGGTGCCTTTCTGAGCGGCGGCCTCGACTCTTCCTATATCGTTGGCCTGATGTCAGAACTGAATGAACACCCCGTAGAAACTTTCTCGTTCGGTATAGGCGATGGCTGGCATAACGAAAGCAACTATGCACAGCTGGTCGCAGACTACGCCAAAACCAATCACCACCCCTTATCGGGTGACTGCAATAATGAAAGCCACCTAAAACAAGCCATCTGGCACCTTGACGAACCGCTTGGCGATACCGCCATTATTCCCACCTATCTACTGTCTAAGCTGACACGAGAATACGTGACCGTTTCATTAATGGGCGAAGGTGCCGATGAGTTGCTAGCGGGATATGATAAATACAAAGTTTTGAAATACGGCAACATGCTCGCCAAATTGCTACCTTCAGGGCTTTCCCGCAAGCTTAGCCAGTTACCCCTCCGTTCTGAAAAGGCATTTCGCCTTCTGGACTCCATGTCACACAAACAACATTTCGCAGAATCATACGTGCGTCTGGCATCAGTTTTTCATCAGCGGGATATTGAACAATTGGCAACACCTGAACTCAAGGAAAAGCTAATGGCGACACGTTCATCTTCTGAGCTGATAGACACCATTCTGCAACCCGTTGCTGACCGTCCGCTCATGGATAAGCTCATGTATCTCGACATCAATACATGGTTGCCGAATGATGTGCTACTGAAAGCGGACAAAATGACAATGGCGCATTCTCTGGAAGGACGAGTCCCGTTTCTTGATCATATCTATGCCGAAAAGTTGTTTTCCATACCCGACAAAAATAAGCTAAAAGGGCTCACGGAGAAATCCATTCTGCGAAAAGCCATGAAAGGGCATGTCCCTGAACAAATTCTAAGCCGCCGAAAACATGGTTTTACAGTCCCTCTCGACCCGTGGATGAAGGGGGAGAAAAATATAATTCGAGAGATACTCTCCAAAAATAACATTCAAAAGCGTGGCTGGTTTAATTATCACTATGTAAACCGGCTACTCTCCATGCCATCCAAAGAAGAATATACCCGCAGAAAAATAGTTTCACTTTTCTGTATGGAACTTTGGGCACAAACATTTATCGATGGCGACGGAACATCTGCCCTACCTATCCGCGAATGAGGTCATCACATTAACCTAAAAAGCGCAGCTGGGCGCGAAAAAGATGTGCAAGCAATTGGTGTGCATAGGAAATTCGGGGAAGTCGCGCTCACCTTACTGGTGAGTCGATCTTTCACGGATTTTCTAGGTGCGCCAAGGGTTTGCGCATACTTTCGTGATCCAACTGCGTTTTTTAGGATTAACAATACCAGCCGTGAGCAGCACACGAATGCATCTATTCACAATACTTAAAAATGCGCTTCTTAGCCGATATTTCAGGCTGATTCTAAGCGCCTCACTTATCGGCCTGCTAGTCTCCTGGGTCGATTTAGATGCTTTTGTCTCGGCATTAACAAATGCCGATCCTTTTTACCTTCTTGGCGCCGCCATTTTGATGAGCATCAGCCGAATATTGATGCCGCTAAAATGGAACCTGCTATTGCGTTCTCAAAATCAACAGCTCAGCTGGAAAGATTCGATCAATATTTATTACATTTCTGCTTTTTTCGGGATTTTTCTTCCCGCCACGGTTGGCGGTGATGCCTTGCGAAGCCTTTACACCAAACAAAGAGGCATCGAATTAAAAGACACATTAGCATCCATCGTCGTTGAAAGACTACTTGGCGCTTTAACAACAATGGCCTTCGGTATATTCGGAGGTATTTTGTTTATTCTTTATTTCAGTGGCGATAAACAATCTGACTTTCAAACCTTGATCATAGTCGCGTCGATCTTATTAGTTTTTTTACTGGCGACCTTTTATTTCACCCTTTCGAAACCCTTTGGCCAATTTGTTGAAACCATCACCCGAAAATTAAATCAGCGTAAGATACTTCCTAAAATTTCAGAAAAACTTCTCGATCTGTATCAGGCTTACGTCCTTTATCGGCAACAAAAAAAAGCGCTGTTTATTTTTGCCCTGCTGACCCTTATTGAAACCGCATTACCTGCGGTATGGAGCTGGTTAATTGCCCTGGCAATAGGCATAGAGTCTGTCGACATCATCTATTTTTGCGCATTTGTGCCGCTTATTTTACTGATCACGAGGCTACCAATTTCGATCGATGGCTTCGGTCTGAATGAGGGCGCCTATGTTTATTTTCTTTCATTAGTCGGTGTCAGCACGGCAGCCGGTTTTTCAATTGGCCTCATTTCGCACATCCTATTCCTGGCATGTATGTCCCCTGGCGCACTGATTTACCTGTGCAGCGGAAAATCTTTTCCGAAGCCTTCCAGTACCTCAACCCACTTATAATGACGGACTCAGCGCTTTTGTGATGGTTCGCATCAAGGCACAGTGCGAAGGCAATGGCAGCGTCCTTGCTAAGTGCTGTAACGCGGAGGCGGAGCATCACAGAAGCGCCCGAAGGGTTGCCCTGTCTGCACCCATGCCGTTGTTGCACTTCTTGTGAAGGGAGCAACCATTCCCTGCGAAGCGCGCCTAGCCATGAATGCAGACAGGACAACTGAGTTCGTCATTATAAGCGGGTTGATGTACTAGTACCTCAACCGTATAAATAACAACCGCCCGACAAATCCCCCTGATTATCCGGCCTCGATGTCAAATCCAAAGTGATAAATTTGGATTTTGTATCAACGGCAGCGATGCTGAAAATCGCCTGCTTCATATCGATATCAAAACACCTAAGTTCTTGTCCTTTTTCAACTGAACCGGTTCTTAATGTGCCCTTTACTCTATATTCTGGCGCACCTTCAACTTCAACTCTGGGCTTTACCGATAAAACATGAAAAATAGTGGTATATAGTGCACTCATGGTTTTAATCGTCTCAGTAATTAAACTATAATTGATGACCGATTATAGTACGGACTTAAGCTCTGTAAAACGAATTAGTCACTCAGATATGGATGCACCTGAAACGTCACGCGCTGCGCACTCGCGAATTCCTCTTCGAGATATCTCTCCAGATCAGGTTTCTGGTTTGACTCGCGAGGAAGTTCCGGCAGGCTGGAGCAGACAAACAAAACACAAAAAAACGCCCTCTCCCCTTGCGAATACCAACCGCTCCCCTCGTTTGAAAAGCTATAAGGGGCCGCTCACCTCGATTCAGAAATTGTGGCGTTATTTCCTGACCTTTAAAAACCTGGTTTTTCGCCCAAAAATCGTAAAAACACCGCCGATACACCTTCAACTTGAATCAACAGATGCATGTAATCTGCATTGCACATCATGTTCTCGTGATCAATTTATCAAAAAACCAAACATTCTCAGCGAACAACTCTGGAAAAAAGTAATTGATGAAATTCGACCAACCAATATTAATGTGTCGGGCATAGGGGAACCTTTTTTACACCCCAATTTATTTGAAATTATTGCGTACGCCAAAAAAAATGACGCCGCCATAAACTGTGCGACCAATTTCACGCGAATCCGAAAGAATCATAGAACCATTGTTGAGTCTGGCATCAGCCAGCTAAAAATTTCGATTGATGCAGCCAATGCCGAAACCTATCGGATCATCCGTGGGGAGGATGCATTTGACGAAATCCTGGAGAACATCAGAGAAATCAATCGCTGGAAAGAAGAACTGGGCATTGATAACCCATCTTTGCGATTTAATTTTGCGGTTCAGGCACTTAACTTCAAACAAGCACCTGAGCTGGTTCGGCTGGCAAAGGAAGTTGGCGTGAGCGGCATATATTTCCAATACCTTGAATATGTCGACATGGAAGACAGAAAGGCTATGCTCACGGCTGAAATGACGCGCGAAGATCTATATCGCACGCTAAAAGAAGCCGATCAAACAGCGCAGCAAGAAGGCATTATCACCAACTTAAACATCTGGTGGCGAGACTTCGACATCTTCTGGAATAAGATGCGGCCTATTAGCAAATTCGAACCGAATACCAGGCCCTGCCTGTTTCCGACATTCAGCACGTGGTTGGGTGCCGATGGATGGATACGCCCCTGCCCGATAATGCCTTGGACGTTAGATGAAGGCCGAATGGGCAATCTGGCTGAAGACAGTTTTGAGGAAATATGGAACAATGACAAATACCAGGAACTCAGGGCTGCATTAAAGCGCGGCGAACGTCCAACCCGTTCCTGCAAGACATGTGTTCCGCAAAGTTTGTATAACATACTGTATTTAAAAACTAATTTGCTTCCAAAAAGTTAACCGGCAGCAGAGGACTAACGCGTGAATGACCCGAAAATTTCTCTGACTGTCGTCGCTCCTCTTTACAACGAAGAAGAAAGCGTCACGGTGCTCTACCAACGCATTTGTCAGGCCGTTGACCCGCTTAACCAACCGTATGAAATCATTTTTGTCGATGATGGCAGTTCCGACTCAACATTTGCCGTCGCATCTGAGCTGGCAACAAAAGATCATAAGCTTCGCGTCATAGCGTTTCGTAAAAATTACGGCCAAACACCGGCAATGGCGGCGGGCATAGATAACGCCAAAGGCAAAACTCTCATCACCATGGACGGCGATCTGCAGAATGACCCAAGCGACATCCCGATGATGGTAAACAAGCTCAACGAGGGCTACGATATTGTCGTTGGCTGGCGTCATAACCGCCAAGACAAACTTATCACTCGCAAAATCCCCTCCATGATTGCCAATAAGCTCATTGGCGCAGTGACAGGCGTACCCATAAGAGATAACGGTTGTTCACTTAAGGTTTATCGGGCAGAAGTCATGCAGAAAATGCCTTTTTATAATGAAATGCATCGTTTTATCCCAGCCCTTCTTTTCGTCGCCGGAAGCAAAGTCGCTGAAGTGAAAGTCAAACACCACGCCCGGCAGTTTGGCGAGTCAAAATATGGCCTGTCCCGTATATACAAAGTACTGCTCGACCTGCTGACCATAAAAACCATTGGCTCCATTGCCCATCACCCAACATTGTGGTTCGCGAAGCTCGCCTTGCTGCCCTTATTGATTTCATTCATGTGCATGATTTACGCGCTTATCGCTTTAGCCAGTGGTGATTCAATGTTGGTCATGTCCACTGTCAGCCTATTATTTTTTATTCTATCCATGTTCCTCATCAGCTTAGGGTTTCTGGGCGAATTAATTTATAAACATGGCTCAATTACCGTATCTCAACTGGCATTGCTAACAGCCAATCAGGTTGGCGAAAAAATCAAGAGCACGTAAAACATGAACTCCAAAATACAAGAAAAAAAAGTCAGCGTTATTATTCCGGTTTGTGAACATGCAAGCGACACCCTTGCTCTGGTTGAGGAGTATAGGCTTGCACTATCCGCCATCACCAATGACATGGAATTTATTTACGCCGTCAACTATCGATTCCAGAAAATTGCCGAGCAACTGGAACAACTGGCAACCGATAACACCGACCTAAAAGTTCTATTGCTCTCTCGAGACTACGGCGAAGGAACTGTACTCCAGGCAGCTTTTGAGCATGTGACCGGCGACTATGTACTCACTCTGCCACCGTATAAGCAGGTCGATTTATCAGAGTTACCCAAAATGTTCGATGCCATTGACTCTCACGATGTCGTCATGGCACGTCGCTGGCCACGCCTGGATAGCACATTCAAACGATTCCAGACCAAGGTATTTAACACCTTGATCGGTATGATGACTGACCAAAAATACTCTGACTCCGGTTGCGGTGTCAGGTTACTTACGGCGGACGTGATCAAAGAATTAAATCTTTATGGCGATCAGCACCGTTTCTTGCATCTTCTAACGCACGAGCTGGGTTTCAAAACCACCGAGGTCAACCTGACACAGGCACGCGAAAATATTGTTCGCAGCCATCATAACCCAGGTACATACTTACGAAGACTACTCGACTTGCTGACTATCGTCTTTCTGACCAAATTCAACAAAAAACCCCTGCGTTTTTTTGGCATTATTGGTAGTACCTCAATGGCGTTGGGGTTTCTGGGGCTGCTTTACATGGCATACGAAAGACTTTTTTTAGGAGTCGCCATGGCAGACAGACCCCTACTGGTTCTGTTATCGCTCTTTCTGGTTTTGGGTATACAGCTTATTGGTATCGGGCTGATCGGTGAAACCATCATTTTCACCCACGCCGAAAATAATAAAGAGTATCGCATTAAGAGAATAATAAACTGACTCGAAACAAAATAATCTTTTACCGAGAAAAGTGACTTTATTGACAGGCGATAGCAATTTGCATAGATATAATCAAATAAGGTCAGTTAGCTTGGTAGGATATTTCACCCTGCTTGTAGCAATTGCCTTCTGGTTAAGATACCGCAACCTCGGCGTGCTTGGACTTTGGGGAGATGAGGATCATACATTTTTTGCGGTTAAGG
>Ga0316207_10003018_pt1 | contig 16219 bp, 15 predicted proteins | sample 6weekpyrite_MG_FD_204943 | JGI IMG/M metagenome (GOLD analysis project Ga0316207, IMG submission 204943) | Microbial mat bacterial communities from mineral coupon in-situ incubated in ocean water Damariscotta River, Maine, United States -... | ecosystem: Environmental > Aquatic > Marine >...
GGACTAATAAGCCAATATCAGAAGGAAGGCCATCACTGGGTACCTCTTTATGTGTGAGAACTTTTATTAGTTGCTTCTCGCCACCTGTGGGGTATAGCGTTGGTATGCAAACCACTTCAATGGTATGCAATGCTTTTTCTTTAATAATCGAGGCAATAGCTTTAATTGCCTCGGGCTTATTGTCTTCAATGGCAATCAGGCAATAGGTGGCCGATACCATATATTGAATAATGCTACAGCCTGAAACGACCTCTTCAGCATATTTTCGCATCAGCATATCATCACAGCTGATATAAGGTTCGCATTCTGCACCATTAATTATCAGGGTTTCAATATGTGCTTCAGGCCCCGGGTTTACTTTGACTGCGGTGGGGAAGGCAGCACCGCCTAAACCTACAATACCTGCTTTGCGGATCAGCTGGCGTAATTCAGCGGGGGGTTTAGTATTAGGGTAGCGGGTAGGTTTTAATTTTATCCATTGGTCTTTTCCGTCAGACTCTATTATTACGCAAAGTGTGTTTAAACCTGATGGGTGGGGAGCAGGAAACTCATCAATGTCTACAATGGTGCCGGAAGTGGGCGCATGAATCGGAGCACTTATATATTCGGGGCTCTCTGCAATTAGCTGGCCTTTTAAGACTTTGTCCCCAGTTTTTACTAACAATTGTCCTGCTTCACCAATGTGCTGGTGCACAGGTAACACCAAACGTTTAGGCAAGCTGGCTTTAACAATCGGAGTACCGGTCGACATCGCCTTATTGCTATCGAGTTTTAGGCCACCATGAAAGTGCCACAGTTGGTTAGAAGTTCGAGTCATCTTTAGTTTTATATCATTATTGTTTAAGCATACTTAATTTGTAGGCCATAAATTATTTTCCAGCTCAGGCTTTGGGTGCGGTTTCGGTTGATTCAGGCAAAGACCAGCGCCAGGTATCCGGCTCAATTTTAACGGCTTTTATATGAATGCAATCAACCGGGCAAGGGGGAATACATAAATCACAACCAGTGCACTCACTTTCTATTATTGTATGCATTTGTTTTGCGGCACCTAATATGGCGTCAACCGGGCAGGCCTGAATACATAATGTACATCCAATACAGGTTTGTTCATCAATATAAACCACGGTTTTTTCAGGCGTATCTGCATGCTCTTCATCCAGTGCCAGGGGTTCAACCCCTAACAGGTCAGACAGGGCAAGCATAGTGGCTTCGCCTCCGGGTGGGCACTGGTTGATATTAGCCTCACCCCTGGCAAGTGCTTCAGCATAAGGCCGACATCCTGGAAATGTGCATTGGCCACATTGGGTTTGAGGCAGCAGTGCATCAATTTTATCGACAACCGGATCACCCTCCACATGAAATTTAACTGAGGTATAGCCCAGGAGCACACCAAAAATAACAGAGATAGTGGCAAGTGTGATTACGGCGGTTAGTATTGTCATTAAGCTTAATTCACCAGACCAATAAAGCCCATAAAGGCCAGTGACATAATGCCGGCGGTAATCATTGCTATAGCCGTTCCCTGAAATACCTCTGGAACATCAGCAACCGCAATACGTTCACGTATCCCTGAAAAAAGTATCAATACCATCGAAAAGCCAATTGATGCACCGAAACCATAGAAAACAGACTGGAGAAAGCTATGGTCTTGCTGAATGTTAAGCAGTGCAACCCCTAGTACTGCACAGTTTGTGGTGATCAGTGGTAAAAAAATACCCAGTACGTTGTAGAGCAAAGGACTTGTTTTGTGAACCACCATTTCAGTAAACTGCACTACAACGGCAATAACGAGAATAAACATAATTGTGCGTAAATAGGCAATATCCAGTGGAACCAGAATATATTGATTCACCAGGTAGCTGCAAATAGAAGAAAGTGTGAGCACGAAAGTTGTAGCCAGTGCCATACCTATAGCAGTTTCAAGCTTACGTGAAACGCCCATAAAGGGGCACAGGCCAAGAAATTTCACTAAAACGAAATTATTAACCCATATGGTACTGATTAAGATTAGTGCGTATTCAGTCATGGATATAGGCATCTCAAAGTGATGAGAGAGCTCACTTGATCATTTAAATCAAGAGTACTGATTAAGATTAGTGCGTATTCAGTCATGGATATAGGCATCTCAAAGTGATGAGAGAGCTCACTTGATCATTTAAATCAAGAGTACTGATTAAGATTAGTGCGTATTCAGTCATATATTATCTCAAAGTGATGAGAGAGCTCACTTGATCATTTAAATCAAGAGTACTGATTAAAATGAGTGTGTATTCAGTCATTTATGTATTTTTTTAATTTTAGAGCTCAGAGTTTACCTTAAATTTTTATATTTAGGGGCCAGGATATTTTAAATATAGAGAAAATCTTATATATAGTCATAGGTAAGCGTAAGTAATAAATAAAAGGATTTTTTAATAATCAGGGATAAAATGCCTTGCCTTTAATAGTGAAATTATGCGTTAATAGCTACCTTTCCCGCTAAATGATGTGTCCGTGATAGGCTCATCAGTTCCTCTGGAAACGTTTAAAATCGGGTCAAACATTTTAAAAACTAGCGTGGAAATCCGTAAAGTTCGGAGCCGGCCTTTTAGCCGGCTTTTTTTTTGCACAGGATGTGCAGTGCCTTTCTCGTGCTATGTGAGATGCAAGTATTAACAGATGCCAGGAGCCTTTAAAATACCAAATGTCTGTCTATCGACTGACGCAAATTTCAGGTCTGAACTTTTCTTCTAAGGTGCCTTTAATACAATTCCACACAATTCGCCCCTTTAATATATTTGGGGTCAGAATCAGGGTTTGTTCCTCTCCTTCAAGTGCCTGCGCTCGAATAACTACGGTGATAACAGCCCCTTCACTAATGATTACCGATTTTACGGATTGGTTATTAATTTGTTTGTCCAGCCCCGCGTCAATATTCTGGTTAGGCCAGAAATTCGTTTCGTTAATAAACTCGGTCACCTTATTTCGGACATCGAAGGCCAGTTTAAGATCATCTTCAATTTGTAAACGTTTAGTATATTGTTGATAAAATGGAAACCCGATACCAGCACCAACCGCGAGAATGACTATAATAATGACCGCCTTGACCAGGGTTGCTTTAGTGTTTTTGCGCTTCAGGATTTCCGGGTCGTATCCACAGTGAATACATTCTGAATCTGCACTGGCACGTATAGTGCCACAATCAGGGCAGAAATTAGCCGGGTCAATATTTTCAATGACTTCTTCATTATCTGGGCTGACATTTTTCTTTGCCGGCCCGGCGGCAAGAGTCAGGTTAACATGCTCGCCATGTAAAGGCGTGATATCCGGTCGGGTGATATCTGTCAGGGGTTTTCCCTGGGCGGTTGCTTGTGGTTCTTCAATTTCCGGTAAAGCGGTTTCTTCTTCATCTATAATTTCATCAATTCTGCAATTTACACCCACAGTGGTAATCGCTTTATGAAACTTTTCAGCGGTTACTTTATCGGTTTGTTTTTTTATTATGAATGATTCTTTCTGTAGAATTTGCCGGGCTTTATCAGCAGAAATTTTGAATAGTTTAGCCAGTTGAGCAGTGACTGGTTCAGATGCCTGTGTCTGTAGAATGGTGACGTTGTATTTTTTATTATCCATTTTTATTGTCTTTTTTTAAATTATTTTGAAGCAGTTTCCTTTGAGTGGAGGATGGGTCTTGTTTTTTAGGCTTTGTCTCCTGAGTTATACCATTAATAACTGTGCGTGGTGGTATCTCTCTGTGCCAATCAGATCGGTATCACCACAGGGGACAGGGCGCAAAAAGCGGCGGTTTGTCCCCGATGGAGATGTGTCCTGGCAAGGTTTATTCTTAAGCGGCTAAAGTGCTTTAAACCCAATGTCTTTACGGTAATATACGTTATCCCAGTGGATTTTTTCAACTATTTCATAAGCGGCTTGCTGGGCATCGGCAACAGTATTGCCCATACCGCAAGCACAAAGCACCCTGCCTCCGTGGGTCACAACCTGTTCATCCTTGATGATGGTGCCCGCGTGAAATACTTTTGTTTTGTGTGTGTCCAGGCCTTCAAGACCACTAATCACATCACCTTTATTGTAGCTCTCGGGATATCCACCCGCTGCAAGGACAACACCCAGGGCATATTGTGAATCCCACTGTGTAGTTTGCTGGTCAAGTTTTCCATCAACCGCTGCCAGGCATAGCTCAACCAGGTCCGACTGCAGGCGCATCATTATGGGCTGGGTTTCAGGGTCGCCGAAACGCACATTGTATTCCAGAACCTTTGGCTTATTGTTTTCAATCATCAGGCCTGCATAAAGGAAACCGGTAAATGCATGTCCTTCTTTTGCCATGCCATCGACTGTTGGACGGATCACTTCATCAATAACGGCCTGGTGAATTTCGTCAGTTACCAGTGGTGCCGGTGAGTATGCACCCATACCGCCGGTATTAGGTCCCGTGTCCCCTTCATCCCGGGCTTTATGATCCTGGGAAGTCGCCATGGGTAAGATGTTTTTACCATCTATCATGCAGATAAAGCTGGCTTCTTCACCCTTTAAAAACTCTTCAATAACAACCCGTGCGCCCGCTTCACCAAAGCTGTTGCCCGAGAGCATGTCTTTTACTGCATCAATTGCCTCGGTTTCTGTTTGTGCAAGTATAACCCCCTTACCTGCGGCCAGGCCATCGGCCTTAATAACGATGGGGGCGCCCTGTTGTTTTATATAGGCAATGGCCTCAGCTTCATCGGTGAAATTTCCGTAGGCTGCGGTTGGGATATTATTGCGTGCAAGAAAATCTTTAGTGAAGGCTTTAGAGCCTTCCAGTTGGGCAGCACCTCGTGTCGGGCCAAATATTTTTAAACCCGCAGCCTGAAAAATATCCACAATACCATTTACCAATGGGGCCTCCGGACCGACAATGGTTAATGCAATTTCATTTTGCATGGCAAATTGTTTTAGTGCATCAATGTCTTCAGCACTAATATCGACATTTTTGAGTTTGTCTTCATGGGCTGTGCCCGCATTACCCGGCGCTACAAAAACGGTTTTAGCGTCTTCAGACTGAGCCGCTTTCCAGGCCAGGGCATGTTCGCGACCACCGCCGCCTATGATAAGAATATTCATGAGTAGAAACCTTGTTTTTATTTATCCGCAAATGAACGCAAAAAACCGCAAAAAAAAGCAAAAGACTGAAAAGGCTATTGCACCAAAAGTGCATTAGCCTTAGATATCTCATTTGCGTATTTTTGCGTTCATTTGCGGTAAAAATGTTTTTAATGTCTGAAATGGCGCATGCTGGTAAATACCATCGCCATGCCATGTTCATTGGCTGCAGCAATGGTTTCATCATCGCGCATGGAACCACCGGGTTGGATCACCGCAGTAATTCCCGCTTCATGTGCCGCATCGATACCATCACGGAAGGGGAAGAAGGCATCGGATGCCATAACTGAGCCTTTAACCTGCAGGTTTTCATCCGCCGCTTTTATGCCAGCGATTTTTGCAGAGTAAACACGGCTCATCTGGCCGGCACCCACACCAATTGTCATCTGGTTCTGTACATAGACGATGGCATTCGATTTAACAAACTTGGCGACTTTCCAGGCGAATAATAAGTCGCGCATCTGGTCTTCTGTGGGTTTCTTTTCTGTAACTACCTGAAGATCATCTATGCCGACCATACCCAGGTCACGATCTTGCACCAGCAAGCCGCCATTGATACGCTTGAAATCCAGTGCTGGAATGGGTTGATCCCACTCACCGCATTCTAAAACACGTACATTTTTCTTTTCTGCTAATACCGTTTTTGCCGCATCGTTAACCACAGGGGCAATAATCACTTCAACAAACTGGCGTTTAATGATTTCGGCGGCAACGTCTTCTTCCAGTGTGCGGTTAAAAGCAATGATGCCACCAAAAGCGGAGGTTGGATCGGTTTTATAAGCGGATTCATAAGCGGCCATCGCATTATCCGCAATCGCCACACCACAGGGGTTGGCGTGTTTTACGATGACACAGGCGGGCTCTGGAAACGATTTAACGCATTCAAGGGCCGCATCCGTATCCGCTACATTATTATAGGATAGCTCTTTGCCCTGAATCTGCGAGGCGCTGGCAACAGAAACTTCGGCAGGATTGGCTTCTTTGTAGAACGCCGCCTGTTGGTGAGGGTTTTCGCCGTAACGCATTTCCTGAACCTTATCGAACTGCATATTGATCGTGCGTGGAAAATTAGACTGGCTACCATCCGAATTAATAGCGCCAAGGTAATTTGCAATGGCACCATCATAATTAGAGGTGTGTTCAAAGGCTTTAACCGCCAGGTCAAAGCGACTTGCCTGGCTAATGCCACCGGCTTTCACTTCGTCTATAACCCGAGCATAGTCCCCTGGATCGACAACAATGGTGACAAAGGCATGGTTTTTAGCGGTTGCACGAACCATGGTGGGGCCACCAATATCAATGTTTTCAATTGCATCTTCAAGACTGCAATCGGGTTTTGCAATGGTCGCTTCGAATGGGTACAGATTCACTACAACCAGATCGATGGGAGCAATGTCATTGGCCTGCATGACATCATCATCAATACCGCGACGGCCTAAAATGCCACCGTGAATTTTCGGGTGCAGGGTTTTAACCCGGCCGTCCATCATTTCGGGAAAGCCCGTGTGATCAGAAACTTCAGTAACGGGCAACTTATTGTCAGCCAGTAATTTAGCAGTACCGCCGGTAGAAAGGATTTCAACGCCAGCGCCAATCAGGGCCTGGCCTAGCTCTACAACACCGGTTTTATCTGAAACACTCATTAGAGCCCGTTTCACCGGGCGGATATCATTACTCATAGCTTCTGCAATCCACATCTGTCAATCAAGGCTGCGAATTATAAACTAATTAGCCCAAATGTCTCATGGGGTTTAGGTAATTACAGGTCTTTTGGTCGATTAGATTGCTGAAAAACAACTAACATGCTTTTTTATGGGTTTTTTAGCAATGCTGCTGGGGGGCAATAGTGATTTTATATATCTTAGTTTGTACTTCAAAAAAATGCACTAATTCCCAGGGTGAATACGGTTCTGGTGAAATCATAAATTGTTTCATTTGAGTTGTTATCAGTAAATTCAAGTTTGATTCTTGCCTGCATTATTTTGGTTATTCGATAATCCGCATAAGCGGCAACTCTCAGTCGTTGATCATCTCTATCCTGATCTGCAGTTGCCGGGTAGTCACTAGTTTGATAAAAAGCATCGCCTGTTACACGCCATGTGTTGTTAATAATTTCAGTGTACTTTACCCGAATCTTATGGCGAGTGGGGGAGTAACTAAATTCACCTTCTGTAATTACCAGGTCTTCTCTGTCGTTTAATTCAATCTCATAATAAAACTGTTTAATATTATTCCTGGCATATTGTCGAAATTCCGCTTTTAGTTGTTGCTTCCAGCCTTCCAGGTAATCATAAATACCACGATCACTGGAGATGTTTTCATAGCGGTATTTTAAATATACTCTATTGTTTTTCGACCAGTTGTATTTTCCCTGTGTTTCCAGTTTTATAATTGACTGATAATCTTCATGGGAGTATGAAAGTTTATCAAAATTAAGTTTTATGGAGGTGTCCCAATAATTGATTTTTTTTGTTTTATTAATGCCTGCGCCAATTTGACTCTGGTCATAAGTGTTAGTGTCGATAAAGTTGGTGTTAGTGTAGATGATGTTGCTGATCCAGCCATTTTTCCTACTGCCTTTTAGAATGTAGTCAGCTGTTAATACATAATCAGTGAACACGTCAGACTCATTGGCAACTATTCCGACCGGTGCGACGTTAATGTTGTCATCGTAACCCAGGGTTGCACCTGCATAGGCAGACCATGGTTTCTTTAAAGCCTGAGTTTTACGCAGTTTATTTTTAGATAAGTAAACAAGCTTGTTATCTACATTATCTCGAATAACTGACCTGAAGTATTTATTGGCTAGCTTTTCATTGCCCTGCTTTGATGAAATAAGACCCAGGTTATATTCAGCCAGGGATTTCATTTCAGGCCTTTTTCTAAGTTTTTTGAAATAGTATTTTGATTTTTTATAATTTTTTAGTTTGTAATAAGTGCTGCCGAGATTGTAATAAAGCGCTGTTGATTTTAACCCCTGTTTTTTTGCCTTCTCAAATTCCTTAATTGCCAGGGAATATTTTTTGGCTTCAAATAATCTGACACCCTCTTTAAAGCTGGTTTTTGCAGACGCATTAACCGTTACGGGTGTAATTACTAATAAAACAGCTATGTAGTATTTTAGAAAATTTAGCCACACACGCATACGTTTTTCCATTCTATTTCTCACATAAAAAAACCTCTCCCTGAAAATCAGGGAGAGGTCAGGGTAATAATTAATACAATTATTACCTGTTAGAATGTTCAGAACGATGAGTTTCTGCCGCTTCAGGCAACTCTGGTAATTCTGGTCTTGCAGGATGCTCAGGTCTTTCAGGGTGATCGGGTCTTTGATTATTTGCCCTTACTTCATCAGCTCGTTCCAGCCCCGTTGCATGATTCTCTTTTGCCATTTCTCTGGCTTCATCGGCATCTATATCAGTTTCGGTATCCATGTCTGTTTCAGGGTCCATATCATCATTATGTTCCCTTTCACGGTTAAGCGCGCGATGCGCATTAGCATTTGCCAGCCCTTTTGCTGAGCGTTCTCTACCAGTGTCGCTTGCAGCTTCTGGTAATTCGATTTCTTTCATAACATTTTCATATGCGGTTTCATTCATATCCATCATACGAATAGTGACATCATCTTCTTCAGCCATTACTGAGTAAGGTGCTGATAATCCCAGTCCCAGCATAATTGCTACGCTTATTTTTTTCATTACTGTTATCTCCAAATTGTTTTACACAGATGTAGTCGCTTTAATTTGGTAGTTTACAACTCCACCATCTGCTGTTTTTATTACAAGGCGAAATATTTTTACCTTGTCACCGTAGTTCAACTGGGCAGTTAATTCACCCATGCCTTTTTCTACGGCCATGATTGGCAGAGTTAGAATATTTTGTCCTTTTGAAAAACTTGTTTGCCAGGAGAGTTCAGATTGACCAGAATACCCCGTCAGCTCAACATTATCTGGTAATTTTATGCTTAAGGTTACCTGCTCTAAATTACTGGGTGCATCAAACATGAGTCTTACAGATTGAGCTGCATTTAAAGAAACCGTCATTTCATTGGGTGCTGGCAATGATTGTTGTTGAACAACAAACAATGTGCTTATAAACCACAATGCAAACCCGGCGGCTATCGCTGTAGCAAACCCTGCTACAAATTGATTTGACGACTTCTTCGGATGCTGCCTACGTACTTCCCTAAACACACCTTCAACGAAACCATTGCTGGGCTCGGGTACTGATAACGTATTAAGTGCTTCATGCACTTTCTTCAAGCCTTTGATCGTGTCACTACAGGTTTTACATTCACTCAGGTGCCGATCGAAAGCGCCTTGCTGTAGTAACGACAGATGTCCATTAAGGTAATCGTCTTTGTGAGTGTTTATATCTGTACAGTTCATATTTTGTCTCTGTTAACTATTAACACGTCTGGAGCCTTTAAAAGGTTCCATCTGGCTTAAAATTTTTCGTAATTTATTTTGACCCCGGTGTAATCGGGATTTCAGGGTGCCCACAGGCACCTCCTGGATATAATGAATTTCCTGTAGGGTATAACCTTCTACATCGTGTAATAGCAATACAATGCGTTGTTCAGGATTAAGCTGATCTAATGCAAGTTGAAGATTATTCTGTGTTAAATCCGCTTCAAGCAGTTCCATCGGAGATAACTCACTTTCAGTTGAATCTTCATAAAGCGTCTGTTCTTCATCAGTAAATTCTACGGGTGAACGTTGTAACCTGCGGTGTTTATCTACAAAGTCTCGGTAAAGAATGCGCGCCAGCCAGGGGCCTAATTTTTCAATTGACTCCAGTTTTGAGAGGCGAGGGTATAGTTTGAGAATAACGTCCTGGACGATGTCTTCAGCGTCATCACGTTGGCCGGTTAAGCGATATGCCAGCTTATAGAGCTGATCTATATGTGGTTTGACAAGCAGTTCAAAGCGTTCATGTTCCGAGCGTTTTGTTGACCATAATTTTAAAATTGACATAAACTGTTCACATAAATTTGAGGTGACATATTACATTGTTTTTCACTGCTGTTCAGTTAACAGGAATAATTTTATGTTTAACGTGGATTGTGACTAGATTCACTCTTATGTCATTCTGTTCGAGACATGAGTTGGGGGTATCTGCCTAAGACACACCGTAAAACCTTCCCTGGTGGCTCGACACCCGCGTCCATGCGGGTGACGGTCTTATGCAGATACCCCCAACTCATGTCTCTAGTGGTTAACGGGATAGCAGTGATTATTTTTAATAAATGCAATTTAAAACTCTTCAGTTTTTATCATATTAAATGATGGTGCTAAAAAGTGTTTACAATCATTACAGGTAATACTCATCTATTTATAGCCGTGATTATGTGCGCTTATTCACTAAACTCTAAAAAACCGTAGAAAAAAATAACGCTTTAAAGGCCACTGTTATCCCACAGTTTATGTATAAATTAATATGCTTCGTCTGACGTCGCAGCACTTAAAGGCACTGGATCCCCGATAAAAACGTTCGGGGATGACGTAAATGAATATTGCCATTTTTTATGTCTCTGAAGTAACAAATCAGTTTTCATATGTATATTACATTCAGTCGTTAATATTTTGATAAAAACTGTGGGATAGCAGTGCTTCAAAGATAGTTTTGAAAAAATTTAATGGCTAATTCAGTTTCTGTAATTTCTATAAACGGGCTAATTAGCCTGTTAAATACACTTTTTATATGAGAGTATAAATGTGTTGAATTTTTGCAAATTTCTGTAATCGCGGGAGCGTTGTTATTTAAGCCCATCATTTTTTGATTATTATTCAATTTGATTTTCACACAAGGAGTATTAAGGATGTATAACTCACTTCATTTTATCTTTATTCGTATCGTTTTATTAATAAGTTTACTGCTGTTGGGAAATATTGCCTGTGCCTCAAATGAAATTAGTAAAGCACACGGTGGCAAATTCTGGATTGGTGAAACGGGGCCAACGGGTCCGCTGTTTACTGGTCCACATCAATATCCGTTTATCTGCTCTACTTTTGAACGTGGCCTGGGGCAGCCGCTGGTGGATAATTACCAGGCCATTGGAAATGCGGTGTTTCCAGAAGTTAATGGTGTGCCAGATGTTACCGCCGAGCCAATAGGTTATAGCAAGTTTTGTAGTATTAGTACGCGTGTTGATTATGTTTATTACAGCGAGTTGGCTGGGCGTTTTCTGCCACTTGCCGATCCACAGAATGTTCCCCCTGATGTGCAGACACTCATGATTGATGGTGAAGAGCTTAATTTCGTCGTTCGTCTGGAGCGTGGCACAATTAATCGTTTTATTTATAGTATCGCTATGTTGGCGCCCTTTTCTGAATCCCTGGAAAAACCCGGCAAACTTAACAACTCAGCCTGGAATAATAAATTAGTTTATAAATTTCAGGGAGGCGTGGGTATTGGTCATTGGCAGGGACGATTTAGTCTTAGCTCGTCACAGGCTTTACATTACGACTCGCTTAAGCGAGGTTACGCTGTGGCTTATTCTTCGGGTACGAGAACAGAAACTCACTATAATTTGAGGCTTGCAGAGGAAACAGCATTAATGCTGAAGCGTCATTTCCGGGCAACCTATGGTAAACCGGAATACACGGTAGGTATTGGTGGCTCTGGCGGAGCTATTCAGCAGTATGTTATTGGCCAGAATAATCGAAAAATTATCGATGCAGCCATTCCACTGTTTTCTTATCCGGATATGGTTACGCAAACAATTCATATCGCAGACTGTGATCTTGCAGAGCGATATTTTGATCAGTCGTTTCTATTAGATAACACGTCACGCTGGGGAAACTGGGAGCAGCGCAGTTTAATTGAGGGCCTGGTTGCGAGTAACATTGCCATACAGGACCCCTGGAGTTTATTTAATGTATTCGCCCCTTTTCCGGGCTCCAGTGAATGTATAAATGGCTGGCGAAATAGTATACCCCTGATAATGAATCCCGCCTGGGCACCGCAACAGTATTTTGATGCCCTGGCTTTATACCGTTATCCAGCTGCGGTTATAGCGGATGTAAAATGGAGTCACTGGAATGACCTGGGTAACATTTATCCACAGGATGAACAGGGTGTTGCAGCCAGCACCTGGGATAATGTGGGTGTGCAATATGCTTTAAAAGCCCTCACAAATGGCGATATCAGTAAGCAGGAGTTTCTTGAAATTAATGCCTGTATGGGCGGCTGGAAGCAACCGCAGGAAATGGTGTTCGGCAACTTTCCCTGGAATCCCGTTGCTGATCCAGCTAGCCTTGATCCCTGGAATCAGGTGAATATGAATTTGAATCCACTGTGTAAAATTGGCATACCAGCAGCACGTACTGAAGGAAATATTACCGCTATGAACGCGGCCTATCAATCGGGGCAAGTGTTTACGGGTAAATTAAAAATCCCCGTGATTGATCTTCGCTGGTATCTGGAGCCGATTCTGGATATGCATCATGCAATGGGATCGTTTAGTGCGAGGGCGCGCATGATTAAATCCCAGGGTCATGCGGATAATCAGGTGGTCTGGGTTTATGAATGTGGGGATCTGGACCCGGTAAACCTGGATGAGTCTTGCCTGACTGATGCAACGGGTAAGGCACTTGGTATCATAAACCAGTGGCTCAGTAATATAGAAAACAATCCAGATGATCAGCTTGTTAGCAATAAGCCTGAGGATGCGGTTGATGGTTGTTTCTTTGCTGATGGCACCCCGATTTACACGGGTGAAAATGCCTGGGACGGGGTTCTTGATGGTTCGCCTGATGGAGCCTGTAGTCAGCACTTCAAAGTCTACCCCACTTCACGGATGGTTGCCGGGGGCAGTGTAAGTGATGATGTTTTTAAATGTGAACTGAAATCCACATCTGCGGCACTGGGTGATGGAACCTATGGGGAGGTTGTTTTTCAGCCCGCCGAAATTGCCAGTTTAAATGCAATATTCCCAAGCGGTGTGTGTGATTACAGCAAGCCTGATCTTGGTAAGCCCAGGACTAAAGATAAAAAAACATATCGATATATCGATAAAGATTAAAAAATAGACGGTGCAGGAAATTTTGTGTTTCCTGCACTTTTGTTCTGTAAGTTATTTGGTAATAAATTTTTATTTTTTAGTAACATCAGGTTCAAGCCCTAAAAATGCAATTAGCATAAAGGGTAAAATAATTGCGAAAAAGAAAACAAACAGGGTGTTTTTCAGGAACCCCTTTGGCCAGCCCACAAACCAGCAAGCCGATGCAAGAATTGACGCTAAAGCAGGAGTCCATCCGTAGGCTACAATAATGGCGCCTAACCAGAGCTGGTAGACCACCAGTAAAGGAATAATTTTTAGTCGCGCAAGTACTTGCTTACCATCTTGAATAGCAGATGAATTTATATCATTAATTGATTTGTTTTTGTCTTTACTCATGAGTTTTAACTATATGTAATTAATAGTTACAGGGTATGTATTCTGTCTGTGTTGATTGCCAGGGTATGGGTTAACCGGTTCGATAAACGCTTCGCTATTTCAATGATTCTGAAATCTTATCATTCTATTTTAAAAAATTGCTTTCAAAGAATTACATGAAGATGAAAATGTCGTTGTTCCTGTGTGCTTTTAGCGGGATAAGCTTGATTGAATCAAATTTAAACGTGCTAGGGGATGATAAATAACAGGTTATAATAATTTGAAACGGCTTTTAGTCAATGTAAAGCAATCTATGGACTTTCAGTCCATAGTTGTTGATTTATCATTATTACAGAAAAATTATCAAGAGTAACTTAACATATTTATTTTTTAAGCTTCTTCACTAAGAAGGTTGGATAGTGTAATTGATCGCCATCCTAAATATAGAAATGCCAACTAGTATTTCACATGAGTAAAACATAGAGCATTGATATTTTTTAAAACGATTATTGTAGCGTGGTCCCATTCACTATATCATTTTTTTAATCGTTTTGTACTTCAGTGTTAAGGTACGGAACATCGATCCAGTCGCCAGTATGTGTCGTAGTGTGAATGTCTATTTTTGTGACACTTGTTTTTTCTAGTCCATACTTGATTAAATCCTTGCGTAATCGAATTGAAATAAACATTTTTGCAGCTTCTATATCTCCAGTTTTAATAATTTCAGACGCTACAAATATCGTATCGTTAATGATCGATTGTAAAATAACAGTCAGTTCATAAGTGACGGGATTGTCTTCAATAGTAATGTTGGCGTGATAGATTGTATCTATATTGCGAAAATACTTTGCCTTTTCATGGTTATCTTCGGGGCCACAATATCTATTAGCATCAATTTTAAATTCTACAGATGAAAGACTCGTAATCTTAGTGCTAAAGTTATAGTTGTTAAATTTTCTTTTTATGCCCATAATTTAATCACCCGCCACTATTATCAATATTTTTTAATATGTCTTTTCTTATGTCACGATTTTATTATATGAATTTGTGAAATCATAACTTATGATCTTTGCGTGCCTTTATTGTATAACTTTAGTTTAGATCCTGATTATTCTGAGCTTGAGTTAATTAATAAGGTAATGATTTTTATATTTATTCCCTACTAATGATCATGTAGGTCTTAAAGGTATAACAATTATCTCAGAGTGGTATTTAAATTTAGTAAAGAAAATAAGTTATCCCTTGAAGTAGCAAGTTTTCTACACCCATACTCATGAAATGAAACAGACTTACATTGTGGGTTTGCTTTCTTAGTATTGAATTTCATTTGTTCCTCAATAGCATCAGGATGTACGCGATAAGTGGCTTTTTTTATTCGAAATAAAAATTTTGTTTGGCTAGCATGGCATCGGCCTTTTTCGATAGTGGCAGCAGGTAAAAAGGTATTAATGTAATCACTTTTTATTACGTCCTTGAAGTGCATTTGAAATTCGCTCAATTCAACAAAAACGCCATAAACATCTTTTTTCCCAATTTCACCGCATATGATTGCATTTAAAAAAATTTCTTTTATAGTCATTTAATTAATCCTTACGTTGCTAAATTGAGTGGTATGTAATTAATCATTCAATTCATCCAGGCAGAAGTTAATCAGATTAATTGCGTCTCGATTACTTTCTACTGGTTCAATCTTTAGCCCTTTTCTTCTTTGCTTTATGAGAAACCCATAAATTCTTTTTGTGATATTTTGAAGTTCAAGTTTTGTTAATTCTATTTTTTCCTTGTCAGAAAGTTCAGTTACTAAAAGAAAAATATCTAACTTTAAGCTAAAATCTGTATCTGTATTATTGAAAGGGTTTTTTACCGTATCTCCACCATAAAGCCATGCTATTATGCTGTGCGGGTCATAGTCTGCTTGTATGTCACTCAATAATGATATAACTACCTCTAACAATATTTCATAAGTTCGAGGTTTTTTATTTTCTGTGCACCATGAACGAAAAGTAAGATGACTTTTGTGGCCAAATCTTTTGGCACCTTCTGTGTACCTGCCTTCATTCTGTTTAGGAAAATCAGCCATATCCAATAGCTGGTTAAATCTATCAGAGAAACCTTGCTCCTGTTTTGATATGATTTTGGTCATAATATTACTGTCTTATTGGGTGATTTAGAGTATATAGATATGTTATTTTAAATAACATATTATTGTAAATAAAACGATAAACGGTACTATTTTAAATTATATGTTGTTATATATGACATAAACTTTTCGGGATGTTATTTATTGATGGCAAGTATCAGTCTTTTAAGATTTGGAATGTAGTAAAATATGATTATAGTAATATTAGGCAATAATTATAAATGCATGGATTGAATCTCTTAATCTGTTGCTTAATGCTAAGCCTGTCTGCCACCTCAGAGGCTATTACACTCATATATGCTGATAGTGCTAAGCAAGATCAGTTATATGCTCAGCAACTGAAAAGCACTTTATCAGCAACTGATTGTAATTGTGTAATTGCCGTTGGCAATAAAGGTTTGGCAAATGCGTTGCTAGCGCAAAATAAATTACCCATATTTGCCATCCGTATTTCGGCGGCTAGCTTTTTAGAAAAATTAACTGAGCACCCTAATAGAGCCATTACCGCTATATATGATGAACCAGATCCAAGTGCACTCATTGAGCTAGGAAAAGCTATA
>Ga0316207_10003019_pt1 | contig 16219 bp, 9 predicted proteins | sample 6weekpyrite_MG_FD_204943 | JGI IMG/M metagenome (GOLD analysis project Ga0316207, IMG submission 204943) | Microbial mat bacterial communities from mineral coupon in-situ incubated in ocean water Damariscotta River, Maine, United States -... | ecosystem: Environmental > Aquatic > Marine >...
ACAAGGATAGCCGTTCTTCTTTGTTTAAGGCTAGAATATCGGACCTTAAGAACAAGTTCTTGGACAGATTTACTTTTTTCTATTTTTTCAGTCAGGAAACACCCGATATTGATCTTTTCGATGGGCGCCTTGATGCCGGAAAAACGGCAGAAATATTGAAGAAACTGATGCCAGCAGATCAGATTGATCACGCCTTTATTTGTGGGCCGGGTTCGATGATTGATGATGTGGCAGGGGCATTGGAGGAGCATGGCCTCACCAAAGAGCAAATTCATCACGAACATTTTGTCTCTGGAACAGCAGCGAAGGCCAGCGGAGCCAAAGCTCCTGAAAGAGCCTCTCAAAGCGAGCAGATTGATGTGACCGTTATTCGAGATGGTAGCCAGCATAACCTTACTCTGGAGAAAGGTGATGTACCGCTTCTGGAATCAATCTCAGATAATGGCATTGATGTGCCTTTCTCATGCAAAGGCGGCGTGTGTTGTACGTGTCGGGCGAAGGTTGTCAAAGGTGAAGTTGAGATGGTTCTCAACTACGGCCTTGAGACTGATGAGGTAGACAAAGGCTTCGTACTTACATGCCAGTCGTATCCTGTTTCGGACAAGCTGGTTCTGGACTTTGATGCTTAATGTTCGGGGCCGAAATTAGAGGTGTGATCGAAATTAATAAGAGACAAACAAAACAGATAACAGAGCACCCATAAATAAAAGGGGGCCGTTAGCTAACTTCCTTTTTTTGAAGGGAATTAGCATGAATGACGAGAGATTTGTCATTCGTTAGGGGGACAGAACGGACAGTATGTCGTGAATATACTGTAATGGGAAGCAGACCAATATCTCGGGAGTGTCTGGTTCGTATTTCTGTCATTGGGAAGTAAATGAAAATTTAGTTCCAAAAATTTAGAGACGCTTAACTCCTTGGCAATACAGTCAGTGCAGCAAGAGGCTATTAGGAAGATTGATGCATTGAGGTGATTTCAGGGGGTTAATGAAATAGGGGAACCTAAATGAAGAACTTTTTGATTACGGCATCAGCAATGACGATGATGATTGCGATGCCAGCTACGAATGCTTCAGCGCAGGAAGATGATGATTTCTCGCTTGAAGAAATTATTGTTACGGCGCAGAAACGCTCGGAAAGCCTACAAGATGTACCTCTCGCAGTTACAGCTATCAGCGGTGATAGATTAAGAGAGGGCAATATCGCCTCTTTACAAGACGTGGGTAACCGTACACCGGGTATGGTGTTTGCGGCCTTTAGTCCAGGTCAGCCTGAAATAGCAATTCGCGGCATTGGTACAAAGGAAGATGGTGCGTCTGCATCAGATTCTACGGTTGTGTCTATCGACGGCGTTTATATCGCTGCAAGGACCGCGCAGGTTTTTGATATTTTTGATCTGGAACGTGTAGAGGTTTTGCGTGGCCCACAAGGTACACTTTACGGCAAAAACTCTATCGGTGGCTCAATCAACTTTGTGACATCAAAGCCGGATGAAAATACTGAAATCCGCTTCCGCCAAACGGTTGGAAACTACGACACATTTGATACTGGCGGCATGATCTCTGGTGAAATTGCCGAGAATGTCTACGGTAAGTTTGCGTTCTCGCGGCGCAAGCGCGATGGCTATATTGAAAACGTTCTGCCAGGTGAAAACTTTGGTGAAATGTGGGGTGAGAAAAACACTTTCTCATGGCGTAGCCAGTTCCGTTTTGTATTGAGCGATAATTTTGAAGCGTTGATTTCATTTGATGGCGCTGACGATTCTATTGGTGCAACTAACCGTGAGCCTGTTGGTTCTGCAGGGCCACTGCATAATTGTGGCTGTGCGTCAGATCCGGTTGCCGTGAACCAAGCCCTTGGCGGGGATACCAGCCCATGGGATACATTGGCAGAAGTTGAAGGTTATACTGACCGCGATGTTTTCGGTACACACATCAAGCTTGATTACCATATGGATTGGGCAAGCTTCATGTCATTAACCGCTTACCGTGAAAGTGACTTTGACTGGGTTGAAGATTCTGAAGGCCTGCCACCATACCCTGACTTGATTGACCTTACAGGTTCTTCTGGAAACCCTGGGCCACTACTGACAGATTCTGCTGCTGAAGGTTTCACCTTTGATATCACAGATTCTGCTCTGGAAAGCTCTGAGCAATGGATGCAGGAATTCCGTTTGACATCACCTGGTGGTGACAAGGTGGATTGGTTGATTGGTGCTTTCTTCAGTAAAGAAGAAATCAACAGAAGCGAAACTTTTGAATTTACTACGCTCGGAGGCCCTAATGGCCGCGATCTGGAAACGTCTATTCAAACACATAAGGGTACGGCTTGGGCTATGTATGGCCAAAGCACTTATCATGTGAATGATGATTTTGGCATCACGGTTGGCCTGCGTTACTCTTACGATAAAAAGAAGGGTACAGCCGAAGCTGACTTGCAGCGTGGTATCGGCCTTCTCTTGAAAGACTTTGATGAAGTTGCCTTTGAAGATGCGTGGAAAGATTTCTCATGGCGCATTGCGATGGATTACCGCGTAAATGACAATGTGATGCTTTATGCAAACGTTTCAACAGGCTTTAAAAGCGGTGGCTTCACTGGCTCAGCTTCTACAGCAGCGGTGGCTTCAACGCCATTTGGTGCAGAGGAAGCAACGAACTATGAAGCAGGCTTTAAAGGTGATTTTCTAGATAATCGCCTTCGCTTTAACGCAACGGCTTTCTACACTGATTATACTGACTTGCAGGTAACGCGTTTCTTCCAGCCTGTTGGTGGTAGCTTCGGTGAGTTTGTTACGGAAAATGCTGGTAAAGCGAAGATCAAAGGCCTTGAACTTGAGTGGACGGCGCTCTTGACCCGTTCATTAGAGTTTGGTGGGTCATATGCTTATTTGGATGCTGAATATACTGAATTCCAAGGTACTCCATCAGCGGCTGATCCGACAGCAACATTCGATGGTAATCGTTTGCGTCAGGCACCCAAGCACAGTGCTAATGCGTATGCTACTTATACGCATGAGATGGCTGACGGTGGCACGATCGCAGCAACTGTTGAGTGGCGTTATCAGGGCCTAAGTTACTATGACCCAGACAATAACGATATTGCGACTATCCCAAGCTATAATATTTGGGATGCGCGGTTGGCTTGGAAGTCAGAGAGTGGTGCATATGAGATCGCTGCGTGGGGCCAAAACTTGGGGAATGAAGAGTATCGCACTCATGTATTTACCCAGCGTGGTTCACGTATCGCCTTTGCGCGTTACGGCATGCCACGGACATATGGCCTGACATTAACTGTCAATTACTAAAGGGCTTAATCAATTTAGGGGGCGTGTGGCACGGAGTTTTGCTGCATGCTCCCTATACCTTTTGTGGACCAATTAATTTCCCATCGTTTCTGATTGTATTTATCCGATGGGCTTATGGAAATATGTGAAATGATTGAAGATTTGAGCCCACATGAACAGCGCCTGTTTAAGCATATGAGGCCACTTGTAAAAAAACGTATACGGTTATCATTCATACTTTCTGGTGCGTTACTGGCTGTGTATGGAGCCTATATTTTTCTCTTGTCCAGCTTCAGTGAACTCGGGAATGTTAAAGTGTTTGGTGCAGCAACACTTGTTATTGTTGCTTCCCTTTTCATTGTTATATCCGGTGTAGTGACGGCAGGGGTTTATACCTGGTGGTGCAAACGGCACCTTGATCCGGCGATGAAATTGATCAGGGAAAGTAGTTCTAATGAGTAAGTTCTCTGTTCCAGCAAAATTATTATCCGCTTTCTTCACGTTTTTTGTTTTTTCTCAAGGAGGACATGCTGCTGCTGTCAGCAGCGAGGCGGTAACAAAGCAGCCTTTGAACTCAATGGCTATTGCGACCTTCATCGGCTTTGTATCGATCACCCTTATTATCACGTGGTGGGCAGCAAAACAGGTACACTCAAGCAAAGATTTCCTTGTTGCTGGCGGTGGGCTAACGCCATGGCAAAATGGCATGGCGATAGCCGGGGACTTTATGTCTGCGGCAACATTTCTCGGGATTACCGGGGCTATATATTTCCGCGGTCAGGATGCTTTTGTTCTCGCTGTGGGCATTATGGTCGGCTGGCCAATGATTTTGATGATCATTGCTGAGCGTTTCAGGAATTTAGGACGGTTCACCTTTATTGATGTTGTGTCTAGCCGCCTTGAGGAGAAGCCTGTCAGAATAATGGCTTCGTGCATTTCTCTGAGTATCGTTGCTTTTTATCTGATCGCACAAATGGTGGGGGCAGGTACCCTTATTCAGGTACTGTTTGGTCTTGATTATCTTTGGGCGATATTGATCGTGGGCCTCCTCATGGTTGTCTATGTGGCATTTGGAGGCATGGTTGCTACAACTTGGGTGCAGATTATTAAAGCAAGTTTGCTTTTGTTAGGAGGCAGTTATCTGGCCTATGCCATCCTTTCTTCAACCGGCTTTTCATTTGATGCGGTGTTAGAACGTGCATCAAAGGTAAGTGCGTTGGGTGAGGGTATTTTAGAGCGTGGCGGTTGGTTTGACGGCGATCCAGTTGCTGTGGCAACGGTTGCTCTAACCATGGCTTTTGGCGTGATGGGGCTACCTCATATCCTAATGCGTTTTTTCACAGTGAAAGATGCGTCCGATGCTAGGCAATCTGTGTTTTATGCCACCTCGATAATGGGATATTTCTACGTCCTTATATTGCTGATTGGGCTTGGGTCTGTGTTTGTTCTTGCCGGAGATCCTAGCGTTTTTGATGCTGATGGGAAGCTTATCGGCGGCGCTAATATGGTTGCCATTCACCTTTCTAGAATAGTTGGCGGGGATATCATTTACGGATTTATGGCTGCTGTGTGCTTTGCTACAATTCTGGCTGTGGTTGCCGGGCTTACGCTTTCAGGGGCAGCTACCATCGCACATGACCTTTACTCTCAGGTTTTTTCTGACGGCAAGTTGAAAGAGGGCGAAGAAGTTAAAGTTACGCGCTATGCTACACTTTCTATTGGTTTGGCTGCTGTTGCGCTTGGTTTGGCTTTTGAAGGTGAAAATGTTGCGGTTACAGCAGCGCTGGCATTAGCCATTGGCGCAAGTGTGAATTGTCCGGTTATTCTTTTATCATTGTATTGGAAAGGCCTGACCTCACGCGGTGTTGTTGTAGGCGGCTATATTGGCTTGGCCGTATGTATTGGCCTGATTTTGATTAGCCCGGGCGTGATGGTTGCAGCTCTTGGCTATAAAGAGGCAATCTTCCCATACACCTACCCAACAGTTATTGCCATGCCTCTTACATTTCTGGCAGTAATATTATTCTCTCGCCTAGATACGTCTGCAAGAGCAAAGCAAGATCGTAAAAGCTACGCTTCACAGGCGTTAGAATCAGAGTTAGGGGCCAATATCGCGAAGCCGTTGGATCACTAATTATGGCCACCATAACCCCAGTTGCAGAATTGTTTCAAAAGCATGCTCTCTTGGCAGAGTTTTTGGATACTGTCGCTGGGGTGGTACGCGCGGTTGGTACGCCTAAATTTGAAGACAGGCTGATGCAGTTTTTGTCAGAATTGGTGCCAGTGGACCACTGTGCTGTTTTCACCTATTCTGAAACTGGAGAAACTGGCCATTTGTTTACACATAGCCAGATGCCTGATCATGATGCTGAGAGGTTGGCTCGGTCATATGTGGAGAAATTTCATACGGCTGATCCTAATTACCAAACCATTCAAGAGATGGAGAACGTTGGGTATCATTGCTTTAACAGACTAGATACAAGGCAAGATTACGACCCTGCCTATAAAAACCACTTCTTTGATCGTAGTGGCCTTATAGACAAAGCATCCTCAATTGGCCGCGTTGAAGATGGCAGTGTTTACTGCAATTTTTACCGGATGAATAGTTCAACAGTATATTCCGACCACGAGTGGCGCATGCTTGAGGATATTATGCCGCTTGCAACAGGGCTTGTGGCGAAACACTATGAGCTAGCGCGAGCCCGAGGGCATATTTTTTTGGATAATGGCAGTGAAAATATCGTGCGTAAAAGCATTGTTCACAATGTAATTTCACAGGATTCGAGCTCTTTTAAGGGGCTGACGCGACGTGAAAGACAAGTGTGCGAGCGTATTTTGCTTGGTTTTTCTACAATAGGCATTGGCCTAGATTTGGATATAGCACCAACAAGCGTTGCTACTTACCGGAAGCGAGCTTACGCAAAGCTGGAAATATCGTCACAGAATGAGTTGTTTTCACTGTGTCTTAAGGCACTGTAGTACTGCAAGTGCATGCCCTGTCCTTTATCACGAGGACAGCTTTTTAAATTCAATAACGATAGATTTTAATCTGTCTCTAACAAACAGGAAACAGACATGGCCAAGACATTTGCATCATCAGCCGATTTAGGAGTGAAGGTTGAAACTCTGGAGGTGCTGGCTGACGGCGTATACGCTTTAACGGCTGAAGGTGATCCTAATATCGGCGCTATTGAGGGTGAAGATTTCATTGTAGCCTTTGAAGCCCGAGCAACGCCTGTTGCGGCCAAGGACTGGTTGAAGAAGCTACGGGAACATACACAGAAGCCTATCAAATATTTGGTGCTTTCTCATTATCATGCTGTTCGAGTGCTTGGGGCATCTGCTTTTGAAGCAGAGTCAATTATTGCACACGAAAAAACCGCCTTCCTGATAAATGAAAGAGGAAACGAAGACTGGGCCAGCGAGTTTGGCCGTATGCCTAGGCTGTTCCGTGAACCAGATTCTATCCCGGGGCTTACGCACCCAGATATAACCTTTAATGACCGTTTAGAAATTGATCTCGGCGGTGATCGGGGGCAGTTGGTACTGGAATATTGTGGTAGAGGCCATACAGCTGGGGACATAGTCGCTTGGTTGCCTAAACAGAAAATTCTATTCGCAGGGGATTTGGTAGAGGCTGAAGCAGCCCTCTACACTGGTGACGCCTTCCATATGGATTGGTCATCCGAGACGTTGGATAAAGTGAAATCTTATCAGGCTGAGGCCCTTATAGGTGGGCGCGGTGCTGTTGCTCGCGGCCGGGAAAATGTTGACGCTGCTATTGAGCAAACGCGCGAGTTTTTGAAAACTATGATCGCGCAGGTAGGTGCTGTGCATAACAAGGGCGGTAGTTTGAAAGATGCTTTTGAGGCAACTCATACAGCACTGGAGCCGAAATTTGGAGCATGGCCCATTTTTGAGCATTGCTTGCCCTTCAATGTACAGCGTTTATGGGATGAGCTAAGCGGCAGAGACTGGCCTAGGATATGGACAGCTGAACGTGATCGGGAGGTTTGGGATCAATTGCAGGACTAATTGATTTTAAACATTAAGAGCCGGAGATAAATACTATGGCATATGTTCCCCCTTCATTTGCGCCGACTATTCCAGAGGCGGTTAAAACCGGCGAAGTAACGAGAACTACGGTTTTGGTTGTTGGTGCAGGCCCAGTTGGGCTTGCTGCCGCACTTGATCTGGGGCTTCGTGGGCACAAGGTTATGGTGCTCGACAAAGACACACAGCTTTCAGATGGTTCCCGAGCTATTTGTTATGCAAAACGTTCGCTGGAAGTTATGGATCGCCTAGGCTTCGGTAAAGATATGCTGGATAAAGGTGTGAGCTGGAATGTAGGACGGGTGTTTTTTAAAGATAACCCAGATCCTGTTTATAGCTTTGATTTATTGCCTTTAAAGGACCAGAAATTTCCCGGCATGATTAATATCCAGCAATATTATAATGAAGAATTTAATATTGCTGCCCTGCAAAAGCTAAGTAATGTCACCTTGTGTTGGGGGAATTGTGTCACCGATATTGAGAATGGTTCGGATGGTGTTTTGGCGCAAGTTGAAACACCGGAAGGGTCTTACACAGTAAAGGCTGATTGGCTTGTTGCTTGTGACGGCGCACATAGTCCTGTCAGGAAGATGTTGGACATGGACTTTGAAGGGCAAACCTTCAAAGACAACTTCCTGATTGCCGATGTAAAGTTTAAACGAGATTATCCCTCTGAGCGGCACTTTTGGTTTGATCCGCCTTTTAACCCTGGACAATCTGCATTACTGCATAAACAGCCAGATGATGTATGGCGGATAGACTTTCAGGTTGGGTGGGATATTGATAGAAACGAGATTGTAAAACCTGAGAATATCACCCCACGGATTAAAGCGATGTTGGGGGATGATATTGAATTCGAATATGAATGGGTATCCATATATACTTTCAACTGTCGCCAAGTGAAAAATATGGTGCAAAACCGGGTGGTTTTCGCTGGAGATTCCGCGCATTTGGTTTCCCCATTTGGCGCACGAGGTGCAAATACAGGCTTTCAGGATGTAGATAATTTGGGTTGGAAACTCGACCTGATTATCAGGGAGCGGGCAGGATATTCACTTATCGAAAGCTATGATGAAGAACGATCATTAGCAGCGAAAGTGAATATCCTGAACTCCACCCGGTCAACGGACTTTATTACCCCGAAAAGTAGTGTTTCCAAAGTATTCCGCGACGCTGTTCTTGAAATGGCACGGGACCACGAATTTGCGCGGGGCTTTGTAAACTCAGGCAGGCTTTCGATGCCGGTCCCTTATCCTCAGTCGAAATTAAATTTTGAGGACGACGAGCCTTGGAGCGACGGGGTGGAGCCTGGGACGAACTCTGTCGACGCGCCGGTAAGATTGGAAGGTGAGGATTGTTGGTTTATAGATCAGCTAGGTTGGGAATTTAAGGCAGTTATTTTCTCTGAAGGTAAGTCTCTGGACCAAGATTTACGCCGGGATCTGATTAAGTTGGGGCAGAGCCCTGTTCCCATTGAAGTGATTTTGGTTGGGAATAACGAAGATCCGGATTTTCAGGTTCTTCAGGATACAAAGGGGCTGTTAGCAAAAAGGCTAGGGGCGAAAGCTGGTACTACTTATCTGTTTAGGCCTGATCAATATGTTTCAGGTAGATGGCGGGATACGAGTGCATCTTCTATTTCTGCGGCCCGTGATGTCGCTGTAGCATCATAATCATCAGGAGAGACTGTGATGAGCAACTTGAATTTAGAAACCAATCTCCCTGATTATGATGATGTGTATCAGTTGATTATTGATATGCACCAAGGGCTTTCTGATGAAGAAAGCGAACGCACAAATGCTAAGTTAATTTTGTTGCTTGCCAACCATATCGGTGATCAGAGTGTATTAAAGACTGCTGTTGATATAGCCAGAGAGAACACCTTAGCCTGTAGAATGTAAAACTACTTGGCAAGCAGCACTATTCTTTTTCATGTTCCCTAATCCTTGTCGGGACAAAATGGGGCACCAACTTTTTTACAATTTTCACCCATAAAATTCCCAGTCAAACTTCGTGGCGGTGATGTGTTTGGCGGTTTATTCGGCCTGTAATATGGCCAAGTGTGGCTGATTTATTGTGTGTAAATTTATGGTGTCATTCAATTGTCATATTAATTGGCTATACTTTTTCATCCGCGGAAGTTGCTCGCACCATTTATTAGAAAATTTATCGAATTTTTTGTCAAATTTTAGATTTAATACTTCGTTAATAAAGCTGCGACAAATTGCCGGTACTGACCTGAGTGACAATAATATAAAATTTGCTCGGGGTGACACTTAGTCTTATGCGCAACAGGAACAGGCAATGACCGATATTGATGGTACTATAACAGATGATACGCTCACAGGCGGAGCGGGCGACGATGAAATTAAAGGCTTTGCAGGCAATGACCTGATTTCTGGTGGTGCCGGGAATGATGAAATTGAAGCAGGTGCTGGTAATGATACGATTGACGGTGGTGCAGGCAATGATGAAATAGAGGACGGCCAAGGTTCTGACCAAATGACGGGCGGTGCTGGCGCGGATGAGTTTGAAATTTCTGGTGGTGGCAGTGATGTCATAACCGATTATAATGCATCTGAAGGTGATGTGATTGACCTGTCGGAATTCTCAAATATTACGTCCCTAGATGCGCTTAAAGCTGTTTCCAGCGAAAGTGGTGGAAATGTTACGGTATCTCTGTCCAGCGGCAGCAGCCTCACTTTGCAGGGTGTATCATTAAATGATTTGACTGCTGATGGCTTTGATTTCGCTGAAGGTTCAGATGATGACGACAGTGGAAGCAACGACGATAGTAACGATGACAGTAATGACGATGATCAGGATATTGACGGTGACGGTGACGACGATTCACTCGGCGGTGGAACTGGTGACGATGACATTTTCGGCGGTGACGGTGACGACAGCTTAGCTGGCGGTGAAGGTGACGATGACATTGATGGCGGCAGTGGCTCTGACACTCTTATAGGTGATGCCGGTGATGATGAGCTAGAAGGTGGCTTGGGCGACGATGACATTTCAGGTGGTGTCGGAGATGATGAGATCAATGGCGGGAACGGCGCTGATACGCTGGCCGGTGATGCCGGTAACGATGAAATTGAAGGTGACAGCGGTGATGATGTACTTTCCGGTGGCACAGGCAACGACAAGCTGGAAGGTGGTAGCGGTAACGACTCCTTAGATGGTGGAGCTGGTAACGACACCCTAGAGGGCGATGGCGGCGATGATACGCTTACTGGCGGAGCCGGTGAAGATACCTTTGAAGTAAAAACAGGGTCGTCCGATATCATTACGGATTTCAATAGTAGTGACGGTGATCAAATAGAATTTGATGGAGATGGCGGCTTCAGTTCATTTGATGCTTTGTTAGATGCTGCCAGCCAAGTGGGAAGTGATGTCGTAATCAATTTGCCCAACGATGAAACTCTAACACTTCAAGATACAATACTGGCAAACCTAAGCGCGGATGACTTTGAATTCGAAGACGACGAAGACGATGATGATGAAGTTGATGGCTCGGACAGTGATGATGAAATCTTCGGTTTCGAGGGAGATGACACTATTGACGGCGGATCAGGTAATGATGAGCTTCAAGGCGGCGAAGGCGGTGATGATATTTCTGGTGGAATTGGTGACGATGAACTGGAAGGTGGCAACGGCGCTGACACGCTTGAGGGCGGTGAAGGGGCCGATAAGATAGAAGGTGGTAACGGCGCAGACATTCTTGTAGGCGGTGCTGGTGATGATGAACTGGAGGGCGGTGACGGTGCTGACCAGCTCGATGGTGGTGCAGGCGATGATGAGCTGGAAGGTGGTGACGGAAATGATACACTGACTGGTGGCTTGGGTGCTGACGAGTTTGAAATTGATAGTAAATCATCCGATACAATTACTGACTTTAACGGTAGCGAAGGTGATTTGATAGACCTCGATGACTTTGAAAACTTTTCTTCCTTTGATTTTGTTCTGGCAGCATCCAGTGAAGTTGATGGAAACGTTGTCATAGACCTTGATGGTGTCCATACACTTACACTTGAGAATGTTAGCATTTCTGATTTGTCAGCAAGTCATTTTGAACTGACCGATGACGACGACGAAGCCGACGATGACAATTTCGATGGCAGTAGCGATGATGACCGCCATGAAGGTGATAACACAACCCAGCGCCTCAAGGGCAACGCTGGAGATGATTATCTGGAAGGTAACGGCGGAAATGATACGCTAAATGGCGGTGAAGGCCATGATACTATCGACGGCGGCGATGATGACGACCAGATTTATGCCGGGCCTGGCGATGTTGGTGACGATAGTTTCGCTGGTGGTAGTGGCAATGATGTTGTTGGTGGCGGAGCAGGGAATGATTTCCTCGTTGGCGACAACTTTGTTGGTAGTGGTGTTGGCGATGATGGCAATGATACCCTGTTTGGCGGGGATGGTAATGATACGCTTATCGCTGGTAGCTGGAATGATTTGGACGGTGACGGAGTATATGATGAAGGCGAAGCCAATACAGTAGGGACATCTAGCAATATGGCCTGGGCTGGTACAGGTGACGATAGCCTGTACGGCGCTAATGGCAATGATACTCTGGGCGGCGGCGAAGGAGATGACCACATTGTCTCTGGCGGCGGCAGTGATGTTGTATATGCCGGACAAGGTGCCGGAGATGATGGCATTGAAGGCGGTGACGGTGATGATCTAATCTTCGCTTCGCAAGGCAATGACAATGTTTCAGGTGATGATGGCAACGACACACTATATGGCGGTGGCGGTACTGATACTGTTAACGGAGGTGACGGCGCTGATCAGATTTACGGTGGTGCTGGAGACGACCTGATATCAGGTGGTGACGGTGCGGATACCTTCTATTTCGCAGGCGATCACGGCGCTGATACTATTGACGATTTTGATGTCAGTCAGGACAGTTTATTCCTTGCCAATACAACAACTGATTTTACTAGCCTGAGCGATGTGATCTCAGCAAGTACAGTTACCGTAGTTGGTGGCCAAGAAGGCGTTTTGCTTGATACAGGTGGAGGTTCATCTGTTTTCTTGGTTGGTTTGAACCTGACCGACATGCAGTCGGTTGATGTTGTATTGTCTTAATGGATAGCGCGGGGGGCTAAATTTGCCCCCCGCAATCGCTGTGATAGTTATGTATTTGGCTATGGGGCAATACTGAACATTGATGATCGATATTACATGCTGATTTTTGGCTATTCAGAGATAAGCTGCAAAATTTTGCTATGAAGCTCTACTAAGTTGATGGGCTTGCCGACAATGCCGCATATGCCGATGGCATTATATTGCTCTATATCAGCTGGCATTGTATTGGCCGTGAGTGCTACAATTGGCGGTGGATTGTCATGGTGTTTGATTATCATGCTGGCCGCGGTTACGCCGTCCATGACAGGCATTTGGATGTCCATAAAAATCAGGTCGAAACAAGCACCTTTTTTAGTGGCAGCCTCCACTGCTTGTGAGCCGTTTTCTACCATGGTTACATCTATTCCCAGCCGGGTTAGTATCTTTCGAATTAAAATCTGGTTGACCTTATTATCTTCTGCCGCGAGTACATTTAAGTTTAAATGTGATAACGATAAATTATCCTCGATATTGCTCTCTGATGGTATTGACTGGGCTAGAATCCGGTTTTCATTCCCCGCTGTTGATGCGGGCTTATGAGGGGGGGAATTTGGTTTTTGACGCACTTTTTCGTCTGTGCATACAAGTGGTAAAACCAGAGTGAATTGTGCCCCTTTTCCCACCTCACTTTTTACAGAGATGCTGCCTTGAAAGAGTTCTGTGAGTTCATGGGCTATGGTTAAACCTAGGCCGGTGCCTTCCTTGGCTCTTGTTGCACTGGCATCTACCTGTTCGAAGCGTTTGAAAAGCCTTCCTTGTAAGTGTGTAGGGATACCACACCCTGTATCACTTATAGTCCATATACAGCCTCGTGTTTTAGAGTACCTTAGGGTTACTGTAACACTACCGGTTTCAGTGAATTTAATGGCGTTGCTTACCAAATTTAGAACTATTTGACTAATGCGGCCATTGTCACCGAGCAGTGATAGCGGCATATCCCCTTTTATATCTGTGACTAATTCAAGCCCCTTGGCTGTGGCGGCGGCCTGAAATGTTGAAACCGCATCAATAGTAAGGAGGCGAACATCAATGGGCTCTATGCTCAGCTCTAGTTTGCCAGATTCAAGTTTTGAAAAATCCAAAAGATCATTAATAATATTCATCAGAAAATCAGCACTTTTACGTGCCGTGCGGATCAATGTTTTTTGCTCGCCATTGAGGTTGGCATCATCCATTAGATCAAGCATCCCCTTTACACCAGTTAAGGGTGTTCTTAATTCATGAGTTACATTGGCAAGGAAGATATCTCGGGCGGCATTAGCTTCTTGCACTTCATGCATTTTTGCTTTGATCTCTGCCGCTGCAACTGACAGCCTGCGGGTTTTTTGTCTATTCGCAAATAATAAGCGTTCAGATTTGTAAACGGCACGATATCGTAGGTAAAACCCCATAATGCTAAGTGTTACAGCAGCAAACAGCATGTAGCCCAAATGCACGGCATCCTCGCCAGAAAGCTGCAATAAAATAATGGCAAAAATAACAATATTTAGAATTGTGAGTAAACCAAACAACAAAGGCATCAAGGTTACGATCCCTAGTGCGTATTGGAATAATACAGCATTCGTTAGCTGGTGCTGTTCCTGCGATAACCAAATGTGAGTATAAACGGTAAGTAGTACACTCAGCAAAATTGGCAAGAATGCCCAGTGGCTCATTTGAGGTGTAACTTTACTTCTTTTAATTTGGACGTAAAGCGCTACTGCAAGAATAGCGACTAGTGCGGATGTAGCAGCAATGGGCGCTAGTATGGCTGTTGGTAGCATTGTAAAGTGCATGGCAGTGATAATGCTATAATAGCCACAGACAACCAGACAGATCGTAGGTAACTGGCCAAGATATACTTTGTTTAAGCCTTCCTGAACTGCAGTGGAAACTTTCATTAAGCTGCGATCCCACAGATTTGGTAAGGACTGTTAAGACAATAGATAAAAATACTTGGGTTTTTATTCTGCACAAAAATTCCTATCTTGGCCCACCTCAACCATTTTATGTCCTTTCAGTATATTACTACATAAACAGCTAAATATAAGAGCGTAAAGCATCTTGGCTTTGAATGCAGTTATCATTTGCTTCACCATTTAGGTAGATAGGGTCGGTTGTTCTTTAGGGAATGTTACTGTGACGTTGGTACCTAAATTTTCTTCGCTGTTAATTTCTAACTTTCCACCATGCAGTAAGATAATACTCTCAACGATAGCTAAGCCTAGGCCTGTCCCTTCAATAGCATGGACAGCTTCAATAGGGCCGCGGTCAAAACGATTGGTTATAGTGCCTAGCCGATCTTTTGGAATCCCGCGTCCATGGTCAATCACAGAGAGGTAGGTGTTAAGGGCATCTGAATACGCTTGAATAATGATTTCGCTATTATCGTCGCTAAACTTTACAGCATTTGAGAGGAGGTTGATCATAATTTGGCGTACACCTAGGGCATCGGCGTAAATCGTGGCACTATCATCCGATAGCTTGGTTATTAGTGAAATATTTCTATTGCCAGCCTGAGCACTGATCATGGCTATGCAATCGGAAATTACTTCGGGTAGGTCCAAAACCGTTTTCTGTACAATTTGTTCACTTGCATCATTAGCTGAGATGCCGAGAATGTCGTTGATAAGGTTTAATAGGTACTTTCCTGATCGGAAAATGTCTCCAGCATAGCCTTCGTATTTTTCTGCGCCCAGAGGACCAAATATTTGCATGTGCATAGCCTCTGACATGCCGATGATGGCATTGAGGGGGGTCCTGAGCTCATGGCTCATGTTCGCTAGAAAGCTGGATTTTGCTTTGCTTGCGAGTTCGGCCTCTTCAAGAGCAAGTGTTAATGAGGCGCGGTCTTGCTTTGCTTCAGTGATGTCTCGGCAAATTGCGTATAAGGCAGGCTGGCCTTGATAGGGCACTTTCGTGAGGGTCACTTCGACCGGGAAAATTTCTCCCGTCTTTTTTCGGTGCATCCATTCAAAGCGATTGTATCCTTTTTCCACAGCAATTTGCATCATCAGTTCAGCTTTTTCAAAAGAGCTTTGGCCACAAGGTTGATACTCAGGTGATGCTTCAGAAGGGTGAATTTCGAGCATCTCTTCAGGTGTGGAATATTTGAAAATACGTGCAGCGGCGGCATTTACGAGTTCAAACTTATGCTCGGTTAGCAACATCATAGCATCATCTGATTGTTCGAATAAATGCCTGTATTTTTCTTCACTTTCAGATAATTCTGTCTGTTTTTCCTGAAGCTTCTCTAAAATTTGCCACTGACTAAGGCGTCCAGCAAGCATAGAGGCAACGGTACTTAGGAAGTTAAGGTGGTCTTGTGTAAAGAAGTTAGTTTCGGTGTGCTCACAGTCTATTACACCTAATAATTGGGCTTCTTGAACAATCGGAATGGCAATTTCTGAGCGCATTTGTCGAATGTCTTCCAGATACCTCCCGTCAAGGTGTGTATCGGGAATGATTTCGGCAATTTGTGATTGAGCAACATAGCCAGTTATACCTTGGCCAAGATGGATTTCTAAGGCATCTTGAATAGTGTTTTCGACACCTTTTTTTTCACCAAATGCTGCCCTCTGAACTAAGATTTTTCGGTTTTCATCATACAGGTATATAACACAGTCAATGAAGCCAAGTTGGCCAACTACTTCCTCAACAACATACCAAATAAGTTCACTACGCGTAGATAATTGTATAAGGTTTTGCGCGAATTTGTTCAGAATTTGCAGGCGTTGTTGAGACATAGCTTCGCTGGGC
>Ga0316207_10003020_pt1 | contig 16215 bp, 16 predicted proteins | sample 6weekpyrite_MG_FD_204943 | JGI IMG/M metagenome (GOLD analysis project Ga0316207, IMG submission 204943) | Microbial mat bacterial communities from mineral coupon in-situ incubated in ocean water Damariscotta River, Maine, United States -... | ecosystem: Environmental > Aquatic > Marine >...
ACGCACTCCGAAAACGGTATCTTGATCCAGGTAGGGATCATCGTCGGGGAAAATCTCGGTCACAAGTGTCCGGTACCCGGGTGCTTTCACAATGTAGTGCAAATGTGATGGCCGCCATGGGTGGCGGCCGCAGGCGCGCAGGATGTCGCCAACCGGACCATCAGATGGCACGGTGTATTCCACTGGCTTGACGGTCGTGAACGCATAGCGTCCGTCATCGCCAACTGTCATCAACCCGTGGAATGAGTAGGTATCCTGTTCGTCGTCCTGACTGGCATAAAGCCCGTTGGGTGCTGTTTGCCAGATGTCGAGTTCGGCCCCAGCGATCGGGTTGCCCTCGGTGTCGCGAATGACACCTTCGGCCAGCAACACAGGCCCGCCAAAGTCGCGCTTCATATCGCCCCCCACGGGCAAGGGCGGCGCACCGGAGACGTGGAACGGCCCCAGAACGGATGACGATGTTGCGTCCGGGCTGGAATGAATCATGTCAATCAGAGACGACAGGCCCAGGACATCTGACGCGAGGATAAATTCGTGATGATCCTCTTTTTCGACCGCAGCACAGCCCTCCAGAAAATCGATCCCGAGCCGCCATTCATCATGGGTCAATCTGGTCTCGCGGGCGAAATCATGCAGGTGCTGGACCAGAGAACTCATGACTTCGCGCATGCGCGGCGAGGTGTCATCGGCCAGGTAGCTGCGGAATACATCGGAGATGTTGTCTTTGGTCACGTTGCGCATGTGCTTGGTTCCTTACAAGAGTGCGAGGCTGAGGATCGGGAACTCGATCAGAATGAAGAGGACAATCAACATCACGAAAGCAAAAGGCAGCGCTCCCATGAATACATCCTTGAGCGATATACGGTCGTCATTCAGCGTCGATTTGATCACAAAACATGAAATGCCCAGCGGCGGGGTCAAAAGCCCGATCTCGGCGCCAACGACCGTGATGATGCCAAACCAGATCAGTGACATATCCAGGGCTTCAACCAGTGGCAGGAACAGCGGGACCACGATCAGGATGATCGATGCCGTGTCCAGAATTGTGCCAAGGAAGATCATCAGCAGGACATAAAGAAGCATGATGGTCCAGAAGGTCGCAGAGCTTCCGGCCAGCAAATCCTGCAACTGGTTGGGCAGCCCGGCAAGGCCCAGCATCCGGCTATAGATGGATGCCGCAGTGATGAGGAACAGAATGGCTGCCGTGATGTGCCCGGTCTCCAGCAGCGCCTCCCAGAAACCCTTCAGCGACATGGACCGACGGGTCACGGCAATGATCAGCGCGACAAGCGAACCCGTCGCGCCGGCCTCAACGGCTGTCATCCATCCGGTGTAGATCCCGCCAAGGACGATGGTGATCAGGCCGACGGTGGGAAGTGTCTTGGAGGCTATCTCGCGCCGCGACATCCACTCGGCGTCCTGAACGATCCGTCCGCCAACGAAATCCGGTGTATAGCGCCCCATGACCCAGATCGCACCGACGTAAGCGGCGGCCAGCATGATGCCGGGGATCACGCCTGCAAGGAACATGTCCCCTACGGATTGCTCTGCCACAAAGCTGTAGATGATCAGCATGGCGGAAGGTGGAATGATCATGCCAAGAACCGATGAGCCGGCGACCACCCCGACGGCAAAGCGCGGATTGTAGTCCTGCGCGATCATTTGCGGCACCGACACCTTCGTAAAGACGGACGCCGAAGCGATGGATGATCCCGTGACCGCGGCAAAGACCGCGTTGGCCCCCACGGTGGCCATCCCGATCCCGCCCTTTGTCTTGCGGAAGCGAACGGTCATGACTTCGTAGATATCCCTGCCCAATCCGGCCTTGGACACGATCAATCCCATAAACGTAAAGAGCGGGATGGTCGCAAAGCTGTAGACCATCGCGCTGTCGCCAACGGCGACTTTCAGCAGGTTGAGCGACAAGGTGAAGTTGTCGCGCATGAGCCAGATCGACACCAATGACACCATGCCCAATGCGATGGGGATGTAGACGCCGGAATAGATCAGAAAGACGATCGCAACGACCGATATCAGGCCAATTTCGATGGGGGTCATGACTTGGGCCCGCCTGCATTTGTGTCGTCATGTTCAGGGGCGCGGATCAGCTGGGGGCGATCCTGCGCCGTGACGACTTTGAGAAGAAAAATAAGACAGGCCAAGGCGCTGCCGCTGGCGATGACAAGTTTGATCGGCCACCAGGGCACAGTAAAGACACCGGGAATTCCAAAGAAATCCTGCGTGTCCCACATCTTCAGAAACTCGGGGAACATGATGTAGGCGATCAGACCCATGAAGATCGCAGATACCGCGTTGATGATGCGTCTGAGGTTGGCCGTCAGCCCGGGATTACGCCCATGAAGCAGGTTCAGAAAACCGTCTGATCGCGTCAAACGATCCACCCGCACCACATCGGCAAGCTGCAAGAACACAATGAAAACGACCGCAAGCTGGACCAGTTCATAGGTGCCCTTCAAAGGTGCATTGAAGACGCTGCGGGCGACAACATCCACGTTGAGGATAACCACCAACATCAGCACGGTTACTGTCCCGGCGACATTGGCGGCTATGGCAAGTGAGTTGGCGACCCGAGAGAGACCGCCGATTGTAGATTTGAGCATGCTCATGGCCTCTTCTCGGGTCGGTCAGGATTTAGGGTTGCGTCCAGTCACGGACACCGACAAAACCTGCCGCCTCAAGCTTGGCAAGATAGGCCCCGAGCATTTCTGAGCCTGGCTCACCATTGTCGTTCAGCGAGGTCGCCCATTCCTGTGCGATATTCGGCATTGCCGCTGCCCATTTGGCGCGATCTTCCTCAGTGACGTCGATCACTGTGCCACCCGCTGCGACATAGGCCTCTTCGGCAGCCGCCGCACGGTCCATTGCGATCCCTGCAAGGCGGTCGCGATAATCGACTGCAACGGCCTGCAACACGTCTTTAACCTCATCGGGCAGGTTATCCCAGTAATCCTGGTTCACGGTGACGGTCTTGGTATTCACCGCACCCAGGTCCGCACGCAGCATATAGGGGGCAACTTCGGAAATCTTGAATGTTGCGGCGGCTTCCGGCCACAGCATGCTTGCGTCGGCCAAACCGGTTTGCATCATGCTATAAAAGTCAGTCAGGCCACCGCGGACACCCGCCGCATCCTGGATGCCTTCCAGATAGCGCAGGTTCATGCCCGCACCGGCCACTTTGAACCCTTCGATATCAGAGACACCGGACACTTCCCGGGTCGAGAACAACTGGTAGCTGTTCAAGACAACACCGGTTGCCAGATAAACCTGGTTCTGGGCTGCAAATTCATTCTGCATCGCAGGGAATTCACGCGCAATTTCATCAACCGCCTGTGCAACAGCCCGCGCATCTGACGACACAAATGGCGTGACGGCGGAAAGGCCCTGGCTGGGCAGCTTGGACGAATGGAAAATCGTGGTGACGATGCCGATGTCACCCAGGCCAAGCTCAATGCCTTCCAGCACGCCTTTGGGCTTCACGATTGAACCGCCATAGTTCTCCTGCCAGTCCATGACATAGTTGCCGGTTTCGGCCAGGCGGCGATCAACCTCAGGAATGAAGAAGTTCGAAAACTGCTGCACCCAGAGCGCGCGATCGGGATAGCCGTCAATCACAACAGCAGAGATTGTTTCCTGCGCGATGGCCGGCACTGCCGTCATTGTCGCAAGAGCGGCACCCATCAGTGTGCGTCGTGTCAAGTTCATCATGTATTTTCCTCCCAGAAAAGCGGGCGTCCTTGGCCCGGTTGAATTCAGTGTGTGTGTTGCCAGTGAACTGTAGGAACGGCACCAGCTGTTTTGAAAGACTTCGCAATGGCACGGTCTTTCGGTGACGCTCCCCCAACCAGATCAGACGTCGCCGGGCTGGTTGGGGTATCGCCGTTTACCGTGAGTGGGATTGCGGCAAATTGCGCGGCGGTCTTGTCCTCCACAAGAACGCCGTGCGGGTCGTTGGTCATGTTTGCGTTGGTCGCGACTTCGCGAGGACCAATTCCGGCGGAGACGATCATTGCCGTCATCGCCGTCTCAGCTGCGCGGCAGGTCACATCGGTTTTCATCGTGACGACCATCGGTGCCTCCTAAACCACGCTGCAAACTTGATCGAAGGCAAAGCGCGGAAGTTTTTGAAACAGCGCTGTTTCATCGGCGTATCCGATGTTGCAAAGAAAGTTTGATTTCAGGCTCGTTCCTGCAAAGAATTCTTCATCTACGATAGCGTTGGAGAATCCCGACATTGCTCCGACATCCAGCCCGACGGCGCGTGCCGCGATCATGAAATAGGCCCCTTGCAGCGTGGCGTTGCGGAAGGCAGTGTCCTCGCAATAGGCGTCATGGCCGTCGAACAGGTGCCGGCGATCCTCGTGCGGGAACAGGAACGGCAATTCGTGCCAGAAATTCATGTCATGCGCGATGATGGCAGTCACCGGGGCGCCCATCATCTTCGGGACATTTTTCGGCTTGAGCGATTTCGCCAGCCGTTCCTTGCCCTCCGGTGTTTTGACAAAGATGAACCGCGCAGGGAGCGTGTTCATGGATGTGGGCCCATTGATCGTAATCTCGTAGATTTCTTCCAACAGACCGTCCGGAATGGGTGTGTCGGTCCAGGCGTAATGGGATCGCGCCCCGCGCAGGATCAGGTCGATCGCATCGTCAGACAGCCGACTGATGCGGTCGCGCAATGCGCGATGATCGGCCTGAGCCCTGGCGCGCAATGCGTCCAGTTCCTTGCCGGTTGGCGCGTTCATTCGGCAGCCGCCTTGTTTGCGTAATCCTTTTCATCAACGATCGGGTTGGAGCAGATCCCGATACCTTCGATCTCGATGTCAACGACCTCTCCCGGAACCAGCCACCGGGGATTGGGTTTCTTGGCGTGGCCGACCCCGGGAGGGGTTCCCATGGCGATCAGATCGCCTGGTTCCAATGTTGTGTATTCAGAGATCGTTGCGATTGTCTGTGCAACGGACCAGATCATGTTGCCGGTATTGGACGATTGCAAAACCTCTGCCCCGACACGGCTTTCGATTTTGAGCCCGGCGGCACCTGTCGGTATCTCATCGGGTGTTACGACAAAGGGACCGACGGCTCCGGTGTTGTCGAAATTCTTGCCCGGGGTCCACTGATGCGTCTTGCGCTGATAGTCGCGCACCGAGCCATCATTAAAGACGGTATAGCCAAACACATGGTCCAGCGCGTCAGCTTCACTGATGTGACGCCCACCCTTGCCGATGATGAACATCAGCTCAGCTTCGTAATCGAGCTTGTCTGAGCAGGTCGGACGCACAAGAGGTGCGCCGGCTGCCATGATCGAGTTTCTTCCGCGCATGAACAATGCGGGATAGTCGGGGATGTCGTAGCCACCTTCCTTGATGTGGTCGGTGTAATTCAGCCCAAGACAGATGATCGTCCCCGGTGTCGCAATCGGCAGCGCAGGGGTGATCGAGGCGACAGGAACACGTGCGGCGGTGTCCATCTGTGCTGCAACTGATTCTGCGAGGGCGGGATCGGTAATCAATGCCATCAGATCGGAGCCGACAGCCGCATCAATCGCAGTAAGATTAACGGCTTCATCACCGCTAACCGAAAATACCGCCGTGCCGTGCTTTGTTTCCCCGACCAGATATTTCATGCGTTCTTTCCTTGTAAGTTTTGTAGATTTCTGCCTACAATATCATCAAATGTCAATAAATATCGATTTTTTAATTGAAGGGATGACGTCATGGTCGCATGGGCGGACTACAAAGCAGAGGCAAAATCGCGAGGTGCGCTGGCGCTGGAACTCTATGTGGCGACTTCGACACCCGCCAAAGACCCGCAAGACGTCGTGGCCAGTTTGCCCGATCATCTGGCGTATCAGGCAGAATTGGAGCGCGCGGGGTTGCTGGCCTTTGCCGGCCCAATGTCAGATGAAAGCGGTGACCATATGCAAGGCATCGGCATGATCGTCTACCGTGCCGAAAGCCTCGATGCGGCGCGTGCGCTTGCAGAAGGCGATCCGATGCACCAAAGCGGGGCGCGCAGCTTTGTCTTGCGGCGGTGGATGATCAATGAAGGGTCGTTGAGCCTGTCAGTTGGGCTATCTACCAAGAAGGTGACGCTGACCTAGGGGGGATTCGGCATGAAAATAGTGGATGACACAGGCAGCAGGGAAACCTCGGCGACGCGCGCGGCCTACCTGTCTTTGCGCGAGATGATCCTGGTGGGCAAACTCTCCGCCGGGGAGAAGCTCAAGATCGAGCAATTGCGAACATTGCTCAACGTCGGGGCATCGCCGGTCCGTGAGGCGCTGAGCCTTTTGACATCCGATATGCTGGTCGAGCGGATCGATCAGCGCGGCTTTCGGGCGGCGCCGGTCAGCATCGCGAATTTTGAAGAAATCCTGACGCTGCGGTCAGCGCTGGAAGACATGGCCTTGCGCCAATCCATCGCGCGCGCCACTTCTGACTGGGAAGAACGCCTGGTCTTGTCTCATCACAAGATGAAGCGTTTGACCGGCACCGAAACCTTCGAGGACGCGCATAAATCCTTTCACATGACCCTGCTGAGCAATGCCCATTCGCCGATGTTGGAACGGTATTGCAGCCAGCTCTATGACCTGAATATTCGGTATCGATACCTGGCTGCCGGTGGCGCCAGCTACGAAAGCCGCGATGTCGCCGCTGAACACGAGGACATCTTCGAGGCCGCGGTGCGGGGTGACGCTGAAGGTGCGTCCACGGCGCTGCTCAGCCACTATCGCTTGACCGGGGAATACCTGACAACGCAGCTTGGCGTGCTGTAGTCCGGGCGAGCGCAGGAATACTAAAGGAAAAAAGGGATGAACGTGCAGCGCAATCGATTTCTGACGGACATGCTGTCCACCCTATTTGATCGCAGTGACCGCTTGCGCGGCAAAAGCGATGACCGTGATATCCAGGATCTGTGTCGCGCCGTCCTGTCCACAGAGGGCGTGATTTCCGGCCAGGCGTTGGCGGCGGCGGTGTTTGATCGTTACCGATCGCTGACGGACGCAGAAAAACATGCCTTCTTTCGCTTCATGAACGACGAACTGGATATTGACGCGCCGGCGCTCGCCGCTTTGGCGACAGCCTATGCCGAAAACCAGACGCCGGAAGCATTTGTCGCCCTTTCGCGCGCAGCAGAGCCCAAACGTCAGGAACTCCTGCGCCGCCTGAACCAGCCCATGGGCGCAACCGCAGATATCGTCGCAATGCGGGTCGATTTGCGGCGGATTCTCAAGGACGACGCAGAACTTGCCCGCACCGACCACGACTTCGTGCATCTCCTGGGCAGTTGGTTCAATCGGGGTTTCCTGGTGTTGAAGGCCATCGACTGGGACACGCCTGCGCGCATCCTGGACAAGATTGTGGCCTATGAGGCCGTGCATCAGATCAACGACCTTGATGATTTGCGGCGTCGGCTCTACCCGCCTGATCGCCGCTGTTTTGCGTTCTTTCACCCCGCCATGCCGGACGAGCCGCTGATCTTCGTCGAGGTTGCGCTGACAGAAGAAATACCGGGGGCGGTGACAAAACTTCTTTTGGAAGACCGTACGCCTTTGGAGGCCGAAGACGCCAAAGTTGCCGTGTTTTATTCGATCTCGAACTGCCAAAAGGGCCTGTCCGGCATCAGTTTTGGCAATCAGCTGATCAAGCAGGTCGTGTCAGAGCTATCGATCGCGTTTCCGCAGCTTCAGGAATTTGTCACCCTGTCGCCCATTCCCGGCCTGAACCGGTGGCTGGCGACCCAGGCCCAGGACCCCGACCATGGCCATGTTGCTACCGCCATTCTGGAGCATCGCGCGCCGCCGGATGACATCCGCGCCATGGCGGCCCGCTATCTGCTGACCGCTCGGCGCGATGACGGAATGCCGCTTGATCCGGTTGCCCGTTTCCATTTGGGCAATGGGGCGCAAGTCTATGATATCCATGCCGGGGCCGACACATCCGCCAATGGTCTTGCGCAATCCAGCGGGGCAATGGTGAACTATCTTTATGACCTGTCCCAAACGCAACGCCGCCACGAGGACTTCGCGCTCCGGTCTGTGATCGCCGCCGCCAAATCAGCACAAGCCCTGTCGACCGCCGCAGTTTCGGCCCATCCAAAGGACACCTCATCGTGACCAATACGCTTTACGATGCACTTATTGCCCCTCACGCCAAGAGCGATGCCGTATTCCTGACGCGCGACGATGGGGCAGTGGTCAGCTACGCCAGTTTCGTTTCCCGTGTCGCCCAGTTGGCGCATGTGTTGACGGATGCCGGGGTAGGGCCGGGCGACCGGGTGGTCGTTCAGGCGCCCAAATGCATGGACACCATCGCGCTTTACGGCGCCGCGCTCCAGACCGGGGCAGTCTACCTGCCGCTCAATACGGCCTATACGCAAAGTGAACTCAGCTATTTCATTGAAGATGCAACCCCCGCGCTGGTTGTGTGTGATCGTCGAAACGAAGCCGAGATTTCCGCGATTTGCGGGGATGGGGCAAAAGTCATGACGCTCGCCAAGGACGGAGGCGGATCCTTGTCGGAGCTGGCAGGCACCTGCGGCACCAGTTTTGCCACCGTTGCGCGCGGCCCTGATGATCTGGCTGCCCTGCTTTATACGTCGGGGACAACAGGGCGGTCCAAGGGCGCGATGCTGTCGCATCGCAACCTGCTGTCCAACGCCGAAAGCCTGACCGATCTGTGGCAGATCACGGCCAACGACAGGTTGATCCATGCGCTCCCCATTTTTCACACCCACGGCCTTTTCGTCGCGCTGAACACATCGCTTCTGGCCGGGGCGCAGGTCCGGTTCATGGCGGCTTTCGATATTGAAACTGTCATTGCCGAGCTGCCGTCATCGACCCTGCTGATGGGGGTGCCGACCTTCTACACCCGCCTTTTGGCTGACCCACGGCTGAATGAGGACCTGGTAAAGAACATGCGCTTGTTCGTTTCCGGTTCAGCGCCCTTACTGGCAGAAACCCATGCGGAATTTGAAGACCGAACCGGCCACCGGATCCTTGAGCGCTATGGGATGACTGAGACAAACATGATTACCTCAAATCCATATGAGGGCGAACGCCTGGCGGGAACGGTCGGCTACGCCTTGCCCGGCACCGAAGTCGAGATCACCGATGATGGCAAACCGGTTGCGAATGGCGACATCGGCATGATCGAAGTGCGCGGTGCCAATGTGTTCCGGGGCTATTGGAACATGCCGGAAAAAACCGCCGAAGAATTGCGTAGCACGGGTTTTTTCATCACCGGGGATCTGGGCGTGAAGTCCGAAGATGGGCGCATTTCCATTGTCGGAAGGGAAAAGGACCTGATTATTTCAGGAGGCTACAATATCTACCCCAAGGAAATCGAGGACGTCATCAATGACATCGACGGTGTTCTTGAAAGCGCAGTCTTTGGTGTTCCGCATGCAGATTTCGGGGAAACTGTGCTTGCCGCCATCGTCCCGGAAGATCCCGCCCATGATCTGGGCGACATCGCATCTTTGGTTGAGCCGCATCTCGCGCGCTTCAAGCACCCAAGAAAATATATCATCGTGGATGCTCTCCCCCGCAACACGATGGGAAAGGTGCAAAAGAACATGCTGCGCGCGAGTTACCGCGAGGCAGGTCAGGGGTGACCGCGCCGATGGCCCGGGCCACAGCGACGGCACTGCCTTTTTCCTGACCCGAAACTGATGTGCTGACATCTCATTGAGAACCTGATGGTCTTCTGCGGCCTGCGAACTTCATTCTTGACGCGCGCAAAGAAATTGGTTGGGATGTAAAGAAGGAGCCGGAATGGAAAGTCGAGGCGGGCATGTCTGAAAACAAGATCAGGAACATGGAGGAATTCTCAGCCGTCAGCGGCATCTCCCGGCCCACGGTATCGAAGTACTTCAACGATCCCGACAGCGTGCGCGCATCAACCCGCGAGAAAATCGAAAAGGCGATCGAAAAGCACGATTACCGCCCCAATATTTTCGCAATGAACCAAAACCGGAAGCTGACAAAGAATGTGGGAATCGTCGTGCCATTGCTTGCCGATCCCTATTTTGCCGAAATTGCCCGCAATCTTGAACAGCGCTGCCTCCAGGCGGGATATCGGCCGACGCTGTTCAGCGCGCATGGCGATCCACGTCTGGAAGTCGAAGTTCTGGAGAACCTCCGCTCCATGAAACCCGCCGGGGTTCTGTTGGCGCCCCTTGGCAGGGCATCTGACCACGCGGCCCTGGAAAAATTCTGCGAAGATGTGCCAACGCTTATTTTTGACAGCAGTGTTGATGAGATCGGCGTTGCTTTTGTGGGGTCCGACAACTTTCAGTTCACTTCGCACATTACCGATTACCTGTGCCGGACTGGTGAAGCGCCCTGCTTTTTCGAGATGAAGACCCCCGCCAACCCCAACGCACACCGCCGTCGGCAAAGCTATCTGAACGCCATGCAGGCATTTGGGCATGCGCCACAGGTCATTTCTGTTGAAGGGGAAGGGTGGTCGTTTGAGGAAATAGGTCGCTTGGGCGGGCATCGGGCGCTGAACGAAAAGCAATTTTCGACCAATACAATCCTGTGCAGCAATGACCGTCTGGCGATCGGGCTTCTCACCGCCTGCTACGAGCAAGACGTCAAGGTGGGGCGCGGGCCGGACTGTGCGATTCGGGTCGCAGGACAGGACGGGCATCCGCATTCACGCTACACCTGCCCACCGCTTACAACGATTTCGCATGACTATGACGCAGTTTCCAAACACGCCGCCGAGGCCCTTTTTGCGGCAATTGATGGCCATGTAGAGCCTTGGAAAAGCACGAGATTAGAAGGCAAGCTGATCTTGCGAGATTCCGCCTGAGAGCATTATTCTTTACGCGCGTAAAAAATTTGTTGACGTCGCGTCGCCATTTCCCCTAACGTGGAGGCATCACATCCAATAGGGAGGATTACCGGATGTCTTTGAGAAGCACTCTTTGTGCTGCCACGGCGCTTACGCTTGTCACAGCTGGCAGCGCATTTGCAGGTAGCCATTCACCAACCATCACGATCGCGACCGTCAACAACGGCGATATGATCCGTATGCAGGGCTACACTGACCAATTCACCGCAGATTCCGGCATCAATGTCGAGTGGGTGACCCTGGAAGAAAACGTCCTGCGCCAGCGCGTGACAACGGACATCACCACAAATGGTGGTCAGTTCGACATCATGACTATCGGCATGTACGAAACACCGATCTGGGGCGCCAACGACTGGCTGGTCCCGCTGAACGATCTTTCTGCCGACTATGACGCAGGCGATATCCTTCCAGCGATGGCGGGTGGTCTGTCCTATGATGGCACGCTCTTTGCAGCACCTTTCTATGGCGAAAGCTCCATGGTCATGTACCGCACCGACCTGATGGAAGCTGCCGGCCTTGAGATGCCGGACGCCCCAAGCTGGGCGTTCATCGCCAAGGCTGCCCGTGCAATGACGGACCGCGACAACGACATCAACGGTATCTGCCTGCGCGGCAAGGCCGGTTGGGGTGAAGGCGGCGCATTCATCACGGCAATGTCCAACTCTTTCGGCGCTCGTTGGTTCGACGAAGACTGGAACGCACAGTTCGACACTCGTGAGTGGTCAGACACGCTGAACTTCTTCAAGAACATGATGGACGACGCTGGCCCAAGCGGTTTTGCAACGAACGGGTTCAACGAAAACCTGTCGCTGTTCAACCAGGGCAAATGCGGCATGTGGATTGACGCGACGGTTGCGGCATCCTTTGTCACAGGCGACGATTCAACTGTTGCCGACAGCGTTGGCTTTACGCTGGCACCTGACAACGGTCTGGGCAAGCGTTCCAACTGGCTCTGGGCTTGGGCGCTCGCTATTCCTGCCGGTACACAGCAAGAAGCTGAAGCCAAGCAGTTCATCGAGTGGGCCACATCCAAGGACTACATCGAGCTGGTTGCAGCGAACGAAGGGTGGGCAAACGTACCTCCAGGCGCGCGTACATCCCTGTACGAAAACGCCAACTACCAGGCTGTCCCATTTGCTCAGATGACACTGGACTCGATCCTGTCAGCTGATCCAAACAACAGCACTGTTGATCCAAGCCCATACGTCGGTGTCCAGTTCGCTGCGATCCCTGAGTTTGCGGGCATTGCGACCGAAGTAAGCCAGGAATTCTCTGCCGCTTACGCAGGTCAGCAGTCGATCGACGAGGCGCTTGAGAAAGCTCAGGCAATCACCAACGAAGCGATGGAAGCTGCTGGCTATCGCTAAGCACTCCTCCTGAGGCTGGGGGGCGGCTCAAGTTGCCGCCCCTTGGTTTAAAACCCACCCCGAAATATACTGTCGCCTGAAAACAGCGCGTGAGATCACTCCGCCTGTTCCCAGAGGAGGTACATCCAAATGGCTACCAAAGCTTCCCGATCCGCTGCCAGAATAATGATGGCACCCGCTGTGATCCTGCTCTTGGGCTGGATGTTGGTTCCTCTCATTATGACCTTGTGGTTCTCTTTCCGTGTCTACCTGCCGCTGCGTGGCGGTGACCAGGGCTGGGCCGGATTTGACAACTATATCCGTTTTGTCAGCTCCAGTTCCTTCTGGCCCGCGGTTCAGACAACCCTGATTATCGTTCTTGGCGTTCTGGCCATCACCGTGATCTTCGGCATCCTGATTGCGCTGCTGCTGGACCAACCCATCTGGGGCCAGGGCCTTGTCCGCATCCTTGTGATCGCACCCTTCTTTGTCATGCCAACCGTATCGGCGCTGGTTTGGAAAAACATGTTCATGGATCCTGTGAATGGTCTTTTCGCCCATCTATGGAGGCTCTTCGGGGCCGAACCCGTCAGTTGGCTTTCAGACGCATCCTTGCCGTCGATCATCATGATCGTCAGCTGGCAGTGGCTGCCATTTGCGACGCTGATCCTGCTGACCGCCGTGCAGTCGCTGGACAGCGAGCAGTTGGAGGCCGCCGAAATGGACGGCGCGCCGCATCTGAAACGCTTCTGGTTCATCGTGCTGCCGCACCTCAGCCGTGCGATCACCATCGTGATCCTGATCCAGACCATCTTTCTGCTTGCGATCTTCGCCGAGATTTTCGTGACCACAGGCGGTGCCTTTGGAACGCGCACGCTGTCTTACCTGATCTTCCAACGTGTGCTGGAAAGCCAGAACGTTGGCCTTGGTTCCGCCGGTGGCGTCTACGCCATCATCCTTGCAAACATCGTCGCGATCTTCCTGATGCGGATCGTTGGCAAGAACCTGGATTAATCACATGGCCCGTTCAGTTACACCCCGCCGGAAGCTTATCAATACCACCGCCGCCTGGGCGATTGGCTTGCTGATCTTCTTCCCGATCCTCTGGACCATCCTGACCAGTTTCAAATCCGAGGCGCAGGCGATTGCAGCGCCTCCGATTTTCCTGGGCTTTGATTGGACACTGGAAAACTATCGCGTCGTGATGGAGCGGTCTGATTACGCCCGCTTCCTGTGGAACTCGATTATCCTTGCCGGTGTCTCGACCGTCTTGGGCTGTATCATCGCAGTGCCCGCCGCCTGGTCGATGGCCTTTGTGCCGTCACGGCGGACCAAGGACATCCTGCTCTGGATGCTCTCGACCAAGATGCTGCCGGCAGTGGGCGTCCTTTACCCGATTTACCTGCTGTTCATTCAGATGGGTCTGTTGGACAGCCGGGCGGGTCTGGTCATCGTTTTGATGCTGATCAACCTGCCGATCATTGTCTGGATGCTCTACACCTACTTCAAGGAAATCCCCGGTGAGATCCTGGAGGCTGCCCGCATGGATGGCGCCACGTTGCGGCAGGAATTGATCTATGTGCTGACGCCCATGGCCATTCCCGGTATCGCATCAACGCTTTTGCTGAACTTCATCCTAGCCTGGAACGAAGCCTTCTGGACGCTCAATCTGACAGCGGTTGATGCGGCCCCACTGACGGCGTTCATCGCCAGCTACTCCAGCCCCGAGGGTCTGTTCTTTGCCAAACTCAGCGCGGCATCAACAATGGCCATTGCGCCGATCCTCATCCTTGGCTGGTTCAGCCAGAAACAACTTGTGCGCGGCCTGACGTTCGGCGCGGTGAAGTAACGCCCCTGCGAGGGCAAGAAAAGGACCTGACTTATGGGACAAATCGAACTCAAACAGGTGACCAAGTCTTTTGGCGATGTGCAGGTCATTCCTCCTCTTGATCTGACAATCAAGGATGGCGAATTCACCGTCTTTGTGGGTCCGTCGGGCTGCGGTAAATCCACGCTGCTGCGTCTGATTGCGGGGCTTGAGGATATCACGACCGGTCATATCGAGATTGACGGCAAGAATGCCACCGATCTGGTGCCAGCCAAGCGCGGCCTTGCGATGGTTTTTCAGTCCTATGCGCTTTACCCGCATATGTCGGTGCGCAAGAACATCGCCTTTCCGCTGCGTATGGCCAAGATGGATCAGGCCGAGATCGACCGCCGCGTCAATGCGGCTGCCGAAGTGCTGAACCTGGCTGACTATATTGACCGGCGCCCCGGTCAGTTGTCCGGTGGCCAGCGTCAGCGTGTTGCCATTGGCCGGGCGATCGTACGCGAACCGGCAGCGTTCCTGTTTGACGAACCATTGTCCAACCTGGATGCCGCCTTGCGGGTCGGCATGCGGATGGAGATCTCAGAGCTCCACAAAAAGCTCGACACCACAATGATCTACGTGACCCACGATCAGGTCGAAGCGATGACCATGGCCGACAAGATCGTTGTCTTGCAGGCGGGCGTGATTGAACAGGTCGGCTCTCCGCTTGAGCTGTACCGAACACCGCGCAACACTTTTGTCGCGGGCTTTATCGGATCGCCAAAGATGAACCTGATTTCCGGCGAGGAATCCGCGAAACATGATGCGGCCACCATCGGTATTCGTCCCGAACACATTGATGTTGTCGAGAGCGGCGGCACCTGGACCGGAACCGTCGGTGTGGCCGAGCATCTGGGCTCTGACACGTTCTTTCATATCCATAACACCGGCCTGGCAGACACGATCACCGTGCGCGCCATAGGTGATGTGAGCCTGAAGCACGGCGACACGATCCACCTGAACCCGCGCATGGATGAGATGCACCGCTTTGGCGCCGATGGCCTGCGGCTTGCATGAAAAGGCTTGAAGGCAAAACGGCCCTGATTACAGGGGGCGCGCGGGGCATAGGACTGGCCTTTGCCCGGCGCTACGCACATGAAGGTGCCCGTGTTGCCATTGCCGATATCGACTATGACCAGGCAATTGCCTCGGCCAATGATATCAACAAGGGCGGCGGCGATCCCGCGATCGCGGTTTCCATGGATGTCACCGATCAGGACAGCATAGATGCGGGCGTGCAAACGACCGTATCGGCCCTGGGCCAAATTGATATCCTGATTAACAATGCCGCGATTTTTAGCGCCGCTCCGATTACCGAGATCACGCGCAAAGACTTTCAAAAGGTATTCGATATCAACGTCGGTGGTGCGATGTTCACCATGCAGGCCGTCGCCAGGCACATGATTGACCGAAACATCGCAGGCAAAATCATCAATATGGCTTCGCAGGCAGGTCGCAGGGGCGAAAGCCTTGTCGCTGTGTATTGCGCGTCCAAGGCCGCGGTCATCAGTCTGACCCAGTCAGCGGGTCTTGACCTTATCAAGCACGGCATCAATGTGAATGCGATCGCCCCCGGCGTCGTCGATGGCGAACATTGGGACGGGGTGGATGCGTTCTTTGCTGAATATGAAGGCAAGGCCCCGGGTCAAAAGAAAGCGGAAGTCGGGGACGCTGTGCCATTTGGCCGGATGGGCAAGGCCGAGGATTTGACAGGGATGGCCGTGTTTCTGGCCAGCGATGAAGCGGATTACATCGTGGCGCAAACCTACAATGTGGACGGCGGGAATTGGATGAGCTGATGAATGTCCGGCAAGAAACTCAGGCAGTGAAGCTGTGCAACCAGACCCTGGGGCAGTTGCCTGATGCAGTTGCACGCCCAACCTACGACCGGTCCGGGCTGAAACCGGGTATCGTGCATATCGGTTTGGGCAATTTTCATCGCGGGCATCAGGCCTGGTATCTGCACAGCCTGATGCAGCAGGGGCTGGAACATGATTGGGCCATTGTCGGGGCAGGGGTGCGGGCGGCGGATGAAGCCCAGCGAGAAAGATTGGCCACGCAGGACTATCTGACGACGTTGATCGCATTGGACCCCGCTGAAACCACCGCAGAAGTC
>Ga0316207_10003021_pt1 | contig 16210 bp, 11 predicted proteins | sample 6weekpyrite_MG_FD_204943 | JGI IMG/M metagenome (GOLD analysis project Ga0316207, IMG submission 204943) | Microbial mat bacterial communities from mineral coupon in-situ incubated in ocean water Damariscotta River, Maine, United States -... | ecosystem: Environmental > Aquatic > Marine >...
CTCCGCACACCCGGCGCTTGATTTCGGCCACGTCATCCACTAAAAAATCTGTATGATATTGTTTCTTGAAGCCGTACTCGGTCAGGGTGTAATGAAGCGTTGATTCAACGCCATGCAAGGCGAGACAGCTTTTCACGCATTGCAAAGGGCAGCCATCGAGGGAAATGATTTTTCTTCCTGATTTTGCTTTTTTAACTAAAGAAGGTACGCCCCCACCGACGCCCGCCACACACGACATCTCTGCTACCTGCTCACGATCCAGCTCAATCGCGACTTGATTCGCCAATTGAGCGATGTTTGAGCAACCGGAACATGAATACACCAAGGGCAGTTCATTAGTATTTTTCTGAGACACGATTTTCTTAGGCACGATTTTCGGAGATACTACTTTCAAAGACACAACGAGACTCTAACACAAAGCATCGCTATAATCGCTTTCGAAAAATCACATTAAAGGCATCACATGCACCGTCTACTTGATATTGTTTCTTCCGCCACCGCCTCGACACTTCGTTCCTGGCGAGGAACCTCTGCAAATAAAACGATCCAGCAGCCCAAAGAACACATTATTCTGTTTGATCGTGAGGGCTGTAGCGAATGCCGATTTGTTCGGGAAGCGCTGACCGAGCTTAACTTTGATGTGATGATCGCACCTTGCCCAAAGGGCGGGCGTAATATTCGCAAACTGAAGCGAGAATCCGGCACTGACAAACTGCCTCGCCTGGTGGATCCAAATACAGAGAAAAACCTGACTGGCCGAAAAGCCATTATTGATTATCTTTACTCAACATACCGAGGAGTGCCTGCGCCCAAGCAGCTTAACGACAATTTATTCAACAACCTGTCTTCAGTGATCGCCAGTGCCGTTCGGCTCAATGCCGGATCAACGTCAAGAGCCACCAGACCTGCCGAGCTGCCACTGACCTTATACAGCTTCGAATCCAGCCCGTTTTCGCGACCCGTGCGAGAATTGTTGTGCGAATTGGAACTGCCCTATCAGCTCATCAATCTGGGCAAGCAGCAACTCTCAGACATGGGACCTGCAAAGCCACGGTTTACCCTAAAGCCCTACCAACCCATTGCCAATAGCAAGAGAGCTGATTTTTTTAAGCAGCACGGAAACGTGCAGGTGCCCTATCTTGTTGATCCAAACACCGGTACCGAGATGTTTGAATCAAAAGATATTCTGAATTATTTACGCAAGCAGTATTGTGTAGAGTGACTAGGGCCTGTTGACGTTTCATATTCGCAACTGTTGCCGCCTGAAAAAACGCCAATCAAAGCGCGAGGAGTGTCGTTTAGTGATTCTAAATAAACGACGAGCAACACCGAGTGGCGCTTTTTCATGCACAACCCGAAGGGCCGGGATAATTTTTCCGCCTGGCCGCGTTATCAGGAGCTTATGTAGAATGACTACACAACGCACCTTCTGCCTTGCCAGGCGAAAAAATCATCTCCGGCAGTTGCGAATATGAAACGTCAACAGGCCCTAAAACTCCGCCCAGTCATCTTCTGCATTAAAAGACGCGGGTGAATTGCTTGATACAGGTGAAACGACCGGTTCGGCTACCGCTCTCGGCGCAACTGATGCAGTCTGCGCTGCAATGGAAGCAGAAGCCGGCGAGACCCGCTGACTTCCCCCGGCAACCGTAAAGAACTGAATTAACTTCAACATCTGGTTTGCTTCATCACTCATGGTTCGGCTTGCTGCGGAGGTTTCTTCAACCAGGGCCGCATTTTGCTGCGTCATTTCATCCATTTGAGTGACTGCGATATTAACCTGGGCAATCCCGTCACTTTGCTCACCCGCCGCTTCGCTGATTCCCCTTATTGCTGCATTCACTTCCTGAACCGAGCTAACAATTTTACTGAGTGTATCCCCTGACTTATTCACCAAATCAGCACCCTCTTCCACTTTTCGGGTACTATCACCAATCAGCGTCTTAATATCTTTTGCAGCGCTGGCCGAGCGTTGAGCCAGGCTCCTTACTTCACCCGCCACCACCGCAAAGCCGCGCCCGTGATCGCCAGCCCGAGCCGCCTCAACGGCAGCATTCAGTGCGAGCAGATTGGTCTGAAAGGCAATTTCATCAATCACGCCGATGATGTCGCCAATTTCCCTGCTAGACTTATTGATTTCCTCCATCGCCTTAACGGCTTCAGAAACCACTCGACCGCCCTGGGCTGCAATCACTCCGGCCTCTTCGGCAAGGTTAGCGGAGCTTTGTGCGTTATCTGCGCTTTGTTTCACACTGGAGGTCATTTGCTCCATACTCGCGGCTGTTTCTTCCAGAGACGACGCCTGTGATTCAGTGCGTTGGCTTAAATCATTGGTGCCGGTGGCTATCTCTCCTGCGCCGGTCACCACGGATCGAGCTGAGCCGGTGATCTGCCCAATGACTTCTGTCAGTTTCTTTACGGTCGCATTGGAATCTGCCTGCAACTGTGCGAACAGCCCCTGATAATCTCCGGCGATATTCTTGGTTAAATCGCCTTGCGACAGTGCGTTTAACAAGCTGGCCGTTTCACCTAATACACCTTCGATAGTGTTCTGAAGCTCATTAAGCTTAACGCCCAACGATTCGAAGAAGCCTTCTTTGTCTTCGGTAGAGATGCGCTTTGATAAATCCCCGGCCATCGCCGCCTGAACAATGTCATCGATCTCGTTCTGCGTGGCGACTTCCGCCGTTCGATCCACCCATTCAACCACTGTTCCAAGGCGACTGTTTTGCTCGTCAAATACCGGCGTTGCTTTAATAACCAGTGAACGGCCACCCAAAACAGTTGAACCTTCGTAGGTCTCTGTCAAGGATGACAACAACTGCTGTTGATAGGCTGGATTTTTATGAAAGGTATCGATATTGGTACCAAGCAGCTTACTGGCATCAAACTGCGGTAAATCCTTGCGAAAATGCTGCTCATTACCGGTCATCATCTCGGTAACTGCGTCGTTGCAATAAATAATATTGCGGTCATTATCTGCCATCATCACATTGGCACCGGCGCAATCAAGCGCCGCTCGAATTCGCCGATTTTCGGCGGCGGCGCGCTGCTCTTCTTCAGATTTAGCCAGCGCCTCGGTAATATCATCCCATTCAACGACCGTGCCCAATCGAACGCCATCGTTAATCACCGGTGTCGCGACCAGATCAAAGGTGTGGCCGCCCGTTTCAATCCGAGCTTTATATACGTCCGTCAGGTTTGCTAGCACGGCACGCTGGTGCTGAGGATTTTTATGAAATACATCAACATTCTGGCCCATCAGATTATTTGCATCCAAATCAGGCAGGTCAGGTTTTAGATCTTCCTCACAGTCTGCAAACATCTTTTGAACCGAATCGTTCATATATACAATATTCAAATCGGTATCGGCCAACATCACGTTAGTGTTGCAGACATCCAGGGCATTTTTGATTCTTGCCGATGTCCTGCCCGCATATTTTTCTTTATCAATGTCATAACCCAGCTTGATCTGCATTCGATAGGTTGAACGCATAAAATCTCCGACTTCATCTTCACGTTTGATATCAATCGGATCATCATAATTGCCTTCCGCCATACTGAGAAAAACCGCATTCATCTTATTAATGGGTTGCAGCACAGCATGACTGATCAGGTAGTGACAACTCACGTAAATAAACGCCATTAACAAGGCCGTCATGGTAAAAACATTAGAGCCACCTTCACCACCAAACATCAGAATTGCGATCGCGAGCAAAGCAAAAGCGGCAATAAAAATACTGTGTAATCGCTGTTTAATTGAGAGTTTTGGTATCCTGTCTGACAAAGACGGCGCAGGCGCATTACCCGAGTTGAGCAGGGCATAAAAGGCCTCCGCATCAGAAATTTCTTTGCGACTGATCGGCCTGCGAACCGACAGGTATTCAACAATTTGGCCATTTTCGGTCACGGGTACCACATTCGCCCGAACCCAGTAGTGATCACCATTCTTACAGCGATTTTTAACAATTCCGGTCCAGGGTCGACCCGCTTTTACCGTACTCCATAAATCCTGAAATGCGGCAGGTGGCATATCGGGGTGCCGTATGCAATTATGTTGAACCCCAATCAGTTCACTCTCGGCATAACCACTGATATCAAGAAAGGTCTGATTGACCTCTGTAATCTGCCCCTTCAGATTTGTTCGGGAGACAATTGTTTCGCCTATTTTGAATTCTACTTCTTGCTGGGTGACTGGGAGATTTCTTTTCATTACGCGCTACTCTTGAAGACATGATTCCTATGCCTAAAGGTAGTGCAAATTAGAATATTTTCTAGACAAGTTGAAAAATAAATTTACCAATGAAGCGCCTCTTGCAAAACACTGAAGTCAGAGCGGCGTGCACCTCTTACTTCATTGATGACGACTTTATTAATGACGATTTCATTGATAACAATAGCTGCTTAAAATTCTTCCCAGTCATCATCGAGTGATGCAGCAACCGCTCCTGCCGGGGCGACCGTGACTGACTGCGTATGAAGGGGGGTGGTTATCGGAGACGGTGCACTCTGAGCGTTGGCAGCCACACTTGCCGCTGACTGGCCTTGCGCGTCACTGTTTATCTTGAAGAATTGCACCAATTTCAGCATCTCTGCGGCTTGATCACTCACCGATTTACTCGCCGCAGTCGCCTGCTCGACCAACGCAGCATTCTGCTGAGTCATTTCATCCATTTGCGTCACCGCAACACCCACCTGTTGAATGCCTTCATTTTGCTCGATTGCGGCTGTGCTGATTTCATTCATTGCGGCAACGACCTTGTTAACGGCAATGACGATACCCTCAAGTGATTTACCTGACTCATTCACCAGCAGCGTACCTTCTTCAACTTTGCCACTACTGTCACTGATCAGCCCTTTTATCTCTTTTGCTGCATCTGCTGAGCGCTGCGCAAGATTTCGCACTTCGCCCGCAACAACCGCAAAACCTCTGCCTTGCTCGCCTGCCCGTGCCGCCTCTACGGCTGCGTTCAATGCCAACAGGTTAGTCTGAAATGCGATTTCATCAATGACCCCGATAATGTCACCAATTTGCCTGCTGGATGCTCCAATTTCCTGCATCGCTGCAACTGCCTTTGCAACAGTGTCGCCGCCCTTTGAGGCAACGGTTTTCGCTTCAATTGCCAAGCCAACTGAACCCGTGGCATTTTCAGCGCTTTCACGCACAGATGAGGTCATTTGTTCCATACTGGCAGCGGTTTCCTCTAACGAAGAAGCCTGCGACTCGGTACGTTCGCTGAGATCCGTGTTACCCTCAGCAATTTCGTCGGCACCGTTGGCAACCATCAACACCGACTCTCGAATGCGCATAATGGCATCTTCCAGTTGCCCGGCTGATTCATTGATCGCGTCTTTTAGGATACCCAACTGACCTAAATAGTCACCGCTGACCCGATGAGTCAGATCACCCTGTTTTTGAGCCGATGCAACATTGACGATATCCGTCATCGCTTCGTTCAGATTATCAAGTGAATGATTGATGTTCTCTCGCAGGGTTTGCAGATCGCCTTTCAATTCTGCTTCAATTCGCAACTCGAAGTCACCTTCTTTTAACGCGCGCATCACTTTAGCGATCTCGTTCACCGCATCAGACGTGCTTTCGCTTGAGGCATTGATTGACTCTTTTAGCACACCGAGTTGTCCGGGGTAAGTTCCCATCACCCGCTTTGATAAATCGCCACTTTGCTGAGCCGTTGCGGTGGCCACGATATCTGTCATTGCGCCTTCAAGACTTTGCAGCGACTCATTCACATTTAATTTCACTACACCCAGTTCACCGGGTAAATCGGCATCAACACGCTGTGAGAAATCTCCCTTTTTAAGCGCCGCCATCACCTCACCGATTTCAGTCAGGGCATCATCCATGGTGATCATGGCATTATCGACCTTCTCACGGAACGCTCCCTCAATATCGTGACTCATGCGCGCTTTAAAGTCGCCATCAGACAGTGCCCCCATCACATTGCCCAGTGCATTCATCGTCTTTTCGACACTGTCTGCAGAGCTATTGACCCCTTCTTTTAATACATTCAAGTCGCCCACAAACACGGCACTAACCCGTTTGCTAAAATCGCCCTTCGCAACAGCTCCCATGACACTGTTTACTTCACCAATGGCATTTTGCTGCGCGTCGACCAAACTGTTAAAAGCGGAAGCGATCGCACCAATTTCTTCGTTCGTTTGAATATTGATACGTCGATTAAAATCACTTTCTGCCTCGACAACACTAATTGTCTCGACAATCGTGTTTATATTTACGATCAAACGACGCCCCACAAATAAGCCAAAGCCCGTTGCAAACACAATGGCAGCAATAGCAATACCAGCAACCAATAGTAATGCAGCACCTGCAGATGCAACCAGGCTATTTGCCGTCTCGCTGATTTGCTCGGCAATGCTAACAGCAACACCTTTGATATTACCAATACGTTTGGTTGATGCGGCAAACCAGTTGCCGGCGTCGACACCTCTTATTTTGCCGAGTGAAGCTATTGCAGCAACGGCAGAGCCGTCACTTATTTTGATTTTCTTATCAACCTGTTGCGAATCCTGACCGGCTGCAAAGTATTGTGCCGCACTCGCCGCCGCATCATGATATGCTTTAAACGTTTCTTCGATGACCGTTAACGTCTGAATCTCATCGCCCGTTATACCCTTGAGCTGTTTGTAACGCACAATAATGTCAACGATCGCTTTGTAATTACTATCAATTAGCGCTTGGTACTTGGCATCATTTCGCAACACATAGTTCTTAAAGTTGTGGATCAAACCGCCGTAACCCAGTTGCGCTGATAATTCTGCCAGCAAGGACACCTTTGCGCCCATGGCCTGAAAAACACCCCGCATTTCGCTCACTTGTACAGTAGATGGGTCACCCATTGCGGTTTCAAAGGCATCTAACTGAATAACATTGGCACTGCTTTCAAAATCACTTTGTTTGGCGATCTGATCTGAATAAAAGTTGCTCGCCATGACATTTTTACGCGATGTCGTTTCGCCACTGGTAAAGATACCGTTTAGCAGGCCACGTTCCTGTCCAGCGCGTTCCTTCATCCATAACATCGCGATATAGACCTTGAAGTGCTGAGTAAGCACCGGATCAGTCACCTGGTTTGACAGCTTTTGAATGACATTCAGTGTGATGGCGTTCAGACGGGAATAATATTGAAAAGCACCATTATCAGGTGCAACAACATCTATTTTTGCGCGAACAGTCGAACGCTGGCTGATGATATCCTGCAGCTGTTTAACCTCTTCGCGAACAGCAACGTTGGTGCCATTTTCTTTTAGATACCTCTGCAAAGCTGCAACCTTTTGGTCGGCAAGAGCACGTTGCTTTTGGACTTTGTCTCCGCCCCGGTTGCCACCGCTTGCCAGAAAGCCGGCCGACAAGCCTCTTTCTACCGCGAAATTGTGGGCAATACCATCCAATACTGCCGAGAACTCCACGACCATTTTTGCCGAATTTGCTGACTGTAACTGCTGAAATTTATGGCTCACGTTCATCAGTGCAAAAACAGTGATTACAATAATTGGCACCGCCAGCATCAGCATGACTTTCTTGCTGAGTTGCAAGTTATCGATTAAATGAATTAGCTGCTTCATTAGAGCTACCTATCGATCAAGTGACACTAGTACATCATCCACACTAGATTCAGATGAGACTTTTGCACGAAAGCCATTTCTAACACAGCATGAGTGACAACCATCTTCCGTACAAAGATCTCCGAGTATGTATTAACATAGTTCGAGATTTTGAAGATGCATCGTTTAAAAGGTAAAAAGTATGCATTGGCAAGTTTATTAAACAGCACTTGACCTACATCAATTTGAACCAGTGTATTCCTCCCTTATCCTGAGCATTTACATTGAGGTATACCTTTATTATGAAATTCTCCCCCTGCACCGGTGATTGCACCGACCAAGGCACGCACTGCGAAGGCTGTGGCCGCTCCCACGAAGAAATTGCGGCAATGAAAAAGCCAGTTTCCGAACTGGTTGCGCTTGCTGAAAAAATGGAATATGAAAATATCGAGGAGTTTGCCAACGCGGTTGCGGGTAGCATCAAGTATAAGCTGGGTGCCGGACACTAAAGGCAAAAGACGTCAGGCCTTCTCTATCTTTATTATTGATAATCGTTCGTATTTGCATTACTATTTGTCAGGATCGCTCGTTTATTTACATCTACATCCTTTATCCGGCTTTTTGCATGAACGACAAATTTTCTTTCGCGCCCTTTCGTTTTGGCGCGCCCCAGTTACTATTTTTCGTCATGGCAGTGGTTCTGTCTCTGCCAGCTAACGCCTCTAAGGACTACTGGTCCGACATCGCAAATAACATTATTCGCCATGTTAATGATGCCCAGTCTTTTTACGCCAATGGCGATAGCAAAGCCGCCAAACGGGCGATTATTCAGGCCTATTTTGGCGAGTTTGAGGACAAAAAAATGGAAGCGGCCATGCGTATGGAGCTCGGTGCCAAGCATACCTATCAAGTCGAGAGACTCTTCAGCGGCATGCGCAAGGCAATTAACAAAGGCGCTGAAAAAATATCGGTCACGGAAGCCGCTATCGTGATACGCAAGGTCATCACACGCGATGCCAGACTGCTTGACAAAGCGGGCATTGCACCTGAAGTTTTCAAGGTAAACCAATAATGCCTGCGTTTATTGTCACATTATTGCTAGCACTGCCGTTTTTCCCGCTCTCGGCCCCTGTCTACGCTGAAACTCAACAGGTTGACTTTCAACACATCGTCAGACAAATATCGCTACAGGCTGAAACTGCCATCGCCACTTATAAACCGGAGGCGGGTCTAGATACCGCCGATATTTTTTCCGACCTCTATTTCGATCAGTTCGAAGGCAGCGGCATGGAGTTGGAAATTGGTATGCAGGATCCAGGTCTGAAGAGTGAACTGGAGTCTCTGTTTAGCACAGTCATTGGCCTGGCCTCCAAACAAAGACCTGCCGTTGAACTCCAACACGCCTGGTCAAACCTCCAACAGCGACTACAAGAGACTGCCGATGCACAACCTCAAAGCGCCGACAGCAGTTTCTGGTCAATGCTGCTGCAGTCTTTTCTGATTCTGTTGCGTGAGGGCTTTGAAGCGATATTGGTGATCACCGCACTTAGCACCTATTTACGTCGACAAAATGCCGTCCACCAGCTACCCGTGATCTATTGCGGTGTCGGGCTGGCCTTGCTTGCAAGTCTGTTAACTGCCTGGCTATTACATAATGTGCTTCAGGTTTCCGGCGCAGCCCAGGAGGCACTGGAAGGTATCACCATGCTGATTGCAGCCGCGGTGTTGTTCTATGTCAGTTATTGGCTCATTTCCAAGAGCGAGTCGGCCCGCTGGCAGACCTGGATTCAAGGGCAGATCGACACCGCTCTGTCGAAAGGCAGTTTGTTTGCGCTTGGGTTTGCGGCATTTTTAGCGGTCTACAGAGAAGGCGCAGAAACCGTGCTGTTCTATCAAGCCTTGGCAGGACAAGCCGAAGACCAGAGCCTGGCGCTGTTGTTGGGGTTCTGCGCTGCCGCGGCGGCGCTCATTGTTGTCTATTGGTTGATGCGAACCGCCTCATTGAAACTCCCGATTGGACTATTCTTTACCGTCACCGCTGCACTCTTGTACTACCTGGCAGTCACGTTCGCGGGTAACGGCATGCTGGAATTGCAGGAAGCCGGCTGGGCCAGCATCACCCCGGTTAGCGGGTTGCCGCGTATCACCTGGCTGGGTCTGTATCCCACGCTGGAAACCATGCTGGCGCAACTTGTGGTGCTCAGCCCGCTACCTTTCGCGTTATATTGGTGGGCCAGACAACGTCATCAAACTGCGGATGCTAACAACGCACGTGCAGAGTTAAAAGGTACCCGCGCATGAATGCCAGTCATCCGCCAGCGTCATGCGACGCTAGCCTTGTCAGACACCACTCACCTGAGCTGATTCCCGTACGGGCCGTTGGGGCCGACCGTCCCGGCCTGTGGCCAAAGATCGCCGCATTTTTTGAAGATTTTTTCCTGACGCATCGCGAGCAGCTAATCTGGGTACACGCGGTGATGTTCATTGGGTTTATCGTCATCATTTTTCTGCCTTTGTTTCTACCGGAATCCGCTGAGAGCGCGACAGCACTCAATGACTTCAGCCGTTTTGCCAATTTCGCCATGTGGGGTTTGTGGTTTCCACTGGTATTTGTGTCCGTTATTTTTACCGGCCGCAGCTGGTGTGGCTTGCTTTGTCCGATGGGCGCTGCCTCAGAGCAGGCCAACAAAATCGGCCTGCAACGCGCTATTCCTGCCTGGGTGCGCTGGGAAGGTACCCCTATTGTCAGCTTTCTAATCATCACCGTTCTGGGTCAAACTGTCGGCGTTCGAGACCACCCGGAAGCGGTGGCCGAGGTGTTTGGTGGCACGATGCTGGCGGCGATCGTATTGGGCTTTGTTTACGGTAAGAATAAGCGTGCCTGGTGTCGACATATGTGTCCAATCGGTCTGTTATTAGGCGTTTTCTCGCGTATCGGCGCGGTACAGTTCACCGCTAAAAAACCCAAGCCTGGTGGTGACCGCTTTACCGAAAAAACCATCTGTCCGACGATGATTGATATTCCACGAAAACAGGAGTCGCGCCACTGTATTGAATGTTTTCGTTGTGTTCATCCTGAAGCTAAAAGCGGTCTTTTTTTGCAGCTACGCAAACCCGGACAAGAGATTGAGAATATCAGAAAACATAACCCTAACGTTTATGAAGTATGGTTTATGTTTCTCGGCACCGGCATCGCGCTCGGCGGGTTTCTCTGGCTGGTACTACCTCTGTACCAAAACATTCGCAAAAGTATCGGTGAATGGTTTATTAACAATGAACACTACTGGATTGGCGAATCAGGCCCCGCCTGGTTAATGAGTGTTCACCCTGAACGGCGGGAAGTGTTTAACTGGCTGGATTTTTTTACCATTGTGGGTTTTATGGTTGCCACGATGATTGTATTGGCCGCCGTACTAGCAATTACCACTTGGTTGGCCGCATGGCTGGCGGGTAAATATGGCGCAGATCTAAACACTCGAACGCGCTTTACTGAACTGGGTTATCAATACGCGCCAGTCGCGATGGTTTCGTTAATTATCGGGCTTGGAGCGACGTTGTTTGCACCCTTAAGCCTGATCAGCGAAAACCTGCCGGGCTTGATCAAACTCGGTTTGTTCATCATTGGTATTATCTGGAGTTTGTGGCTGGGCGATCGAATTCTGAAAAATCAAGGCGTAAACGTAAACAAACGCTGGATACCACTGTTACCGGGCGTGACCGGAAGCCTGGTCGTCGGCCTTGCCTGGTGGCCTGGTATTTTTGGCTTATAGTCATCCGTCGATTACATCTACTACATCTATGCTCAAAACCAAGGGGAACACTCAATGCTAAAATCTTTCAAAATGAACCTGTTAGCCTGTCTGTTACTGGCGGCAACAAACCTGACTCACGCCGGTGAATACCCCATTGGCGATCCGATAGAGATCAACGGCATGGAAATCGCCGCCGTTTACTTACAGCCCGTCATGATGACTCCCATGCTACCCGGCATGGAAAAGGAGACAGACATTCACCTGGAAGCAGATATCCGCGCCTTAAAGGGCAATAACAACGGTTTTGGTGAAGGCGAATGGATGCCTTATCTGCAAGTAACGTATCAGATTAAAAAGATCGGTTCTGACTGGTCTACCTTCGGCACTTTTATGCCGATGGTTGCCTCAGACGGAGCCCATTATGCCGACAACTTAAAACTCAATGGCGCTGGCAAATATCAGCTGCGATACCACATCAGCCCTCCTCCCGTGAGCGGTTTCTTCCGTCACTCCGACAAAGAAACCGGTGTCGGCAGCTGGTGGGCACCCTTCGATATTGACTGGGAATTCACTTATCTGGGTGCGGGTAAAAAAGGCGGCTATTAGGCTCTGATCCCACTTGTAAATCACAAGCAGATAACGCGTTTGAAATCGTGTGGCCACTTTTTGTTGATGAACAAATCTTAAAATCTCTTGAGAGCCAAGTCTGAAGAGAGGGAGCCTATCGCATTCACTTAAGTGCCCTGGCAACGATATAGTCAACCAGCATTCGAGAGCATGCATCAGGCAGGATGCGATCAAGAAAGAAGGTTATTTTCGCCAATGCGCCAGGTATAATATAGAAGCCCCGGCGCTGCATTCCACGCATCATGCCATCTACCGCGCGTTCCAATGGTAAAGACCCTGCCATCAATTTTAGCTTCAACGTGACAGGGTGAATCATCTTACGTTCGGCATGTACCATTGGGGTATCGACTTCGGGCGGGCAAATCACCTGTACCTTTATTCCCTGGGGTTTTAATTCGATGCGTAAGGTTTGCGCAAAACCCACCACGCCAAATTTCGATGCACAATAAGGTGCATAACCGAAGTTACCCAACAGGCCGGCCAGCGACGCGATGAAAACCAGCCTTGGCTCTGATGACGATCGTTTTGCCGTTTCTTGCAAACAGGGCAGCACCGCTTCTGCAAAATTGCGCGAACCAAACAGGTTAATCTGCACCGTTCGCTCGAACTGGTCTTTTGACAGTGTTTCAAACGGCCCTAACGCATTATTGACCCCCGCACAGTGAAGCGCCAGAGTTGGGAAGCCAATTTCCTCTGACGCCACCGCTACGTTGGTAATAACTGAATCGTTATCGGTAACATCAACCTGATAGAAACAGATTTTTTGACTTTCGTTGACACGAACCGAATCGACAGACCTGACAGCTGAATCCGTCACCATCAAGTCGAACAAAGCAAGGTTGGCGCCCTGCGCGGCGTAACGTCGGGCAATTTCAAGCCCAAGGCCACTTGCTGCGCCGGTAATATAAACCGTTGTTGTCATGGAGCCCGATCCCATCAATGAACGACTGAGGTCACATTTGTCGAATCTTGTCGTCGTGCATCCGGGTCAATACACAGAATTTTCGGCACCCCGCCTTCGATTGTCGTTGCCGGTAGATTGGCATTACTGGAACATACCCGGCCATCAGGCAAGAAAACCATATCACGCAAATAGGTCACCCGCGTTGGGCTTGGGTAACTGATAAAACGCTCCTCTTTGGGTAAAAAACGGAAGATACGATCCGACAAGTTCGAGGTGATCCAGATCTCTTGTGTTTTTGGGTGCACGCCCAAGGCATAGGGAACTTCATATTCGTCAGGCGAGAGCGTTGGCAACGAAAACACCTTGAATTCTTTCGATGCCGGATCAAATCGCATCAATGCGCTTTCATCAAAAGAAGGAATCCACAGCGTACCGCTGGCATCAAAACGTAAGCGACGCGGGCCTTTTAAAGGCGTTTTGATTTCTTCAATTTTAAGTGTAACTGGATCCAAACGACCAATATAACCAGCATACAGCTTGCTGTACCAGATGCTGCCATCAACAGGGTTGATATCAATGCCATAAGGCAAATTGAATATATCATGCCCTTCTCCACTTGGTTTGTGGTGCGACATCGTCAACTGCAAATCTTGCTTTGGGAACCACGACGCAAACTTCAACAAGCCCGGCAACATCGCATCACTCATCCAGCGCCAGATGCCATTCGATGGCGTATCAATCAACTCGAACCGCTCGGTTTTAGGGTCAAAGCGACCAATCTGATTCGAAAGTGCCAGGGTAAACCAGAGTATGCCGTGTTCGTCCCAACGCAAGGTGTGTGGGTAAACGGCATCCCCTCCAATCGGGTACATTTTGAATTCATGCGTTTGCGGGTCGAATGACATAATTTCGGCCGCTAATGAATTGGTCGTCCACATTTTCCCCTGGGGACCTTCCTGGACGCTGTGCGGACCATGCCTGGCCTCAAACGTGCCCAGCGGCGCAATCGCGCCTGAAAACATGCCTCCCAGAGGCAACTCGCTGGGCGGAAAGGCCACGGTCTGACGCTCACCCGAGTCAGGATCGAGAATATAAAGCGCATCTCTGCCCATATCGACACCAAAGAGTTTGCCATCTCTGCTTGCTTCAATATCATGAATATAAGATTTCGCGTCACCCACTTGCCATTCCAGATACAGCGCTTCGGCCAGCTCTGGTGAGACATCATGTGTTTGAATCGCCTTCACCGGATGGCCATCAAAATTCTTGCTAAGCGTTGAACGAAACGCGCTTTCATTGCCATGGGTAATAATCGAACCATAGCTCTGCATCCTGTCCAGCACGGCTTGCCACTCGTCTTCGCTGCGTGCTCGGCGCGTCAGCGCGTTGCCAATCTGATGGCAAAAATAACACTGACTACGAAATGCCTGCTCATCTTCCTCTTGCTCAAAGTCAAGTTTCGCTGCGTGAGCACTGGCCGGCAACGCGCTGGACAAAGCCTCTGGATCTTCCTGTTGCGTCATCGCCAGAGTAATTTGAGCACGTTCCTGCCCCGATAATAGAACCGGACTCTGTTGGTCGGAAAAATAAGGGGCGCGTGCTCTCACGGTCATCGTACCGCTCATGTTTGTTTCCAGCTGAAACTGGCCAAAGGCATCGCTGTAAACCGACTCACTGCGTTTTTGGCTTTCATCAAATAAGGTGACAATGGCACCAGAGATAGGCTGACCTTGTGAACTCAGTACCTGCCCGGCCAGGGTGGCACTCATAAGTTCGCTCGACATCGCCATTATAACGAAAACCAACAGCGGGTAAGGGAAAAGTAAATTTGGACGTTTCATGCGCGGCTCTCTTATTGTTGGATTTAAACAGGGACACAGTGTTCCGTTATCCTACGCCTACACCAACAAAATAACTTGATATATAACGACATAAAAATGCAATATACGACATTCTTTATCTGGACTAATCAATAATGCTAGAGCTGCAATTCGTTCGCGCCGCGTCACTGAGAGGTTATGTGCCGCTGGTTGAAGAACTGGGCGGCAATGCTGAGAAACTATTGCGTCTAGCGCATATCGAACCGGGCTTGTTAAAGGGAGACGACCAGTTAATCCCCGCGCAATCGATGTGCGATATAATGGAAATCAGTGCCGAACGGCTCGCCTGCCCTGACTTTGGCTTGCGCCTTTCGCAGCAACAAGGGGTGTCGATGTTGGGCGCTGTGGGGCTGGTGGTGCAACAGGCAAACACCATCGGCGAGGCCTTGCAGTTGTTGCAGCGCTATCTGCACATTCACAGTCAAGCAGGCAGTCTGCAAATGGACGTACAACACGGGCTGGCTCAGCTAAGTTATACGCCTCACTATGACTATCAAGGGCGTAACCAACAGCTGATCGATCTCACTCTGGGAGTGGGTCTGAACATTCTGACAATGCTTGTGGGCAAACACTTTCGCGCCAAAGCCATTTATTTTTCCTACCAAACTCCGGCTGATCTGCGAATTTATCACCGCCTGTTTCATGCGCCATTAATGTTTAACAGCGAAGACAACCGGGTCTTACTGGATCAGAACATGCTATCCCTTCCGGTACAGAGCGATCGTTCTGAATTTAAGGCTTTTATTGACGGCTATCTCGCGCAACTCGAAAGTGCTGCACCCACCCTGCTGGAAGAAAAGGTCGAATTACTGATTCGACAACTGGTTCACACTGGCAACTGCAATCTAAGCCGCACCGCAAACATGCTGAACATTCACCCGCGCACCTTACAACGCCGACTCGCCAATCGAAACACCCGCTTTCAACAGTTGTTGGATCAGGTTCGAAAACAAATGGCGCTACGTTATCTTCAGGAAACAGAGATCAGCATCACCCAATTGTCACAAATGCTCGGCTTTGCAGAGGTCAGCGTATTTTCACGCGTGTTTCGCGGCTGGATGGGAATGACGCCGTCGCAATTTATTATTCGACAAGGGCAACGATTACGAATACGCTGAAAATAAAAGAGAGCTTCGCAAAAGGCTCAAATAAAACCAGGAAGCCCAAGTCATGGCCAAACACCATTCTTCAAGCCTAAACATTGCACCCGCCTCGGTAGACGACTACCGCACACTGGCACAAAAACGCTTGCCCAGGCAATTCTTCGACTATATTGACGGCGCGGCCTACCAGGAAAAAACCGCACAAGACAACCTAAACGCTTTTCAGCAACTTCAGCTTAAACAGCGCATTCTACGAGACGTTTCCGATATCGATACCCGCTGTCAACTCCTCGACTCAACACTGGACATGCCACTGATTTTGGGGCCAGTCGGTCTGACAGGCTGCTTTGCCAGACGCGG
>Ga0316207_10003022_pt1 | contig 16207 bp, 15 predicted proteins | sample 6weekpyrite_MG_FD_204943 | JGI IMG/M metagenome (GOLD analysis project Ga0316207, IMG submission 204943) | Microbial mat bacterial communities from mineral coupon in-situ incubated in ocean water Damariscotta River, Maine, United States -... | ecosystem: Environmental > Aquatic > Marine >...
AGGCCTTTATGGATAACGATGGCGTGTTGGTGCAGCTGTGTGTCTCGGCTATCAATGACTTGGTTGCTGCCGACAAAGCAGCCACCGCAGCGGCGCAAGCAAACGCAGGTGAAACAGAACAACAGGCTTTAGCGCCATACAAGGACTTGATGATACGGGTGGCGGGTTACTCGGCCTACTTTGTCACACTGAGCCCACAGATGCGCACCGAGATTATTGCCCGTTCAAATTTCGCTCTGGAAAACGGTGTTGAGCAACATACGCTTGTATCCATCTAAGGAGAGTTTAATTATGCACGCAGGCTTCCCTTGTTTCTCAAAAGATATCCAACAGGTGATGCGCCTTGGCGCTGGCGACAAACAGGTGCCGGAACTGGTCGACAACATCGCTGGGCCGGTGCTGGCTGGTGGCATGGCAGTATTACTCAAACTTGGTTTTGGTTATGTGTTACGTGATTGCCTTGTGAATAAAGAACAATCAGAAAAGGCGATGGCCTTTTTTGACGAAAACTTTATTTTTACAGACCCTAACGCAGTCGATGGCCAGCGCTTATATCAGGGCAGGTTTCTTTTGCGCACACGCAAGCCGGGCGATAACATGAATGTCTGGTTACGTTTTTGTCCTGAGCCGGATGAGGTGTTCATAGACAGTATCTTTGGCCGAACGATTAATTCACTCAAGGTGGTCGAGACCGATGTGGTCGACGAAGATGAAGCCGCCAGGCTGGAACATGATCCGGACAAGGTTGATCTGGTGATTCGTTTTAAAGATGTCGATTCCATTGTTGGTCTGATCGGCCGTGAAGATGTGGACATAGTCGGTCTGCTGCTGGAAAACGTGGTGCAGTTGAGCGGCAATGTTGGTCACCTGTTCAAGCTCGGTGCGATTGCCAAAAATATAGAACTTGAATTAGGGCTGACCAAGGCAGCGTGATGCCAACACATATTATGCAACAACAGCAAGCACTGATCTTTGATATCAAACGCGATTGCAGTGAAGATGGGCCCGGTATTCGAACGACAGTGTTTTTCAAGGGCTGCCCACTATCTTGTATTTGGTGTCAGAATCCAGAGGGAAAAGAAAAACGGATAGAGTCCTGGTCCAACGCTGCAACGTTGGAAACAGTTGGTTACTGGATTAGCCTGGACGAGTTGATGTATCGCCTGCTAATCGACAAACCTTTTTATAGTTCCAGTGGTGGCGGGGTCACTCTCTCCGGTGGTGAAGTGACTCAACAGATGGAGTTTGCACATCACTTGCTTAAGGCTCTCAAGGCAGAGGGCATCCACACTGCCATCGAGACCAGCGGTTTTTTTAACTATCGTCGTTTTAGCGAGCTGCTATTACCCTGGCTGGATCTGATCTATTTTGATCTCAAGTTGATTGACGATACTGCTAGCCACCAATACACCGGTCAAGGCAATCATTTGATTCTGGATAACTTCGGCAAGCTGGTGGAATCTGCGCAAGTGCCTGTGATTCCAAGAGTCCCGCTGATTCCAGGCATTACCACAACTGAGGCTAATCTAAAGGGTATTGCCGATTTCCTTGCCGCCCATGGCATTGAAGCTGCCACTCTGTTGCCTTATAACCCGTTGTGGTTCGACAAGGCGGCCAGGCTGGGTAAAATACCTCAATACCAACGAATCACCTTCATGACGCCGCAGGAAAAAAATCAGTGCGTCATTTCATTTCAACCAACTCAATCAGGGAAGAGGAGAGTCGGTCATGCAAATTGATTTTCATCACACCACCACCTATGTTGTTGCTCGTGCAGCTGGCTTTGAACATGACGAGGCCGCAATCGTTGCTTATGCCGCCCAGTATGTGGATGATGCCACCAGCTCGGGCACGGTCCAGTTCGACAACCAGGCGGTCTACAATCGCATTAGCTCAGCGCACAAGATGCTTGATGCGCGCAATACTCAAGAGCTTGCCAATCATCAGGTCTGGCTGGCGTTCCATTTTTTGCCTGGTAATGGTGATAAGCCTGCCGGTAAGAATCCGCGCGGCAGTTTTATCAACAAGATCGTCTGCCGTCCCAATAGCCCGGTAGCGCAAGATATGGTGCGTGGTGTGATTCTGGATAAAGATCGGCTCTATGGTTTGCATCGTCTTGGTGTAGCCATGCATGTTTATGTCGATACCTGGGCGCATCAGGGCTTCGCCGGAGTGCTGCATGATGTCAATGAAGTGGAAAATGCCAAAGAGACCAGTGACTCCGGTATTTTCGGTAATGCTATCGGCAGTTTTTTACGTGATGTACTTGATGATGCCATTCCACCATTAGGCCATGGTCGCGCCAATGTCTTTCCCGATATGCCGTTTCTGCAATGGAAATACAAGAATGGCGAAGGAAAATTAATCAAACGCGATAACACAAGCGATTTTATGCAAGCCGCCGACCACATGTGCATGGTCATGCAGCGCTTTATTATCGGTGACCCCGATGCCAATGTCGCCGGGCTGGATGCCAACACCAAGGCCAAACTGCATGAGATGTTTGTTGGTATAAAAAATAAAAATGGTGATGAGCGTCATGCTGAATGGTTGCAGGCAATCAGAAGTGGCGCCTTTAGTTTTGGTGCCACTGCCATTGCCGATTACGTACCGCGTGGACGTGAATCATGGAAGGCGCAAGCGCTCGGCACCAGCCATGACCTGCCAGTGCATCGTTATAAGCCAGAGTTTCTTAAAAGCGACTGGAAGATGTTTCACGATGCCATTCAGGCACATCGCTTTCATGTGGTGCACGATATTTTGCCCAGATATGGGATTTGTGCGGCGTGATAATTGATTGATATGGATGGCCTTTCTAGTGAGGCCATCCGGGTTGTTATGTTTTTGGCGTTATTGAGAACCTAGTGTTCTTCTGTAAGCCTTGCGCCAGTTGATGCCATCTTCTGAACGCCAGACATCGTTTTCTCGCCCATTTTCTGTGATGCCGCCGATGAGCCAGAGTTTATCGGCGAAGCTGATTAGCTCATGTCCAAAGCGGCCGCTGAAATGGGCAGTGCTGGTTTCCTGGGTCCAGTTGATGCCATCGTCGGAGTACCATATGTCATTTCTATATGAGCCATCCTTGCCACCAATGAGCCAGAATTTGTCCTGGAAAAATACAACTTGATGGCCAGAGCGGCCAGAGAAGTCCGCTGTCGGAGTTGCCTCTGTCCAGTTGATGCCATCATCAGATGACCAGATATCGTTTTTGCTGTTGCCATCATAACCAGCAATCAGCCAAAGCTTTTCATCGTAGACAACAACTTGATGCGAGCTGCGTGGGCTGAAGTTGGCATTGGCTGTTTCCTCAAACCAATTAGTGCCGTCGCTGGAAGACCAGATATCATTCCTGTTTGTTGTGCCATTTCTGCCACCAATGAGCCAGAGCTTATCTTTAAAGAGAATGACTTGATGACCAGAGCGGGCTGAGAAAACATTCGCGGACGTTTCTTCTGTCCAATTAATGCCATCAGTCGATGACCAAATACCATTTTTGTCACTGCCATCGTCGCCACCAATCAGCCAAAGTTTGTCATTAAAGCTAATGGTTTGGTGATAGGCGCGGGGACTGAAACTGGCGGTGTCAGTTTCCTGAAACCAATCAATGCCATCTTCCGATGACCAGACATCATTTTGCAGTGATTCATCGGTTTCACCACCGATAAAAAAAAGTTTGTTATTAAAGGCAGCGGCTTTATGGCCATTACGACTGGCAAAGGTTGCTGAATTGCTTTGCTGCTGCCAGTTAATGCCATCGCCTGAAGACCAAACATCATTCTGTCGAATGCCATTTGCATTGCCGCCAATCAACCAAAGTTTGTTGTTGAATGCCGCGGCCCGATGATTGATGCGTTCACGGAACTCGGCATTGTCTGTGATTTCGGTCCAGCTAATACCATCATCAGAAGACCAGACGTCATTCTTGGATGAACCATCGTGCCCGCCGACCAGCCAAAGCTTGTTTCCTAAGTGAACAAGCTGGTGCGTTGAACGTGGACTGAAGGATGAGCTTGCCGCTACTTGTGTCCAGCTGATGCCATCGGTAGATGACCAGATATCATTTTTGTTATTGCTGCCATCTGAACCGCCAATCAGCCAGAGCTTGTCATTAAAACTAATTACCTGATGGCCTTCACGTTTTGGGAAGTTGGCGTTGACTGTTTCCTTTGTCCAGTTGATGCCGTTTGAGGAGGACCATATGTCGTTGGTTAGGGTTGTTCCATCCCAGCCGCCGATCAGCCAAAGTTTGTCCATGAAAGGGGTGACCGTATAGAAAATACGACTAGAGAAATCGGCGTATGAATTCTCTTTAGTCCACTCAATGCCATCAGTTGATGACCAGATATCATTGAGTATGGCTGAGCCATCCCAACCGCCAATCAGCCAGAATTTGTCGTCAAAGACTGTGACCTGGTGTGCGGAGCGCGCACTGAAATCAGCATTGCCATTTTCCAGTACCCAGTTGCTGCCGTCGGATGATGACCAGACATCATTATTATGTTCTCTACTCCAACCGCCGATCAGCCAAAGTTTGTTGTTAAAACTGATTGCCTGATGGTATGACCGGGGTGTGAATTTGTTGGCCGAAATTGTCAGAGCCTGACTGGTTTTATCTTCATCTTGCAGCCAATACCAGGCCGGCTGGTTGAGGTTGGCAGCGATATCAGTGAGCCTGTCTGATGTCAGGATATCCTGCTGGCCGAGTTCGCAGGTTGAGTAATTGTCTAGATCGCAGTCGCTGTCTGTAGAACGGGTCAGTGTCAGGCCCTGGATTGCGGTGGTTGGAATGATTTCTGTATCTGCCGCTCCGACCCAGGCCTTAAGTAGAGTACCAGCAGGAAACTTGAGCTGTAAGTCTTCGGGAGATGGATCCTCAGTAGTGGAGCCACCACCGCAGGCCGAGAGTGTGATGGTCAGAAATAAAAGGAAAAACAATGAATAACGATTTTTGAACTGCATTTGTGACCCCGCAACAAGATTACTGCCTACTATTAGTGGAAGATTATCTCAGGTTATGTCTATGGGGTGAAGTTCGAGAAGTTTGGCTGATGGCAAGGCAAACGCATGGAGTTTGTGCAGGGTGATATGGATGGCCTCTGTTGTGAGGCCATCCTGCTATGTTTCTGCTTTATTGAAAGCTCAGTGTGCCCTTATAAGCCTTGCGCCAGTTGATGCCGTCTTCAGAGCGCCAGACGTCGTTTTCCAGACTGTTTGCTGTTGCACCGCCAATTAGCCAGAGTTTGTTATCGAAGCTGATTAATTCATGTCCAAAGCGGCCACTGAAACTGGCTGAGTTTGTTTCCTCAACCCAGTTGATGCCGTCGCTGGAGAACCAGATGTCATTATTGAATTGGCTGTTCGCGCCGCTGATTAACCAGAGCTTGTTGTCAAACACCTCAAGCTGATGATGGCTGCGGCCGGAGAATGGTGCTGATGAAACTTCTTCTGTCCAGTTAATGCCGTCACTAGATGACCAGATATCATTTCTCTGAGTCTCGTTATAACCGCCAATTAGCCAGAGTTTATTTTTAAAAACGGCAGCTTGATGTGCGAAACGGGGGCTAAAGTTTGCGTTATGGCTTTCTTCAGTCCAGTTGACACCATCGTTGGATGACCAAACGTCGTTATAGACAGTATCGCCCAAGCCACCAATGAGCCAGAGCTTGTCTTTGAATGCTATGACTTGATGGCCGACGCGTTTGCTGAAATTGGCGTTTTCGGCTTCTTTAAGCCAATCAGCGCCATCCGTAGATGACCAGATGTCGTTGAGTGGGTTTTCATTCTGACCAGCGATCAGCCAGAGTTTGTCCTTATAGGCGGTTAGCTGGTGGCCAGAGCGTTTGCTGAAGTTAGCGGCGGCGTTGTTTTGATGCCAATCAATGCCGTTGTCAGATGACCAGACATCGTCTTGGTGTGCCTCACTTGTTGTTCCGCCAACAAGCCAGAGTTGGTCTTTAAATGCCGCCGCTTTATGAAAGCTACGGTTGGAAAATTCTGCAGTGTTGCTTTCTTCCTCCCAGCTTATGCCGTCATTCGAGGACCAAATGTCATTTTTGTAGGCGTACTCATTTAATCCCCCTATCAACCATAATTTTTCGTTGAAGCTGAATGCTTGGTGATTGGCGCGTTTACTGAAGTTGGCGTTATCGGTTTTTTGCGTCCAAACAACACCGTCTTCAGATGACCAGATATCGTTTTTATAATCACCATCATGCCCGCCAATCAGCCAAAGTTTATTTTGAAAGGATGCCACCTGGTGTGTGGAACGTGGACTGAATTCAGCCGAACTCGTCTCCAAGGCCCAATTAATACCATTAGAAGATGACCAGACATCATTAACATCAACCTGGCTTTCTAACCAGCCGGCGATGAGCCAAAGCTTATTGTTGTAGCCAATAACCTGGTGGCCTGCTCGAGGTGAAAACGGTGCGGCAGTTGCTTCCTGAGACCAGGTGATGCCATCTGAAGAAGACCAGATATCATTTTTATAGTTTGTCTCGTCGAAGCCACCTATCAGCCAAAGCTTGTCCAAATAAACTGTCATTGTGTGGAGTGAACGAGCCGGGAAGCTGGAGTCAGTGTTTTCTTCGGCCCAGTTAATACCATCTGTTGATGACCAAACATCATTGAACAAATTGGTGCCATTTTGGCCGCCTGTGAGCCACAGTTTGTCTTTGAAAACGACAACATTGTGTTCGGTTCGTGCTGAAAAGTTTGCCTTGGCCGTTTCCTGTATCCAGTTGCTGCCATCGGTCGATGACCAGACGTCATTGTTTAAATTGTTATTTGAGCCACCAATTAGCCATAGTTTGTTCTTGAAGTGAACAACCTGGTGAAGATGGCGGTTGGAAAATTTATTTGTTGTTACTGTCAATGGCTGGCTGGCTTGTTGGTTGTTTTCGAGCCAATACCAGGCCGGTCGATCGAGTTTGGCGGCCGTATCGGTGATGTTGGTTGTGGTCAGCACATCCTGCTGGCCTATATTGCAAACAGAGTAATTGGCCAGATCACAGTTGCTGTCCGTAGAGCGGGTCAGTGTCATCCCCTGGGCTGTGGCAGGCAGGATGACCTCGGTGTCTGTTGTGCCGACCCAGGCTTTAAGCGTTACATCGGAGGAGGCCCCTAGCTGTAAATCTTCGGAGCTGGAATTATCACTATCGCCACCTCCACAGGCGGAGAGAGTAATTACGCTAAATAAAAGAAATATCGACGAAAAACGATTTTTGACCTGCATCATGAACCCCATAAGAATATTAGTATTGCCTACATTTGCCGGTGGATTGTTGCAGATTGTGCCTTAATTGTGAAACCCATGTTGGTTGAAACGTTTTCGTGACTTTGGGGGGCCTGCTGTAAGCGGGCGTTTCGGGTATAATTGCGCCCCTGTTTAAGGACATAAGTGAGATTAGAAACATGTCGCAAGAAATAAATAAAGTCGTTTTGGCCTATTCCGGTGGCCTTGATACCTCCATCATCGTTAAGTGGCTGCAGGATGAGTACAACTGTGAGGTGGTCACCTTTACCGCCGATATAGGCCAGGGCGAAGAGGTCGAGCCGGCTCGTGCCAAGGCTGAGGCCATGGGTATTAGGGAGATCTACATTGAAGATCTGCGTGAGGAGTTTGCCCGCGACTTTGTCTTTCCTATGTTTCGTGCCAATGCCGTCTACGAGGGTGTATACCTGCTCGGCACCTCGATTGCGCGGCCGCTGATTGCCAAGCGTCTGATAGATATCGCCAATGAGACTGGCGCCGATGCCATCTCTCACGGCGCCACCGGCAAAGGCAATGACCAGGTTCGTTTCGAGCTGGGTGCCTATGCTTTGAAGCCGGGTGTGCAGGTGATTGCCCCCTGGCGTGAGTGGAACCTGAGTTCGCGTGAGTCGCTGATGAATTATGCGGCCGAGCATGGCATTGATGTCGATTACAAGAAGCAGGGCAAGAAATCGCCTTACTCTATGGATGCCAACCTGCTGCACATCTCTTACGAAGGTGACATCCTCGAAGATCCCTGGGCCGAGCCTGAGGACGATATGTGGCGTTGGAGTGTTTCACCAGAGGCGGCCCCTGATCAGCCTACTTATGTTGAACTGACTTATGAGAAAGGGGACATCGTCGCCATCAACGGTGAGGCCATGTCAGCGGCGACTGTGATGGAGTATCTGAACAAGGTCGGTGGCGAGAACGGCATTGGTCGTGATGACATTGTTGAGAACCGTTATGTCGGCATGAAGTCACGTGGCTGCTATGAAACCCCGGCCGGCACCATCATGCTTAAGGCTCATCGTGCTATCGAGTCCCTCACTTTGGATCGCGAAGCAGCCCATTTGAAGGATGAGTTGATGCCTAAATATGCCACTCTGATTTACAACGGTTATTGGTGGTCACCTGAGCGCAAGATGCTGCAGGCAATGATTGATGAGTCTCAGCAGAGTGTTAACGGTACGGTGCGGATGAAACTGTATAAAGGTAATGTCATCGTTGCCGGACGTAAGTCGCCTAACAGTCTGTTCGATGAAAGCATCGCCACGTTTGAGGATGATGCCGGTGCCTATGATCAAAAAGATGCAGAGGGTTTTATTCGCCTTAACTCACTGCGACTGCGCATTGCCGCCAGCAAGGGGAGGAATATGAAGTAATGGAATATTCAAGCGCAACCATTAAACAGAAAGCTAACGTTTATCATGATGGTAAGGTCACCAGCCGTTCAGTGGTGACTGCTGATGGTGAGATGAAATCTCTAGGCATCATGCAAACCGGTAGCTATCGTTTCTCTACCGAAGCGCCTGAGGTGATGGAAGTCACCCAGGGCCGCTGCAAGGTCAAGCTGGCGGATAGCCAGGACTGGTCTGAGTATCAGGCTGGTGAAAGTTTTAATGTGCCTGGCAATTCTCACTTTGAAATCGAAGTGGACGAGTTGTTGGACTACATCTGCCACTACGAATAGAGCTTAAGACTATGCGTCTGTTACACACCATGCTTCGTGTCGGTAATCTGGAACGTTCAATTGAGTTCTACACCGACGTGCTGGGTATGAAACTGCTGCGGCAGAAAGAGTATCCTGAGGGTAAATTTACTCTGGCCTTTGTTGGTTATGGTGACGAGTCCGATACTGCTGTGATTGAACTGACCCATAACTGGGGCACGGATAGCTATGACCTGGGCAATGGCTATGGCCATATCGCTCTGGGTGTGGATGATATCTATGCCACCTGCGATGAGCTAAAAAGACGTGGTGGCAAGGTCACGCGTGAACCTGGACCGATGAAACATGGGACGACAGTGATTGCCTTTGTTGAAGATCCAGACGGTTACAAAATTGAATTGATAGAGGGACGCTAGTCCTTCTTTTTTTATCACTGTCAGGTGTAATCGTTCAGTCCTGATTGGGCAAATATTGGACTATTGGGTTTCTGTAAAATGCTGAGAGTTCAACCGGCTAACTAGGAATTATGAGCAATTCCCAGTATTTGATTTCAGTCCAGACAAATTGATGTCCGTTGCAAGGTTGGGGGATGCTCAGCAAAAAACATTAGTAAAATTGTCGGGTTATTTTACAGCCAAGTTAATTTCTAAAACTAGACCTGTGTACATTTTGTTAAAAAACAACTGGTTGAGGTCTTGGTATGTTAATTGCTGTATGCATAAATACATCGATTAATCTTTTTGTAGGAAAAAAATGAAAAAACAAATTTTTGCTTTGCTAGTAGCCAGTTTTTTACTGGCTCCAGCCGCCCATGCTGTTGTAATACTAGGCACTGGTACGGGTTCCCTTGTCGGCGGTGACCTAACTGACCCTGAGAACAATGGCTTAGCCGATTCAAATGTCAATTATGACGCCGTTTTCCGTTCATCAGTTGAACCGTTTTTTGGTGGTGGTGAAGGCGCCTTCAATGTCTTTGATAACCGTCTTGGCGGTGGCAATGACAAGTGGTGCTGCAGTGGCCCAGGTGCTGGTTCGGTTTGGGTAGAGGCAGATTTTGGCATTGCCCAATATGTGCTGACAAGCTTTACAGCCTCTTCTGCCAATGATGTTCCAGGTCGTGATGCCGACCAATGGCAAATTAAGGGATCAAACGACGGCATAAACTATACGACTATCTTTGATTATAATAATAATGGTACTTCGCCCTGGGCAAGCCGTTTTCAGGTTAATCAATATACTGCCGGTATTGACTATGGTTTACCCACAGCATTCAGTATCTTTCGCTATGAGGCAACCTCAGTTGTCAGTGGCAGTAATCATCAGATTGGTGAATTAGAGTTTTTTGGTGAGCCTGCGACGGTACCTGAACCAGCTACCCTTGCGCTTATGGGGTTAGGTTTAGCTGGTATTGGTTTCAGACGTAAACGAAAAGCTGCCTGACAGTAACGACTTGTCAACTACTAACCCCGTCCTTCGTGACGGGGTTTTTGTTTGGGGTGGCTGAAGGCATTGACGTTGCCTGTCAGACCAAGTGCAGACGACGACACATAACACTAATTTCTCGCGCTCTTGCTGCTAGTGCCCAAGCAAACCTGCAAATCCTTATTTATCCTCAGCCTCATTTACCGACAGCGGTTTTTTCTGTTTAACCGTTTCCTCAACTTGCCAGGTGATGCGGATGTTGAGGCGGTGCTGTAATTCGTCCTGTGTTGCGGTTACTTTCAGATTCAACAGTCCTTCGGGTTCCATGACAATCTCGCCATCTTCGTCGCTGAAGCTTAGCTTGCCTTTGGCAATGCCTTTGGTGATGGATTTGAGTATCTCCTGTATGGTTTTGGTGTCTTGCAGGGATTCGTGTCTAAAATTGTTTTTACTTTGTCGCATGTGATTTCTTTGCCGGTTTCTGTATATAAGCTTCAGGTTCGAAGACCTTGGCATAAGGGTAGTCGGTGCTAATGCCGATGACCCGGCCTTCAGGCCGAATGATGGTGACACCTGCACCGTAGCCGTCCAGCCCCTCTTTGCTGCGGGAGTTTCTGTCCATAGTGATGTCGCTTTCGATATGGATCATGCCCTGGCGTAACATGATGCGTTGGCCGTTGGTGCGGTTGCGATGGCCATGAACGATGGCGTGTACGCCCTGACGATAGGCGCGCTCTACGCCGTGATGGCTGAGGGGCATATCCACGTCACGGTATTTGGTACGCATGGTGTTGGCCAGGGGGCCGTAGTAGAACTCAAACAGATTGTGTTTGATCTGCTTGCGGAACAGACGGTTGAGAAAACCAATACTTTCATCCTCTATTACGCTGGTGATGCGGTCATCGAGACCGGCGTGGATGAAGAGAAAGGAGCCTTCCCGGTAGAGCAGTTGCATGTCGCGAAAGAACCAGGCGAACTCGCCTTTGGTCTCAAGAAACAGTTCACGACATTTACAGGAGATAGCATAGACGTCACGCATTGACAGGCCGGCATCGCTACAGGCGTCTTCAAAGATGTCGACCTTTTTACGCATGCGAATCAGTTCGCGTTCAATGCTCTGGTCGGGCATCAGCCATGCGGCTTCCTTGGGGAACTCGTTGAACCAGTGTGCGGAGGGGTAAAGCTTGCGGCGGCAATCCCGTTCGCTGGGGATGCCATGCAGTGCATCTTTGTCGCTGAGATATTCTGTCTGAACCTCTTTCAGCAGCGGTAATACCTTGGGGCCCATGCGCACAAACAGGTGCTCGGTTGTCGGGTCGCGTTTCAGTTGCATCGCCCGTAGTCCCATCAGCAGTCGTACGTCGTGATTGCCGGCGAGTAGTTTGACTCTGGCATCCGTGTCCATCAGGTTGCGGATGCTGCGTAGCAGACCCAGGTTACTCGGGCCCTTGTCGAGACAGTCACCACCAATCACAAAGGTGGCCTTTTCACCGGCATCAGTCAGCTTGATATCGAGCGCCTCAGGGCCGGTTTTTTTTATGCCGCCAGAGGCAACCAGTGAGGCTGTGAATGCCTCGGCGTCGGCGTGAGGGTCTGCAAAAAAATAAATCGGCTGCTTCGGCCATTTCCAGGGGCTGTGAGATACGGCCCGTTCCACAACTTCGGCTAGGGCGTGATGGTTGCTGCGGTCCTTGCCAGCTGATTGGTGCTTGCCCAATTGCCACGGCTCTTCGGCTATGGGTAAGCCGTCGCGTATCCAGCGTCGGCCACGGTAGTTTGGCAGTAGAGCTGTGCTTTTATTAGCTGACATAACAGTGGTGGCCGCGTTTACAAAGAATCACCCTTATATTGCATCTTCATTTCAATTAGATGAAAAATTATAAATAGCGATTAAAAAAAGGGCATCTCTAAAAATTCAATCAAGACGACGATGGCAAGGCGTAAACACGCGAATACCCAAAGACCGGGCACAAGGAAGCGCAGTTTACACGTAGTAAATGAGCATTCTGAGCGCGTTTACAACGCAGCCAGCACGGCTTCAGTGGATTTTTAGAGGTGCCCAAAAGTCTTAATCGCTGAATTTGCTATGTGTGTTGCGTTGTTTCCAATCACCACCAATATGTTGCCAGCGCTTATCCGTCAGATATTCCAGATAGATAGGCTGGGCGTGATACATACTGAGTTGGGCAATCTGTTCAAAGGCCAGTAAACCCAGATGATGAGCGGCGTGACGAAAGGCGGCGCCGTGGCCAACAAACAGTTTCAGTGTGTCGGTGTTGGCTTGTTTTGCCTGTGCCTCCATCTGCTGCTGCATATGGCTAGCGACCCGTGCGCCAGCATCAATTAGAGACTCTGCCCCTTGCAGCGGCAGGCAGAAATGACTGTTTGATTTCCAATTGTCGGGCAGCTCGGGGAAGCGAGGATCTTCCCGAATGATGGCTTCTATCTCGTCGATGTTGAGATTGGCGGCGCTGCCTACGCCACGTTCAGCCAGGGCATCGAAGCATTTTAGTTGTGCTGGTTTGGGGAACAGATCAGCGAGTTCGTCACTGATCAGCCGCGCCGTTTGCCAGGCCCTGAGTAGCTGTGAACTGTCGACCTCGGAGTCTAGCGTCCAACCATGTTGATTAATAGTTTGTCGTAATGTGCCAGCCGCCTGAATTGCCTGGGCTTCACCTTTGGCAGTCAGTGGGAAGGGTTGGTGGGCGCTGGGTGTGTCAGGCCGTTGTCGGTAGTCACCGTGACGGATGATTGCCGCGATCAATCTTGCCATGGCATTACCCCATTATTTGTTTTTCAAGCGCTGTAATCATCGGCCCGAGCGCCTCTTGTTTGAGCAGCTTAATAGCCTCTTTGGCCGGTAGCCAGCGTCGCCCACGGTGACATTCTTGCCATTCATCTTCAGGCAGCTGATGGCTGACAGCCATGGGATAGACAGTCACCGCACAGGTGGCGCCCCATTTCGGGTAGCTGTAACTGCCAACGGCATTTTGTTCCACCTGGCCTTCTACGCCAGCCTCTTCCCAGGCCTCTTTGGCGGCTGATTCCTGCAGGCTATGGCCGGGATCAGCGATGCCTTTGGGGATGACCCAATGATTGTTCTTGCTGGAACTGATAATCAGTATTTCGAACTGTCCTGCGTTGAGGCGGTAAGGGATGACCGATGACTGGCTGTAGTAGTAGGCAGGGCGGTCACGCAATTCCAGGCTGTCTGGAGCGGGGAAGGGGAATTTCTCCGGCAAATTAGCTGCTCGGGTGAGTTGCATGAGTTTTGCGCTGCCGGCTTTCAGATTGTGCCAGTCATCGGGCATTGCCAGATGCGCCAGTGTGGCGGTGGGCATCAGTTTTCCGTCTGCCGGTATCTCGATTGAGTCCGCGGATAGGTAGCTGAGCAGCTGTTCAAGTCCCGGGTTGTGCCCCACTAGCATAATGCGTCGTTCCTTGGTCGGGCAGACGGCAAGCACCGCCAACAGCTGTTTTGGGTTGGCCAGATAGATGCGTTTGTCGTGGTGGATATGTTTGGCGCCGATGCCCATGACCTTGCCGCACTTCTGGGCCGTGGTCAGGGCACGTTCGGCCGGGGAGCTGATGATCCGGTCTGGAATCAGGCCCTGTTGTTGCAGCCAAACGCCGATGCGCTGAGCGCCGCGTTTGCCGCGGTTTTTTAGCGGCCGATGGTAATCGTCAGTCCCGGCGCTCCAGTCCGATTTTCCATGGCGAAGCAGTAACAGTTCACGGGCCATCTGCTGATCAGCCTATCAATTCGTCAAGGCGCTGAACCACTGCGTCGAAATCAACCCTGCCGCTTGCCTCAAAGATCGGGGTATCCGCTAGGGCATCCAGGTAGTGCCGTTCATCCAATAGGCGGGGGGTCTGCAAAAAGCTGCCATCTACTTGTTGGTAAAAGGGGCCGGGGGATTTCATGATAGCGGCCAACAGGTCGCGGCGCTCAGCCAGATTTACCCGCTGTAGCTGCATTGGTTGATCGCTGTCGTGTTGCCAGTTGAGCACCAGAAAGCCGGCCAGTGGTGTTTCGATAGCTGTGACTCGATTGGGGCCATAAAGCTGTTCGATTATGACGTCATACTTTTCTTCCAGCTGCCATAATTCATCCTTTGGCATTGCCAGCAGTGCTTCGTGGCGTTGTGCTGGCAGCAGCGGCTTTAAGCGCGGATTGTGGGCAATGGTACCGGGGTTGATGCGCGGCAGTTTGGGAATGCCTGCCGCCTGTGTGCCGCTGTCGTCCGACTTGATAAATAGCCGGTCATTGCTGAGAAAGCGAGTCTCAGGGGTTTCCAGCATGTGCAGCATCAGGGTCGATTTGCCACCGCCGGAAAAAGCGGCAATTGCCAGCGCCCGACCGCGGTGAACCAGGGCGGCAGCGTGACAGATTAGCCAGTCCCGTTGCTGCAACCAGTTCATGTACTGGGCGTTGATAAAGTTGATCACCTGATTGTCGTTTTTCAGGCAGGGGCCAGCGGCGATGCGCTGTGTTTCGCTCTGCAGGAATACCATGCCGGTGCGCACCTTGCGCAGCAGTCGTGCGCCAGGTAGATCAAAGTAACTGTCTTTACGGCTGGTTTTACCGGGTTCCCGTATCCAGTCAGTGAATTCGACCCCCAGGGTCTCCAGTGGCAGTGCCTCGCGCTCAATGGCGCTGACCTCTATGTCCGGCTCGCTGGCAGCTGTGATGACGTAGGAGAAATAGTTGGCCAGCAGTTCGATCAATTCGCGGGAGTTTGAGCGTATGCAGAGTGTGCACTCGCCCAGTGCCAGGTAGAGAGCCTGATTACGTGATAGCTCGCCTGATTGGCTGTCACCAATTAAGGTTTGAGTCAGTTTATTGAGTTTGTCTGTATCTACTTTTCTCATTTATTTGCTCAGTTTTGCCAGGGCGTAATCTGTGTAGGCCGCTGCGGCATCAATACCAGCGCCTTCCAGGGCGCCGCGAAAGCCACCAAAGGCGGAGACCTCGAAAACGATGGGACCAGCGGTTGTTTCGGCAACATCAACCGTGGTGAAATCCATCTCGAAGGGTGCTTGTGCCCGATGGGCCAGTTCGATGAGTTCGTCTGCTGGTGAGTAGCTTTCGTAGCGGCCGCCACTGTTAATAGTGGTGTTCCAGGCATCGCCCTGAGGCACGCGGGCATAGGTGCCGAGGTATGCGCCGCCAAGAAATACCATGCCCAGGTCACGACCTGGTAGCTCGATCTTACGTTGGATATACATCATCGGATTGTCGCATTGAAACGCTTTTATGGCAGCTTTGATTTTATCTTCTGTTTGATCAGCGTCGATGATGCACATGCCCCGTGCCTTGGTCGAGAACAAGGGTTTGAACACCGCGCTGCCGAATCGTTTGACTGCTGTCATGGCGGCGTTCATATTTTCAGTAACACAGGTCTCCGGCATTGGGATGTCTGCGTTACGTAGCGTCACGGTACAGCTGAGGCGATCAACTAAACGCAGCATATTTTCCGCACCGCTGAATACCCGTACGCCATTACGTTCGGCAACGCGTAACAGCTCGAGTCGGTCCAGTGTGTTGGGACTATATTCGGCGCTGATCTTTTTGACGATTATTCCGTCTAGCTGGCACAGGTCATGGTTTTGGAATAGTAGCTGGTTGTGTTTTAAATCCAGATCTACCTTGGCCATGTCAATGACTAGACGGAAGCCGGTGCGTTGCTCGATGGCATCGGCCAGGACTTCGGTAGACCATTTGCCAGGGATGCCGACAACAGCAATTTTGAGTTCAGCCAACAAATATCTCCTTGACGGGAATTTTAAATTCAGCCGGCTTTTTCGGGTCGGCTGCGAGCACCTGCTCGATCAGGTAGCGGGCGCGCAGAAACATGCTG
>Ga0316207_10003023_pt1 | contig 16203 bp, 15 predicted proteins | sample 6weekpyrite_MG_FD_204943 | JGI IMG/M metagenome (GOLD analysis project Ga0316207, IMG submission 204943) | Microbial mat bacterial communities from mineral coupon in-situ incubated in ocean water Damariscotta River, Maine, United States -... | ecosystem: Environmental > Aquatic > Marine >...
CGACATTCGCATTGCAGTCGATCATCAATATGGGCGTCGCGGTGCGGCTCTTGCCGGCCAAGGGCATGACGCTGCCCTTTGTCTCCTATGGCGGATCCAGCCTGATTGCGACCGGCATTGCCGTGGGTATGTTGTTGGCCTTTACCCGGTCGCGGCCGCAGGGCGAGATCGGTGACATTCTGCTAACGCGGCGCAGGTAGCGCGATGGCGGACGGACCTCTCTTGATCATCGCGGCGGGCGGCACGGGCGGGCATATGTTTCCCGCGCAGGCCCTGGCCGAGGCGATGATCCGCAAAGGTTGGCGGGTGCGGCTGTCGACCGATGCGCGCGGTGCGCGTTATGTCGGCGGCTTTCCACATGTCGTCGAGATCGTGCAGGTATCCTCGGCCAGCTTCGCGCGCGGCGGCGTGGCCACAAAACTGCTGGTGCCGTTCAAGATCCTGGGCGGTGTTCTGGCGGCCACCTGGCGGATGATGCGTGAGAAGCCGGCTATTGTGGTGGGGTTCGGCGGCTATCCGACCATCCCCGCGCTTGCGGCCGCCTGGATCACGCGCCGGCCGCGCATGATCCATGAGCAAAACGGTGTCTTGGGGCGTGTGAACCGGGTCTTTGCCGCCCGGGTGCAGATGATCGCCTGCGGCACCTGGCCGACGGAGCTGCCGCAAGGGGCCGCGCCGCATGACCATACCGGCAACCCGGTGCGCGGCACGGTTCTGGAGCGCGCCGGTGCGCCCTATACGCCGCCCGGCGATTGGCCGATGTCGATCGTGGTGATCGGTGGATCGCAGGGCGCGCGGATCCTCTCGGACGTGGTCCCTGCCGCCATAGCGCTCTTGCCCGAAGAGATCCGGCAGCATCTGCGCGTCGCCCAACAAGCCCGGCCCGAGGATCAGGACCGGGTCATCGCCGCCTATTACCAGACCGGCGTGGCCAGCGAGGTTGAGCCCTTCTTTCGCGATATTCCCCGCCGGTTGAGCGAGGCGCAACTGGTGATCTCGCGCTCAGGTGCCTCCTCGGTCGCCGATATTGCGGTGATTGGCCGTCCCGCCGTGCTGATCCCCTTTGCCGCCGCGACCGGCGATCATCAGACCGCCAACGCGCAAGGGCTGGTCGATGCGGGCGCGGCGCTGCGCCTGCGCGAAGATGAACTGACCCCTGAAACCCTGGCCGAAGCTATATATACAGTGCTCAGCCAACCTGATCTGGCCCTGCAAATGTCACAGGCGGCAATGGGGGCCGGTATTGCGGATGCTACAATGCGGCTTGTGCAGGCGGTGGAAAGACTGGCAAAGGCATGAACGCCCTGGCAGATATCGGGGCCGCGGCGCTGAAGGAAGGAACCAGAGCGATGAATGCTGCCACAAAACTGCCGACCCAATTGGGGGCCATCCATTTCGTGGGCATTGGCGGCATTGGCATGTCGGGCATTGCCGAGGTGCTGCTCAATCACGGCTATACCGTTCAGGGCTCGGATCTGAAGCCTTCAAAGATCACCGAGCGTCTGGAACGCCTGGGGGCCAGGATTTTCATCGGACAGCGGGCCGAAAACCTTGACGGGGCCGAGGTCGTGGTGGTTTCGACCGCGATCAAACCGGGCAATCCCGAACGCGATGCCGCGCGCGCCATGGGCCTGCCGGTGGTGCGCCGGGCCGAGATGCTGGCCGAGCTGATGCGCCTGAAATCCAACGTCGCCGTGGCCGGAACGCATGGCAAGACGACGACCACGACGATGGTGGCGACACTGCTGGATGCGGGCGGGGTCGATCCCACCGTGATCAATGGCGGCATCATCCATGCCTATGGCTCGAACGCGCGGATGGGGCAGGGCGAATGGATGGTGGTGGAGGCCGATGAAAGCGACGGCTCGTTCAACCGCCTGCCCGCAACCATTGCCATTGTCACCAATATCGACCCCGAACATATGGAACATTGGGGCGATTTCGACGCGCTCAGGCAGGGGTTTCTCGATTTCGTCTCGAACATCCCGTTTTATGGGCTGGCCGTCTGCTGCACCGATCATCCCGAAGTGCAGAGCCTGGTTGGCAAGATCACCGATCGCCGCGTGGTGACCTATGGCTTCAACGCGCAGGCCGATGTGCGCGCGGTGAACCTGCATTACAAAGGCGGCGTGGCGCATTTCGATGTGGAATTGCGGGCCGAGGATATGGTGATCGAAGGCTGCACCCTGCCGATGCCGGGTGACCATAATGTCTCGAACGCGCTGTCGGCCATTGCCGTGGCGCGCCATCTGGGCATGAAAAACGCCGAGATCCGCGAGGCTCTTGCCCATTTCAAAGGCGTCAACCGGCGCTTTACCAAGGTGGGCGAAGTGGGCGGCGTCAGCATCATTGACGATTACGGTCATCACCCAGTGGAAATCGCCGCCGTGCTGAAAGCCGCGCGCCAGGCCACCGAAGGCCGCGTGATCGCGGTGCATCAGCCGCATCGCTACACCCGGCTGCATTCCCTGTTCGAAGAGTTTTGCGCCTGTTTCAACGAGGCCGACGTGGTCGCCATCGCCGAGGTTTTCGCGGCCGGAGAAGACCCGATCGAGGGCGCATCCCGCGATGATCTGGTCGCCGGGCTGGTCGCGCATGGGCATCGCCATGCCCGCGCCATATTGGATGAGGATGATCTGGAACGGCTGGTGCGCGAACAGGCGCGCCCCGGCGATATGGTCGTCTGTCTGGGGGCCGGCACCATCAGCACCTGGGCGCAAGGCCTACCCGCAAGGCTGGAGGCGTAGCGTGCCATGACCGACACCCTCAAACGTCGCATCGGGTCGGGGCAGGCGGCCGCCTTGGCAGGAGGGCAGATCGCATGACCCTATCACTGACCCTTGCTGCGCTCTGGGTGATCATTGCTACGATCCTCGCCTTTCTGCCGATGCGTCTGCAATACGCGCCCGGCCTGGTGCTCTTGGTTCTTGCGGTGCCCCTGTTGATCTTTATCGCGATCCAGCACGGGGTCTGGGTCGCGCTTTTGGTTCTGGCGGGGTTCGCGTCGATGTTTCGCCGCCCGCTGGCCTATCTCCTGCGCCATCTTCTGGGCCGCATAAAAAGAGAGGAAAGCTGATGCCGATCTCGCTGACCCTTGCAAGCCTCTGGGCGCTGATTGCCTGCATGTTGGGTCTGGCCCCGCGCCGGTTCCACTGGCCCGCCGCCATCGCGCTGATCTCGACAGGCATTCCGCTTTTGGGGCTTGTCACCTGGCAGATGGGCCCGTGGTGGGGGCTTGCGCTGTTGGCGGCGGGGGTGTCGGTGCTGCGCTGGCCGGTCTTTTACGCCGGGCGTTGGGTGCGCCGGCGGTTCCTGCAAGGCTAGGGAGGCGCGCGCGACAGCCATGACCCCGAACCTCATCCTTTTCGCATTGACCAGCCTGGTGCTTGGCTCTGGGGCCGGGTTCCTGTTGGGCCGGTTCACATCTGGCGCGATCCTCTATCTGTTGTGGGGGGCGCTGGCGGGTGGATTGCTGGTGCTGATGATCGCGCCGCTTGGGGGTGCATTCGGGCTGGCGCAGGATGAATGGAGCCGGACGCTCTATACCTATATCTCCGTCATTTTTATGGCCCCGGCACTTGTCGGTTCGGGCCTTTTTGGCTGGATCGGGCTGCGCAAACGCCGCCGCATCCGGGATGTGAGGCAGCGCGATGGCTGATCTCAAGCTGCCGCCCGTGCGCGGCACCCTGATCGAGAACCGCGCGCTGGCCGATCTTACTTGGCTGCGCGTGGGCGGCCCCGCGGATGTGTTGTTTCAACCCGCCGATGCCGATGATCTGGCGGCGTTTCTGGCCGCGCTTGATCCTGCTGTGCCGGTCTTTCCGATGGGGGTGGGCTCCAACCTCATTGTGCGCGATGGCGGCATTCGCGCGGTGGTGATCCGGCTCGGGCGCGGCTTTAACAGGATCGAGACCGGCGCGGGCACCGTCACGGCCGGGGCGGCCGCCCTTGATGCCCATGTCGCGCGCAAGGCGGCGGCGGCGGGGTTGGATCTGACCTTTCTGCGCACCATACCCGGCAGCATCGGCGGCGCGCTGGTGATGAATGCAGGCTGCTACGGCAGCTATGTCGCGGATCATTTCCTGCAAGCTGAGGCTGTTCTGCGCGATGGCACTTGCGTCACCCTTGGCCCGGGTGACATCGCGTTTGAATATCGCCAGACCAACCTGGCCCAAGGCGCGGTCATCACCAGCGTCACGTTTCGCGCCGAACCGGGTGATCCTGCGACGCTGGAGGCGCGCATGGCCGACCAGCTTGCCAAACGCGACGCGACGCAACCCACCAAGGATCGCAGCGCCGGGTCGACCTTTCGCAACCCGGCCGGCTTCAGCAGCACGGGCCGGGCCGATGATACGCATGAAATGAAGGCCTGGAAGCTCATCGACGAGGCCGGTCTGCGCGGGGCCCGGCGGGGCGGCGCCCAGATGTCGGAAAAGCACAGCAATTTCCTGCTCAATGCAGGTGGGGCCACGGCAGAAGACCTTGAGATGCTTGGCGAGGAGGTCCGAAAAAGGGTTTTCTTAAAGAGCGGAATAGAGCTAGTATGGGAAATCATGCGGGTCGGTGAACCGGGTCGCGACAGCAAGCCGGATTAACCGGTGAATAGAACAGGCCGACAAGGGCGCAAAGCCCGGGGCTGAATGAGGCGATGGTGGCGGTACGTTCGGGCAGAACACCCCCCAAAGTTGCGGTATTGATGGGCGGACCTTCGGCGGAACGCGAGGTTTCCCTGTCAACGGGGCGCGAATGCGCAACCGCGCTGCGGGACGAAGGATATGATGTGATCGAGGTCGATGCTGGCCCCGATCTCTGTGCTCGTCTCATCGATCTGAACCCGGATATTGTTTTCAACGCGTTGCATGGGCGGTGGGGCGAGGATGGTTGTGTGCAGGGCATGCTGGAATGGCTGCACATCCCCTATACGCATTCGGGCGTGTTGGCCTCGTCTCTGGCGATGGACAAGCAGCGTTCGAAAGCGGCCTTTCGCGCCGCCGGTATCCCGGTGGTCGAAAGCGTGATCGCCGCGAAATACGATGTGATGGCGCGCCATGTCCTGGCCGCGCCCTATGTCGTGAAGCCCAATAACGAAGGCTCCTCTGTCGGGGTCTATCTGGTGATGGACGGGGCCGATGCGCCGCCGGACCTCTCGGATGATATGCCCGATATGGTGATGGTCGAAACCTTTGCGCCGGGGCGCGAGCTGACCACCACCGTGATGGGCGACCGGGCGTTGGGCGTGACCGATATCCTGACCGATGGCTGGTATGATTACGACGCCAAATACAAACCCGGCGGATCGCGCCACGTGGTGCCCGCCGATCTGCCTGCCGAGATCACCGATGCCTGCATGGATCTGGCCGTCCGGGCCCATGACGCGCTTGGCTGTCGCGGTGTCAGCCGTACCGATTTCCGGTGGGACGAGGCGCGGGGCCTGGACGGGCTGATCGTGCTGGAGGTCAATACGCAGCCCGGCATGACGCCGACATCTCTGACCCCCGAACAGGCCGGTCAGATCGGCATGAGTTTTGGCGATATGTGCCGCTGGATCGTGGAGGATGCATCATGCAACCGATAAGAGCGCGCCGCCGTACCAGCCACGACCCCGCCCCGTCGCGCTGGTCCTACCGGGTGCAGCGGCTGTGGCTGACGCCGCTTTTCAGGTCTGTTCTGCGCATCGGGCTGCCGGCATTTGCGGTTGTGGCCGTCGGCGGCTGGTATATCTCGGACCCCGCTAATGTGCAGCGCCTGCAGGATGGCGTCGCCGAGATCCGCCGCTCGATCGAGGATCGCCCCGAATTTCGCGTCAACCTGATGTCGATCTCGGGCGCGTCGCCGATCCTGGCCGAGGAGATCCGCGCCACGCTGGCGATGGATTTCCCGATCTCATCTTTTGATCTGGATCTCGACCAACTTCGGGTCAGGGTCGAAGAGATCCGCGCCGTATCAGGGGCCGATCTGCGGATCCGTTCGGGCGGTGAGCTGGCCATCAATGTCACCGAGCGGCGCCCCTCGATGGTCTGGCAGGCGCGCGAAGGGCTGTGGCTGATCGACGATACCGGCGAACGCGTGGCCCCTTTGCTGGCGCGCCCCGATCTCGATTTTCTGCCCGTTATCGCGGGCGACGGGGCCAATGAGGCCGCGGTCGAGGCGCTGGCGCTCTTTGACACGGCCGGGCCGCTTGGCGACGACCTGCGCGGGTTGGTGCGGATGGGCGAACGCCGGTGGGATCTGGTCCTGACCGATGGCACCCGCATCCTGTTGCCCGTAGATGACCCGGGCCCGGCGCTGGACCGCGTGCTTGCGGCCAATGACGCCCAGGAATTGCTGGACCGCGATATCTTGCGGGTCGATCTGCGCGATCCGACCCGCACCGTTTTACAATTATCCCCGGCGGCGCTGTCTGAATTGCGCCGCATGCGGGAAACCCAAATCACGGGAGACCAACAGGGATGAGTATGCTGTATCAGTCGCAGCGGGCCATGCGCGCCAAACGCGAAGAGGCCATGCGCCGGGGCGTCATCGCCATTCTGGATATCGGCAGTTACAAGACATCCTGCCTTGTCCTGCGCTTTGACGCCTCGGACGAGCTGCACCCTTCGGATGGGGTCGGTGCCATGGCGGGCCAGAGCAGTTTTCGCGTCATCGGCGCGGCCACCACCAAATCGCGCGGCGTGAAATTCGGCGAGATCGACCTGGTGCAGGAAACCGAATGCGCCATCCGCACCGCCGTGCAGGCGGCGCAGAAAATGGCCAATATGCGCGTCGATCATGTCATCGTCAGCTTTTCCGGGGCCCGGCCGCGTTCTTATGGGTTGGTGGGCGAGGTCAGCCTGCAAACCGGCACCGTGGCCGAGGCGGATGTGGCGCGCGCGCTGGCGGCTTGCGATCTGCCCGATATCGGCGAAGGGCGTGAGGTGCTGCATGCACAACCGGTGAATTTCGCGCTCGACCATCGCTCGGGCCTCAAGGATCCGCGCGGCCATGTCGGCAACCGGCTCAGCGCCGATATGCATATGTTGACCATCGACGCGCATGCGATCGAGACCATCCTGCATTGCGTCAAACGCTGCGATCTGGATCTGGCGGGCATTGCATCCTCGCCCTATGCGGCCGGGATCTCCAGCCTGGTCGAGGATGAACAGGAACTGGGCGCGGCCTGTATCGATCTGGGCGGCGGCACCACCGGCGTATCGATCTTTATCAAGAAACACATGATCTATGCCGATACCGTGCGCATGGGCGGCGATCACGTCACGCAGGACATTTCGCAAGGCCTGCAGATTCCGGCGGTCGATGCCGAACGCATCAAGACCCGGTTTGGCGGGCTGGTCGCGACCGGCATGGATGACCGCGAACAGATCGAGCTGGCCGGTGATACGGGCGATTGGGAACATGACCGCCGCGCCATCAGTCGCGCCGAGTTGATCGGCGTGATGCGCCCCAGGGTCGAAGAGATCCTGGAAGAAGTGCGCGCCATTTTGGAGGATGCAGGGTTCGATCACCTGCCATCGCAGCGCATCGTTCTGACCGGTGGGGCCAGCCAGATCCCCGGACTTGATGCGCTGGCCAGCCGAATTCTGGGCAATCAGGTCCGGCTCGGGCGCCCGCTACGGGTGCAGGGTCTGCCGCAATCGGCCTGCGGCCCGGCCTTTTCGGCCAGTGTCGGATTGGCGCTGTTTGCGGCCTATCCGCAGGATGAATGGTGGGATTTTGAAGTGCCCGCCGACCGTTACCCGGCACGGTCGCTGAAACGCGCGGTGCGGTGGTTCCGCGACAACTGGTAGTGCGCGCTACATGCGGTCTGCGCCCTCGCATCCATGGTGCGGGGCGAGCTGCGTTACGCTATATGCAGGGGGGATCAGCAAAATCCCGCCGCTTTGCCATATTTTCGCCCCACATTTCGGGGTTTTTCGCCAATTTTCGCGTGACGCGCGCGGGCTAACGCGCTAGCATCGCTTCCAATAAATGGCAGAAACCGGCTATCCGACGCCAAGATCGGACCCAGATCGAAACACTACAGGCGGACAAATCCATGACACTGAACCTTACGATGGCTGACCAGCCGGACCTGAAGCCCCGTATCACAGTTTTCGGTGTCGGTGGTGCCGGTGGCAACGCGGTCAACAACATGATTGACCAGGAGCTGGATGGCTGCGAATTCGTGGTCGCCAATACCGACGCGCAGGCGCTGCAGCAGTCGAAATCGCATTCCCGCATCCAGATGGGCGCGAAAGTGACCGAAGGGCTTGGCGCGGGCGCACGGCCCGCTGTCGGGGCCTCGGCCGCCGAAGAAAGCATTGAGACCATCGTTGATCACCTGGTTGGCGCGCATATGTGTTTCATCACCGCTGGCATGGGCGGCGGCACCGGTACGGGCGCGGCCCCGATCATCGCGCAAGCGGCGCGTGAACTGGGTGTGCTGACCGTGGGCGTGGTGACCAAGCCCTTCCAGTTCGAAGGCGCGAAACGCATGCGCCAGGCCGACGATGGCATCGAGGCACTGCAAAAGGTGGTCGATACGCTGATCATCATTCCGAACCAGAATCTCTTTCGTCTCGCCAATGAGAAAACCACCTTTACCGAGGCGTTTTCGCTGGCCGATGATGTGCTTTACCAGGGCGTCAAGGGTGTGACCGACCTGATGGTGCGCCCCGGGCTGATCAATCTCGACTTCGCCGATGTGCGGGCCGTGATGAACGAGATGGGCAAGGCGATGATGGGCACCGGCGAGGGCGACGGCGAAGATCGCGCCGTGCAGGCCGCCGAACGCGCCATTGCCAACCCGCTCCTGGATGAGATCAGCCTGAAAGGCGCCAATGGCGTGCTGATCAACATCACCGGCGGCTATGACCTGACCCTCTTTGAGCTTGATGAGGCCGCCAATCGCATCCGCGAGGAAGTGGACCCCGAGGCCAATATCATCGTCGGTTCGACGCTGGATACCGGGATGGAAGGCCGCATGCGGGTTTCTGTCGTGGCGACCGGCATCGATGCGGTCGACCTGATCCAGGATATGCCAGCCCCGGTGCGCCGGGTGATGAGCGATACGCCCGCCGCCGCCATGACCGAAACCGCCCCGGCCGCCGCAGCCCCGGTAAATGCCGCGCCCGAGCCGAGCCTGTTCAATGAGATGGATCACGAGACCGCGCATGAGCAGGCCGAGGATCTGTTCGACGATGACGCGATCCCGGCCCCGGCCTATCAGCCGCAGCCCGAGACGGCGTTCCAGGCAGCCCCGGCCCCGCAGCCACCCGTCGCGGCCGCGCCGGAGGCGGCTGATTATGTCGCCCCGCGCTCGCAGATCGGGTCGCCCTCGCCAGAGACTCTGGCCCGCCTCAAGGATGCCATCGCGCGGGATAACCCGCACCGGTCGGCCGCGCCGCAGCCTGTCACCGAAGACAATGCCGCCCGTAAATCTTTCGGTATCAACACGCTGATCAACCGGATGACGGGCCATGCCGAAGAGGCGCAGGCCGCCCAACCACGCCGTCAACCGACGGTGTCGACCCCGGCCCCGGCAGAGGAAGCGGCGGTTGACCCCGAGCAGGAGCGCATCGAGATTCCCGCCTTCCTGCGGCGTCAGGCCAACTGAGCATCCGCAACAATCACAGCCAAAGCGGCCAGCCTTAGGGCTGGCCGTTTTCTTTTGTTTTAAGGGCCTTGCAGGGTGGCGCTTTGCATAGTGGCAAGAATTTGCCGACAGTTTTCCGCTTTGTTGCAGCACGTCACAAAGGTTGAATTGTGATCGCACGCCCATGCGGGTACGCATCCTCTGCGGCGTTTGCGGGGACAAATGGCAGACGCGCGCCCGGTCAGAACCGGCCCATTTCGGGGTCAGGTCGCGCCCGGGGACAGGAAACAACCGCAAGGGTATATCGTGCAGGCTACACTCAGATCCGCCGTTCAGTTTACCGGAATGGGCCTGCATTCCGGGCGTCCGGTGCGCATGGTCATTCAGCCTGCAGCCGCCTCTTTTGGGATCTGGTTTTGCCGCACCGACGTAACGGATGCCGATAATCTTATTGCTGCGCGCTATGACATGGTGCCGCCAAGTCAGCTTTGCACCAAATTGCAGAACGAGGCCGGGGTCGAGGTGTCGACTGTCGAACATGTGATGGCGGCGCTGGCGGGCTGTGGCATCCATAATGCGATGATCCAGATCGATGGGCCGGAAGTGCCGATCATGGATGGCTCGGCCGCCCCGTTCGTGCGCGGTATCCTGTCGCGCGGCGTGCAGGATCAGGGCGCGCCCATCTATGCAATCGAGGTTCTTAAACCGGTGACGGTGCGCGCGGGCGACGCGGTGGCGACGCTGCGGCCCTCGGCCGGTCTCAAGATGCGCTTTGCCATTGAGTTTTCAGATGCCGCCATCGGCCATCAGATGCGCGAGATGGATCTGGCCAACGGGCGTTTTGTGCGTGAGCTCTGCGACAGCCGCACTTTCTGCCGCCAATCCGATGTCGATGCGATGCAGGCCAGCGGCCTGGCGCTTGGCGGTGTGCCCGGCGAAAATGCCGTGGTGGTGGATGGCGACGCGGTCACCAGCCCCGGCGGATTGCGCCACACTGACGAACCGGTGCGTCATAAAATGTTGGACGCGCTTGGTGATCTGGCGCTGGCGGGGGCACCGCTTTTGGCAGAATATGAAGGCCACCGTGCCGGTCATATGCTGACCAACCAATTGCTGCGCGCGCTTTTCGCGACGCCGGGGGCCTGGCGTTCGGTGGAATGCAATGCCGCACAGCGCGCGCGTCTGCCGGGCGTTGATCTGCACGCTGAAGACCTTGCCGCTGTTGCCTGAGGATGGCGCGCAGCGATTCAGGCGTTTTGCCCTCAGAATTAATGTGCTAGGACCGGTAGCAGACAGGGCGGGCGTGAAAGCCTGCCGCTTTTGACGCATGGGGATGCAGGCATGGCACGCGGGCTTGGATTGCTGAGATCGGTAGGAACCAAGGGCCTTTCCCTTGCGCTCATCCTGACGCTGTCGGCCTGTGCCGCGGCACGCGACCGCAACCGGACATTGGCGATCGAAGAGCTTGGTCCGCAAGCCATTTTTGAAAATGCAGAGGCCCAGCTTGAGGCCGGGCAGCCTGATGATGCGGCGGCGCTCTTTATCGAGGTCGAACGCCTCTATCCCTATTCGGAATGGGCGCAGCGCTCGCTGATCATGGCGACTTATTCCTATCAGGAAGATCGTGATTATGAAAATTCGCGCGCCTCGGCGCAGCGCTATCTCGATTTCTACCCGGCTTCTGAGGATGCCGCCTATGCGCAATACCTCCTGGCGCTCAGCTACTATGACCAGATCGACCAGGTGGGTCGCGATCAGGGCCTGACGTTCCAGGCGTTGCAGGCATTGCGACTGGTGATCGAACGCTACCCCGAGAGCGAATATGCCGCCTCTGCGATCCTCAAATTCGACCTTGCCTTTGACCATCTGGCCGGCAAGGAAATGGAGATCGGGCGCTACTATCTGCGTCGTCAGAACTATACCGCGGCGATCAACCGGTTCCGGGTGGTGGTGGAGGAATTCCAGACCACCAGCCAGACTCCCGAGGCGCTGTTGCGGCTGGTCGAATCCTATCTGGCGCTTGGCCTGGCCAATGAGGCACAGACCGCAGGTGCCATCTTGGGCTATAACTTCCAGGCCTCGCCGTTCTATGACGATGCCTTCCGCATTCTGAACGACGAGAATCTGGCACCGGAGGCTGCGGGCGAAAGCTGGCTCAGAGAGATCTGGCAGCAGACCGTGCGCGGGGAATGGCTCTGAGCTAAGCGTCGATCAGGGGGCAGAGGGATGCTGCGTAGCCTCGATATTCGGGACATGCTGATCATCGACCGGCTGGAGCTTGCCTTTCAGCCGGGGTTGAACGTGCTGACCGGTGAAACCGGGGCCGGTAAATCGATCCTGCTTGATTCTCTCGGCTTCGTGCTTGGCTGGCGCGGGCGCGCCGATCTGGTGCGTGCGGGGGCCGCGCAGGGTGAGGTTGAGGCCGTGTTTGATCTGCCCGATGGTCACGGCGCGCATGCTGTTCTTACCGAGGCCGGGCTGCCAGGCGGCGATGAGCTGATCCTGCGGCGCGTCAATTCTTCGGACGGCCGCAAGACGGCCTGGGTCAATGACCGGCGCGCCTCGGGCGAGGTGCTGCGCCAATTGTCGGAAACCCTGGTGGAACTGCATGGCCAGCAGGATGACCGTGGCTTGCTGGATCCGCGCGGGCACCGGGCCATGCTGGATGATTTCGGGCAGTTGAGCGACCTGCGCGGGCGCGTGGCGGGCCTCTGGCGGGCGCAATCGGCGGCCCGCGCCGCGCTGCAGACAGCAGAGGCGGCGCAGGCCGAATTGCGCGCCGAAGAGGATTTTCTGCGCCACGCGGTCGCTGAACTGGATGCGCTTGCGCCTGAACCGGGCGAAGAGGCCGCGCTTGATACCCGCCGCCGCTTGATGCAGGGGGCCGAAAAGATGCGTGCCGATCTGGCCCGCGCGATCGAGGCTTTGGGCGGGCAGGGGGCCGAAGGCGCGATGGGCGAGGCGCTCAGATGGCTCGACGGGCTGCGCGAGCGCGCCGAAGGCGGGCTGGATCCCGCCATGGCTGCGCTCGAACGCGCGTTGGTGGAACTGGGCGAGGCGCAATCGGGGGCCGAACGCTTTGCCGATACGCTCAGCTTTAACCCAAGCGAGCTGGAGGAGGCCGAGGAGCGCCTCTTTGCCCTACGCGCACTGGCGCGCAAACATGGCGTCGCGCCCGATGATCTGGGGGATTTCGCGGATGATCTGCGGGCCCGGCTTGCCGTGCTGGACCGATCCGAGGGCCAGCTTGGCGATCTGGGGGCTGCATTGGCGGGCGCGGAACAGGCCTATGGTGCCGGGGCCGCGGATCTGACAGCCGCCCGCGCCAAGGCGGCGGCGCGGCTCGATCGCGGTATCATGGCCGAACTTGCGCCGCTGAAAATGGAGCGGGCGGTGTTCACCACCTGCATCACGCCCGATACGCCGGGCCCGAACGGGGCCGATGCCGTCACTTTTACGGTGGCAACCAATCCCGGCGCGCCCGCCGGGCCGCTCAATCGCATCGCCTCGGGCGGGGAATTGTCGCGGTTTTTGCTGGCGATGAAGGTTTGCCTCAGCGAGCGGGCCAGCGGGCTGACGATGATTTTTGACGAGATCGACCGTGGCGTCGGCGGGGCCACCGCCGATGCGGTCGGGCGGCGTCTGTTGGCGCTGGCCGAGGCCGGGCAGGTTCTGGTTGTCACCCATTCGCCGCAGGTCGCGGCGCTTGGCGCGCATCATTGGCGGGTCGAAAAAGAGGTGCGGGGCGACGTCACGCTGAGCCGGGTCGCGGCCCTGGATGCGCCTGCGCGCATCGATGAGGTGGCCCGCATGTTGTCGGGCGATACGGTGACCGGGGCCGCCCGCGACGCCGCCCGCGCCCTGTTGCAGGTTCCGTAGCGCGTTCATCGCAGGGGCAGATCAACGCACCTGACGCGCCGCAATGCCCGGTAAAGCATCCCAAAGACAGTGTTTTTCGCGCCGGGGCGATGTTCATGAAGGCCGAAAAAGGGTAGAGCAGATCAAGGGGGGCAAGAACGCCCGCCGGAAGCCGCGCAACGAGGAGCGCACGAGGTCATGTCCGCCAAAGGCCGTTCTGTTCTGGCTGATCTGATGGGCGACGCCCTCACCGGGGCGCGGCACGGTTGGCATGTGCTGCGCGACAAGGCCCCGGGGCAGGTTATCTTTTGGTTTATCGCGCTCTTGGTGGGTATTGCCGCCGGGTTTGCGGCGCTCTTTTTCCGGTGGGGCATCAACTGGTTACAAAGCAGCCTCTACGGCATCGAAGACACCAGATTGCTGCATAGCTTCGCCCAGATGCTGCCCTGGTACTGGATCTGGATGTTGCCGGTGATTGGCGGGCTGGTTGTCGGTCTGGTTCTGCATTGGTTTACGCCCGACGCCCGCGTGCGCAGCGTGTCGGATGTTATCGAGGGCGCGGCGTTGGCCGATGGCCGGGTGGAAAAACGCGAGGGGATCGCCTCGGCGCTGGCCTCGCTCATTACGCTCAGCTCGGGCGGATCGACCGGGCGCGAGGGGCCGGTGGTGCATCTGGCGGCCGTCATTTCAACCTATGTTTCAGACAAGATCCGCGCCGATGGCATCACGGGCCGTGATCTTTTGGGCTGCGCGGTGGCGGCGGCGGTTTCGGCCTCGTTCAACGCGCCCATTGCAGGCGCGCTATTCGCGCTTGAGGTGGTGTTGCGCCATTTCGCGGTGCATGCCTTTGCGCCTATCGTGATCGCCTCGGTGGCGGGCACCGTGATCAACCGGCTGGAATTTGGCGATGTGACCGAGTTTAGCCTCGGCACCGATGGGGCGCTGCAGTTCTATGTCGAGCTGCCGGCCTTTCTGATCCTGGGTCTGGTTGCCGGAGTGGTTGCGGCAGTGTTCATGCGCGCGAGTTTCTGGGCCGAGGATATCGGCAACCTGATCCAGCGCCTGGCGGGTATTCCGCGTTGGCTGCGCCCTGCCATTGCCGGTGTCTTTTTGGGGGGCATCGCGATTTTCTACCCCCATATCATCGGGGTTGGATATGAAACGACATCGGCCGCGTTGACGGGGCGGTTGCTGCTGCATGAGGCGATCATCTTTGTGATCCTCAAGGTTGTCGCCGTTGCCATCACATTCGCGGGCCGTATGGGGGGCGGCGTGTTCTCACCCTCGCTGATGGTCGGCGCGCTGACGGGGTTGGCCTTCGGCATGATCGCAACCGGCATCTTTCCTGATGTTTCAGGCTCTGAGACGCTCTATGCGCTTGCCGGCATGGGGGCGGTGGCCGCCGCGGTGCTTGGCGCGCCGATATCGACCACGCTGATTGTGTTCGAGCTGACGGGCGACTGGCAGACCGGGCTGGCGGTGATGGTCTCGGTTTCGCTTTCGACCGCATTGGCCAGCCGCATGGTGCATCGGTCGTTTTTCCTGACGCAACTGGAGCGGCGCAATATCCATCTGGCGGCGGGCCCGCAGGCCTATCTGCTGTCGATGTTCCGGGTCGGCAATGTGATGCGCCCGATGGCGGCAGACAACGCCGCCCCGCAGGAGGCGCTGATGACCCTGATCGAGCAGGGGCTTTATCTGGACCGGAACGCAACGCTGGAACGCGCGATGCCGGTGTTCGAGCGTACAGGTCTGGATTTTATTCCCGTCGTGACCCTGGCACCCGGCGACGCAACGCCCGCATTGGAAGGCGCGCTTTATCAGGTCGATGCGCTCAAGGCCTATAACCAGGCGCTGGCGGCGACGGCCGCCGAAGAACATAGCTGAGCGGTGATCGGGGCCGCATCGTCGCCGATATTGCCGTTGATAGCGGCCCTTGGGATCACAGCCTACAGCTTTTCGACCGCGAGCTTGTCATTGGTGTAGAAGGCCAGGTGCCCGGCGATCTGGGCCATATCGTCCAGCGGGGTTTCATAGCTCCAGGCCGCATCCTTCAATACTTCGCTTTTGGTGACGATCGAGAAATAGCGGGCGTCGCCCTTGTGCGGGCAATGCGAGGTCGTGTCGCTGGCATCAAGAAACGCCATGCCGACATCGGCGCGCGGAAAATAATAGACGGAAGGGTAATCGCCCTCGCTCAATTCCAGCGCCTCGGTGGTTTCGCCCAGAACCGCGCCGCCTGCGCGCACGACCCAGGTGCCGGCGGCTCTGCGAATGGTGATGTGACTGCTCATGTTTTCTACTCCCTCGATCTCGTACGGTATGATGTGATGGCGCAACGGCACCCGCGCCAGGGCGGCCAGATGTCACAGTGGCGCTGTCGCCTGGCTCAGCCAGAGGCCGGTATCTTCCGGCAGCACGGGGCCGAGTTTTGCGGCGACCTCTGCGTGATAGGCGTCAATCCAGTCGCGTTCAAGCGGATCAAGCGCCGCAAGCGCAATCAGCGCCCGGTCGATCGGGGCCCAGGTCAGGTTTTCAAATTCCAGCATCGGCCGGTCATCGCCGCCGGGCAGGGCCGGGGCCTCGCGCACCACAACGAGGTTTTCGATCCGGATGCCGAACGCGCCTTCACGGTAATAGCCCGGTTCATTGGACAGGATCATGCCCGGCTGCAGGGCCACATCCGAGACCCGGCTCAACCGTTGCGGGCCTTCATGGACGCTGAGAAATACGCCGACGCCATGGCCGGTGCCATGGTCGAAATCACGGCCCGC
>Ga0316207_10003024_pt1 | contig 16199 bp, 16 predicted proteins | sample 6weekpyrite_MG_FD_204943 | JGI IMG/M metagenome (GOLD analysis project Ga0316207, IMG submission 204943) | Microbial mat bacterial communities from mineral coupon in-situ incubated in ocean water Damariscotta River, Maine, United States -... | ecosystem: Environmental > Aquatic > Marine >...
ACTTCGTTGAGGGCGTCGGAACGCGCCGACTTGTCGGTCAGCTTGTAAGCAGCCGCAATGTCGTCACCGACGATGCCGCGCAGCTTTTCCTTGATTTCAGACGTGTCGTCGCTGGTGTCGATTTCCCAAGGAGCCTTGGCAGCCTGTTCAGCCAGATCGATGATCGCGCCGATGACTTTCTTCGATTCCTCGTGAGCGAACATGACCGCACCGAGCATCTGCTCTTCGGTCAGTTCTTTCGCTTCGGACTCAACCATCATCACCGCGTCCTGCGTTGCAGCAACGACGAGGTCGAGACGGCCATCTTCGCCCAGTGCATCAGAGATGGTCGGGTTGAGGACGTATTCGCCTTCATTGGTGAAGCCGACGCGCGCTGCGCCGATCGGGCCCATGAAAGGAACGCCGCTGATGGTGAGAGCAGCCGATGCTGCGATCATCGCAACAATGTCTGGCTCGGTTTCGCCATCGTAGGAAAGAACCTGACAGATGACATTGATTTCGTTGTAGAACCCTTCGGGGAAGAGCGGGCGCACCGGACGGTCGATAAGACGGCTGGTGAGCGTTTCTTTCTCGGTCGCGCGACCTTCGCGCTTGAAGAAGCCACCCGGGATACGGCCAGCTGCAGAGAATTTTTCCTGATAGTGGACGGTGAGCGGGAAGAAGTCCTGGCCCTCGCGTACACTCTTGGCGGCGGTCACGGCGCACAGCACCACGGTTTCGCCATAGGTGGCCAGAACAGCGCCGTCAGCTTGACGGGCAATGCGGCCTGTTTCCAGAGTGAGGGTTTTTCCGCCCCACTCCAGCGATACGGTTTTCGTGTCGAACATTGATTTTCCTTTTGAACCCGCGCGGCCTTATTGCACGCACGGGGCCTACTTGTGCCGGGGATACCGTCCCGGTCCGGTGCGGGGCTATTTGCGCCCCCTTGTCCGCTCCCCGCCGAATTGCGCGGGAGCCGGATAAACGAAGGGGCGGCCTGAGCCACCCCTTCGAGAAACTCTTATTTACGCAGACCCAGCTTCTGGATCAGGGCGTTGTAGCGCTCCACATCCTTTTTCTTCAGGTATGCGAGAAGATTGCGACGCTTGTTGACCATCATCAGAAGGCCGCGGCGCGAGTGGTTGTCCTTGTGGTTGGACTTGAAGTGATCGGTGAGGTTGCGGATACGCTCGGTGAGGATCGCGACCTGTACTTCGGGACTGCCTGTGTCGCCTTTGGCTTGGGCGTTGTCCTTGATGATCTCTTGCTTACGTTCGGGTGCTACCGACATATTTTCTCTTTCTACTCAGCGACATCAGGTAGGTTGAAGCCCCTGACAACTTTCGCTGTCCCGTCCGAAATTTCCATCAGCGCCACCGGAACATTGTCCAGCATCGCACAATAGAGCCCGGAAGGTTGGGGCAATCCAGACACGACCCGGCCTTGTCTGGCCGCCTGCGCGTCTGTCTGGGTAAGGTGAAGGGCCGGGATGTCGTCCAGCCCCGCCTCTAACGGCAGGAGTAGGTCTTCAAGGGCCGCGCCTCTACCGATTTGGTTGAGAATGTCCAGCGAAATCGCCTGTTTTTCGGCGAACGGACCAGCCTTTGTGCGCCTAAGATAGGTGACATGGCCCACACTTCCAAGGCCGCAGGCGATATCGCGTGCAAGGCTGCGGATATATGTGCCCTTTGAAACATGGGCGGTTAGGGTGATTCCACCGGCCTCAAACGATCCTTCAGCGACCGTCAGCGAATGGATCGTCACGGCCCTGGTTTTAAGCTCTACCACCTCCCCTGCCCGCGCAAGGTTATAGGCGCGCTTGCCATCGACCTTGAGCGCAGAGAAAGCAGGCGGCACTTGCTCGATTGCGCCGGTAAAGTCGGGCAGGATGGCTTCGATCTGGGCAAGCGTTGGAAAAACGTCGCTGGTTGCGGTGATCTCGCCTTCGGTGTCGAGCGTTGAGGTTTCTTCACCGAACTTGATCGTAAACTCGTAGATCTTGCTCGCATCGAGCATTCGCCCTGCAAGTTTGGTCGCTTCGCCTAGCGCGATAGGGAGCACCCCTTCGGCCAGCGGGTCGAGAGTGCCGCCATGCCCGACCTTTGTCTTGGCATAACCGCCTTCGCGCAAATTGCGCTTCACCGCCCCGACAGCCTGTGTCGAGCCAAGCTCGCGCGGCTTGTCGAGAATCAGCCAGCCATTGGGCGCAGGCTTCTTGCTCATGATTTCGTCTTTAATCACACGCGCCCTCTAGCCAAAGGAGGCGTATTACGGCAATCGCGGATGTTGCAATGCAGCACTTTGACCTCCTGATCATCGGCGGCGGAATAAATGGCGCAGGGATCGCGCGCGATGCCGCTGGACGCGGCATGTCGGTGTGTCTGGTCGAGAAAGACGACCTTGCGCAGCACACATCTTCTGCATCAACTAAATTGGTGCATGGAGGCCTGCGCTATCTGGAACATTTCGAATTCCGGTTGGTGCGCGAAAGCCTGGTTGAAAGAGAGCGCCTTCTCAATCTTGCGCCGCATATTATCTGGCCGCTTCGTTTTGTCCTGCCGCATGACAAAGGGTTGCGACCCAAATGGATGCTCAGGTTGGGATTGTTTCTCTACGACAACCTCGGCGGCCGCAAATTGTTGCCACCGACCCGCACTGTTGATCTGCGCGATGCCCCGCACAAACGCGTGCTTGAAGAGCGCCTGAGCAAAGGGTTTGAATACTCAGATTGTTGGGTTCAGGACGCCCGGCTTGTGGTACTCAATTGCATCGACGCCAAGGAACGCGGTGCCGACATTCGCACGCAAACCGAGTGCACCGCGCTAAAGCGTGAAAGCGATCAGTGGCGGGCGACATTGCGCGATGAAACTGGCGAAACACAGGTTAGCGCAAATATTATTGTAAACGCCGCAGGGCCCTGGGTTGATGACCTCTTGGGCCGCGCGATCCCGGGGGCGGAACACAACAATCTGCGGCTCGTCAAAGGTAGCCACCTGATTTTCCCGCGGCTTTTCGATGGTGATCACTGCTACATTTTTCAGAACAAAGACAACCGGATCGTCTTTGCAATCCCGTATGAGGGCGATTTTACGCTGGTTGGAACAACCGATGTGGGCTTCAAAGGCGATCCTTCCGGTATTGAAATCTCTGACGAGGAAAAACGATATATCTGCGATGCGCTGAACGAATATCTGCGTGTGGATGTGACGCCTGAACAGGCGGCGTCGAGTTATGCAGGCGTGCGCCCGCTTTATGATGACCGCTCGGCATCCAATTCAACCGTTACGCGCGATTATGTTTTCGAACTGGATCGCGGAACGGCGGGCGACGCGCCAGCAATGCTGTCGATCTTCGGCGGTAAGATCACGACCTATCGAAAGCTTGCCGAACATGCGCTGCGCAAGCTGGGCGCACCGGGCGAAGGTTGGACAGCGCAAGAAGCTCTGCCCGGCGGTGATATCGAACCACTTGGTTTTGACGCGTTTCTTGAAGGCAATATCGCGCAGTATGATTGGCTTGCCGCGAGCCTCGTCACCCGCCTCGCCCGCGCCTATGGCACACGGATTGACGCGGTGATCGGCGATGCAAAATCCATCGAGGATATGGGCGAGCACCTCGGCGGCGACCTTTACTCGCGCGAGCTGGAATATCTGATCGATCGGGAATTTGTCAGCAGCGCCGAGGATGCACTCTGGCGTCGCAGCAAGCTCAAACTGCACCTCGCCGACGCTGAACGCGCAAATGTCGAACGCTGGTTTGCTGATAGGACGCCGCAGCCAGAGGCGTAGCTGGCGTGCACAAACGTGCCGAAATCTTGCCCTAGCCTTTCAACGCTTCGCTGAAATGTTTGCGGCACAGCGCGACATAACGATCATTGCCGCCGATCTCGGTTTGAGCACCTTCATTGACCGCATTGCCGTCTTCGGTGACGCGCAAATTCATCGTAGCCTTGCGCCCGCAATGGCAAACCGCCTTTAGCTCAACCAAGGCATCAGCAATCCCCAGCAGTGCAGCGGACCCAGGGAACAGCGCTCCAAGAAAATCCGTGCGCAAGCCATAGCAAAGCACTGGAATTCCGTGTTCGTCTGCAAGTGCCGCAAGCTGCCAAACCTGCGTCTCTGTAAGGAATTGGGCCTCATCGATGAGAACGCAGTCCAGTGGTGATTCCTTATGCGCCGCCACAACCGCTTCGGTCAGATCGGTATCTGGACGATAGAGGTGCGCGCGCGCGTCAAGACCGATACGGCTTCGCACCATGCCCGCGCTGCGCGTATCGAGTTCGGCAGTCCACAGCATAGTAGCCATACCGCGTTCGCGATAATTGAAATCCGCCTGCAACATGGTCGTCGATTTGCCGGCATTCATGCTGGAATAATAGAAGTAGAGCTTGGCCATATGAGATGACTAACGAGCGCCGAGCGCCCATGCCAGCGTCGCTAATGTGTGCCTGTTGATTAATCCTCCTGACAGGCTCGTTGCGCAATGCTAGCTGTTTGCACCTTTACTGGAAGAACAACGGGGAAATTGGATTATGGCATCGGCCGCAAACGCGCCAAAAGACGAAGGCATGACGGGCTTTCTTGGCTGGATCGAGCGGAATGGCAATAAGCTGCCAGACCCTGTTTTCCTGTTCTTCTATCTCATCATAGCGCTGGTGGTGATCTCGATGATCACTTCAGCGCTGGGTGTCTCAGCGCTCCACCCAACGTCCATTGACGAGAGCACGGGAGAGGCGTTGAAGATCGAGGCGATAAGCCTGTTTGCCCCAGACAATATTCAACGTCTTTGGGTCGAAATGCCCAAGACATTCACGCACTTCCACCCTCTTGGTTATGTGCTGGTTGTAATGCTTGGCGCTGGCGTGGCTGAACGATCAGGCTTCTTTGCAGCCGGTATGGCAAAGGCTGTGAAGAGCGCTCCTAAAGCGCTTCTGACCCCCGTCGTTGCGCTGGTCGCAATGCTGGGCAACCATGCAGCTGATGCAGGCTATGTGGTGTTGATCCCGCTCGCAGGCATTTTGTTTGCAGCCGCAGGACGCCACCCGCTTGCAGGGATTGCAGCAGCGTTTGCCGGCGTATCAGGCGGCTTTTCTGCCAACATCTCACCGGGCCAGCTCGACGCGCTCTTGTTCGGCATTACAGAAGAGGCCGTCGGCGCGAGCGCGCTCGACCCTGCATGGACAGCGAACATTGCCGGCAACTGGTACTTCATCAGCGCCATGACCGTGCTGTTCCTGCCGATCATCTGGTATGTCACCGACAAGATTATCGAGCCCAAGCTCGGCGCATGGACAGGCGGCGCGACAGCAGGCGCAAATGATGATGGCACCAGCCCTGATCCTACCGCGCATGACGGTGATCTCGCATCCAAGGGCCTGCGCCATGCTGGATTGGCCGCGCTTGCTGTGGTCGCATTGTGGGCTGTTATGGTTTTTGCGCCCGGCACGCCGCTCATCAACGAAGCGGCTTGCTTGAATGATGCTGGTGGCCGGATCGATGATTGTTCCATCCACAGCGAACTTCGCCCGTTCTACCAGTCATTGGTTGCCGCGTTCTTTGTGCTCTTCCTTGCCACTGGCTGGGCGTATGGACGTGCGACAGGAACGATCAACAATCATCGTGACCTTGTGAACATGATGACTGAATCGATGAAGGACATGGGCTATTACCTCGTCCTTGCATTTGCAGCTGCACACTTTGTTGCGATGTTTGGCTGGTCCAACCTTGGCCTGATCACCGCAGTTCACGGCGCTGCAGGAATTGAGTCCACCGGATTGCCTTTGCCGATTGTGCTGGGTCTGATGGTCCTGTTCGCGGCATTGCTCAACCTGTTCGTGGGTTCGGCAAGCGCCAAATGGGCATTGCTTGCTCCAATACTGGTGCCGATGCTTATGCTGCTCGGTATCAGCCCTGAGGGCGCAACCGCTGCATACCGCGTCGGCGATAGTGCAACCAACATCATCACACCGCTGATGGTCTATTTCCCGCTCATTCTGGTCTTTGCCCAGCGTTGGAAGAAGGATTTTGGCCTTGGCAGCCTTACCGCGATGATGGTGCCTTATTCGATTCTCCTGCTGATATCGGGAACGCTGCTGATCGTCCTCTGGTTCTATCTGGGCCTCCCGCTGGGGCCGGATGCACCGGTCGCATACGTTCTGCCCGGTGCCGGAGGATAATATATAGCCAGCCGTAGGGCGGCAGATTCAACTGGGGGGAGAAAGAGCATTTGAAATGCAGTTACTTCGCCTGACAATTCTGCCGCTCTGCGCGCTGCTTTTCCTGATTGCGCCGGACAATGTCGGCGCGCAGGCAGGTGGCTCGCTCGACTACGAGCTTGAGGAAAGCGCAAGCCAGGTCACGGCACGCGTTTCATTCTTCGGTTTGTCGAGCAAAACTGCCCGGTTTCCTAGCATGTCGGGCAGCGTACGCATCGTACCCGATGCACCCGACCGCGCTGAAATTGACGTGGTCTTCGACGCCGAACAACTCGAAGCGCCTGACGAAACGACCTTGCGCCGCTTACGCGGGGAGAAGTTCTTCTGGGTTGAGCGTTACCCGACAATCCGTTTTGTCGGTCGCTCGATAGCTTTCACCTCACCCACCACAGGCACCGTAACCGGCTCGCTCACCGCACGCGGGGTTACCCGCACCGAGACTTTGGAGGTGAGTTTCGACAGCGACCCTGCGATGTCGACAGGGATGCCGGTTACTTTTTCAGGTGAGATGGAAATCGACCGGCGTGACTACGGCATGCGCAGCTACCAACTGATCGTGGGCAACAATGTCAACATTCGCCTGCGGGCAACGATGGTGCCGCGCTAGGCGTTAACCCTCCGCCCCATCTTCAAGATCGCGGGCAACTTTGGGATCGCGCAGCAAAGCTTCGATACGGTCGGCTTCAGCATAGCTTTCGTCTTTGCGAAACTTCAACTTGGGAGCGAATTTGAGGCCCAACCGCTTTGCAACTTCGCGCTGCAGGAAAGCGGTGTTCTGGCGAAGAGCCGTAACCACCCCGTCCTCTTCTGCACCCAAAAGCGGCTTCACATAGGCGGTCGCGTTCTTGAGATCGGGCGTCATGCGCACTTCAGTGACCGCGATATTGGCCGCGCTCACGACTTCGTCATGCACCTCTTGGCGGGCAAGCAGCTCGCTCAAGATATGCCGCACCCGCTCGCCCACTTTGAGGACGCGTACTGACTGTTGCTCGGCGGTGAAATCTTGTTGTTTGGCCATCAATTCATCTTCGACAAAATGTTTTTGAGCGAGTTCATATTGCGCGCTGTGCCTTTGACCTTGAGGTGGCGCTCAAGCGTCTTGTTGCCAAGGTCGGACACGCCCGCGCCGTAGACATAGTCGAGAAAGAGAACGCGGTCACCCAGCGCCAGTCTTTCGCTCCCCTTGGACCGATGTTCTTCGATCAGGGCGTCTGCTGCGCTCTTATCGGGTTGCTGGCTCAAGAAGATCGAATGGACCATTTTGTCCGAGCCATGTTCTGGGCCGGTGCCGTGAAACGGATTTTCGTCGATGGCGGCGCGCACTTCGGCGGCGCTGCGCACCATTGCACAGGATTTGAAACCGAAATGCGATTGCACCACATCCTCGATCATGATTTCAAGCATGGCCGGATCACGGTCGTCTGTGAAAACCACATTGCCGCTGGCTGCAATCGTGCTCACCTCCTTCAATCCTGCCTCGCCCAGCACATCGCGCAGTTCGGCCATCTTGATCCGGTTGCCGCCGACATTGATCGAGCCCAGCAACGCTAGAAGCCGTTGCATCAGGCGTGCATTCCCGTCTCAGTCGGAGACGGGCGCGCAGTGGGTAATGCGGTCGAGGTCGAGCGCGCCATCAGCTTGTCATCTTCTGACCAAAGCTCACCTTCGAGATTGATCACCTTGCGTCCGGCTTTGACCACGCGGCCTTTGCCGATCAGCGGGCCCTCGGGTATCAGGCGGATAAGGCTCATCGAAATCTCAAGGTTGAGCGGCGCCATCTCGCCCCCGGTGGACGCAACATAGGCATACCCCATCACATCATCGAGATAGCCCGCAACCAGTCCGCCCTGCACGCCGCCGCGCCACGTCGTCATCTCACGCGAGACAGTGAAACGCATGGTCGCGGTGCGGGTTTCCTTGTCAAAGCCGAGGAACTCAGGGCGCAGCAGCTCGGTATGCGGCGAGCTGTGCACGTCGTCGGGGTAGTATTGCTCGGTGCTCATGCAGCAGGTTGCCTCTTACGAAACCTCCAGCGTCCGCTCGCGCTCTTCGACTTCGAAGATTTCGAGGCTGTCGCCCGCCTGGATATCGTTTGTATCCTCCAGCACCACGCCGCATTCGAGACCCGAGCGGACTTCGTCCACATCGTCCTTAAAGCGTCGCAATGATGCGATGGTGGTGGCGGACACAATGACATCCTCGCGGGTGAGACGCGCGTGGAGGCCCTTGCGGATAACGCCCTCAGTGACGAGCAGACCAGCGGCCTTGTCCTTCTTGCCCGAGCGGAAGACCTCTTTGACATCTGCACGGCCAACAACGGTTTCGATCCGTTCTGGGCCAAGCTCGCCAGCCATCTCTTTCGCTACCTCTTCGGTGAGGTGGTAGATGACATCGTAATACATCATCCGCACATCATCGCGTTTGACGAGATCGCGCGCTTTGGCGTTGGGACGCACGTTAAAGCCGATGATCGGCGCATTGGATGCAGCAGCGAGCGTCACATCGCTTTCGGTGATTGCACCAACGCCTGCGTGCAGAACGCGCACTTTGATCTCGTCATTGGAGATGTTGTGCAGCGCATTGACTATCGCTTCGACTGAACCTTGCACATCGGCTTTCACCAGCACCGGCCATTCAATGACATTCGATGCAAGGTTGTTGAACATCGTATCGAAACTGGTGGGTGCAAGCGCGGTGCGTTTTTCGGTCGCCTTTTCCTGACGATATTGCGCGACTTCACGTGCGCGCTGTTCGTTTTCAACCACGGTGAGTTTGTCACCGGCTGACGGAACGCCGCCAAGGCCAAGGACCTCGACAGGCATGGACGGGCCAGCTTCCTTGATCTGCTTGCCCTGGTCGTTGACGATGGCGCGCACGCGGCCGCTTTCGGTGCCGACAACGAATGTGTCGCCGCGCTTCAATGTTCCGCGCGTTACCAGCACTGTCGCAACAGGGCCGCGGCCTTTGTCAAGTTGCGCTTCGATGACGGTTGCATCCGCGTCGCGATCGGGACGAGCTTTGAGTTCGAGCAGTTCGGCCTGAAGGTTGATCTTCTCGATGAGTTCATCGAGGCCGGTTTTCTTAATCGCCGAAATCTCGACATCCTGCACATCGCCCGAGAGCTTCTCGACGATCACCTCATGTTCAAGCAGACGGTTGCGAATATTGTCTGGATTGGCCTCGGCCTTGTCCATCTTGTTGATTGCAACGATCATCGGAACGCCAGAGGCTTTGGTGTGATTAATCGCCTCGATCGTTTGCGGCATGATGCCGTCATCGGCGGCAACAACCAGCACCACGATATCGGTTACATTGGCGCCGCGCGCGCGCATTTCGGTGAATGCAGCGTGGCCCGGCGTATCGAGGAATGTGATCTTTTGCCCCTTGTCTTTGCCAGAGCCTTTCGTCGTGATCTGATAGCTGCCGATATGCTGGGTGATGCCACCGGCCTCGCCCTTCACGACATTAGCACCACGCAATGCGTCAAGCAGCGAAGTCTTGCCGTGATCGACATGACCCATGATCGTGACGACCGGCGGACGCGGTTGAAGCGTTTCTGCCGGATCGACATCCTCTTCGGCCTGAATATCGACATCAGCCTCTGAGACTTTCTCGATATTGTGGCCGAACTGTTCGACGAGCAGTTCTGCTGTGTCCTGATCAATCGTTTGATTGACGGTGACCATCATATCAAGATTGAACAGCTCCTTGACGAGATCGGCACCCTTTTCGCCCATCCGTTTGGCAAGCTCGCCAACGGTGATGGCCTCAGGCACGATAACGTCGCGAACTTGTTTCTCACGAGGCTTGGAAGAACCACCACCTTGCAGGCGGCGTTCTTTTTCGCGCGCACGTTTGAGCGCGGCTAGGCTGCGCGCACGGCGGCCTTCATCCTCGTTAAGCGCCTTTGTGACAGTAAGCTTGCCGGAACGGCGCTTGTCTTTGCCGCCGCCAGCATCCTTGGCAGGGCGCTTATCTTCTTTCTTCTTAGCGGGCCGCTTGGGCTCAGGCCGTGCGACAGGAGTGAACTTGCGAGCAGCCGGCGTCGGGCTGCCTTTTTCAGCAGGCGCCGCTTTAGCGGCTTCGGCTTCTTGTTGTGCAGCAGCTTCTGCTTCTGCAGCAGATTTGGCTTCCTCTGCTGCGCGTTTTTCAGCTTCGGCTTCGGCTTTCTTGTTCTGCTCAGCGCGCTTCTTCTCATCAGCAGCGCTTTGCTTGGCTTTCTGTTCGTCGCGCTTGCGAGCTTCCTCAGCCAACTTCAAACGCTCTTCCTCGGCCTCACGCTGAAGGCGTGCAACGCGCTCTTGCGCAGTTTCCGCCGGGGCAGCAGGCTTTTTCGGAGCAGCCTTCTTGGGCGCTTCTACAACAGGTGCAGGCGCGGGTTCGGGCGTTGGCTCGGGCGCGGGAGGCGGCGGCGTCTCACCGGGTTTGACGAGCTTGCGCTTGCGCTTCACCTCAACCGCAACCTTATTGGTCCGGCCGTGGCTAAAGGTCTGTTTGACCTCGCCAGGCTGGGCACCTTTAAGGCTCAGCGGTTTACGGGTGCGTTTTTTCTCTTCGTCGCTCATGCTAGCTCAATAGTCCTTCAAAATTCCAAGTCGTCCGCGCGAACATTCAAGCGCGCATCATATTCAAATCAGGGCCGCTATTCGGGAGGATCACTCCCAAGGAAACGCGACAGGCGCGTAACCGCCTGCCCAATTCGGCCCGATGCAAAGCTGCGCCCCTTGGCACTTGCTCCGCTAGGGCCCGAAACGCCCAAATGGACGACATTTTCGCGGCCCAATGCCACAGACAGCGCATCGCGGTCCAGTGGCAAGACGGTGCCGCGCTTACCTGTCCCCTGTGCATCACTGCCCACGCGCCAAGCCTGATCCAGCTTTTTGCGTCCATCCTCGCTGCTGTCGGATGCATGAAGCAGCAAGGCGATGCGACCCGTGCGCGCCTGCTCTTCGATACGAGAAGAGCCAAGAACAACGTTTCCGCCACGCAGTTCCAGCCCCAGCCTATCGAGCAAGTTCCTGGTCAGTGCGTCGGCGAGTGCTTGGGGCAAATCAGTCTTGTAGGAAAGGCTCGAACCCTCAGGGCCGCCTTTGAATGCCCGGTTTAATGCCCCTTTTAGATGGCCATCGGCAATCGCGCTTTCAAGCGCGGCGCGATCAGGCGCGATCCACGCGCCTCTACCCGGTGCTTTTCCAGCAGGATCGGGCAGGACTTCACCATCAGGAGAGATGGCAAGCCGGATCAGCTCTTCACGGGCGAATGTCTCGCCCGAAAGCACACAGCGGCGCTCGCTCCCGGAAGCATTGTCTGCTTTTTGCCCGGAAGCTGGCCGTTCAACGATGTCGGAACTTACGCGCTCATTGGGTGGAGTCCGCATCGGCGGCCTCCTCAGCGGGAGCCGATGCAGGCCCCTCGTCTTCAAACCAGTGTGCGCGTGCCGCCATGATGATCTCGTTGCCCTGCTCTTCGTTCAGGCCATACTCGCCCAGCACACCGCCTTTGTCCTGCTCACGCTGTGGGCGACGCATAGGAGGCCCATCAGGCGAATTGTTGCGGCGACGCGGAGCTTCGCGCTTCTTGGCGATCAGTTCATCGGTCGCAAGGTCGGCAAGATCATCAAGTGTCTTGATCCCAGCCTTGCCCAGCGTGACCAACATCGCTTCGGAAAGGTGCGGCATTTCGGCCAGTGCATCTTCGACGCCGAGCTCACGCCGAGTAACGCGGTGTGTCTCTTCCTGACGTTCGATCGCTTCTTGCGCGCGGCTTTGCAGCTCTTCGGCAAGATCTTCGTCAAAGCCTTCAATCGCGGCGAGTTCTTCAAGCTGCACGTAGGCGACTTCTTCCAACTCGGCGAACCCTTCGGCAACGAGCAGCTGCGAGAGCGTTTCGTCCACATCGAGTTCTTCTTCGAACATTTTTGAGCGTTCGGCGAATTCCTTGGTACGCTTCTCCGAAGCCTCTTCCTCGGTCATAATGTCGATCTGGTGACCGGTCAGCTGACTGGCGAGACGGACATTCTGGCCGCGGCGACCGATAGCAAGGCTAAGCTGGTCGTCAGGGACCACAACCTCGATACGGTTCTCTTCTTCATCGAGAACAACACGGGCAACCGTCGCAGGCTGCAGCGCGTTGACGACAAAGGTCGCGGTTTCTTCCGACCACGGAATGATGTCGATCTTTTCGCCTTGCAGTTCCTGCACGACGGCCTGCACGCGGCTGCCCTTCATACCGACACAGGCGCCAACCGGATCAATCGAGCTATCGTGGCTGATCACGCCGATCTTGGCGCGGCTGCCAGGATCGCGAGCCGCCGCCTTGATCTCGATGATGCCGTCGTAAATCTCGGGCACTTCCTGGGCAAACAGCTTACGCATGAAATCAGGTGCGCCGCGTGACAGGAAGATCTGCGGGCCACGATTGTTGCGCTCCACCTTGGTGATGAGTGCGCGAACACGCTCACCAACTCGCGCAGCTTCGCGCGGAATTTGCTGATCGCGGCGGATAACGCCCTCGGCACGGCCGAGGTTGACGATCACATGACCGAATTCGACCGATTTGATCACACCAGTGATGACTTCGCCAGCGCGGTCCTTGAACTCTTCGAACTGGCGTTCACGTTCTGCATCGCGGACCTTCTGGAAGATAACCTGCTTGGCGCTCTGCGCGTCGATACGGCCAAGATCAACCGGAGGCAGCGGATCGACGATAAAGTCGCCGATTGCAGCGCCTTCCTGCAGCTTGTTAGCCTGTTTCAGGTCCACTTGCTTAAAGTAGTCCTCAACCTCTTCGACAACTTCAACCACGCGCCACAGCGTCAGATCGCCGGTCTGCGGGTCGAGTTTCGCGCGGATGTCGTTTTCGGCACCGTAGCGATTGCGCGCTGATTTCTGGATCGCTTCTTCCATCGCTTCGATGACGATCGATTTGTCGATCATCTTTTCCGATGCAACGGCGTTCGCAATTGCGAGCAATTCTGCCTTGTTGGCGGAAATGGCACTGGCCATCAGTCGTCTGCCTTTTCTTCTTGGGTGTCTTCGATCAATTCGTCCGCGCCAGCGGTATCGATTGGTTGGGTTGCAGCGATCAGCGCGTCGGTAAGGACAAGCTTTGCGCTGTGAATTTCATTTCGGGGAAGCTTAGCCTCACCTGTTTTTGCATCGTTGATCGACACAATGCCATCGGAAAGTCCGACAAGCTCCCCCTTGTAGGTCCGCTTGCCTTCAAAACCCTTGGCCATAACGATCCGCGCTTCGTGCCCTGCCCAATTGGCAAAGTCTTTGTCGCGGGTCAGCGGACGATCAATACCTGGCGAGCTGACTTCCAAGTGAAAAGCACCTTCAATGAGCACTTCGCCTGCTTCTTCGCGCGCATCGATCATATCGGAAACACGCCGCGAAAGTGCAGCGCATTGTTCGATCACAAGCTGGCCTGTCGCGGGGTCTTCGGCCATGATTTGCAAGGCCTCGCCACCATCACCAGCTTCTGATGGCATCATTTTGACGCGCACCAGCTCAAAACCCAAAGCTGTCGCTTCGGGCTCGATTAGGTCGGTTAGGCGCGCAAAATCTGTCATCAAGTCCTAGTATCGGTTGGGTTTGACAAAGCCGTTTGGTGCCGGCCCCTTGCGGCGCCAGCCCCTTCAAAGTTTCGACAATGTCGGGATCAGTGAGCAGTTAGGCGCGGTCGACGGATTTGGCAAGCCCTTGCGAACGGCAGGCATGCGCAATTCGCACGAGGCCTATTCGACGCCCGTTACCCAGGCGCGAACTTCGCGGCGCAGTGCGAGGGATTCGTTTGCCTCGATGCTTTCTGAATAATGCCGCACCATTATCACCTGATCATCGGTCAGGTGTTCATCAAAGGCTATCCCGTTTGTTCCACCATTGGGACCAACATCAGCGCGCACGACTTCGGCAAATTCATCAAGGCCGGCGAGTTGAAGAAAGACGTTCTTACCCTTTTCAAGCGGCGCTTCGAGGCCGATTTGCGCGCCGGTACGGGACAGATCGATCAGAATACAACGGCGCGTATCGGATAAGGTCACAATCCGCGCAGGAATAGATAGCCTAAGCCGGGCGGCATTTCGCCGTCCGATCATTGGATCGATATCGGCATCCGATCGATCAAACTGATAGGCAAGTGGTCGGTTCATGATCGGCATGCGATAAATGCACATGCACAACCATTTTTCACCGCCGACCTAAGGGTGATTGTCTAGTTGGGTACAGACTGAACGGCTAATCCCGCTAGATTCATTTACCGGTGGCCCGTGTTTGCCCCGTTCGCCCAGCTGCGCGCCAAATCGAGCAATTCGTTCTCTTCCTGCTCCGCAAACTGTTCCTGCAATTTGCGAATGCCAAACACAAAACGGTCTGTGATCGGATCTATGAACTCAAGCGCGTTCGTGCCTGAACCTTTTCGCTTCACTTCCATAAAGTGATCAATCGGGCCGCTGCGCAAATAGCCTTGCGAGCCGATCTTCAACGGTTCAGCCAGCGCAATCACTGCGCCGGTGCGTGAGAAATTTGTAATGATGCATCTTTGCGTGCTCAGAACCGCAATGAATTCACCGGGAAGGCTAAGCCGCATCCTCGGGGCGCTGCGCTCTTTTTCGGCAATTTTCTTATCAATCATTTTAAGCTCGGTAATTCCAAGGTGACTTCACTGTTATTCGTCACCCCAACCGCCAACAACTTCACCTTCGGCATCGCGCGAACTGCCCTGATAGGAGCTAGGTCCGTCATAACCCCAACCGTCTTGGGCAAGGTCGTGAGCGCGAGATTCCTCTCTGGCGGCCTCAATCGCGCGATCGCCAAAAGCCTCGGCTCGCTCCGCATAATTGTCGGCAACCTGCGGGGCGACGACCGAGAACGACACGGTCATCAGCAGTGTGACGATTATGCCGAATCCGAAAATGGCAAGGATCAGGAACCGGACAGTGCCGGTGAAGGAGTCCATCAAGTCAACCAAAGCCTGCATATGCGCTCCACCCGCGGGCGAACCCGCTTTTCATTACATTGCGGTTGCGGGATAGCGCGCGACAGTAAACAAGCCGTTAGAATGCGACGGAATTTCAGTCGCTTTCCTCCATAAGTCCATGTTTTTTGATGGCATGGCGCAATTGGTCGTAGCTTAGGCCAAGCGCCTTTGCTGTCTGGCGCTGGTTCCAACGATGCTTGCCGAGCGCATGTTCGACGATCGCACGTTCATGCGAGTCGACCGCAGCGCGAAGATCATCGACATTCTCTAGATCAGCGGCAGGGGCAAAAGCCGCCGCATCACTATTTGTTGAGGCAGAGACAGGCGCATTGGCTTTGTTTTGCGGCATGCGATGCGAGGGCGCGATGGGCTTCCACGGACTATCGAAAGGATCAAATTGCACATGGGAAATCGCGGTTTCGGGATCATCCCAACGATAAACCGCGCGCTCAACAACATTCCGCAGCTCCCGAACGTTGCCCGGCCAAGCGTAATCTTCGAGCTGCCCTCGAACATGGTCTGCAAATCCGGGCCAACTGTGCCAATCAAGCTCTGCCGCCATTCGCCTCGCAAAATACTCCGCCAGCACGCCTACATCGCCCTCGCGAACACGCAGTGGGGGTAAGGTGATCACCTCGAAACTCAACCGGTCGAGCAAGTCGGCGCGGAACTCACCAGAAGCTGCGAGCGCGGGTAGATCATCATTGGTGGCGGCAACGATACGCACATCGACGCGGATCGGGCGCGATGATCCGATCCGTGTCACCTCGCCATATTCAACCGCTCTGAGCAGCCGTTCTTGTGCGCCCATCGAGAGCGTGCCCAGTTCGTCGAGAAATAGCGTCCCCTTGTCGGCTTCTTCGAACCTACCCGCGCGCGCTTTGGTAGCACCAGTGAACGCTCCTGCTTCGTGGCCGAACAATTCGGCCTCGATCAGTGTTTCGGGCAGCGCCGCGCAGTTCATTGTGACCAACGGCTCATCCCAGCGTGACGACAGGCGGTGAAGACGCTCTGCGATCAGTTCCTT
>Ga0316207_10003025_pt1 | contig 16198 bp, 14 predicted proteins | sample 6weekpyrite_MG_FD_204943 | JGI IMG/M metagenome (GOLD analysis project Ga0316207, IMG submission 204943) | Microbial mat bacterial communities from mineral coupon in-situ incubated in ocean water Damariscotta River, Maine, United States -... | ecosystem: Environmental > Aquatic > Marine >...
TCAATGACATGTTTCTGAACATCAACAAGTGTGTCTTCATCCACCTGAGACGTTTTTGATACTTCTTCTGCGTGCTCAGCGACCGTTGCCAGGCGTTTGGCCCCGACTTGGGCGGCAATACCCTTCAGACTGTGGAAGGCAATGATTGTCTCGTCACTGAGACCGTGCGGACCATTTAACCGGCGAAGGTCTGAGGAAATCTCATCTAGGGTTTCGACGGCGGCATCTAGAAAGTCGGTGAAAGCAATTTCACCCATGACGTTTTTCAAGCTTTCCAATTGATCTTTGTCGAAGATATGAAAATCTTCAGGGTCTGCCAGTTTTTCAGGCGTGGAGGTGTAGAGGATTTTGGATATTTGCTCTTCCTTCAGACCCCGGATTTGAGAATTTTGCTGCAGATACCGCGAGACGCAATTAAACAAGCTTTTTTCATCAATAGGTTTGAGTAAAATTTCATTCATACCGGCTTCGAGCAAAGCTGTTTGCGAGTTCGTGAATGCATCGGCTGTTAATCCAACGATTGGGATATTAGCGAGTGTCTTGTCTTCAAGATCGCGTATTTTTTCCGTCGCTTCTCCTCCTGTCATGACAGGCATGTGATTATCCATCATGACAAGGTCGTAGGCCACAGACTTGACGGCCTCAAGTGCGAGTTCTCCGTTTTCAACAACGTCCACTTTATGTCCCATCTCGGCCAAGAATGTTTTGGCAATGGTTGCGTTCAAAGGCTGATCTTCGGCGACCAAAATACGTAAAGATTGAGCATGACGGGTTTCATCGGGTCTGAGGGTTCTTTCGGTTGAATGGTCGATAACCTGATTGGGATCACCTTCAGTGACTCTCAAAACCACGGTAAAAGTGGAGCCCGTTCCTGGTTCACTTTCAAGTGTAATTCTTCCATCCATCAGGTCGACAAGATTGGTAACAATGGCCAATCCTAGGCCGGTGCCGCCAAATTTTCGGGTTGTTGTATTGTCAGCTTGCTCGAAGGCTTCGAAAATTGCAGCCTGTTTATCTTTGGCAATCCCGATACCGGTATCTTTAACGCTGATGCGAATATCAATCGAGCGTGTATTATCGTTCCCGACAGGACCAGGTGCGGCATCAATCGTCAAGGCGACTTTGCCATTATTCGTAAATTTGATCGCATTACTGATCAAATTCCAGACGATTTGCCTGATTCTGCCATCATCGGCATAAATGACTTGATCATGATCATTCTTGAAATCGACTTCAAAACCGACTCCTTTTTCAGAAGCCAGTTCCTTGAAAGTATTCGTCAAACTATAAAAATTGTCGCGAAGGTTGAAATGAACAGGGTCCAGGACAACATGGCCTTTTTCAATTTTTGAGAAATCCAGAACGTCATTGAGCAGGCTGAGCATGGAGTGACCAGAAGCCAAAAGGCTATCAATTTTCTCGCGCTGATCATCAGTCAACTCAGATTTTTTCAAGAGCTGGGAAATACCCATAATGCCATTCATTGGCGTTCTGATTTCATGGCTGATTGTAGCCAGGAAATCAGATTTGGTGGCATTGGCCTCTTCAGCTTCGCCTTTCGCTATTTCCAGTTCCAGCTGGCGTTCCTGCAAGCGCTCAGCATAGGTGTTGGCTTGTTCAAGCAAGTGCTCGGTCTGACTGGTTGCGTAAATACTGTGAAAAATGGGCCCGAGGACAGAGCAGGCTTGGTCCAGAAACTCTTTCTGGCTAGCTGTCAGGGGTTGGCCCAAGGCAAGTTCAATCACCAGCAGGGTTTTGCCTTCAAACGCGATTGGTGATGTAACCAAGACAGCCGGAGTAAGAGTTTCACCAGCGGTAATAATGCCGTCATTAGTATTATTGGGGTGTTCAAGATAATAGCTCTCCCCCCGAACGCCGACTTCACCAACGATCCCCATTCCTGGTTGAAAGTGCTGGGCACCATTATTGTCTTCTGGAAGGGCAAAGCCGGCTTGAAAATGCCATCCGTCCAGAAATCGATCGAGCCTTTGCAAGGCGAAAACAGCACCACGACCGGCACCAACCATTGGTGGGAGGCAATTCATAAGCGTTGCGGAGGCATCCAGTATGGTTCTTGATGCCTGAACATCACTGACAAGTGATGTGATACTGGTTTTGATCCAAGCCTGATCTTTCAAACGAAACTTTTCCCGCTCCAGATCGAGAGCTTGTGTCTTGTTCGCTTGCATTGATCGATACAGCGCGATGGAAAACAGGATCATCATCAGCGAACCGATCAGACCAATAATGCCGGACCGGTTGGTGCGTTGCATGTCGTTGTTTGTGATGTATTCGAGTTCGTTGTTCATCAAGTGAACAATCTCATCAATACGCGATTGAATCCTGTCCAGGTCCAACCGGTTTTGGCTAAAGGTTTCACGCAGAGAATTACTTGCAGCCCCGGTTTCCTGTTCCAGGATTAAAGGCTCTGCAAAATCCCTGATCCAATCGAAAATCAAATTCTCTATCTCAAACAAATGATCTGCTTGCATATGATTGTCGGGAGATTGTTCTGTATGGAAGGTCATCCCTTGAACCAATTGGTGGGTCAGGTTTAGACTTTGACCCAATTCCATTCGGGAGCTTTCATAGGAGGCGACGAATCTTTGATCCCCGGAGATCAAAAAGCGTTGCAAATCAGCATCCATATTGACGATCAGAGCGCGAAGGTTTTCAATTTCAACGCGGGCTTCATGTGCTTGAATGTGAGTTTCATTATCATCTTTAAGGTTTAGGAGGCTTTGGAAATTATGCAGCCCAAAGGCGATAACAACCAGTAGAGAAAAGCCCGTAACAAGGGCATTTTTCCAACCTATTCCAATGATGGAGAACTTTGGAGACGGCTTGGCATAAGCGTGGCCTTCTTCCGTTTCATCCTTACCCATTGCTTCGTCCTTGCGACGTTATCGCCATATCCCCGAATTGGATTCTGCTCGAAGAGCGAATCCATTCCGTGCTGATTGTTGATCGTCATCAAAGCTGGTTAAGATTACTTAAAGAGTGGCTTTGGACCACAACTTGAAAGTAAGTGTGCTTAAGAATATGGGCGGTAACTGTCACACAGCTTGCAGGTTTGCGGGGGAGCCGTTAGGCAGGCTGCATCTCTGCTCTGCACCCTTTCATTGAAACGGATACTTCCATGAAACTCGCTTCGTTAAAAAACGCCAGTCGTGATGGTCAATTGATCGTCGTTTCCCGGGATTTGGCCTGGTATGCTGATGCATCACATATCGCGCCTAACCTTCAGGCGGCGCTTGATGAATGGGAAACGTGCAAACCGGCCCTGGAAACTTTGTCGGACGAGTTAGAGCGAGAAACTATCCCCAGAGAGCGCTTTCATGAGCGGGATGCCCTGTCGCCATTGCCACGGGCTTTTCAATGGGCTGATGGGTCTGCTTACGTCAATCATGTCGAACTGGTTCGAAAAGCCCGAAACGCCGAAATGCCGGAAACGTTCTGGACAGATCCCTTGATGTATCAGGGCGGGTCGGATGCTTTTCTGTCGCCTCGCGCCGATATCCCCCTGGGTGATGAGGCTTGGGGCTGCGACATGGAAGGTGAAATTGCAGTCATTACAGGCGATGCGCCGGCCGGTTGCTCTGCTGATGAGGCGGGAAAAAGCATTCGCCTGATCATGCTGGTCAATGATGTTTCTTTGCGTGGCTTGATACCTGGTGAGCTGGCCAAAGGGTTCGGGTTTTTCCAATCAAAACCTCCGTCCGCCTTTTCACCTGTCGCGGTGACGCCTGATGAATTGGGCGAGGCCTGGGATGGCCAAAAACTGCATTTGCCGCTTCTGGTGAAGTATAATGGCGAAATGTTTGGCAAGGCGGAATGCGGCGTCGATATGACTTTTGACTTTCCGCAATTGGTCGCACATTTGGCCAAGACACGCCCGGTGACTGCCGGAACGGTTATTGGTTCGGGGACTGTTTCCAATAAGCTGGACGATGGACCGGGAAAGCCTGTTTCAGAAGGCGGGGTCGGCTATTCCTGCATTGCTGAAATTCGCATGATCGAAACCATCAATGATGGCAAGCCGTCAACATCATTCATGAAATACGGCGATACAGTGCGTATTGAAATGAAGGATGCAGAGGGCAAATCGATTTTTGGAGCGATTGAGCAGACTGTCGTAAAGTACGGGAGCTGAACCCCTAGTTTGGTTTTTCCGGCCAGTCTTTCAATTTATAGCGTTTGCCATCAAATGTTTCGAATGCTTCGGAAATATCCGGGTGTTCTACCGGACCATTTTCGGCGTCGGGTAACAGGTTTTGTTCGGAGACATAAGCTCCATAAAAGCTGTCTTCGTTTTCGGCGAGCAAATGATAAAAGGGCTGGTCCTTTGACGGGCGCATGTCTTCAGGAATGGAATCCCACCATTCCTCGGAATTTGAAAATTCCGGATCCACATCCACAATCACGCCCCTGAACGGGAACATGCGGTGGCGGACGATATCGCCCAGTCCGAATTTAGCTTCTCGGATAACCATTCGCTGATTCAATCACATCCTCGTTAATAAGCGGTGAGATTGGAGTTGCCGGTATTTTTACCACAATTCCAACCCCTGATTACATGTCTTTCTTTCATGCCGCCTTGCCCCATGATCTGAGAAGAGTATGCTGATATTCAAGACCATATTCAGACCAGACCGTGATGCGCCGCCTTAATTGGCGCGCCGGACTGGTGAAGGGACAATAATGGCGGACCCAACGCCCCGCAGCTCAGCGGGTAATGGATCTGCCAGACGAAGGAAGGGCGCGCGCCGACGCGCGCCTGCTTCTGTGTTTGGCGCGATCGACCTGGGCACGAATAACTGCCGGATGCTGATTGCTCAGCGTTCGGGCGACGGATTCCATGTTGTTGATGCCTTTTCCCGGGTTGTTCGCTTGGGTGAGGGCCTGAATGCGACGGGAATGCTGTCACAAAACTCCATGGATCGTGGCGTAGAGGCACTGAAAGTCTGTGCTGAAAAGTTGGCGCGCCGCAATGTCACCAAACACAGGGCCATCGCCACACAAGCCTGCCGATCTGCGGAAAATGGTGAAGAGTTTTTACACAGGGTTCGCGAGGAAACCGGTATCGGGTTTGATTTGATTTCGCCAGAAGAAGAGGCGCGCTTGGCGGTTCATGGCTGCATTGACCTGCTCGACGTGGAAAAAGACGCCGCACTGGTGATTGATATCGGAGGCGGTTCAACAGAATTGTCCTGGGTTGATCTGGCCGAATGGCGCAAGCGGGGCGGTCCGCAATCGGGCGGACGGCCACCGATGAAGTCCTGGTCTTCAACGCCTGTGGGGGTTGTTACCTTGTCAGAGCGGTTTCCCGAACGTGAAGACAGGCTGGCCTGGTATAATGAAATGAAGGCCTATACAGCCCGGCTGATGAAAACCCCGCGAGGCGCTCGTTCCTTGCGCACAACCTTCCGTGAGGGGCGGGGCCATCTGGTGGGGACATCGGGTACGGTCACCTCCATAGCCGGTGTGCATCTTCGCTTGCCGCGCTATGAGCGTTCAATGGTCGATGGCTTGTGGATGAGCGGGCAGGAAGCGCTGGATGCTTGTACGCATTTGCTCGAACTGGACCTTGAAGGGCGCTCACAACAGCCTACAATCGGCGCTGATCGGGCCGAGCTGGTCTTGGCGGGTTGTGCGATCTATGAAGCGATCGCAGAGGTCTGGCCAGCTGAACAGCTTCGTGTCGGGGACCGGGGCTTGAGAGAGGGCATGTTGCTTAATTTGATGCGCAAGCCCAAACGGCGCAAAAGAAAGCGCAATCGGTCAAACCAGGCTGATCCGGGGAAAGCCAATCCGGCCAAGGAGCCCACCACATGAGTGAACACGCTGAAAACCCGGACGAGCCCGAAATTCCGCACAACCCGTCTTCGCCGGAAATTCCCGATCAGCCGGATACGCCCGAAATGCCGGACAATCCGGCAAGCCCGGAAGTGCCGCATGAGCCGGACCCGGCGGATACGCCTGACAGCCCGGAAATTCCTGAAGCGTCTACTGCTCCTGAACCGGAAGACAATAAACGCCGCCGGAGGCGCAGCGGTCCTGTCACCAAGGGCGGGGACAAGCGCGCGGCCAAGCAATTGTTTACGCGCGTCAAAACGGCAAGGGGGCGCAAAACGTCCTCCACTTTGTGGCTGCAGCGTCAGCTCAATGACCCCTATGTTAAAAAAGCCCAGCTGGAGGGATATCGCTCCCGTGCCGCCTATAAGCTGACCGGAATTGATGAGCGGTTCAAATTGCTCAAGCCGGGTATGCGCATCGTTGATCTGGGATCGGCTCCAGGGGGTTGGGTACAAGTGGCGTTGAAAAAGGGCGCATCCGAAGTCGTCGGGATTGACCTTCTGGCGATTGAGCCCATCGCAGGCGCGATTTTGCTGGAACAAGACTTTACCACCGATGATGCACCGGATCTGGTCAAGGCTGCGATGGGCGGCAAGGCCGATGCCGTGATCTCTGATCTGGCTCCGTGGACGACCGGGCATAAAAACACCGATCATTTGCGTATTGTGGCCCTGGTGGAAATGGCGGCCCTGTTTGCCTATGAAACCCTGAAGCCGGGTGGCTTTTTTATTGCCAAGGTTTTCCAGGGTGGAACCGAGGGTGAATTACTCGACCAACTTAAGCACCGTTTTGAAAAGGTACGCCATTTCAAACCCGACGCCTCGCGCTCTGAAAGCGCTGAAACGTTTTTGATCGCGATGGGATTTAAAGGCTAGAAGATCAAGCCTTCTTCGCCTGCTCCAGGGCTTCTTCGGCTTCCAGCCAGTTCATTTCCGCGGTCTCGACCAATTCTTCGGCCTTGGCGCGTTTGATCTGAAGATCGGTGACGGTTTGAGGGTCTTGAGCATACAGGCCCGGTGAGGCGAGGGCTTTGTCCAGCACTTTGATAATGCCTTTAAGGCGTTCAGATTCTTTTTCCCAGCGGCGTATTTCCACTTTCAAGGGTTTGATGTCGCTGCGTTTGGCAGCGGATACCCGGCGCTGTTCGGTTTTTTCCTCCACCAATGTGGGGGGCTGGGTTTTCTTTTTCTTCTTCTTTTTTTCGCTCTCATCCTTGGGCGGACGACCGAGCAGGCTTTGACGATAGGTCTCGATATCGTCCTTGTAGGGCGTAACCGCGCCATCGCCGACAACCCATAAACTGTCGACGCAGCTTTCGATCAAATGCCGGTCGTGACTGATCAGGATCACCGCGCCTTCAAAATCATTGATCGCATTCATCAGCGCATTGCGACTGTCCATATCAAGGTGATTGGTTGGCTCATCGAGGATGATCAGGTGCGGGCCGTTAAAGACGATCAGATTGAATAACAGGCGCGCCTTTTCACCACCGGACAGGGATTTGGCCGGGGTTTCCTGACGGTCGCGCGGTAGACCAAAACGGGCAAGACGGGCCCGGCGCTGGGCTTCTGTGGCTTCGGGCATCAAATCGAGCACGTGCTGATAGGCGGATGTTTCAGAGGACAGCGAATCCATCTGATGCTGGGCAAAGAAAGCGATTTGCAGCTTTTTGTGTTTGCGCAAATGTCCGCCCATCGGGTCCAGCCGGTCGGAGAGCATTTTGGCCAGAGTGGATTTACCGGCACCGTTACGGCCCAGAATGCCGATGCGATCATCGGGATCGATGCGCAGATCAATGTCTTTGAGCACAGGCTTGCCCGGGATGTATCCGGCATCGACATGTTCCATGCGGATGATCGGCGGGGACATTTTTCGCTGCGGGTTGGGAAAATCAAACGGGGCCACCGGATCATCAACGGCGGTGGCCATGACTTGCATTTTTTCCAGCCGCTTGACCCGCGATTGAGCCTGTTTGGCTTTGGAGGCCTTGGCCTTAAAACGATCAACAAAGCTTTGCAGATGACGGCGTTCGGCGTCCTGCTTGTCTTTCAGCTTCATTTGCAGGCGTTGTTTTTCGGCCAGTGCCTTTTCAAAATCATCATAACCGCCTTCAAACACGGTGACCTTGCCGTCACGAAGGTGGGCGATGCGTTGCATGGCTCCGTTGAGCAAGTCGCGGTCGTGGGAGATAACCAGAACCGCGCCGGGGAAGGTCTTCAGATAGGATTGCAGCCACATCACGCCTTCAAGGTCGAGATAGTTGGTTGGCTCATCGAGCAGCAGCACATCGGGTCGGGCAAACAAGGTGGCGGCGAGGGCGACACGCATGCGCCAGCCACCGGAAAACTCCTTGCAGGGGCGGCGTTGTTCGTCACCGGTAAAGCCCAAGCCAGAGAGGATAGATCCTGCGCGCGATTCTGCGCTATAGGCATCGATATCGCCCAGACGAGTCTGGATATCGGCGATACGGGTGGGATCGGTGGCGGTTTCAGCTTCCTCCAGAAGCGCGGCGCGTTCGGTGTCAGCTTCCAGCACCACATCCATCAAGCTGTCTTCACCGCCGGGGGCTTCCTGGGCGACCCAGCCGATGCGAGCGCCCTTTTTGATGCGGGTGGTGCCACTTTCCGGTTCGATCTCACCGCGCAGCAAGCGAAACAGGGTGGATTTACCGGTGCCGTTACGGCCGACAAGACCCATCTTGCATTTGGGCGGCAAAACAAAGGTCGCCTTGTCAAACAACATACGGCCTTCGATACGAAATGTGAGATCATTGATGTGAAGCATAACAGCAGCCGCGTAACGTGAGGCGCAGGCTTAAGCAAGCCATAGGGTGCTGTTGGGCTAAATCAATTTTAATCCGGGCTTATGGTTCGGGTAAGGCTGTTTGGGGTCTTTGCTCTGAGCGCGGGTGGCGAAGTTTTGTATTTGGAGCAAATAAATGCGATTTTTTCTAGTAATTGCATCTTTGGTTTTTCCCGCAGGATTGTTGAGCGGGCAGGTGAATGCTGAAGATCAAACCGGCTTGGTGACGGTGTTTGAAGCCGGCGAGGCGCTTGAGTTTTCCGAAGCAGATCAGCTTCGTATATCAAACATACTTTCTGAGACCCATAAGCGTGTCCACGCTTTCCTTCCAGACTTGCCTGATGATGTAACAATTACGGTTACACCGGTTGATTGGCCTCTTGAAGCGGTTGGCGGGGTTACAGGCCGAGCCGATGCGCCGGGTGATATCAAGCTTCAAATTTCAAATACTTATCCGGGCGGGCTCAGCTCGGCCCTAGAAGAGGGGTTGGAGCCTGCCTTCATGCATGAATTGCATCATCTGGTTCGGGGCTGGACGATCAATGACAATCAGTTTGGCCCCGGTATCCAGACAGCTGCCATCAATGAAGGCATGGCCGTGGTTTTCTCTGAAGCCTTGTCTGGAAAACAGTATCCAGGCAATGCCTCGCCAGCGGAGGCGGCGGAGTGGGCCAGTGAGATACACACCTTGCCGCTGAATGCTGATTATTATGAGTGGATGTTTAGCCACCCTGATGGCCGGGAAGCGATTGGTTATCGAACGGGGTCTTACATTATCCGAGAGGCGATGGACGTGTCTGGGTTGACGATTGTCGAGATATCGCAAATGAGCCCGCAAGAGGTCTGGGACTTGATTGGATACGCGCCAGAGGAGGGGTGATTAGGCAGGGCATTGCGATCACGGCTTATAAGCTTTTCAAGTGAGCCTGACCCCGCTATAAGCCCGGCCAAATTCGATACCCACTTATTGAGCCTGATTTTAAGGCTCGCATGTTCAAGGACAGATACTCATGGCGATGCAACGTACATTTTCGATCATCAAGCCGGATGCCACGGCCCGTAACCTCACCGGCGCAATCAATGCCAAGATTGAGGCGGCTGGCCTGCGCATTATCGCACAAAAGCGCATCCAGATGACTCACGAACAGGCTGAAGGATTTTACGGCGTTCACAAAGAACGTCCTTTCTTCAACGATCTGGTCAATTTCATGATTTCCGGTCCTGTTGTTGTACAGGCTCTGGAAGGTGATGACGCCATTGCCAAATATCGCGGCGTGATGGGTGCAACCAATCCGGCAGACGCTGATGAAGGCACGATCCGCAAGGAATTTGCCGAAAGCATTGAAGCTAATTCTGTGCACGGTTCAGATGCGCCTGAAACAGCTGCGGAAGAAATTCCTTTCTTCTTCTCTGATGACGAGATTGTTGGCTAAGGCCTTTCAAGCTCAACTTTGAATAAGAAGGCCCGGTGGAAACGCCGGGCCTTTTTTATTGACGGGCGCGGGGTGACCATACAATTATTGGCTGTATGATTAGTCTGCTGTCTATATTACCTGCCGTTGGGCTCGCGTTAGCCGCCCAGGTAGACGAAACTGTATGTAATGCCCCAGTCGGTGCTGACATATTGCTTGATGAGACACGTGGTCAGGTGTTGTTACTGGGAGAAATGCACGGGACAGAGCAAGCCCCGAAATTTGCTGATGCGATGGTATGTTTGGCTTTAGCACGTGGTGAAAGCGTGGTACTCGGGCTTGAACAATCCTCCATGGAACAAGAGCGAATAGATACTTATTTGGCTTCTGATGGCAGTGAAGCAGCCCGACAGGCTCTGTTTGTGGGATCCTCTTTCTGGAATTCCAGATTTAGAGACGGTCGATCCAGTTTGGCAAAGCTTGAATTGATCGAGCTATCACGACATCGCATGGCTGATGGCGCTGATTTGAGTGTGGAGGCATTGGATTTCGGACCAACAGATACAGATCTAGTGGAAGCTGATTTTCGTCGGGACAGGGTCATGTTGCGAAATGCCTTATCTCTTTAGTCGCAGACGGACCGGGTCATTGTGTTAGTCGGGAATGTTCATGCACGCCGAAGTGCGGCTCAATTTGGTGATCGACGCATCGAAACCATCGGCAGTTTGGCGGGAGAAGGTGAAGTCATCTCGGTCAATACACTATATGGCAGAGGTGAGAGTTGGACTTGCCGGGGAGATGCTGAGGGTAATGTAAATTGTGGTGCCCATGCGACCGGGTCCAGCGAGTTTGGCGGCCAAGCTCGATTGCTTTCTCCTGGTGAATATGAGGGAGTGCCTGCCTTTGATCATTACGCAGATGCTTATGATTATTTTGTCTATCTGGGCCCAGCTTCCACATCTTTGCCAGCAGTCACATTGCTGGAAGATGACGGCTGATCACACCGCTTCATCTTGCCTCGAAGGCCGGACCACTTCACCATGCCATACGAGTTCATTATAACCCGAGGTCTATATGTCACGCCTGCATGAATTGATCGAACGCCTGCCCAAGGCGGAGCTTCACCTTCATATCGAGGGCAGTTTTGAGCCGGAATTGATGTTTGAGATCGCGAGGCGCAACAAGATCGAAATTCCGTTCGCCTCGGTTGAGGATATCAGGAAGGCCTATCAATTTGGCAATCTCCAGGATTTTCTGGATATCTATTATGTCGGCATGAATGTGCTTCAGACGGAGCAGGATTTCTTTGATCTGACCCATGCCTATCTGAAACGGGCGCATGCAGATAATGTCCGCCATGTCGAAATTTTCTTTGACCCACAGGGGCATACAGACCGAGGCGTGGCGTTTGAAACGGCGATTGACGGCATTTCGCGTGCTTTGACCCAGGCAGAGATCGACTGGGGTATGTCGCACGAGCTGATCATGTGTTTTCTGCGTCACCTCTCTGAAGAGGCTGCATTTGAAACGCTTGAAATGGCCAAGCCGCATCTGGACAAAATCTGTGGTGTTGGGCTGGACAGTTCGGAGAACGGGTTTCCTCCGTCAAAGTTTGAACATGTGTTTGCTTCAGCCCGTGATCTGGGCCTGAAACTGGTGGCCCATGCTGGCGAGGAAGGCCCGCCTGCTTATGTTTATGAAGCGCTGGATTTGCTGAAAGTCGACCGTATCGATCATGGTAATCGCGCTCTGGAAGATGACAAATTGGTCCAGCGTCTGGTTGATGAACAAATGACGCTGACCGTGTGTCCCTTGTCCAATCTGAAGCTGGGCGGGGTGAAAAATCTGAGCGATCATCCACTGAAGCGCATGCTGGGTCTGGGCTTGCGGGCGATGGTCAATTCCGATGACCCGGCTTATTTTGGCGGTTATGTGAATCAGAATTACCGCGAAACCGCCGATGCTATTGGTCTGACCGAAGATGAGATCATCCAGCTGGCCAAGAACAGCTTTCTGGGCTCATTTTTACCCGACGAACAAATCGCCCGTCATATCCTGGCCATCGATGCCGTGGTTGAAACAGCTTAATCGCCATCTCCCGACGGTTTTTTGCGTCTTGATTTGATCTGGCTGCGCTGGGCCTTGGCCAGTTTAACCTTGCGGATGGATGACAGGCTTGGCCGGGATTTCTTGCGCGGTTTGGGCGGGGTCAGGGCTTCGATGATCAAGTCCTTGAGCCGGGCACGGGCCTCAATGCGGTTACGCTCTTGCGAGCGCGTGCCTTCAGCGCGGATCACCAGCACACCGGTTTTGGTCATCCGGCTGGCCGCCAGCTTGACTAGACGCGCTTTGGCAGCTGGCTCCAGACATTGAGTTTTCGAGACATCAAAGCGGAGCTGAACCGCGCTTTCGGTTTTGTTGACGTGTTGACCACCGGGGCCGGAGGCACGGGTGAATTGCTCAACCAGCTCGGCCTCGTCTATTTCAAGCTGGTGATTGATACGCATAGCAAAATCCCCTGTGTCGGGGATTTTGGATTAATCATGCGGGTTCATCAAGAGTTCGGCTCCAAACTCACGCGCTTGCAGGCGGACATGTTCGGCAGCGACACGGGCCTTGCCGGAACAGGCCAGTGCCACACATTGCGGATAGAGCTTGTGTTCAGCCTCCAGAACGCGCGCCGCCAGATCGTCTGGCGTATCGCCCTTGAGCACAGGCACGGCGGCCTGACCGATAATCGGGCCTGCATCCATTTCCGGGCGGACATAATGCACCGTACAGCCATGAATGCGGACACCGGTTTCGAGGGCACGCTCATGGGTGTGCAAGCCTTTGAACGAGGGCAAGAGGGACGGATGGATATTGATCAACAAATCCCGCCAACGATCACAAAACCACGGTGTCAGGATACGCATGAAGCCGGCCAGGCAAACAATGCGGGCTCCATAAAGCTTGATCAGATTATCCAGCGCTTCTTCAAAGCTTTCCCGGCTTTGATAATCACGGTGATTGAGCACTTCTGTCTCAAGGCCTGCCTCCCGGGCACGCTCAAGGCCATAGGCGTCAGGGTTATTGGAAACAACGAGGCAGATTTCCGCCGGGTAGCTTTCATCCTTGGCAGCATCAATCAACGCTTGAAGATTGGAGCCGCGCCCGGAGACCAGGACGGCGATCTTGGTTTTGGCCATGTCAGCCTCAGGCCTCTTTCAGCGTGCCGATGATCATGGCGGTTTCACCGGATTGTTCAAGGCTGGCGAGGGCATCATCAAGCCGGTCAGGTGAGACCGCTAGCAACATGCCAATGCCGCAATTGAAGGTGCGGTGCATTTCATGCGTTGAGATACCGCCTGTTTTGGCTAGCCACTGGAAAACCGGCGGCAGTTCAAAGCTATCAAAATCGATCACCGGAACCAGATGATCGGGGGTCATGCGCGGCGGATTTTCAATCAAACCACCGCCGGTAATGTGGGCCAGGCCGGTCAGCATGTCGCCCTTGATCAGGGGCAGACTGGCTTTGACATAGAGCCGGGTTGGGGCCAGCAGGGCGTCGCCCAGGGTTTGGCCGGGGGCAAAGGGCGCTTCATCGGACCAGTCCAGTCCCGAAAGCTCAACAACTTTGCGAACCAGTGAAAAGCCGTTGGAATGCACGCCAGAGGAGGCCAGACCGATCAAAATATCACCGGCCGCCATTTTTTCGTGATCGGGCAGGAGACGGCCACGTTCAGCAGCACCGACAACAAAACCGGCGAGATCAAAATCATCGCCCTCATACATGCCTGGCATTTCAGCGGTTTCACCGCCAATCAGGGCACAGCCGGATTCTTTGCATCCGGTGGCAATACCCGTGACAATGGCTTCACCGCGGGCCGGATCAAGTTTTGAGCAGGCCAGGTAATCGAGGAAAAACAGCGGTTCTGCGCCCTGGGCCAGCACGTCATTGACGCACATGGCCACCAAATCAATCCCGACCGTATCAACTTTGCCCGTGGCGATGGCCAGTTTCAGCTTGGTGCCAACCCCGTCTGTACCGGAAATCAGGATCGGATCATCATATCCTGCCGCCTTCAGATCAAAAGCACCACCAAAGCCGCCCAGATCAGCTGCTGCGCCCGCCCGGCGTGTCATCGCTGCCAGAGGCTTTATGCGATCGACCAGTGCATCACCAGCATCGATATCGACGCCACTGTCTGCATAGGTGAGACCGTTCGTTGGGGATCCGGATTTATTATCGGCCATGATTTCGCTCTGCCGCTATGAAAGCGTGCGGAGTACAGCGAAACAGGGTCTTAAAGCAAGCCACGGGCTTCACGCGGGACTGCGTCTGGTTATAGTAAGGCTGAGTTATGGCCCATCGGGCCGGTTTTTGCCTATGGGAGTCATCGTCGTGCGCTCAATAATTGCCTCTATTTGTCTGATCTTTACTGCCAGTTTTGCCGCCCAGGCCGATGATCCCTATTTGGTGACCGGCATTGTGATTGATGCCACTGCCAGCAACGCCTTAGAGGCTCAATCGATTGCCATGGGGCAAGGGCAGGCAGCGGGTGCACGCGTATTGATCGAACGTCTGACCCTGATTGAGGATCGTTTGGGCACGGCTCTGGATACAAATTCCCACATGAATGAAATGGGTGAATTGGTGCCGGGCAATGAGTTGGAGGCCTCTGTTGTCGCTGAAATGATTTCCGGGATGGAAATCCTCAATGAGCAACGCAGTGCAACACGATATATCGCCGAGCTGGAAATCAGCTTTGATCCGCGTGCTGTTGAGCGTGTCCTGTCCTCCTTTGGTGTTCCCTTTGTTGATGCCCAATCTCGTTTTGCCCTTGTCTTGCCGGTTCTGGATGTTGATGGGCAATTTATCCTCTGGGATGATAATCCCTGGCAAAATGCCTGGACCCGTCAGTCCTTCATGAATTCCCTGACACCGATGATTGTGCCTGAAAGTGGCCCGGCTGAACGCGCCTTGAGTGCGCGGGCGGCCTTGAGCCTGGATGAAGACGGCTTGCGCCGTCTGGCCAGTATTTATGCTGTCAACCGACTGGTGATATTGCGCGCTCAGGAACGCGAGGGTATTCGCCGTTTTGGCGGCTATCTGGTCACGATGAGCCCCGATGAGATGCAGGTTGAAACCTGGGGGCCTGAAACGGTGTATGGCGGCTGGAGCAATGCTGCGCGCACCTTCGTTGCCAGTCGTGAAGAGGCCTGGAAGCGCGAAAGCATTGTTCGCGACGGGATGACCCAATCCATGCAGGTTACGGTTCTCTATTCAGCTCATGGCGAATGGCAAAACTTGCAAGATGTGTTGACCGGAGCGTCCCTGGTTGAAGATGCGCGTCTGGATGCGGTCTCACGCGATGGGGCCCTGATGACGGTGGGTTATCGCGGTGATCTGGAACAGCTTGTCTCTGAGCTGGCGGAACGCGGGGCTGCTTTGGAAGAGCACCCTGGTCTGGGCTGGGTGGTCCGCACCGCGTTTTAGGTCGGGGGCTCCTATTTGTTATTGCTTATTGTTGCCACCCCAAAAACAAATTTATTCATGGCTGGGGCGTCCATTGATAATAAGAACTGTCATTCCAGCGAAGGCTGGCTTTGGGTTTGCCTGCGTAATCGTGAATCCGCTCAGAGGTCCTCGCCCTTGATGGGCGAGGGGGACCGCTGCGCGACGATCCACCTTCCCCATCAAGGGGAAGGACCTCCTAGGGGGTTAGCGGTTCGAATACCCACACTTATCCACGCCCCTCAGTCCTCCCCTATAATACGTCTTGTTCCGATGGCTTTGGAGGCATGAGCTCTAGTCACTTATGGTCATCGGAAGAGCAGAGCCTGTCCGCACTGATGATGTGACACACGGCGGGTAATTGGGCGCTGAACAGGTTTGCATTCAAGCCTTTTTGACGAATTGGGTTTTCAGCTGCATGGCCCCTATACCATCGATTTTGCAGTCGATATCGTGGTCACCTTCAACCAGACGGATGTTTTTGACGCGGGTGCCGACCTTTACCGTTTTGGATGTTCCCTTGATCTTGAGGTCCTTGATCACAGTCACTGTGTCTCCATCAGAAAGTACTGTTCCATTGGCATCTTTGAAGATACGCGCGCTATCACTCTCTTCTGTCTGCGACCATTCA
>Ga0316207_10003026_pt1 | contig 16194 bp, 15 predicted proteins | sample 6weekpyrite_MG_FD_204943 | JGI IMG/M metagenome (GOLD analysis project Ga0316207, IMG submission 204943) | Microbial mat bacterial communities from mineral coupon in-situ incubated in ocean water Damariscotta River, Maine, United States -... | ecosystem: Environmental > Aquatic > Marine >...
CATCACATATGGTCAATGGTACCATGGATAAGAGACTATTCTTTCTTTCATCAATTACTAGAAATAAAGACATAGATGATATTTGGATAGTTCGCTCTGAAAATGTTATAAAGCAGTTTGGACAGGGTCTTGCAAATGAGCTACCTCATGATGAGATTGATGAAAACGTTTTAAGCAGTGGAGAGATAATGCGTCAGACGATAGAACACGCTGATAAAGCAACTTTTAGGATAACAGTTCCATATAACGCATCTTCATACAGTATGCCAAATTGTTTAACTTGTCATAATGCAGATGAGGGTGAGACATTAGGTGCAATATCTATGACTTTTGATATTAGTGAAATTAGAACTAGTGGAGCATTAACACTGCTTAAAATTTTCGCAATAAATATTATTTTTCTAATTATCACTCTATTTTTAGCAAATCGTTACTTTAAGCCATATGTTGAGCTCTTTGATCAATTAGGAGTTGCAATTTCTAAAGCAATTAAAGGAAACTTTTCTTATAAAGTTGATACTAAATTAAAAGATGAAGCTGGCGCAGTAGCACTGCAACTCAATCAATATTTTGAAAAGATGCTTTCAATTTTTGGTGGTATACATAAAGAGCTTGCTACACTGATTCCACCAAGCGCAAAAAACTCTTCTAATGCACTTGATGAAGCTTCATGTATTATTCATGAACTCTCAGATATGTATAAATTTAAGAAGACAATTGAGCTAGACAGTACTAAAGATGATATTTATGGCAGAATAATTCATATATTGGAAAAACAGTTTGAGTTAAAATCATTTGTTTTCTCAGAAGTTGATAGAACAGATAATAAAATATCTACATTCTATGCTAGTGATACAATAACCTCTGAGCAAATGGTATGTGTAGATAATATAAACGATGCTGGTTCATGTCGTGCTTATAGAACAGATTCAACAGTAATATCGAGTGATTTTGATAATCTGTGTAAATCATGTTCATCTTGCTATGATAATTATGTATGTTTTTCATTTCATATAAATTCAGGTAGCTCAATTTTACTTAGTATGTTTACTATCGATGCAGATGAACTAGATAGAGTTCAAAAAAGCGTAACATCAATTAAAACATATTTAGAGGTCTCTAAGCCTGTTTTAGAGGGTAAAATATTGATGCAAATTCTAAAAGATTCATCGTTGAAAGATGGATTAACAGGTCTTTATAATAGACGCTTCTTAGATCAATTTGTTGAAAAAGCAGCACCTCAAGCGTTACGTTCAAAAAATAGTTATGCTGTAATGATGATTGATATTGACTTTTTCAAAATGGTTAATGATAGTTATGGACATGATGTGGGTGATGATGTTATAAAAGTTTTATCTAAGATATTAAAAGACTCTATACGTGATTCAGATCTTGCGATTAGATTTGGTGGTGAAGAGTTTATGGTTTTACTTTTTAATGCAACTATTCCAGAGGGTGTACTTCAAGTAGCGCAAAAAATAAGAAATGATTTTTCAAAACAAAAATTCAGTGCTGGACAAACACAATTTAATAAAACATTAAGTATTGGTACAGCTAACTTCCCAGAGGATAGTGATAGCATTTGGAAAGTTATTAAATACGCAGATACTGCGCTATATGAAGCTAAGAATAATGGAAGAGATAAGGTTGTTGTGTTCGAACAAGAGATGTATCAAGGCGAAGAGTTTTAAAAAGCCGTTTTTAAAACGGCCAAATAGCTTCAATAGCTTTTGTCCCCCAGCCTTGTTTAGCTGAACGTGCAAGGTCACCCTCAGTTTTATACATTATTTTTGCATCTGCAATATATTTAGAACTTATTTGATTCTTTATGTCAATATCAAATGGGCTGATTACACCGCTTACATGTATGATTTGCTTTTGTCCATCTATCATAATTGCTCTATTACCATCTATAAAATAGTTTCCATTTTGTAAAATCTTTATTACTCTAGCTGAAACTGTTGTTGTAAAGTTTTCACTAAGTTGTGCTGTTCCTGCACCTTGAAATGCAGTTGTTGTATCTGTTTTAAATCCAAAGCTTGTAGCATCGTTTATATTTCTAGTTAAGCTCTGTATACCTGTTCCAGCACCTGCATTACTTACAAGCCCACCGCCTAAGTTTGTATTGTTAGTACGAGATAGATTTTTTTGATTACTAGATTGAGATGTTGTCTGCTCATTAATCAAAACAGTTACGATATCATTTAGATTCATAGCTTTTCTGTCAGTAAATAGTGGGTTTTCACCCTGCCCAAATAGTGAACCTCTTGAACTAAAGGTATTATCATCTTCACGTGATGGTAGCTCTTGAACATATGCAGGTGGTTTAAAGTTCATTTTTGGATCAATACTCTGCTCAGCACAACCGCTAATTAATAATACTAATGAACTAGCGTAATAAAAATGTCTCATTTCACCCCTTGATTTTGATATAATAAGCAAATTTGGTTCCAAGGATTGTTATGAGTGAAATTAAAGAAAGAATAAGTACAGATGTTAAGACAGCTATGAAAAATAAAGATACTAAAACTAGAGATGCTCTGCGTCTATTGATGAGTGCATTTAAGCAAATAGAGGTAGATCAAAGAGTTGAATTAAGTGATAGCGATGTTATTGCAATTGTACAAAAGCAGATTAAACAGAGAAATGATTCTATTGAACAGTTTGAAAAAGCAGGTCGAGATGACTTAATAGTAAAAGAGAGAGAAGAGATTGAAATTTTTACTCCATATCTGCCAAAACAATTAACAGATGATGAGCTAAAAAGCGCTCTAAAAACTATTATTGAAAAAACTGGCGCTAGTAGTATAAAAGAGCTTGGAAAAGTTATGGGTATGGCTAGTAAAGAGCTTCAAGGTGTTGCTGATGGTAAACGAATTAGCTTAACAGCTAAAGCTATGCTTGGTTAAGAAACAATATAAAATAATTAATCTTTCTTATAGTTATCTAGTGCTAATCTTGTAGTAAGAACTATTTATTGCAAGGAGGATGTTATGATTAACATTCCTAAGTTGGCATTTGAAGCTAAGAATTGCTAGTTAGGCATACAAATGAAAAGAGATGCCAAAGAGTTTATAAACCAACCCTACAAAGAGGGATTTGAGACTGTTGTTGAGACAGAGGAATTTCCTATTGGCTTAGATGAAAATATTATAAAGCGAATTTCATCTACAAAAAATGAACCTCATTGGTTGTTAGAGATGCGTCTTAAGGCTTATAACAAGTGGCTTGCAATGGACGAGCCATCTTGGGCAAATTTAAGCTATCCCAAAATTGATTATCAAAAAATTCGTTATTACAGTGCGCCTAAAAATATATCTTCGCTAGATGAAGTTGACGCTGAAATATTAAAGACTTATGAGCGTCTGGGTATACCACTTGAAGAGCAAAAAGTTTTAGCTGGAATGGCAGTTGATGCAGTGTTTGATTCAGTCTCTGTAAAAACAACATTCAGTAAGACTTTAGAAGATTTAGGAATAATTTTTTGCTCTTTTAGTGAAGCTGTTAAGAGGCATCCTGAACTTATAAAAAAGTATCTTTTTAGTGTTGTTGCCATGGGAGATAACTATTTTGCAGCCTTGAATGCTGCTGTTTTTAGTGATGGGACATTTGTATACATTCCAAGTGGAGTTCGATGTCCTATGGAACTATCTAGTTATTTTCGAATTAACGCTATGAATACAGGACAGTTTGAACGTACACTAATCATCGCAGATGATGATAGTTTTGTCTCTTACAATGAGGGATGTTCAGCTCCAATGCGCGATGAAAATCAGCTCCACGCTGCAGTTGTTGAGTTAGTTGCACATAAAAGTGCTAGAATTAATTATGCGACGCTTCAAAATTGGTACCCTGGGGATGCTAAGGGGGTTGGTGGTATTTACAACTTTGTGACAAAGAGAGGTAAATGCGCAGGTGAGGGCTCACACATCTCTTGGACACAAGTAGAAACTGGTTCTGCAATTACATGGAAATACCCAAGTTGTATTTTACTTGGAGATAATAGTAGCGGAGAATTTTACTCAGTTGCTATTACTTCCCTAGCTCAACAAGCAGACACAGGAACCAAGATGTTTCACATTGGACGTAATACAAAATCTACTATTATCTCAAAAGGTATTAGTGCTATGAGCGGAAGTAATAGCTACAGAGGAGAAGTTAGGGTTGCTAAAAATGCAGATAATGCACATAACTACACTTCATGTGACTCTCTTTTACTTGGTGATGAGTGTAGTGCACATACTTTTCCATACATTAATGTTAAAAACAGTAATTCAACAGTAGAGCATGAAGCAAGTGCTACAAAAATTGCACAAGAACAGCTCTTTTACCTGATGCAACGAGGACTTAGTGAAGAGCAAAGCATTGCTCTGATTGTAAATGGTTTTTGTTCAGATGTTTTAGAGAGATTACCTATGGAGTTTGCCGTTGAAGCTAGAGAGCTATTAGCTTTAACGATGGAAGGGGCAGTGGGATGATTGGTATTAAAGATTTAGAGGTTACAGTTGAAGAAAAGGTTTTACTTAATGGATTAAATCTTGACATCAAAGCAGGCGAGGTTCACGCTTTAATGGGTCCAAATGGAGCTGGAAAGTCTACTCTTGCAAAGGTTATTGCAGGACATCCTAGTTTTAAAGTAACAAGTGGCACAATGAAGTTTGATGGAAAAGATTTACTTGAGCTAAAGGTGCATGATCGTGCATGCGAGGGAATCTTTTTAAGTTTTCAACATCCTTTAGAGATTGAGGGAGTAAAAACAAATACATTTTTAAAAACCGCTCTCAATGCTAAGCGTATCTATAACAAGCAAGAGCCACTAAGCGCAGTTGAGTTTGTGAAAAATCTAAAAAGTAGTGCTGATGCTGTAGGGATTGAGCATGAAATGCTTAATAGAGCGTTGAACAGTGGATTCTCAGGTGGAGAAAAAAAGAAAAACGAGATTTTGCAAATGGTGATGTTAAAACCAAAATTGATTATATTAGATGAGATTGATTCAGGACTTGATATTGATGCTTTGAAAGATTTAAGTGAACAGTTACAAAAATTGCGTACTAAAGAGAACTCTTTTTTGATTATTTCACACTATAAAGATCTGTTTGAACATTTTAGACCAGATTTTGTACATATTATAAAAAATGGAACCATTGTAAAAGATGGTAGTTACGAATTAGCACAGAGTGTCTTTGAAGAGGGCTTTAGTGATGACTCTAAGGATTGATAGAACGTCTACAGAACCATTTATTTTAGGTTCTGAGAGTTCTTATAAAATAACTGTTACACCTAATGTAGAGATTGATTTAATTTGTGTACATGAGAAAGGTTTAGATTTAGTACTTGAAATTGAAGATGGTGCTGTAGTAAATTTTTATGAAATATTTAAAGAACATAGTAACAGGTGGTTAGAATCTAGTAAAGAGATAAGTGTCGGTAATGGTGCAAAACTTCTGCTTTTTGAACTGTTTAGTGGTTTTGAAAAGTATGAAAATAGGATTGTACAATCGAGTAATAGCAGTGTTGAGGTTTTACAGTTATGTGAGTTAAAAAATGAGGATGAAGCAAAAAGTATTGGAGAGTTTATAGTTGATGGTGAAAATTGTAAGTTTAAGCAGATTAGTAGATTTTTACTTCATGATAGCTCTAAGGGTTTTTTAGAGAGTATTGCAGTTGCAAATAGAGGTGCGCATAACGCGCAAATATCTCAAGCACACAATACACTGCTAATCGGAGAAAACTCTAATATGAGAGTTCACTCTGCACCACAAATGAAAATATTTCACGATGAACTCAAAGCTAAACACTCAAGCACAGTTGGCTCGCTAGATGATGAAGCTCTTTTTTATATGCAAAGTAGGGCAATTTCAAAAGAGAATGCACAGCAAATGTTGCAAGATGCGTTCAAGTTAGAACTAATAGAGAAAATAGAATCACAAGAGTTTAGAAAGATGCTGTTATGAAAAACTTTAAAGATGATTTTGACTTTTTTAAAAATAGTGACAATGTATATTTAGATAGTGCAGCAACATCACAAAAACCACATAGTGTAATTGAAGCACAGTCTGATTTTTATAAAATGCACTGTGCAAATATTCATAGAGGTCTTCATACGTTAAGCAACAAAGCAACGCAGATGTATGAAGATGCTAGAACTATCTGTGCAGAGTTTATAAATACAGAAAGCTCAAAAAATATTGTTTTTACAAAAGGTGTAACAGAGGGAATAAACCTTTTAGCACATAGTTTAGGCGGTTATGAAACAGTCATAATAAGTTCATTAGAACATCATTCAAATATAGTTCCATGGCAACTTTCAAGTAAAAATATAAAAGTTATAGATATAGATAAACAACTTAATATTAATTATGATAGTTATGAAAAGCTTCTTATTGAAAACCAAAATAGTCTGGTCTCTATAACACATATAAGTAATGTGTTTGGAAATGTAAATGATGTTAAAAAGCTTACAAGTTTGGCTCATAAATATGGCTGTTTAGTTCATATTGATGGGGCACAAGCTGGAGCTCATATAAATATTGATGTACAAGAGCTTGATGTAGATTTTTACACTCTCTCAGCTCATAAAATTTATGCTCCAACTGGGGTTGGACTATTGTATGGAAAATTTGAACTATTAGAGCAAATGCGACCATATCAAGGTGGTGGGGCTATGATTAAAGATGTAAGTTTTGATAGTAGTACATATTTAGAACCACCACTTAAATTTGAAGCTGGAACACAAAATATTTCAGGTGTTATTGGTTGGGCAGAGGCTATTAGGTATATGAAGTCACTTGACTTTGATGAGGTAATTGAGCATGAAGAAAATATTTATAGGTATGGGCTAAATTCATTAAAAAAATTAGATGACATAATGATTTATACAAATGCAAATAATCTAAAAAGTGCACTAAGTTTTAATATCAATAATTTGCATCATGAAGATATAGGAACACTTTTAGATAAACAGGGGATTTCTGTTAGAACTGGACATCATTGCGCGTTACCTACTATGAAAATGTTAAATCTTAATGGAACTATTAGGATTAGCTTTGGAATTTATAACGATGAAGAAGATGTTAATCGTTTTATTGAAGCACTAAAAAAAAGCATAGATATTTTAAGGCGTCATAAATGATAACTGATAATTTAAAAAATATTGCAGATGAACTTTCCATGTTTGATGATGCACTTGAAAAATATGAGTACATCATTGAAATAGGCAGTCAAAATTTTGATTTTGATGAGAGTTACAAAAGTGATAAATATTTAGTAAGTGGATGTAGCTCATCTGTTTGGTTATATTGTACCAAAGTAGATGATAAACTCTTTTTTCATAGCGATAGCAACGCGATGATAGCAAAAGGGCTTGCAAGCATAATATGTAAAATTTACTCAGGAAATAGCTCTAAAGAGATTTTAAATAGTGATACAAAACTTTTAGAAAATCTAAACTTAAGTGAAATAATTACTCCAGTTCGTCAAAATGGAGTAGCTTCTATACAGAGTTATATTTTAAAATTTGCAAAGGATTATGAAGATGAGTGTCTTAGAAAAAGTTATTGAACAGTTAAAACAGATTTATGACCCTGAAATACCAGTAGATATTTATGAACTAGGGCTTATCTACTCTATAAGAGTAGAAGAGAGTGCACATACTGGGCTATTTGATGTTAACATCGAGATGACACTAACTTCTCCCGGGTGTTCTGTAGCTGAAAGTCTTGTAGGACAAGTCTATAACATAGCCTCCATTATAGAAGAGATTAATGAACTGCAAGTTGAAATTGTCTTTGAGCCACCTTGGAATTCAAGTTTAATGAGTCAAAATGCTAAAGATGTCTTAGATAGTTTTATTTAATTTTAACCATATTTAAATATCTATCAGCAGATAGTGCCGCTTTTGCCCCAGCCCCAGCAGCAATTATTATCTGTTTATCTTTTTCATCTGTAACATCACCAGCTGCAAAAAATCCAGTTATGTTTGTTTTTTGTTCTCTATCTACTATAACTTCATCTTTATCATTTAACTCTGTTAGCTCTTTTATTGGTTTAGTATTTGGAGTTAGTCCAATTTCTAAAAAAACTCCATCAACATTTAACTCTTTTGTATCTGAATCAAGTTCTATTTTTTCTAATACATTAGTTCCTATGAACTTTGTAATGCTTGTATTATAAAGTGTTTGAACAGTATCAGATTCTAATACTTCTCTCATGAGAGCTTCATCTGCACTCAATGAATCTCTTTTGTGAATCAGATATATTTTTTTTGCATATCCAAGAAGATCTCTAGCTGCTGTTAATGCAGAGTTTCCGCCACCAACAACTGCTACAACTTTATCTTTAAATAGTGGTGCGTCACATGTTGCACAAAAAGCAACACCTTTACCAATAAATTCATCCTCACCCTCAATTCCTAGAGTTCTATTTTTCTTACCAGCACAATAGATTACGCTTTTACTTTTGTATGTTAAATCTTTAGTTGCTGTAAGTATAAACTCATTATCTATTTTCTCAATCTTTTCAATTTTTGTATTAAATGTCTCTGCTATATCGTAGTGATGAGCATGATTTCTCATCATATTTGCTAGTTCTTCTCCTCCAACACGTTCAAGACCTGGCCAGTTTTCAATTATTGATGTATCTGTAATCTGACCACCAATATGTTTTCCTATGATTGCAGTTGAGCGATTTTTTCTTGCACTATATATAGCTGCACTCATAGCAGCTGGACCAGCGCCAATAATTATTACATCATAAAGTTTTTCTGAATCTGCTAATCTCTCTTCTTTTTTCTCTAAAGCGCCTAATAGCTCACTCTCTAGTTCATTATATTCATCTGGTTTTGAATACTTTAAAAGTTCAAGCAGAACATTTTCTAGTGGAAGTGCTCCTTCAAACGAGCCATCTTGATTTATAACAGTTTTTGGAACACCTTGAACAGAGTATTTAGACACTAATTCTGGAAACTCTGCAGAATCTACCATGTCAGATCTTATAAAATCACTGTTCATGGATAGTAGATGAGCTGTTATTACCATTTTAGTACAATATGGACAGGTTAGTGTTGTCATAACTTCAATATGGATAGGTGTGTCAATTTTGTCAATTAAAGTTCTAAATTCTTCTGGCATAGTTGGTGTCTCAATACCTAAGAACAGTATTATTTGTAAAAATGCACTAAACTCTTGACCACCTGTTATACCATAGTAGCGGATTCCATAATCTTTTTCAGTTAGTATAGCTGTTGCTGGAGTTTTATCAATCTTTAGCTCTTTTGCCTTTTGGCTTTTTAGTTCATCCACTTTTAGTTTTAGCAGAGTATTGAATGAAGTTATCTCTTGCAGTAGCTCAAGTTGTTGTTCACAAGTTGCACAACCATTTTCTTGAAAGAAGTATATAGTTACTTCATTTTTTAATTTAGAAAGTATCTCTATTATATCTTTTTTTGTGCTTTCATCTAATAAAGTTGCCATGATAAAGCCTTTTGTATTTTATTAAAAAACTTACTTACCTATTTATGATATCAAAAAAAATATTATAAAACTTTTATAATTGGAACAAAATATTAGACTCTGCAACAGATACATATGGTGGAGGTCATTGTCATAGATTAACCAACAATGAGACATCAAGGATATTAATAATAGAAGAACTTGAGAGACTACAAAAACTTGGTATGTCATTAGTGAGAGATTTAAGTGGTGCGCACGGGGAGATTTGAACTCCCACACCCGTAAGGCACTACCCCCTCAAGGTAGCGTGTCTACCGTTCCACCACGTGCGCATTTAACAATCTATTTTTAATCATTTAAGATACTCTAACATCTAAGTATCTGGGTCGCAATTATATCATAAAATCAGTTTTCTGATTGTGTATAAGCCCCAAATGATGTTAGTTTTTCGTATCTAGTTCTTAAACGTTTTTGTGGTTCTATTGCTGATAGTTCTTCTAGTGTAGCTAAAAAATAATTCCCAATAGCTTCAGCTGCCCCAGCTTTATCTCTATGTGCTCCAATTAATGGTTCATCTATAATTTTGTCAATTAACTCTTGTTCTTTGAGTTCATCACTAGATATTTTTAAAGCTTTTGTAGCTTGCTCAGCCATATCAGGATTATTCCAAAGAATTGCTGCACAACCCTCAGGTGAAATTACACTAAATACAGAGTATCGCATCATAGCAAAACGGTCAGCTACTCCAATAGCAAGTGCTCCACCACTTCCACCCTCGCCAATAACAACAGAGACAGTTATTGTCTCTAGTTGGCTAAATTCAAGAAGGTTTCTAGCAATTGCCTCACTCTGATTTCTCTCTTCTGCTCCAATACCTGGATATGCACCTGGAGTGTCTATTAGCATTAAAATTGGAATGTTAAACTTTTCTGCCATTTTTGCAGCGCGAAGAGCTTTTCTATAACCCTCAGGGTTTGGCATACCAAAGTTTCTAAGGAGTTTGTTTTTTGTTCCACGCCCTTTTTGTTCACCGATTACCATAACTTTTTGTTCACCAATGTAGCCCAAATAGCAGATAATTGCTTTATCATCTCTATAGTGTCTATCACCGTGAATTTCATATGCATCATGCATTAAAATATTTATATAATCAAGTGCATATGGACGATCTTTATGGCGTGCTAATTGAAGCTTTTGAAAAGGGCTAAGATTTTTATATGTTTTTGCTACCTCTTTTTCTAAATCTTTTTGAAGTATTCGTACCGCTTCTGTATCCTGACGAGCTTCAACAGTTGAAATTTCATCTTGTATAGTTCGGATTCTCTCTTCAAAATCTAGGTATGTTGCCATTAATGTCTAAACCTTTTTGAAGATGACAACACCGTTAGTTCCACCAAAACCAAAAGAATTACTCATTACAACATTCAAATCAGCTTTTCTAGCTCCATCAGTAATATAATCTAAATCACATTCAGGATCTGCTTCATTGTAATTAATAGTTGGTGGCATAATACCATCACGCATAGCCATTATTGAAACAACTGCTTCAATAGCGCCAGCTGCTCCTAAACAGTGACCAATTTGACCCTTTGTTGAACTAACAGGTGCAACGTTGTCTCCAAAAAGAGTTTTAAGTGCCATAGTCTCATAGAGATCGTTGTATTTTGTACTAGTCCCATGTGCATTTATATAATCAACTTTAGGCTCACCCGCCATTTTATGAGCAGCTTTCATAGCTCTTAATGCCCCTGCACCACCTGGTGCTGGTGTTGTGATGTGGTTAGCGTCTCCGCTTTCACCAAATCCTACAAGTTCAGCATAAATTGTTGCACCTCTATTTTTTGCAGATTGATACTCTTCAAGTACAAGTGCACCAGCACCTTCACCCATAACAAAACCATCTCTTGCGTTATCAAAAGGACGAGATGCATTTTTTGGGTTTTCATTGTTAGTTGATAGTGCTTTCATAGCTGCAAATCCACCAACACCAGCAGCACAAACAGCAGATTCAGCACCAACTACTAACATTTGGTCTGCACCATCTAGCATAATAGTTTTTGCCGCTTCACTAATTGCGTGAGTACCAGCCGCGCACGCTGTTACACTTGAAAGGTTAGGACCTTGCAGTCCATGTTCAATAGATATAAATCCACCAAGCATATTTACTAAAGATGATGGAATAAAAAATGGTGAAATTCTTTTAGGTCCACGTGTTTCGCAAACTATTGAGTTTTTCTCAATGTTTGTAAGTCCACCTATCCCAGAACCAGAGCTGATTCCAAATCGCTCTTTATCTAGATTCTCATCAAATGAAGCATCTTTCATCGCTTCAAGTGCAGCATGAATACCTAGTTGGATAAATCTATCAGCTTTTTTGACCTCTTTTGGGTTCATAACTAATGTTGGATCAAAATCTTTGACCTCTCCAGCAATACGTACAGAATGTGCACTAGCATCGAAAAGTGTTATTTCATCTATTCCACACTGACCATCTAAGATTGCACTAAATGCGCTCTCTTTGTCTTTTCCAACTGAATTGATCATCCCAAGACCTGTTACTACGACTCTTCTTGACAATGTCTCTCCTTAGACTTTTTTATTGTGTACCAGTTCTGGCATAAACTCTAAAGTTTATCTCTGCACTGGTATATTATAACTTGAAATTTGAAGTTTTAATGGCTGTTTAGACTATGCCTAAACAGCATATAAATTATTGTTTACTAGAAACGTAGTCTAGAACATCTTTTACAGTTTGAATCTTTTCAGCTTCTTCATCTGGAATCTCAATGTCAAACTTCTCTTCTAGAGCCATAACTAGCTCAACTACGTCAAGGCTATCTGCACCTAAGTCTTCAACAAATTTTGATTCTTCTTTAACTTCATCGGCATTAACACTAAGTTGCTCAACTACAACTTCTTTTATATCTTCGATAAGTGCCATTTATTATTCTCCTGATTTTTTATATTATGAGTGCTATTCTATCATAAAATATCTTTATTACATTAACAATCCACCATTAACTTTTAATACTTCTCCAGTCACATAAGATGCTTCATCGCTGAGTAAAAAGCCTATTGCAGATGCCACCTCTTTTGCCTGTCCAAAACGTTTCAAAGGTATCGCATTAATATAACTTTGTGTAATCTCTTCATTTAATTTAGCAGTCATGTCAGTCTCTATAAAACCGGGAGTCACAGCATTAAAACGAATACCACGTGCTGCGCCCTCCTGAGCAAAGCTTTTTGTCATACTTATCATGCCACCTTTACTAGCACTATAGTTAACTTGCCCAGCATTTCCAGTCTCTGCAACTATTGAAGCGACATTTACAATTGCGCCAAAGCGTTTTTTACTCATAACTTTAAGGACTTCTCTACTACCAATAAACGCTGAATTTAGATTTGCTTTAATTACAGAATCAAAATCATCCATTTTCATTCTAATTGCAAGTTTATCTTTTGTAATTCCAGCGTTATTAACCAAATATGAAAGTTCACCATCACTATCTATAATTGTTTTAATTGCTTCGGCAAATGCATCTTCATCTGCAGCGTTAAATCCAATTACAGCGCAGCTATATCCTAGTGCATCTATCTCGGCTTTAAGTTCATCTGCTTTTTGCGCACTTGAGAGGTAGTTAATCCATACTTTTAGTCCATATGATGCTAATTTTTTTGCAATTTCTGCACCTATACCTCTACTTGAACCTGTAATTAAAACGTTTTTACCTGTAAATGTCATTTTCTATTTTCCTTTATATTAGTGGGTGATCCATCTGTGATGGAATCTCAAGATTCATAAGTTTTAAAACAGTTGGAGCAATGTTATTTAGTCCACCATTCTCAACGCGCTCAACTCCATCAGCTTTTACAAAACACCAAACATCCCCAACAGTATGGTTAGTTAAGGTATTTCCATCACAATCTTTCATCTCTTCACAATTTCCATGATCACTTGTTATTACAACTGCATAGTCATTTTTCTCAGCACTTTCAATCACATGCGCTAGTTGTTCATCAACACTCTCTACAGCTTTAATAGCAGCATCAAAATTTCCAGTATGACCGACCATATCGCCATTTGCATAGTTTACTACTATAAAATCATATTTTTCATCCATCGCTTTAAGTACAGTCTCAGTTACAGCAGGAGCACTCATCTGCGGTTGTTCATCATAAGTTTTTACATTAGGGCTAGGAATTAGAACTCTTGTCTCATTTTTAAGAGGCTCTTCAACTCCTCCATTTAAAAAGAAAGTAACATGAGCATATTTTTCTGTTTCTGCTGTGTGCAGCTGAGTTAAATTAGCGTTTGAGATAACTTCTGCTAAGGTATTTTCAACACTCTTTTTTGGAAAAAGTACAGGGTAAGAGAAATCTTGTGAATATTGTGTCATGGTTGCTATCTTTAAATCTTTTATAGATCTTTCAAACTCGCTAAAGTCTCTATCACCAAGTGCAGTTGTAATTTGACGTACTCTATCACTTCTAAAATTTACCATAATTACGGAGTCACCACTTTCCATACCATCGTAACTACTAAATGATGTAGGAATAATAAATTCATCTAGTTCATTTTTCTCATAAGAGCTATTAATGTATTCATTTGGCTTTAGTAAAGTTTTTGGAGATGCTTCAACTATGGCACGATAACCAGCTTCTATTCTATCCCAACGGTTATCTCTATCCATTGTATAAAAACGTCCACCAATAGTAGCTAGTACAATGTTTTTATTTAATATAGATGATAAATCATCTAAATATTTTTTAGCACTATCTGGTGCAACATCACGACCATCTGTGATAGCGTGAATAAAAACTTTTTTCCCCTCATTAGCTGCAAGTAGAGCTAAACCTTTTAGATGTTCAATGTGTGAATGTACACCACCATCACTTAACAGTGCGATTAGGTGTAGTCTCTCACTTTTATCTAAAATTGTTTTAAACACATCATTAGCACTAATCGTATTCTCTTGCAAAGCTAAAGAAATTTTTACTAAATCTTGGTACAAAACACGACCACTTCCAATACTCATATGTCCAACTTCACTATTTCCCATCTGTCCCTCAGGAAGACCAACTCCAATACCGTAAGTTTGCACTAAAGAGTGCGGAACAGTAGCAAAAAGACGGTCATAGGTTGGCTTTTTTGCTGTAAAAAATGCATTATTTTCCACATTTTGGCTAAAGCCAATACCATCAGTTATGACTAAGATTGCTTTTTTTGTAGCGTTCAATGTGTGTCCTTGCGTTATATTTAGCAAAATTATAGTAAAATATCTCTTTTAATTATATTAGACTTCTTGAAAAACTCTAGCAGTCATCAGAGACTAAAAAAGTGGTGAGATTGTGCAAAACAAATTTTTAAGCCTAGCTATAGCTAAGGTTAAAATATTTTTTTGTTCAAGATTGCCACTTTTTTACTCTCCCTATGGGCTTTACAAAGAGAGCTTTACTCTACGTTAGATAACCACAACCGTAGCTTTGGCTACGCTTGTGAACATCTGCCTTGATTAAAACTCTCTTTGTAAAGCTGATGGCTACTAGAGTTTTTCAAGAAGTCTATTAGGGAAGTTGATGCTTTACTGGTTTTATTCATATTTTGAGATAAATATTCTTCAATACATTACAGTTCGTGCAGGTGCTGCATTCTCTTTTGCTCTTTTGATAACTATTTTTGTTATGCCACGCTTTATATCTTGGGCGCAAGGACGTAATATTAAGCAGCCAATTTATGATTTAGCACCAGAATCTCATCAGCAAAAAGCAAGTACACCAACAATGGGTGGAGTAGTTTTTATAGGGGCTACACTTATTGCTTCACTTTTAACTGTAAAATTAAATAACACTTTTGTAATTGCTGGACTTTTAACAATTTCACTTTTCTCTTTGATTGGTATTAAAGATGATTTATCTAAAATCCTAAAGCGTAAAAATAGTGCTGGCTTAAGTGCTAGAGCAAAATTGGCTTTTCAAATTTTAGCTTCTCTTGGTATAGGTTTTTATCTCTATTTTTCTGGTGCTAATCATGAACTGTTTACTCCATTTTACAAACATGCAGTTTTAGATATGTCATTTTTTGCACCTTTTGTGTGGGCGCTTATTATAGTAGCTTCAAGTAATGCTGTTAATTTAACAGATGGCTTAGATGGTCTTGCTACAGTACCATCTATCTTTGCACTTGCTTCGCTTTCTATATTTGTTTACATTACAGGAAATGCAGTTTTAAGTAGTTACCTTTTAATGCCAAAGATGGTAGCAGTTGGTGAAGTTGTAATAATTGGTAGTGCTTTAATTGGTGCGTTAATTGGTTTTTTATGGTACAACTGCCATCCTGCTGAAGTTTTTATGGGAGACAGTGGAAGCCTAAGCATAGGAGCTTTCATAGCGTACATGGCGATAATTGCTAAAAGTGAGCTTCTTCTAATTTTAATAGGACTAATTTTTGTAATTGAGACAGTTTCAGTTATCTTACAAGTTGGAAGTTTTAAACTGCGTAAAAAGAGGGTGTTTCTAATGGCTCCAATACACCACCATTTTGAGATGAAAAAGTGGGCAGAGAATAAGATTATTGTGAGGTTTTGGATAATATCATTTGTATCTAATCTGCTAGCTTTAATTACATTGAAAATTAGATAAATAAAGCATATTATTTTTCATATTTAACATTTTTCTACTTTTTTTGTGTTAAGATAATGACAATAGACTTCTTGCAGAACTAGAATAACACTCTCTTTGTAGAGCC
>Ga0316207_10003027_pt1 | contig 16193 bp, 16 predicted proteins | sample 6weekpyrite_MG_FD_204943 | JGI IMG/M metagenome (GOLD analysis project Ga0316207, IMG submission 204943) | Microbial mat bacterial communities from mineral coupon in-situ incubated in ocean water Damariscotta River, Maine, United States -... | ecosystem: Environmental > Aquatic > Marine >...
CAATGGCGGACAAGGTCTCGCCCTTGATCACCACATAGTCCGGTGCAGTGATCAGATCGGCTGCCTTCAGAATGCGATAAGCTGATGATTCAGAGACAAAATACCGCTTCTCGTCGGTATATTTGACCGCCAGCTCCCGTGTCGTCAGCGCCTCATGTTCCAGCGCGAACTCGATCAGATCGTCCCGCCTGGCCTGCGGAATACGGTTCCAGACCGACTTTGGGCGGGGCGAGCGATCCGCAAGGGCATCGAACCCGCCCTCAACGTAGCGATCATACCATCGGTAAAATGTGGTGCGCGGGATGCCCAGCATATCGAGCGCCCGTCTGTGGGTGGCTCTTGCATTGCAAGAGTTTTCTAGTGGCTTTTGCGGATGTTTTCGTCAGTACCGTCGTCTGTCCGGCCTGTTCGCGTGGCGGCATTGTCGCCACTGGCCCTGATGAGTTCCGCAAGCAAGGTTCCAATCGGCTTATCGACATCAGAGGGCCGCGGACACTCCCGGAGTGCCCTTGCTCGTGGTTGACTTACTTCCGCATCATCACTTCAACGTCTTGCATCTCGTGAGCAGCTGGCGCGGTCAGAACGCGGGCTGCCGGTATTCCTGTTTCTTTGTAAGCACCGCCCAGATGGCCCGGGCGGCCTTGTTGGGCATGGCGGTTGTTGCCAATCGGAATGGTTTGTTGGCGATGATCTTCGCCGTCCAGAGATCGACCTTCTCTGGCGAACGTTTCGCCATCACCGCGCGAGACATCATGCCCACGACCATCAGCTTGCGAATGTAGCGATCGCCCTGCTTCGTGATCTTGCCCAGACGCTCCTTGCCGCCGCTGGATTTGTTGAGCGGTGTCAGCCCGAGCCAGGCTGCCAGATCGCGCCTCGATCGGGTTCAGATCGTCGACGAGGAACAGGAACACGTCGCGGTCCGAAGCGTAGAGCGTCGTCGTCTCCTTCGTCACGTCCACGCGGGGTTCATAAATGCCGGTCGACCAGTCGAGCACACCTGGCACCTTTCAGCGTGTGTCGCCCGTGCCGTTGCCCGCGATGCGCTGGACCGCGGAGACCAGTTCATGGTCGTAGATGCGACCAAAGTCGGGGCCAGTCACGGCACGCAGTTCGGTGCGACCGTTCGCGACTTCCATGGTCTTGATCTGCTCGGCCCGGTGGTTGGTCAGCCCGTACTGCAGGTTGATCCCCGCCAGCGGCGCAGGCAGCTGCCGCAGATAGGCCGCGGGCGCGCCGACCAGGCTTGAGAGCTGGCCGAAGGACCAATGCGTTGGCGCGATCGGTTCGCCCGTGTCGGGCAAGACCAGTCCCAGCTTCTCCGGGTTGTCGCGATGCGCCTCGACGCGGATCGCAGCGCTTTCCACGGTGCGCGTCCGGCTCCGCTCGGCCCGGCCCTTGACCGACGCGAAGAGATCGTCGAGCGACAGATACCGTTCGTCATCCGGCCGCGAGAACCATTCGGAAGACACGCGATCCACATTCTCACCGCGCGACACATCCACCTTGTAGCCGCCGCTGGTGTCGGGACGGGCATCGATAATTTCGGTATTCATGAGGAAACCTCCGCGACGGGCGGCCGAGAGCCTCTCTCTCGACCTCCAAACCCGTCACGGGAACAGGCGGTACGCCTCTCACTCTCTGGTCACTCGGCCGCGAGATTGTCGGACGGGGAGGGGCGGCGCGCGTCGTGAAGGCGATGCAGCGTTTCAGGCCGGATATGGGTGTAGCGGCGCAACATTTTCCAATCCTTGTGGCCGGTTACGAGGGAGACCTGTTCAATGGCGAAGCCAGCTTCGAAGAGGCGGCTTGTGCCCTCGTGACGCAAATCGTGGAAATGCAGGTCCTTCACCGTGACTTCTATGCAAGCACGCCGGAAGGCGGTGCCAACAGATCGAGAGTTATAGGGGAATATCTTGCCCTCAAGCTTTCCCAGGTCTTTCGCTTGCGCCATGACCAATGCCCAGGCGTCGAAACCCGTGGCATCAAACAGCGGAATGCGCTGGTCATTTCCGGTCTTGTTGCGCGGGTCCTTGCGATCCCGGATCAGCAGCATCCGGCGTTCGACATCCAGATCATGCCATTCAACGCGGCAGATTTCATCAAGGCGCATGGCGGTCGCGACGGCGAACTGCACAATCCTTGTCATCGGTAGGGTCAGGCGTTGGTTGTCATCGAAGCAGCGGAACAAGCGGTTCAGCTCGTCCCTTGTCGGCCGTCTGTCGCGTTCCGTGCCTTTGCCAATCAGACCTAGTCGTTTCAAGGCAATGCGGGCGAGGTCAACCGGTTCCAAGGAGATATCGAGCCCGTGCACCGCTGCAGCGTGCGTGATGATCATCTTGATCACACCGATATCGATGCCAAGCGTGACGGGACCGGCCCCTTTCTTGGCACGTTTGCGACCATACTCGATCAGCATCGCACGATCGATATGGCCTATCCGCTCGTTGCCGAGATCGTTCTTCAAAGTGGCTAGGGTCGCGGCCTTACTGCGGCGAGGTGGTTTCCCAACCGCGCACATGTCGTCTATATGCAGGTCGACGAGATCGCCAAACGTCGCAAGGCGGGCGGCGGACGACTTGTTCGGTGACAGGCCCTGATCGACACGCGTCTCCGCCTGACGGGCCCATTTGTGGGCGTCGTCACGACGGTGAAAGGTCTCGCTGGCGTAGCGGCCCTTGCGTCTGATCTGGACCCGGTATCCACCGGAGGGAAGCTTGCTTATAGTGGCCATATCGTGTGCGCTGAGTGTGCAATGAGGCCTCGTATAGGGGCAAATCGGGGGATATTGGGGCGTATTCCTGCCTAGCAACTTTGCCCCGCAACAGTTTGAAGATACAAGAAAAATGCAAATAAATCAACACGCTAGCCTTTCTATTGCCCCGATGATGGATTGGACCGACCGGCATTGCCGATATCTGCACCGGCTGATGTCTCGGCAGGTGCTGCTTTATACCGAGATGGTGGCGGCGCCGGCTTTGGTGCGCGGCAATGCGCGGCATCTGTTGCGGTTTGATGCGGCGGAGCATCCGGTGGCCCTGCAATTGGGCGGCTCGGACCCCGCAGAGCTGGCGCAGGCGGCGCGGATGGCGGCGGAGCAGGGCTATGACGAGGTCAACCTCAACATCGGCTGTCCGTCTGATCGGGTGCAGTCGGGGTGTTTTGGCGCGGTTCTGATGCGGCAGCCGGCCTTGGTGGCGGAATGCGTGGCGGCCATGATCGCGGCCTGCGATGCCGAGGTGACGGTGAAATGCCGGATCGGGGTCGACGATCAGGACGCGGACCAGGTGCTGCCGGCGTTTCTGGAGACGATGCGCGGCGCGGGGGTGCGCCGGATCATCATTCATGCGCGCAAGGCCTGGCTGCAGGGGCTGAGCCCGAAGGAAAACCGCGAAGTTCCGCCGCTGGACTACGATCTGGTTCACGCCATGAAACGGGCGTTTCCCGATCTGCACCTGTCGATCAATGGCGGCATCGGCAGCCTGGCGCAGGCAAAGGCACATCTGGAGGCGGGCATGGACGGGGTGATGATCGGGCGCGCGGCGTACCACACACCTGCCGGTATTCTGCTGGGCGCGGATGAAGAGATTTTCGGGGTTCCGGGGCGGCGGACGGCTGAGGAGGTGGTCGCCGCCATGCGGCCCTACATTGCGCGGCATCTGGCGGAGGGCGGGCGGCTGCAGTCCGTCACGCGGCACATGCTGGGGTTGTTCACCGGTCGCCCCGGCGCGCGCGGCTGGCGCCGGGTGCTGTCGGAGGGCGCGCATCGCGATGGCGCCGGGCTGGAGGTGGTCGATGCGGCATTGGCGCGGATCGGCGCGGATCGGGACCGGCGCGCCTCGTGACGCGGGGCGCAGAATGAGCAGGGATTTCCTGCGCGGCCGGATGCGGTTTGCGCATGATCCCGAACTGCATCGCTGGCTGGACATGGCGGCCCCGGCGGCGCGGGCTGCTGTCGCCGATCCCGCCAGCGTGCACTGGCTGCGCTGTCAGGGCGGCTGGTTCGCCGGGGTCAATGTGTTGGCGATTGACACCGACGGCACGGTGGCGGGCTCTGGCCCGTGGCGCGGCGGTCGATGTTCTGCGCATCGCGCCAGGTGTTTAGGCCCGGCGTGTGGCGCGCCTGTGTTTAGCGCAGGATCGAGCGGCCGGCGTATTCGGCGGTTTCGCCCAGCATTTCCTCGATCCGGATCAGCTGGTTGTATTTCGCCAGCCTGTCAGAGCGGGCGAGGCTGCCGGTCTTGATCTGCCCGCAATTGGTGGCGACGGCCAGATCGGCGATGGTGGCATCTTCGGTCTCGCCCGAGCGGTGGCTCATCACGCAGCTGAACCGGGCGCGATGCGCCATGTCGACGGCTTTAAGTGTTTCCGACAACGTCCCGATTTGATTGACTTTTACCAGCAGTGAATTGGCGGCTTTGCGGGAAATGCCATCCGCCAGCCGGTCCGGGTTGGTGACGAACAGATCGTCGCCGACCAGTTGCACGCGGTCGCCCAGCGCCTCAGTCAGGGCGATCCAGCCATCCCAGTCATCCTCGGCACAGCCGTCCTCGATGCTGAGGATCGGGTAGTCCTCGACCAGCGCCGCCAGATAGGCGACGTTTTCCTCCGGGCTGAGCGTCTTGCCTTCGCCGGTCATCACATAGGCGCCGCCCCGGTAGTATTCGGTGGCGGCGCAATCCAGCGCCAGCATGATGTCTTCACCGGGTTTGTAGCCGGCTTTTTCGATGGATTTCAAAATGAAATCAAGTGCATCGCGGGTAGAGTTCAGGTTGGGCGCAAAGCCGCCCTCGTCCCCGACTCCGGTGGCAAGGCCGGCGCCGGACAGTTCCTTCTTCAGGGTGTGGAACACTTCGGAGCCCATGCGCACCGCGTCGCGGATATTGGGTGCGCTGAGGGGCATGATCATGAATTCCTGGATGTCGATCGGGTTGTCGGCATGTTCGCCGCCGTTGATGATGTTCATCATCGGCACCGGCAGCAGCCGCGCCGAAGTGCCGCCGACATAGCGGAACAGCGGCTGGCCGGTGTATTCGGCGGCGGCCTTGGCGGTGGCCAGCGACACGCCCAGGATCGCGTTGGCGCCCAGGCGGGCCTTGTTGGCGGTGCCGTCCAGCTCGATCATGCTGGCGTCCAGCGCCTCTTGTTCGGTGGCATCAAAACCGACCAGCGCATCGGCGATTTCGCCGTTCACCGCCGCCACCGCCTGAAGCACGCCCTTGCCGCCGTAGCGCGCGGCGTCGCCGTCGCGCCGTTCCACGGCCTCATGCGCGCCGGTGGAGGCCCCCGATGGCACCGCGGCGCGGCCCATGGTGCCGTCTTCCAGAATGACATCGACCTCGACCGTCGGATTGCCGCGGCTGTCCAGAATTTCGCGTGCCAGGATGTCGATGATGGTGCTCATGGGAAGGGCCTTTTGGATAAGGTGGCGTTGGGGCGGTCTATAGCAGGTCGGGGGCGCCGGTGGAACGGTTTTGTTAGCGATAACACGGCCAGCGCGCCGCGCTTTGGCGTCACACCGCGCCTTTGCCGCGCAAGGTCAGACAGAGCGCGCGGCCTCACACAGGTTGCGCAGCTTGGCCATCGCCAGATCGCGGCCCAGAAAGCCCAGCCCGCAGTCGGGCGCGGCCAGCAGGCGGTTTGCGGGCAGGATTTGCAGGATCTCCTGCATCCGGGCGCGGATTTCCGCGACGGTTTCGATGCGGCTGGAGGCGACGGTGACGAACCCGACGATCAGGGCGGATTTTTCGAACAGGGCGAACAGCTCTGCCGGGTTGTGCCGGTGCGCATCCTCGATCGAGATTTGGTCGGCGATGCCATCCACCGCACGGGCAATGCGGATATAGGCCTGCGGGTCGGCCTTGGGATAATCCATATCATCCAGCCGGTTCGGATAGCCACAGCACATATGCACGGCGCGACTGACGCCTTCGGGCAGCCCGGCAAAGCAGCGTGCCAGGGTTTCCATGCCGAAATCCAGCGCCTGATCGGGTTTGCGCGCAAAGATCGGCTCGTCGATCTGGATGTTACGGCATCCCGCCTCGGCCAGCGCCAGGACCTCGGCGTTCAGCGCGTCGGCCAGGTCGGCGGCCAGGCGGGCGGGGTCGTTGTAATGGACATCCGCCGTGGTATCGGAGATTGTCATCGGGCCGGGCAGGGTGATCTTGACGGGGCGCCCGGCAGCGGCCTCGGCCACCTGCCAGTCGCGCACCAGCACATGATCGCCCCGTGCCGCCACGGGGCCGCGAATCGTCGGCAGTTCCGCCACATAGGCGCCGTTGCGCAGCACACGTTTGGTGAGGTTCTCGAAATCGAAGCCGTCGAAATGCCGGCACTGGTAATGCACGTAGTTTTCGCGCCGGATCTCGCCATCGGTGGGAATGTCGATGCCGCAGGCGATCTGGTCGGCCACGGCCTCGGCGGTGGCGCGGTCCAGCAGGTCCTGAATTTTGGGGCTTTCGGACCAGCCGCGCAGCACGGTGTCGTTGTAGTTTTCCGCGTCGTGGCCGACCTGAAACCAGTCGGTGATCGGCACATAATCGGGCTTGGGGTAGGCGCCGATACAGGTGGTGGTCAGTGGCATGGTGTCCTCCGTTTGCCCAAGGGCCTAGCGCGAAATTGCGGATCAGGAAAGAGAGCGGCGGGCCAGCTGGCGTTCGCGCAGCAGCACGAACAGGCCCGAACCGATGATGATCGCTGCGCCAAGGAAGGTGAAGGCGTCGGGGCGTTCGCCCAGAATGGCGATGGCAAAGCCGGTGGCGAAAATCAGCCGGGTATAGCGGAACGGCGTGACGGCAGAGACCTCGCCGATGCGCATGGCGGCGGTGATCGTGTAATAGGCGACCGCAGCCGCAAGCGTCGCCCCGACCAGCCAGGCGATATCGGCGGCATTGTCGGGTGCTGCGGCATCGGTGATCCAGACCAGCGCAAGGCCGACCGGGATCAGCAGCGCAAAGGCGTAAGTGGCCAGTTGCAGGTTGGTCGCGGCCCTGGGCACGATCCGGGTGATCACGTCGCGCAGGCTGAGCGACAGCGTGGCGATCAGGGCAAGGGCGGCCCCCCAGCTCAGGTTGCCGATTCCCGGGCGCAGGATCAGCAGAACGCCGCCAAGACCGATGAAGACGGCGATCCAGCGGCGGCGGCCGACCCTTTCCCCCAGGATCAGCGCGGCGGCGGCGGTCACGACCAGGGGCATCGCCTGGCTGATCGAGGTGACAAGTGCCAGCGGCGCCAGCGAGAGCGCGGTGATCATGCTGGCAGAGCCTATGATCTCGAACAGATTGCGCAGCATCACACGGGGGTGAAAGAAGATCGGCGCGGCGATGCGCTGGCCCGCCGCCCGGGTCAGGATAGCGAAGGTGATGGTGCCCAGCACGGCCATGAACAGGATGATCTGGGCGCTGGCCAGGTTGACGGCGGCGAATTTGATGAACACGTCCGAAACGGCAAAGCTGAACATGGCCAAGGTCATCAGCACGATGGCGCGGATATTGTCCAACTGCCTCAGTCCGGTTTTCGCTTTAGCGGAACCCCGTAAAGTTCCAGCCGGTGCCCCTTTAGCCTGTAGCCCAGCTTGGCGGCGATGCGTTCCTGCAAGGTCTCGATCTCGTCATCGACAAACTCGATCACCTCGCCCGAGTTCATATCGATCAGGTGGTCGTGGTGATCGCGGTCGGCGGTTTCATAGCGCGCGCGGCCGTCGCCGAATTCGTGCTTTTCCAGAATGCCCGATTCCTCGAACAGCTTGACGGTGCGGTAGACCGTAGCGATCGAGATCCGGGGATCGATGGCACTGGCGCGCGCATAGAGTTCCTCGACATCGGGATGATCCGATGCTGCCTGCAGCACCAGCGCAATCGTGCGGCGCTGTTCGGTCATGCGCAGGCCGCGCGTTTCACAGCGGTCCAGGATCGTGTCACTCATCAGGCGCCCCGTTCTGACATGGCGGCGGGTTTAGCGGATGTGGGCGTGCCTGCCTAGACCAGATCGGGCTGCCGGCCCAGCCGCGCCGCCAGTTTGCCCACGCTCAGCCCCTGCACGATGATCGAGAACAGCACGATCATGTAGGTGCTGGCCAGGATCAGCGGCTTCCAGTCGCCCTCTGGCAGGCTTAGCGCCAGGGCGACGGAAATGCCGCCCTTCAGCCCGCCCCAGGTCATGATCGGGATCACGCCGGGCGAAAAGTCGCGGAACGGTCGCAGCAGCAGCACCGGGACGGCCACGGCGGCCAGCCGGCCGATGAGCGCCAGCGCGATGGCCAGCGCGCCCGCGGTCATGGATTCCAGATTGAAGGCGACGGCGAACACCTCGACGCCGATCATCAGGAACAGCACCGCGTTCAGGATCTCGTCGATCAGTTTCCAGAACGCATCGACATATTGCCGGGTCTGCTCGGTCATCCCGAATTTGGCGCCGACATCGCCGATCAGCAAGCCCGCGACCACCGCCGTGATCGGCGCCGAAAAATGCAGCGCCGAGGCCAGTTCATAGCCGCCAAAGGCCAGCCCCAGCGTCAGCAGCACCTCCAGCGAATAGTCGTCGATCCGCCGCATCACGCGAAAGGTCAGCCAGCCCAGAACCGCGCCCAGCACCGCACCGCCCACGGCCTCTTGAAAGAACAGTTTCGCGGCGCCGGCCAGCCCGCCGGCCTCGGCCTCGCCCGACGGGAACGCCAGCCCGACCAGCACCAGAAACACCACATATCCGACGCCATCGTTGAACAGCGATTCGCCCGCGATCTTGGTTTCCAGCGATTTGCGCAGATTGGCGGAGCGCAGCACGCCCAGCACCGCGACCGGATCGGTGGGCGACACCAGTGCCCCGAACACCAGCGCGATCAGCAAGGGCATCCCGGTGATCCAGCTGAACCCGACGCCGACGATCACCGTCGACAGCCCGACGCCCATGGTGGCCATCAGGAACACCACCCGCCATTGCGCGCGCAGATCGCTTAGCTTGACGTGCAGCGCGCCCGCGAACAGCAACAGGCCCAGCATGCCCTCCAGCAAGGCATCGGAAAACTCCAGCCCGACGACTTCGGCCCGGATCGCGGTGGTGACATCCAGGCCCGGAATCAGCGCATCCAGCCCCATCACCGCCAAAGACGCGAACAGCGCCACCACCAGAATGCCGATCGAGGGCGGCAGTTTCAGGAACAGATAGTTTATTGCCCCGAAGGCGCCCGCCAGGACGATCAAAAGTGCCGCGATCTGAAGAACCGTCATATCTGTCCCCTGTCTGTTGCGTTCCCCTTAGCATGGGGCGGGGCGCACCGGAACTGCTTGACTTGCGCCAGGCTTGGCCCAAGGGATACCCGGATGCAGCGCAAGGTTCATATCGACGCCTTCGGGGCGGTCTCGTTGGTCGGATTCGCGGCGGTTCTGGGGTTCAACCAGGTGGTGATCAAGGTGGTGAACGGCGGCGTGCAGCCGGTCTTTGCCGCCGGGCTGCGGTCGGTTGGCGCGCTGATCCTGCTGGCGCTGTGGATGTGGTATCGCGGCAGCTGGCAGGGGCTGGCGCGCGGCACATGGTGGGCCGGGACGGTCATGGGGGTGCTGTTCACGGCGGAATTCGTGCTGCTCTATCAGGCGCTTGACCTGACCAGCGTGGCGCGCACCTCGGTGATTTTCTATTCGATGCCGGTCTGGCTGGCGCTGGGCGCGCATCTGCTGGTGCCGGGCGAGCGGATCACGGCGCGCAAGGGGCTGGGGCTGAGCATTGCCTTTGCGGGCGTGGCCTGGGCGCTGCTGGATCGCGGCAGCGGCGGGCCGGTCAGCCTGACCGGCGATCTGATGGCGCTGGGTGCTGCGGTCTGCTGGGCGGGCATCGCGCTATTGGCGCGCATCGGCGCGCTGTCGCGGCTGAGGCCGGTGATGCAGCTGTTCTGGCAGGTGTCGGTTTCGGCCGTATTGCTGATGGCGCTGGCGCCGTTCTTTGGCCCGCTGCTGCGCGATCCGGCGCCGATCCATTATGCGGGGCTGGCGTTTCAGGTGCTGGCGGTGGCGACGGGTGGCTATCTGTTCTGGTTCTGGCTGCTGAAGATCTACCCGGCGGCCTCGGTGGCCTCGTTCGGGTTTTTGTCGCCGGTGTTCGGGGTGATCTTTGGCTGGCTGTTGCTGGCGGAACGGATTGGCGTGCCCATTCTGGGTGCGCTGGCGCTGGTGGCCGCCGGGATCTATCTGATCAACAGGCCGCCGCGCGGGCTGTAGCGGGCCTCAGGCCGCGTCGATATCGGCCCAGATCGGCAGATGATCCGAGGCGATGCGCGCCTTGCGGTCCTGCACCACGCCGGCATCGCGCAATTGCAGATCCGTGCTGAGGGCCACCCGGTCCAGCGCCGCCACCGGGCGGGCCGCGTGAAAGCTGCGCCCTGGCGCGTGCACCGCAAAATCGGTCTGCAACGGCTCCAGCCCGCGCCTGGGGGACCATTCGTTGAAATCGCCGAGAATCACCGTGGGCAGGGCCGGATCCAGTTGCGCGGCGATGGCGCCCAGCTGCCGCCGCCGGTCGCGCCGCAGCAGGCCGAGATGCAGGGCAACCAGCCGCAGCGCGCCGTCGATCTCGACACTCAGCGCGCCGCGCGGCTCGGTTCCGGGCAGTTCGATGCGGGTGACGCCGGTGACGCGCATGCCCTTGCGCACCAGCACCGCATTGCCGTGAAATCCCAGACTGGCACCCCGGCGATCCACCTCGACCGGCGCGAAATCGGTTTCGGTCGCGATCATCGCCGCGGGCAGCGCGGCGGGCCGCGCACCCAGCCGCTTGTCGGCCTCTTGCACGGCGATCACATCGGCCTCAACCCCGTTGATCACATCCAGCACCCGCCCCGGATCGCGGCGCCGGTCAAGCCCGATGCATTTGCGGATGTTATAACTGGCGACCCTGATCTGCATGGCTTTCATATGGGGACGCTGCCGCCGGGTTTGAAGATCGCCGGGGCAAGGTATATCTGTTGGCCATGTATCTGCGTCGCCAAAGCTGGATCGTCTACGCCGTCTGGATCACGCTGGCCTCGGCCGCCCTGGTGGCGCTGGTCATCGAACACTGGTCGATGAGCTTTGTCGCCGCCGCCACGCTGCTGGCCTCGATGATTCCCGCCATTGCCGCCCAACGCTTTGATATCCAGCTGCCCTTTGCCTTTATCAGCTTTGTGGTGCTGTTCATCTTTGCCACGCTGTTTCTGGGCGAATCCTTTGATTTCTACGCCCGTTACTGGTGGTGGGACATCGCGTTGCATGCCAGTTCGGCGATGGGGTTCGGGCTTGTCGGGTTCGTGTTCATCTTCGTGCTGTTCGAGGGCGACCGTTATGCCGCCCCGGCCTGGGCGCTGGCGTTTTTCAGCTGGAGCTTTGCGGTTGCCATCGGCGTGGTCTGGGAGGTGTTCGAGTTTGCCATGGACAGCCTGCTGGGCACCAACATGCTGAAATCCGGCCTGCCTGACACGATGGGCGATCTGATCGTCAACCTTGTTGGGGCGGCGCTGGGCGCGCTGAGCGGGTTTTTCTATCTGCTGGGGCGCAGGCGCGGCGGGCTGTTTGCCTGGGTGATCGCCGATTTCGTCCGGATGAACCGGCGGCTGTTCAAGCGGATTGACCGGCGGCGCTGATGTTCATGTCCCGCAGAACGTCTGGCGGATTTCCTCGGCGGGCTGCGGCGGGCGGGCGTAGGCGGCGTTCCCGGGTGCCAGGTCGAATGGCGTCGACAGCAGGTCTGTCAACTTGAAGAACGGTTGATAATCTTCTGAAATAGCGGCCTGAATCGCCTCTTCGATCCGATGATTGCGCGGGATCACCGCCGGGTTGGCGCGGCGCATCAGGGCGGTTTGGTCCTGCGGGCTTTTCCCGTCGCGCGACAACCGTTCCTGCCAGATCGCGGCCCATTGATCGAACGCCTCGGGCTCGGCGAACTGATCGCGCGCGCTGCCGTCGGCCAAGGCACGGAAGCTGTTGGTGAAATCGGCGCCCGTTTTTGCCATCCGGTCCAGCAGGGTATGGATCAGTTCGGCGTCGCCCGGTTCGGCGCTGCTCAACCCGATTTTGGCCCGGAAAATCTCCAGCCAGGCGGCCCGGTAGAGGTCGGGAAAGCGGTGCACCGCCTCGGTGGCCAGTTCCACCGCCTTGTCCTGATCGCTGTCGATCAGCGGCAGCAGGGCGGTCGCCAGTTGCGCCAGATTCCACACCGCGATTTCGGGTTGGCGGCCATAGGCATAGCGCCCGTGCCGGTCGATCGAGCTGAACACCTTGGCCGGGTCATAGCCATCCAGAAACGCGCAGGGCCCATAGTCGATGGTGTCGCCCGCCACATGGGTGTTGTCGGTGTTCATCACCCCGTGGATGAACCCGACCCCCATCCATTGCGCCACCAGCCGCGCCTGACGCGCGATCACATTATCCAGCATGTCCAGCGCGTTTTCGGCATCCGGGTAATGCCGGGCGATGACGTGGCCCATCAGCGCCTTCAGCGCCTCGACGTCCTGGCGGGCGGCGAAATACTGAAACGTGCCAACCCGGATATGGCTGGAGGCAACGCGGGTCAGCACCGCCCCCGGCAAGGCGGTTTCTCGCTGCACGGTCTCGCCGGTCGCCACGGCGGCCAGCGCGCGGGTGGTGGGGATGCCAAGCGCATGCATGGCCTCGGACACAATAAATTCCCGGATCACCGGCCCCAGCCAGGCGCGGCCGTCGCCCATCCGGCTATACGGCGTCGGGCCCGCGCCCTTTAGTTGAATGTCATTCCGTAAGCCATTTGAGTCAATCACTTCTCCCAACAGAATCGCCCGCCCGTCGCCGAGTTGCGGCGCCCAGCCGCCGAACTGATGCCCGGCATAGGCCTGCGCCAGCGGATCGGCGCCGTCGGGCACGGCATTGCCGGCAAGGGCCGCGACGCCCTCGGGGCTGCGCAAGGCCTCGGGGTCCAGCCCCAGCCCGCGCGCCAGCGGGGCGTTCAGGGCCAGCAGCGCCGGTTCGGCCACCGGGGTCGGTGCCAGGCGGCTGAAGAACCGGTCCGGCAGGGTGGCATAGCTGTTGTCAAACGGGATGTGCAGGGTCATTTGGCGCGCTCCTTGCCCGCCAATCTAGGTGCCGCCGGGCCGAAGTGCCAGCAGCGGGCGGTCACAGCCGGGCCAGACGGTCGGTCAGCAGGGCATAGAAACCCTCGGCATCGATATCGCCGATGAAACGGGCGTTGGGCGCGCGCTCGGTCACGCCCCACCAGTCGGCGACCGTCATGCCGCGGGTCAGATCGGACCCGGTTTCGATCTCGACATTGACGTGGCGGCCCGAGAAAAGGTTTGGAGTCAAGAGGTAAGCGATCACTGTCGGGTCATGCAGCGGCGCCCCGGCAGAGCCGTATTTCGCCATGTCGAAGCGTTCGAAAAAGTCGGTCCAGGCGGCGACGGCATGGCCGACGGGCGTGCCAAGCGCGCGGAACGCCTCGACGCGCGGCCCGGTGGTCAGCGCCTTGTGGGTCACGTCGAGCGGCATCACGGTTATCTGTGCGCCGGATTTAAACACGATATCAGCGGCTTCCGGGTCGACATAGATGTTGAATTCCGCCGCCGGGGTGATGTTGCCGACCTGAAAGTAAGCCCCGCCCATCAGCACGATTTCCGCCACTTTAGCAATGATATCAGGGGCCTGCTGAAAGGCGGTGGCGATATTGGTCAGCGGGCCAAGCGGGCACAGCGTGATGCTGCCCGCCGGATGGTCGCGCAGGGATCTGACGATGAAATCGACGGCATGCGCATCCTGCAAGGCCATATCCGGCGCGGGCAGCTCGATGCCGTCCAGCCCGGTTTTGCCATGCACATGTTCCGCCGTGACCAGCGCGCGGCGGATGGGCGCGTCGCAACCGGCAAAGACCGGCACATCAGCCTTGCCTGCCAACTCGCAGATAATACGTGTATTTCTGGCGGTCAGAGCCAGCGGAACATTGCCCGCGACCGCGGTAATGCCCAGCAGGTCAAGGTCTTGCGGGCTGGCCAGGGCCAGCAGGATCGCGACGGCGTCGTCCTGGCCCGGGTCGGTATCGATGATGATCTTGCGGCGAGTCATCCTGTCTCTCTACTAGCAAAACCGCACCGCAACCATGGTCAATGCGTGGGGCCGGATGCCGAAACGATCAAGGTCAGGCATCCGGCGCGGTCGCGATCAGCCGTCGAAATCGACCTCTTCCATGATCCGCAGCGCCTGGGCGCGCAGCGCGGCCAGATCCATCAGGTTGGCCTCGTCCGGCGTGAAGCTGCCCCAGGATTCCACCAGATCGGAGCTTGGAACATCGTCGCGCACCGGGAATTCATAGTTGATCTGCGCATAGACCTGCTGTGCCTGATCGGACACCAGATATTCCATGAATGTCAGGGCATTATCGGTGTTCTTTGAAGCTGCGGTCATGGCCACGCCCGAGACGTTCAGGTGGGTGCCGCCATCTTCGAACGCCGGGTAGACGATGCGCACCGCATTGGCCCAGGCCTGCTGTTCCTCGCTCTCCAGCATCTGGCCCATGTAATAGGTATTGCCCAGCGAGATGTCGCATTCACCGGCCCAGATCGCCTTGACCTGCGCGCGGTCGTTGCCTTGCGGGCGGCGCGCCAGGTTGGCCTTGACGCCGGTTGCCCAGTCGCGGGCGGCCTCGGCGCCCTGATGATAGATCATCGCCGCCATCAGTGCCAGATTGTAGGAATGCGTGCCCGACCGGGTGCAGATCCGGCCCCGCCATTTCGGGTCGGCGAGATCCTCGTAGGTGGTGACGCCACCCTCGGGTACACGGTCCCTGGCGGCATAGACCACACGGGCGCGGGTGGTGACGCCGAACCACTGGTTGCCGGGATCGCGCAGCGCGGCGGGGATCGCATCGGTCAGGACGGCGCTTTCGACCGGCTGGGTGACACCGGCGGCGACAGCCTGGGCCAGGCGCGAGATATCGACGGTCAGGATGATGTCGGCGGGGCTGCGGCGGCCCTCGGCGGTCAGGCGTTCGGTCAGGCCCTTGTCCAGATAGGCGATATTGACGGCGATGCCGGTTTCCTGGGTGAAGGCGTCCAGAATCGGCTGTATCAGTTCGGGCTGGCGTTGCGAGTAGATGTTCAGTTCCTGGGCAAGGGCGGGCGAGGCCAGGGCGAGGGCCGCGAAGGCAAGAGGAAGGGTGCGCATATCGGTGAATCCTGTTGTTTGATGCTGGCCGATATAAACCTGACAAAAATACTTGGTCAATACCTGATTGAATCAGTCGGGTAACTTCTTCTCATCCCGCTTGGCTGCGTCCCAAAGCGCATCCATCTCGGCCAGGTCCGACTGATCCGGGGTTTTGCCGCGGGCCGCCAGCGCCGCCTCGATGCTGGCGAAGCGGCGGCTGAACTTGGCGTTGGCGGCGCGCAGGGCGGCTTCGGGGTCCAGCTTCAGGTGCCGCGCCAGATTGGCGATCACGAACAGCAGATCGCCGAACTCCTCTTCGATTTCGGTCTGGCTCAGGCTGTCGCGCGCCTCTGTCAACTCGCGCGCTTCCTCGGCGATCTTGTCGATCACCTGCGCGGTATCGGGCCAGTCGAACCCGACCCGCGCGGCCCGCTTTTGCAGCTTTACCGCGCGCGTCAGGGCGGGCAGGCCGATGGCCACATCCGCCAGCACGCCATGTGCTGCGCGGTCCGCGCGTTCGGCGGCCTTGATCGTTTCCCAGTCGCGGGTCTGCTGGTCCGCCGATTTGTCGCGGCTTTCACTGCCGAACACATGCGGGTGCCGGGCGACCATCTTGTCGGAAATCGCGTTGGCGACGGAGGCAAAGTCGAACAGCCCGGCCTCTTCGCCGATGGCGGTGTGATAGACGGTTTGCAGCAGCAGATCGCCCAGCTCGCTTTCCAACTCGCCCCAGGCCTGCCGCTCTATGGCGTCGGCGACCTCGTAGGCCTCTTCGATCGTGTAGGGCGCGATGCTGGCGAAATCCTGCTCGATGTCCCAGGGACAGCCGGTTTCAGGGTCGCGCAGGCGGCGCATGATCTCCAGCAATCGCGGCAATCCGCCTGCCGGGTCATGCACCAGCGCATCGCTTTCATTGGCCATTGTTCACCGCCGGTTTCTTTGCCACCTTGCGCGCGTCTTATCCGCCAGCAGGAAAACGGAGTCCACATGCCCGTCATCAACCGCATCGCCGATTTCGCCGATGACATGACCGAATGGCGGCGTTGGATGCATCGCAATCCG
>Ga0316207_10003029_pt1 | contig 16182 bp, 17 predicted proteins | sample 6weekpyrite_MG_FD_204943 | JGI IMG/M metagenome (GOLD analysis project Ga0316207, IMG submission 204943) | Microbial mat bacterial communities from mineral coupon in-situ incubated in ocean water Damariscotta River, Maine, United States -... | ecosystem: Environmental > Aquatic > Marine >...
GGCTTTCCAAACGAATATTTTTGTACAAAAAAGCGACGATACTATTCATGTATTTGAAAATCGCTGCCCTCATGCTGGCACCCCACTTAATATGTTCGGGGAAAAGTTCCTAAGCATGGATGGCAAACATATATTATGCCGCACACACGGTGCCCTATTTGATAAAAGCAGCGGCAAGTGTGTTGGAGGGCCTTGTAAAGGGATGTATCTACGTGCTGTAGCTTTCGAAATACGCGGCAACGATATCATCAGCCGCTAAGCAACATTAAAAGTTAGATCATCACTGTCCCGGAGCGGCGTTGGCGAGGCGGCGTATTGCTCACATTACCAGGTCGATCCACCCTAATAACGCGCCAATAAGTTTGTCCACCGCGCTCTCGGGTGACTTTTTTCAAAGACATTGAATATTCTGGATCGTAATAAATAATCTCGGTCGCGTTTTTGGTTTTACCTTTCCAAAGGTATTGCCGGGTGAACTCAATCACCTTCACCTTGCGCTTGCCATTTGGCATATCAAGGACTTTCTCACCCACCACTTCGAGGTGCGCCCACATATCAAACGACGTGCCTTGGTCGATATTTTTCAAGTTGCCTTGAAAGGCGATTTCCTTGCCCGGTACTAATGGAAAGAAGGCCTCTAATTGAACTTCATCAAAGTCCAATTCCCATTGGCCACCATTTGCTTCAGATCCGCTGATAGGAATCAGGCCACGGTACTCTGTGCGGGAAAATAATATATCCCCATTCCAGTTAGAAAACTCCGTCGTCACCAACCTGTCAGTCACATCAGTAACTTCAGCAACAAGCTCTGAGCGTTGAAACTTAATGATGGCTTTTGTTCCAACAATTGCCGTTGCCGATGTCGGAACCTGCGAGTTTGAGCCACATGCTGCCAAAAGTAGCATGGATAAAAACACAAACACCTTGGAAATAGGTGGCACCAACATAAACTCCAATAAAGATACACAATTGTAATAGCATTACATTTCGGTAGTGGAAAGACCGGGATAACAAAGAAATGTCTTAACTTTAGTTTGTAGTGCTTTTTTTAAACTCTACTAAAACAAACCACTCTATACTGCAAAAACTCATACTTGGGCCGCATAAAGCATTTCAATATGCCCCCACCTACAGCGATTTGTGGGAAAGTATCAACATCAAATTCCAAACATAAAAATGCCCCTGTTGGGAATTTTTTGCGGAGCTTCTTTAGTTTGCCGTTGTCACACTTTTCCTCTGCCGCCAAGGCCAGTGCGAGGTCTTGAAAGCCAGGGTTATGCCCAACAAACAAAAGCGCGTCACAAGCAGGATCAGCTTGGTGAATGAATGTAAGAAGCGTGTCAGCGCTTGCCCCATATAGTGAACCCCGATGTTCAACATGCCAATTAAAGCCGCCAGATGTCATAACACGTTCAAGAGTTTCCACAGCTCGTTTTGCCGTTGAACAATAAACCAAGTCAGGTGAAAAACCCTTCAATGCTAATTTGCACCCCACTAAATCTGCAGCTTTTTCACCGCGTTCGTTCAAAGGGCGTTTGTGATCAGAAAGCGCCATGTCCATCCAATCTGATTTCGCGTGACGCAACAGATAGATTCGCTTTGACACTTTCTTTCCTCCTTTGATCATCTCGCATTCAAGCCTCACATTACCCAAGCCTGAAATTACCAAGGCCAAACCTTTACTCAGTGCAGATGACATCGTATCAAGCCGCTGTAATAAATTATACCAATAGGGCCTATCTATGACAGTGGAATTACAACGCCGAGGCACTGCCCAAAGCGGCCGTATTATTCTAGCCCACGGTGCCGGTGCGGGTATGGACAGTGATTTCATGCAATATATGGCGATGCATCTCGCAAGCCACGGTTTCGAAAGTATATTATTTAACTTTCCCTATATGGAGAAACGTCAAAAAGATGGCAAAAAGCGCCCCCCAGACCGTGCCCCAAAACTATTAGAACATTTCAAAAATGTCCTCTCACAGATTGGGAATGATAAACCCCTTTTAATTGGTGGAAAATCAATGGGTGGCCGTATCGCAAGTATGCTCGCTGCAGAATACCCTACTATTGCTAATGGCCTTATCTTGATGGGATATCCATTTCATCCTCCCGGCAAACCCGAGAACTTACGCACAAACCATTTAAGTGGCATAAAAATGCCCGTACTTTTAATCCAAGGCGAACGCGACACTTTTGGCGGTACTAATTTAGTTAGCACCTTAAACTTGCCGTCAAACTTTGAAGTATTCTGGTCAAAAGACGGCGATCATAGCTTAAAGCCGCGAAAAAAATCGGGCCGTACCGAAACAGAGAATCGAGACGCTGCCATCACTGCTATCTCTAGCAAAGAATGGTTCTAGGGCCTTTACCTTACTCCACCACAACTCTAATCACGGGCCACTTTTTCAAATTTGAGCGTCATCCGGTCACTTTCACCTATAGCGGTGTATTTATCACGGTCTTCGTCGCCCAAAGCATAGCGTGGAGGAAGGGTCCACACACCGAGTGGGTAATCTTTGGTATCTTTAGGATTAGCGTTCATTTCTGATGTTGCCACTAACTTAAAACCGCCAGCCTCAACCGCCGTAATTAGGTCACTCTGTTTCCAGCGGCCACGCTCAGCGGCTGTACGCCGATCACCTTCAAAATCATCTTTAGCACGGTGCTGAACAACCCCTAAAACACCACCCGGCTTAAGTATCTGCCACGTTTGTTCTAAAGCGGAGTCAAAAAAGGCCATACGTTCCCAATTATGCAAAGCCCGCACAATGATAACCCTGTCGAGAGACTCTGCTTTCACTGGCAAACCGACTGAAGCTGGCAACCATGTAGCAACAGCATTAGCGCCGTATGATGCCCGGTCTATTTCAAGCTTCTCCGGGTAGGCCCGTAGTGTCGCTGCAAAATTAATATAATCTTTATAAATATCCGGGTGATGTTCTAGCCCGACATACTTGCCCTTATCCTTCAATAAAGTCGCCAAAATACGGCTGTACCAACCACCACCAGGGTTAACTTCAGCCACGGACATTTCTTCCGTCACACCCAGAAACCGTAAAAAGTCTTTCGGGCTTCGCGCTGCATCACGAGCCGCATCCCCCTCTTTACGAAAGGCATTATCATGCACTGCTTTCCAAATGGCATCTTCTTCAGCCTTCACAGGCAAACATACTAAAGTGAAGCCAACCAAGAAAAACAATGCTCCAAAAGCTGCAATAAATTTATCCTGCACCCATATTCCTCTGAGTATCTTAGCCAATTTAACGCTGCACCATTCCTTGGCCTGCCTTAAGTACTTTATCCGAATCCGTTGATCGGGGCGGATTTTCTAAGCCACGTATTACAGCCGGACGCTTTGCTATTTTGCTGAACCATGCTTGGAGATAATCAAGTCCCTCTAATGAAACTCCTGCCCATTCATAAGAACGGACCCATGTCCAATTCGCAATATCTGCTATTGAATAGTTCTCCCCGCCCAAATAACTGCTCTTTCTCAAACGCCGGTCTAATACATCATATAGGCGGCGGGTTTCATTTTGGTAGCGGGCTATCACGCTATCTATTTGCTCAGGAAAGTAACGATAAAATACATGGGCTTGCCCTTGCATTGGCCCCAAGCCACCCATTTGAAACATCAACCACTGATTAACGGTGGACCGTCCTTTAACATCAACAGGAATTAACTGACCTGTTTTTTCAGCTAGATACTGTAAAATTGCCCCGGATTCAAAAACGGCAAAATCATCATTTTCATGATCAACAATTACAGGGATACGCCCATTTGGGTTAAGTTCCAGAAACCAATCTTCCTTTTGAACTTTCGTCCCTAAATCAATGGGGACCAATTTATAAGAAAGCCCCATTTCCTCTAGTGCAATAGAGGCTTTATAGCCATTCGGGGTCGCCGCCGTATAAAGTGTGATCATTGCCTTCTCCAATCTATACGTAGCTCAAAAAATACCGAAATGCGCTTTTAACGGCTAAGAAAAACTCCAAGCCAAACGCAGATATGTCTGCTCACATTTGAGCAAATGCTGTACTTAACGAATTCAAAACCCATCTGTACCGGAATGATACAAGCGATACTTGGAAATATAAAATCGGGGGCCATACAGCCCCCAATTTTGTTATTTGTTCATACGGTTAGTTATCAGGTCATCCACAACTGCCGGGTCAGCTAATGTAGAAGTATCTCCCAAGCTACCATAATCGTTTTCAGCAATCTTCCTGAGGATACGCCGCATGATTTTGCCTGACCGTGTTTTAGGCAAAGCAGGAGCAAATTGTATAAGGTCTGGTGTTGCGATTGGGCCAATTTCGCTGCGAACCCATTTCACCAACTCTGCACGCAGTTCCTCTGTAGGCTCAACATCAGCTGGCGGCGTGACATACGCATAAATGCCTTGCCCTTTAATATCATGGGGGTACCCAACAACTGCCGCCTCAGAAACACCGTGATGTGCCACTAGGGCAGATTCAACTTCCGCCGTACCCATACGGTGGCCTGAAACATTGATGACATCATCAACACGGCCTGTGATCCAATAATAACCATCTTCATCGCGGTGACAGCCATCACCAGTGAAATACATGCCTTCAAAGGTCGCAAAATAGGTTTGCTTGAAGCGGGCATGATCGCCGTACACTGTACGCATCTGACCCGGCCAACTATCTGTTATTACAAGATTACCGGTTTCAGCGCCTTGTTTAAACTTGCCTTCATGATCAGCGATTTCCAGTTTCACACCAAACATCGGTAATGTGGCTGAGCCAGGCTTAAGATCTGTTGCGCCCGGTAACGGCGAGATCATGATGCCGCCAGTTTCGGTTTGCCACCATGTATCCACAATGGGGCATCGCTCTTCGCCTACTACGCGGTGATACCAAAGCCATGCTTCTGGGTTAATCGGTTCCCCGACAGTGCCTAGCAAGCGCAAGCTAGACAGATCATGCTTTTTGACCGGTGCATCACCTTCCCGCATCAACGCACGAAGGGCCGTAGGAGCCGTATAGAATATATTGACCTTATGCTTCTCGCATACTTGCCAAAAACGGCCCACATCCGGATAGGTTGGTACACCTTCAAAAACCAAGCTGGTCGCACCGTTTGCCAGCGGGCCATAAACAATATAGCTATGCCCCGTAACCCAGCCTACATCAGCGGTACACCAATAAATATCACCGTCTTTATAATCAAATACATACTCGTGCGTCATCGACGCCCAAACCATATAACCGCCTGTGGTATGCAAAACACCTTTTGGCTGTCCTGTGGAACCTGAAGTGTAGAGAATAAACATCGGATCTTCGGCGTTCATTTCTTCCGGCTCACAGTCAGTAGAAACCTTTTCTGCTTCCTCATGGTACCAAACATCGCGGCCTTCGGCCCAACCAACCGTGCCGCCTGTGCGTTTTACCACAATGACACTTTTAACATTTGGACAACGTTCAAGCGCTTTATCAACATTGGCTTTTAGGGGGATAGGCTTGGCACCGCGCACACCTTCATCAGCCGTGATAACAAAATCAGACTCGCAGTTGATGATTCGCCCGGCAAGTGCATCCGGCGAAAAGCCACCAAATACAACAGAATGTACCGCACCAACCCGCGCACAAGCCAACATGGCATACACAGCTTCAGGGATCATGGGCATGTAAAGCGTGACGCGATCACCCTTTTGCACACCTTGAGCCCGTAGAACGTTACCAAACTTGCTCACTTCGGCGTGCAATTCACCATAACTGATATTCTTGCTGTCATTTGGGTCGTCACCTTCCCAAATTAGCGCCGTTACATCGGCCTTTTCAGGCAAATGCCGGTCAATACAGTTTACGCTGGCATTCAGTGTGCCATCCTCAAACCATTTGATCGAAATATCACCCGTAAAATCGGTGTTCTTTACCTTGGTAAAAGGTTTCATCCAATCAATGCGTTTCGCTTCTTCTCGCCAAAACCCGTCAGGGTCTGTGATCGAGCGTTCATACATTTGTTGGTATTGTTCTTTAGTACAATGCGTACCTGCCAAAGCCTCTGCTGTTACAGGGAAAGTCAAAGCTTCACTCATTATTCATACTCCCTCAGATCGTGTAAGTACGATCATGCCGCTTTGCTGCGAGCCTGGCAAGGTCCGGCAGCATCTCCTCACAGGAAATGCCAAAAAATTGTTTGATCCCACATTAGAATTATTATTTCACGCCCGCTTGTGAACAACAATGCAGCATGATACTCGCGAATATAGTTCAACCTATTTTGGGCATAGTCATGACATCTGATGCAGTAGATACAAGCGGTTTTGCAAAGGGCTTTACGGCCGTGATCGCTGGTGCCATTGCTATTGGTACTGCCGCTATTTTTATGCGCCTGTCCGATGTTAGCCCTACAGCTGCTGCATTTTGGCGAGTAACACTGGCACTGCCCCTGTTGTTCATCTGGCTTATGGTAGACCGCCAAAGCAGGGCCCAGATAAAAACACGCCCCAAAGGGCCACTTCTTTTAAGTGCGGCTCTGGTTGGGTTTTGGTTTGCTGCCGACCTTTTCCTTTGGCATTGGTCTGTTGAAAAAACCACCGTTGCAAACGCCACCCTTCTTGCAAATATGGCAACAATATTTACTGCCCTTGGTGGCTTTTTGTTTTTTGGTCAACGCTTTAGCCGCACCTTTATTGGCGGAATGACCCTTGCCGTATTAGGGGCCATTGCCCTTGTTGGCCAAAATGCCAGCATAAACCCTGATTATCTGGTCGGTGATTTACTAGGGGTAGCAACTGCAGTTGCGTATGCGGGCTATATCATCGTTGCCGCCCGTATTCGCGGCACACTCACCACCCCAATGGTGATGTTTGGATCTGCTCTCACAACTGCGATATTTTTACTGCCTTTAGCCTTACTGGAAGATGGGGCCTTTTTCCCTGCCAGCCTCAGTGCATGGCTGCCATTGCTTGGGCTTGCTTGGCTTGCTCACATTTTAGGACAAAGCCTTATTATATACGGCCTCGCCCATGTACCAGCAGCACTTGGTTCCGTCAGCCTTCTTACACAGCCTGTAGTTTCTGCTTTGCTTGCTTGGTGGTTGTTCGCTGAAGCGTTAGGAAGCGGCCACCTTATCGGTGCGCTCCTTATTTTCACCGGCATAATGCTTGCCCGAAAAGGGGCCGGTAAAGGCACCAAAAAACCCGCCTGAATAGACGGGTTTTCAATTACGCTATGAATTTACAGTCCTACCAATCAGACATCATTGATGGGCCGCCTGACTTTTTGTTTGCAACAATCCGCCATAATTTCAAGTCCCCAGATTCCAACAATTTTTTTCGGCGCGTCCAAAACTCGGCCTCCCGCATCAACGTTTGAATCATCGCTGTGCCATCTTCACGCTGCGCTAGTTTCGCAGCCACCTCATCAGCACCTGCCCAAGCCTGATTGATCATTTCAATATACTGACGCGAAATATCCTCTGATACACGAACCTGCATGCGGTGTGTTTTCAGCATATCTACAAGTTCATCCGACAACACAGGGTATGGGTGGCTACGCTCACCAACCATCCATTCTTTATAGCTATCCTTGCCAACAACCGAATCGCTATCAATCACATATTCAGTCATCAAAAACAAACCACCCGGTTTTAGTTTGTCTTCAATATGAGCGATTATATTGGCTTTGTCTTCAATGGTGAACAACGCTTCTTTTGAGATCGCCCGATCAAATTTACGACTAAAGCCTTCAAAACCCTCGGGTTCGTATGTTTCGAGCACAGCCTTTTTCTCAAGGCCTGCCATCTTCGATAGCTTATTGCCTTTTTCGACCAGCATTTCAGATTGTTCAAAGCCCGTAATCCAAACGCCGAATCGATCAACCAAAACCCGCGCAGGCCCACCAAGGCCAGCACCAATTTGCAGCATTGACATCTCTGGGCTCAAGGCCAACAGCTTTGATAATGAAATAATATAATCCGGGCCTCCAGGGCCACAGAAGCCTTTGCCCCAAATATACTGGGCAATATCGACCGTTTGTTCGTCCCAAGGGTCTAGGTTTTCTGCATCAACCTGTTTGGGCGCTTCTTTTTTCGCCGCAGGTGCTGAAACCTCCTCAGGAGCTCGGTCTTTCAACCGCTTTTTGATATCATCAGTATCATAGCCTTCCCACCAGGCTTTCAACCGCAACCCCATACCAACTTTAGGCTCTTTTTTCTTACTCTGTTTCTTAACTGCCACGTCTATCTATCCATGCACACAAAACACACAGCTCCCCAGCCGTGCCACTCCCCACCGGCACATATCAAAACCGATCAGGATTTTTTTGCAAGCCCTGATCGGCATATTTAGCCAAAACACACGTATTAATCGCCTATTTTAGGCTCTTAGGGTCGCCCCGGTCGATTTTTCTGCCGCAGCAACTACTTTGGCCGAAATCGCTTCAATATCCTTATCTGCGAATGTTTCACCCTTTGGCTCCAGTGTTACTGAAACCGCGATTGACTTTTGCCCTTCAGGGACACCTTTGCCTTCATAAACATCAAACACATCAACACGGCTAATAAAGGCTTTATCGGCGCCTTTTACTGCGCGAATCAGATCCGACACCTGCTTAGACCCATCAAGCAGGAAGGCAAAATCACGCTCTACAGATTGTAAATTAGAAACCTCTAGCGCGCCCTTTGCGGCAGATTTTCCACGCTTAGCAGGAATTTTATCGAGATTTACTTCAAAGCCAACAACCGGGCCATCAACATCCATTGCTTTTAAAGTTTTCGGATGTAGTTCACCAAAAGCCGCCAAAATATTCTTTGGACCTAACCGCAACGTGCCTGACCGACCCGGATGATAGTGATTCGGTGCTTCAGTAAACACCTGCAAGTTATCAACAGGTGCGCCCGCTGCCTCAAGGGCCGCCATTGCATCCCGTTTCGCGTCAAAAACACTAACTGCTTCAGCGGGGTTTTCCCAGTGCCGCGCACTTGTTCCAGATCGTAGACCTGCGGCCACCAACAATTGGCCTTTATCAGTGTCATTTTCATACACGGGGCCAACCTCAAACAAAGCAACCCCAGACGTACCACGATCTTTATTACGCTGAGCCGCCTGCATTAAATTTGGTAATATGCTGGGCCGCATACAGTCTAGTTCGGAGGAAATGGGGTTGCCCACAACCAAATCGTCACCGCCTCCACCAAACAAAACTGCTTGATCACGGCGCATAAACGACCAGGTAACAGCCTCGTGCATACCAACACTGGCTAGACGGCGTTTTGCCGCGCGCGCACGTTTTTGGCGCGGGCTTAGTGTGGTCCCTGCCTTATGGTCGGTTACAGGAAGCTGAACAGATGGGATATTATCGTACCCATGTATACGAAGAACTTCTTCCACTAAATCAGGTTCACCCACCACGTCACAGCGCCAGCTTGGTACGCCAACTTCATAAGTGCCACTTAGCTTTTCGGTCATTTCCAAACCAGAAACCTCAAAGCCAAGCTTTTCGAGAATGGCCACGCTTTCAACAGCGGGCAGATCAACACCGCCAAGTGTTTTCACACGCTCGCTACGGAACGGAACTGTACGATCCCAAACTGTATCTTCACCAGCCTCAAAGATTTCACTGGCCTCGCCGCCGCAAAATTCAAGAATCAGCCTTGTCGCGATTTCCATACCATCACGAATGAACTTAGGGTCTACACCACGCTCAAAGCGATACCGTGCATCTGTAATGATCCCTTGGTCACGGCCAGTAAAAGCTGTACGAACCGGGTCAAATAATGCTGCTTCCAACACCACTTCTGTTGTCTCTTCAGAGCATCCTGTATCAAGGCCACCAATGATACCACCAAAGCCTTGTGGCCCCGCACCATCAGCAATCACAGTTTCTGTGCCGGAAGCTGTGTATTCTTTGTCATCAAGTGCTGTAAAGGTTTCGCCTTTATTAGCTAAGCGCGCAACCAAGTTACCCGTTAACTTTGACGCATCGTAAACATGCAGCGGGCGGCCAAGATCGTGCGTAATTAAGTTTGTCACATCTACCAGCGCCGAAATAGGCCTTAGTCCTATGGCTTTCAACCGGTCCTGCACCCACTGTGGGCTTGGGCCATTTTTAATGCCAGTGAACTTACGCCCCAAAAACTGAGTACATGCACCCATTGCCTCTTCAGGTAAGTCAATTGACACACTGATATCGCTTTTGAAACTACCTGCTACTGAGGTGCGATCAAGAGGCTTCAATATTCCAAGGCCTGCAGCCGCCAAATCCCGGGCAATACCATAAACGCCCAAACAATCCTGACGGTTTGGTGTAATTTCAATATCAATGACCGGATCATCTAGGTCAGCATATTCCACATATGATGTGCCAACAGGTGCGTCTTCAGGCAATTCGATAATACCGTCGTGGTCTTCACCCAGCTCAAGCTCTTTGGCAGAACACATCATACCAATCGACTCGACTCCGCGAATCTTTGCTTTTTTGAGGGTAACATCAAGGCCTGGCACATAATCACCCGGTCGCCCCAAAACGACCTTAATGCCTGCACGTGCGTTAGGTGCACCGCAAACAATCTGCATTTCCTCAGAGCCGTTCGACACCTTACAAACTTTCAGCTTGTCTGCATCCGGGTGCTTTTCAGCCGACACCACTTCAGCAACCGTGAAAGGAGCCAGCGCATCGGCCGGGTTTTCAACTGTATCAACTTCAAGGCCAATGGCATTCAGTTTAACCACAATCTCATCAAGGCTTGCATCTGTTGTTAAATGCTCTTTGAGCCAACTTAGTGAAAATTTCATCGGCTTAGCCCCCCTGCGATCGTTGGTAAATCAAGTGCCCTAAAGCCATAATGCTTTAGCCAGCGAAGGTCTGCGTCAAAGAAGGCGCGCAGGTCACTCATGCCGTATTTCAGCATGGCCAAGCGGTCGATCCCACAACCAAATGCAAAGCCCTGATACACTGTAGGGTCAAGGTTACAGGCCTCCAAAACTTTGGTATTCACCATACCTGAGCCTAAAATTTCCAACCAATCATTGCCGTCACCAATTTTAACTGTACCGCCATCAAAGCTGCACTGAACGTCTACTTCCATAGAAGGTTCTGTAAACGGGAAATAACTTGGGCGCAGCCGCAGTGTAACCGCGTCTACTTCAAAAAAGGCTTTCAAGAACGCCTCAAGCGTGCCCTTCAAATGGCCAAGGTGCGTATCCTTATCAATCACCAAGCCTTCAACCTGATGGAACATCGGCGTGTGCGTTGCATCACTATCCGAGCGGTAAGTGCGGCCGGGGGCAATAATGCGAATCGGCGGTTGTTTTTCCAACATAGTCCGTATTTGCACCGGGCTTGTGTGCGTGCGCAGAACCTTGCGTTCGCCAGCCTCATTTGGCTGTAAATAAAAAGTATCATGATCTTGGCGTGCAGGATGTTCTTCCGGGATATTAAGCGCCGTGAAATTATGGAAATCACTTTCCAAATCAGGGCCTTCTGCAACATCGAAACCAAGGCTCGCAAAAATCTCGGCGATTTCATCCATAACCTGGCTGATAGGGTGCACGCTACCTTGCGCATGCTCTTGCACCGGCAAAGTTACATCAAGGCGTTCACTTTGCAGGCGTACCTCTAAAGCTTCCTCTTCCAGAATGTCCTTGCGCGCTGCAATAATATCAGCCACTTCGGTTTTGAGGCCATTTAGTGCAGGGCCCATCACCTTGCGCTCATCCTGGCTCATACCGCCAAGGCCTTTCATCAAGCCTGAGACACTGCCTTTTTTGCCAAGTGCGGCAACACGAATAGCTTCAAGCCCGGCAAGGTCTGCTGCTGCGCTTATCTGTGCCGTGATGTCTTCCCGAAGGGATGAAATCTGTTCCTGCATGGATTTTCCAGTCACCAAATCAGATATAAAAAGTGTTTAAATAAAGAAAAGGGACCTCACCAAATGGCAAGGCCCCTCTAAATAACTTTGATCGCTTACGCGAACCAGCTTTGGTTTCGAAAAACCGAGCTTACTTAGCTAGAGCGGCCTTAGCCTGTTCTACCAAAGATGCAAAAGCAGATGATTCGTGTGTAGCAAGGTCGCTCAGTACCTTACGGTCAAGCTCGATACCTGCGAGCTTAAGGCCGTGCATGAACTGGCCGTATGGCAAGCCAAGTGCGCGCGTACCGGCGTTGATCCGCTGGATCCAAAGAGCGCGGAATGTGCGCTTCTTAGCTTTACGGTCACGGTATGCGTACTGGCCGGCTTTCTCTACAGCCTGACGAGCAACTTTAATGGTATTCTTACGACGGCCCCGGTAGCCTTTAGCTTCCTCAAGAACCTTTTTATGACGAGCGTGCGATACTACACCGCGTTTTACACGTGCCATGATATATCTCCTAAATCCTGAAAATTGGTATGCATCGAGGCGGCCTTAGCCGTACGGCATAAACTTCTTGACGATGTTGGCGTCACAATCCTTAAGGATTGTAGTGCCACGCAGGTCGCGGATTTGCTTGTTAGTACGCTTGATCATGCCGTGCTGTTTACCAGCCTGAGCAGCGCGCACTTTACCTGTGGCAGTGAGCTTGAAGCGCTTTTTAACGCTCGATTTAGTCTTCATCTTGGGCATTTTCATTCCTCACATAAGTAAAGATTGATATTTAAGAATCACCACGGCAGCCCATTACCTCAGCCGGGCGATTCAACGAATGGGGGTGTATACAGTGTGATTTGGCGCTTTGCAAGCGATTCTATTACCCTATTCTCACCCGATTTTGGGTACACTCTTTGAACGATTCTTAAGTCAAAGCCCAATTATCAATAGTGCTATTATGGAACCAACATCTTTTTACACAGGAACACCACCAGATATTGACCTGCTGCAAGCTTTGTAAATAAGGGCTGGCGCTTTGTTTAGCCAATACGAGATGCCTGAAATTGCGGACTATCCAGCTACCTGTAAACTCATCTTCAAAGAAGCTATTGAGAACGATTTACTTCTTACTGTTTACTGCGCTGAGAGCTTGGCAGGGTTTGCCCTCTTGCTAGCACGCGAAAAAGCTTGCCACCTGGAGCAAATGTCAGTGGATCCCGCTTTTGCCCGCCGCAGCCTCGGCAGCGCACTGTTGGAACACGCCATCAAGGTTGCTGCGACAAAAGGCTTTGAACAGATTACGCTGTCCACCTTCAAAGCAATACCATGGAACGAGCCTTTTTACCGCCGATTCGGCTCCAAGCCTGTTGATAGTGATAATATTACTGGTCACCTACTTTCTTGCCAGAATGAGGAAGCAAAAGCGGGGCTAGATATGACCCTGCGCGTTCTGATGTTTCGCGCCTTGCCATAAACGAACTGCGAACTGGTGCATACTGCGGAAACCCGTTAAAGGGATTACATCGTCATTTAACTGGAGCCCCTTATGTTCAGCACCCGATTCGTTATGCTTACTGCTGCGCGTACAGGCTCTAATGCGCTGGCGAGTGCGCTTAACAGCCACCGCCAAATATACAGCGACTTGGAAATTTTTCATGCTGACCGAGTTTTTGGTAATCAGTTAGATTGCGAAACACCTCAAGCACGTGATGCCGACCCATTTGCTTTTTTAGAACGGATGGAAAACCGGGCTGCTGCATTAAAACCAGAAGCCAATGTTTTTGGGTTTAAACTTTTCCTAGACCACAACACTGCAGTTAAAAAGAAGCTGATCGCGAACCCTCATTGGAAAAAAGTCGTGCTCGCGCGCAAAAATACGCTCGACCAATTCATCTCGCTCACAATCGCACAGCGGCTTGAGCACTGGGCGACACACATCGCATTCGACAAAACCACAAAAATCACCCTAGATATTGAGGCCTACAAACGCTTTCACGATGATATGAGTGAAAATTTTGCGCACACACGTGACACACTTACTGCACAGTGTGCAAACTGGATTGATTTAGACTACGACCATGTGGCCCGCAGTGACTATAGTGCATTGCTTCACTTTCTTGGCGCAGACCTCTCCGAACAAATTCAACCTATCACAGCCAAGCAAAACCCGGCCTCAACTGCCAGAAAACTGCTGAATGCCGACGAAGTTCACAGCTATCTGACAGCAAACAATCTTGAGGGTATGTGGGTGGATTAAGCCCTAACCTTTGTCGTTAATACTGGCGGCTATTGCTTTGGCTGCCTCTGCTGGATCATCTGCTTGCGTTATAGGACGGCCTATTACCAGCACATCTGCGCCCGATGAAACAGCGTCATAAGGTGTCATCACCCGCTTTTGGTCTCCCGCCGCACTCCCAGCAGGGCGAATACCAGGCACCACTAGTTTAAAGTCCGGGTTTGTCGCGGCACGTGCTAGCGTAATTTCCTTCGGGCTACAAACCATACCATCAAGACCACTTGCATCCGCAAGTGCTGCTAACCGAGCCACCTGAGAAGATACAGGATCATTAACCCCAATCGCCTGAAGGTCACTATCATCCATGCTTGTGAGGATTGTCACACCCGTAACCCATGGTTTTTGAACACCGTGTTTGGCAGCTTCTTCACCTGCTGTTTCAGCGGCCCGGCGCATCATTTCTGGACCACCTTGTGTGTGAATGGTCAGTATCTTCGGTGCAAGTGGTGCTACCGCCCGAATCGCACCTGCAACAGTATTAGGGATATCATGGAACTTAAGATCCAGAAAAATCGGCATGCCGGTTTCCGCCACTGCCTTAAACCCGTCAGCACCGTTCGCGCAGTAAAACTCCAAGCCCAGCTTCACCCCACCAACTGTTCCTTCTAATGCCTTGGCAAGGGCAACAGCCTCCGCGGTTACAACAGTGTCGAGGGCACAAAAAATACGGTCGCTGGGCTTCATGTGAATAGCTTCCCTAGGCTTATATTTAGTTTCTTGCTGCGGGTGTAACTGGATCACTCAGATTTAGCAAGCTCAGCACTAACACCATCGTCGCTGGCAGCACTATGAGCTTTATGCGCACGGCCTTCATGGGCATCTTCCGCCATCGCAGCCATTTGTTGGCCCAAATAATCGACCCGGCGCTCTGCCTTACGGCGCAAGGCAAACCCTTTTAGGCGCAACCAGCTCGCCACCATCGCCGTTACACCGATACCAATGAAGATACCCGCAAATAAAACCCACCAAATAGGTACAGCATAACTGCCCGCCATCGGTTCAAATGAAAGAATTACATCTGATCGGTTGTTTACCGAAAAAAATACAAGGAAAAGCCCGATCAAAATCCAGATCAGGCGACGAATCAGTAGACTGAATGATTTGGCCATCAGAAAGTAACTGCCAAGTAGGGGGGACCCAACTAACCGTTTAAGCGCTCACGCAGGTCTTTACCCGTTTTGAAATAAGGCACTTGTTTCTCTGCCACCTCAACTGTCTCACCAGTGCGTGGATTACGCCCTGTACGAGCTGGTCGTGTTTTCACAGAAAAAGCGCCAAAACCCCGGAGTTCCACCCGGTCTCCGCGCGCTAACGCCGTCGTAATTTCATCAAATATCTTCGAAACAATACGCTCAACATCCCGATAATATAAATGGGGGTTGGCGTCAGCAATCTTGGTAATCAACTCTGATTTGATCATTTGCATCCTCCCCTGGGTGCAACCTATGGCGCACTGGAAATTGTCTCACCCTCTTCTCAAGTTCAAAGCGTGCCACTTGAATCGTCGCACGTCAAGTAAGTCGTTAGAAAGAAAGGATTTTTGTACCCAATCTGTTAGTGATTGGTTAATTTTTTAAAAAACAGGCCTACAATAACGCATTTTCATAGTGATTTTATTGCCATGGAAAGGGCAGCGATTCTGTCAATCATAGGGCCTTCCAATTAGGCAAATAAAAAGGCCGCCCATTGGACGGCCTTTTCAAATTTCAAAACAAATAAAAGCTTATTTGTCGTCTTCAGCTTTTTTCAAGGCTGCGCCAAGAATATCACCAAGGCTAGCACCGCTATCAGCAGAACCATACTGCTCAACAGCCGCTTTTTCCTCAGCCATTTCAAGTGCTTTAATAGACAGGTTAACTTTACGGCTAGATTTGTCTACGCCAGTAACCATTGCATCAAGCTTGTCGCCTTCAGAGAAACGCTCAGGACGCTGATCACCACGGTCACGTGCAAGGTCAGAGCGACGAATGAAGGCTGTGATGCCAGTGTCTTCGCCAACTTCAACTTCGATACCGTTCTCGTTAACAGCTTTAACAACACATGTTACCTGCTCACCACGCTTCT
>Ga0316207_10003030_pt1 | contig 16170 bp, 13 predicted proteins | sample 6weekpyrite_MG_FD_204943 | JGI IMG/M metagenome (GOLD analysis project Ga0316207, IMG submission 204943) | Microbial mat bacterial communities from mineral coupon in-situ incubated in ocean water Damariscotta River, Maine, United States -... | ecosystem: Environmental > Aquatic > Marine >...
AACACTAAAAATATTAAATAAAACTAAAGGAAGAACATCTACATAATAGAAAAATATAATAAAGAAAAAATGTGCTATAGCAGCAACTTGATAAGTGTAACTGTTAGCAACATGAAAACGATGGTTTTCATTTTTTATACTTTCATCTATTAATGGCTTTTCTTGCATATCTTCTTTGCCCTATTTTTCTTATAAGTTCAGGGTTATGCCCGAAAACAAAGCTGCAAGAAGTTATTACAAAATACAAAACCCCTGACACTTATAAATGCAATTCGAGGACTACTTTGAACAGTTGAATTCTTTAATAATTATTATTCACAATACATTTTTTATGTTTATACTATAACGTGATAGAAAAGATTTAAACACTCCCACAAAAATCATGTTGCCGCCATGCCTCATACACCATCAAGGTTACTGCGTTAGATAAATTTAAACTTCTGTTTGTTGGTTGCATGGGGATCCGTAAAATATTTTCTGTACCTAAACCTTCCCGCACCTCTTCTGGTAAACCGCGTGTTTCCGGCCCAAATAAAAAAACATCCCCTTCTTTATAACTAATATCATGAACATATTGCCTGCCCTTGGTTGAAATACCAAAAATACGCCTTGGTTTTATTTTTTCAACAAAAGCATCGAGCGAAGCATGTTCTTGCACAGGGGAAAATTCATGATAATCCAGGCCTGCCCGGCGCAATTTTTTATCATCCATATCAAAACCTAATGGGTGAATTAAATGCAGCTGTGAGCCGGTATTTGCACAAAGACGAATAATATTACCGGTGTTCGCCGGTATCTCGGGTTCAAAAAGAGCAATATGAAACATACTTAGTCTGTATCCAGGTTGTCGAAGATAAAGGCTACGATATAAATTGATTGCTTAGTTTAATATACTTTTACCCTGTACTTTGCTTCTTTATACTGAAAAATCTGTACCTTTAGCCTGCTTCCTTGTATCTTCTCGGGTATGACTTTAAAGAATAAAGATTTATTGAAAACAGAATTTTGTGGCATGGATTTCAACACGCCTCTGGTACTTTTATCAGGCTGTGTTGGCTTTGGCGAGGAATATACCCGTGTTGAGGGCTATTCAAACGAGGATGTTGGCGCGGTATGTTTAAAGGGTACGACGGTTGAACCCCGCCTGGGAAATAAACCACACCGTGTTATTGAAACACCCATGGGGATGATTAATGCGATTGGCCTGCAAAACCCCGGCGCACATGCCGTTATTAACGAAATCCTGCCCTCACTGCCCATGCAAGAAACCCGCTTTATTGCCAATTTATCCGGCTCGACCATCGAAGACTATGAAGAAATTGCCCGGCTTTTTGACAATACCGACATTGATGCCGTCGAAATTAATATTTCCTGCCCAAATGTAAAGTGTGGTGGCATGGCTTTTGGTAATGATCCAGATATGTCGGCAAAAGTCGTCGAAGTGTGCCGAAAAGTAACGAAAAAACCTATCATTACCAAACTTTCACCAAACCAGACAGATATAGCTGAAAATGCGCGTCGCTGTATTGAGGCGGGCACGGATGGTTTTGCCGTGATCAATACCATGATGGGTATGGCAATTGATATCGAATCTCGCAGCCCGATTATTGGCAATAATCAAGGCGGCTTATCTGGCCCTGCAATTAAACCCATTGCTCTGCTCAAAACCCACCAGGTTTCGCAGGTTTGTCGTCAACATAACATTCCTATTATTGGACAGGGCGGTATTAGCACAGCAGAAGACGCGATAGAATTCTTAATTGCTGGCGCTACGGGCATTGGTATCGGCACAGCCCTTTTTTATGATCCTTTAGTTTGCAAAAAAATTAATCAAAGTATTGCTGAATATTTAATAAAGCATAATCTCAATAATGTTTCGGAGCTTGTTGGCACCTTGACGTTAAACTAAGCCTATATCGTTTATAGAAGTTCAAATATAAGGCATAACAAAAATAAGTAAGTCATTGGATGACTTAAACTTTACAGCTTTTAGGAGCCAAAATGGCGGCCACGACACCACGTAAAAAAATTCGGCTGGGTGATTTACTGGTTGAGCAAGGTCTCATTACTCAAGATCAGCTGCGGCAAGGCCTGGCAGCGCAAAAAACCACCGGGCAAAAACTCGGCCGCACATTAATTTCTAACGGTATTATCTCCGAAGACAAAATGCTTGAGCTGTTGTCAACACAGCTTAAAATTCCTTTTGTTGATCTTAAGCAGTACAACTACGATGCTAAAACCATACAAATTATTCCTGAAATTTTGGCCCGTCGTTATCGCGTTGTATCTTTAAAGAAAAACACTGACGGTACTTTGCTTGTCGGCATGGCTGATCCTACCGACATCTTTGCCTATGACGAGCTATCAAAAAAATTAAAGTGTAATTTACATCTTGCTGTTGTCCGTGAATCTGAAGTTTTATCGACCATCGATATGGTTTATCGCCGGACCGCTGAAATTTCTAATTTAGCTGAAGAGCTCGGCGACGAGCTTTCTGAATCCGATATTGATTTACAAGAACTTGTTCAGAGCGAAGATGTTAATAATGCGCCAGTTGTTAAGCTGTTACAGTCTATATTTGAAGATGCGGTACAAATCGGTGCCTCGGATATTCATATCGAACCCGATGAAAGTGTATTACGTATTCGTACTCGTGTTGATGGCGTTTTACAAGAACAAGTTATGAAAGAAAAACGCATTGCAAGCGCGTTGGTATCGCGCCTGAAACTCATGGCCGGCATCAATATTTCTGAACGCCGCATTCCACAAGACGGGCGCTTTAATATTCGGGTGCAAGATCGCAGCATTGATGTTCGTCTTTCAACCATGCCGATTCAAAATGGCGAATCTGTTGTTATGCGCTTATTAGATCAATCAAGTAATGCGCTTATCCTTGAACAACTCGGTATGGATGAGGAGTTACTGAAACATTTTAGAAAAAATCTACACCGACCACACGGCATGATATTAGTAACGGGCCCTACCGGTAGCGGTAAAACAACAACACTTTATGCCGCTATTTCAGAGCTCAATAAAGCAGAGAATAAAATCATCACGATTGAAGAACCCGTAGAATATCGCCTGCCCCGTATAAACCAGGTTCAGGTTAATGAAAAAATTGGCTTAGATTTCGCAACCGTTTTACGTGCCGCTTTGCGTCAGGATCCGGATATCGTGCTTGTCGGTGAAATGCGCGATAAAGAAACAGCATCAATTGGTTTACGCGCATCTATTACGGGGCACATGGTGTTATCGACTTTACACACTAACGATGCCATTTCAACGGTCAACCGTTTAATCGACATGGGTGCAGAAGGCTTCCTGATCGCAACAGCATTGCGTGCTGTTATGGCACAGCGCCTGGTACGTAAGATTTGTAACATCTGTAAAACAGAATATACTCCTGAAGACTCTGAAATTTTATGGCTTTCTAAAGTGACCGATAAAAAAGAGCCTGTTAAATTTTATCATGGTATTGGCTGTCCCCAATGTCATAATACCGGCTACAGTGGCCGAATTGGTGTCTTTGAATTTCTTGAAATTGACGATACCCTTGCTGATGACTTACGCAATGAAGATTCTTCCGCTTTTGCTGCGCACGCGAAAGCAAATCCAAATTTCCGACCTTTTTCAAAACATGCATTAGAGTATGCAGCTCAGGGCGTTACCTCGCTGGAAGAAGTTGTTCGCGTAACCGGTATGATTGAAGAAGACTTAGATAACGAGTTTGAGCTTAAACCACCTTCAGAAACTTAAATTTAGGGATTAAATACCTTTACTATGCCTCTTTTTGAATACAAAGGTCGCGATAGCCATGGTCAAACGGTTAGTGGCGAGCATGAAGCAAGCACTGCGGATGCGGTAGCCACACACCTTGTCACGACAGGCATTACGCCTATTGATATTATTCAAACAAAAGAAAAAAAAGAAAAAGAGGCTTTTAGCTTATCTAAAAACAAAAAACCAGGCACAAGTGATTTAATTCTATTCTCAAGACAGATGTACACTTTATTGCATGCAGGTGTACCTATTATACGCGCCATAACCGGTTTAACCGATACAACCCGCAACCTCTTACTGCAAAAAACATTGCGCACCGTTCGCTTTGAAATTGAAGCCGGCCGTGACCTCTCTGCCGCATTAGCACAACATCCCGATATTTTTTCACACCTTTTTTCCAGCATGGTACAAGTTGGTGAAAACACCGGTGATCTTGATGAGGTTTTTTTACAAATATCAATTTACCTGGAAAGAGAAAAAGCAACGAGAGATCAAATTAAAACCGCAATGCGCTATCCGCTATTTGTCATTATCGCTATCACTATTGCAATGTTTATTATAAACATTTGGATCATCCCAACTTTTGCAAAAGTTTTTTCTGGGTTTGATGCCGAACTTCCTTTTGCCACACGTATATTGCTCGCAGTTTCTGATTTTACGGTTAATTATTGGTTTATTATTCTCAGCTCTATAGCCTTTTCTCTTTTAGCTTTTCGTTACTACATAAAAACAGATAAAGGGCGCTGGCAATGGGATCGTTTTACAACGCGAATACCTATTGTTGGAAGCATTGTATTACGCGCTACTCTGTCACGCTTTGCACGTTCATTCGCACTCTCACTAAAAGCGGGTGTTCCTCTTGTCACCGGCTTATTACTCGTTTCCCGTGCTTCCGATAATGTTTTTGTTGGTCGCCATATTGCCGGCATGCGAAACGGTGTTGAAAAAGGTGAAAGCCTTACCCGCACAGCGACAGCAACAAATATGTTTACTCCTCTTATTATTCAAATGCTTTCTGTTGGTGAAGAAACAGGAAATGTCGATGATATGCTTGAAGAGGTCGCTGACTTTTATGATCGTGAAGTTGATTATGACTTAAAAAATCTTACCAGTGCCATCGAACCCATACTCATTGTTTTAATTGGCATTATGGTGCTTGTACTTGCATTGGGTGTCTTCTTGCCGATGTGGGATCTTGCTGCTGTTGCAAATGGATAGACCAAGAGTGCGGAATAAAAAACGCTATAACCATCAGCATGGTTTTACTTATTTAGAATTTATCTTTGTTATCTTTATAATTTCAACGTTAATTTTCATTTCACTCGACCGGCTTTGGGCAATACGTGCGGCGGCTGAAAGAGCAAGCGTGATTCAGGTTATTGGCAATATTAAAAGCGCGTTAGGCTTAGAGGTTGTAAAATTGGCACTACAAGGCAAAATGGCCGATATTGCTTTTCTGGAAAATGCAAACCCAATTCCATTGCTTGCCCAGGCACCAACAACTTACCTCGGTGAAAAAACAGAACTGCCATCTGAAACAGGTGTTTGGTATTTTGATAATAAAAAGAAAGCACTTATCTACAATGTAATCTTTGATGAAAACTTTAAAAGCACATTAAACGGCTTGCCACGTATTCGACACCAAGTTAGACTGATTTATAATGATAATAATCATAATAAGCAGTTTGATATTGAGCATGACAATATTTATGGACTCGATTTGCTTCCCCTGGAAAAATTTAGCTGGAAAAAAACTAACATTAATTAAGAAATCATTATGAACACCCTACTTTCAGATGTACTGTTTGACAGCGGCTCTTTATTTATTATTGTGGGCAGCATTATTGCGCTCATTTTTGGTCTCACTTTACTTTTTATGCCCGCAACAGCTTTAAAGCTTAATGTAAAAAGTAAGCATAACTTAATCAAATCTGAACCTTTCTTCTACAGGTATGCGAAAATAAGCGGAGGCATTTTAATTCTTGGCTCCCTATTTATCTTCTATACCTTGCTCACTTTTAAGTTTGATATGCTCATTCCCCACATGCCTGAACAAGTTTCACCTTTTGTCTACAGGTGGCTATCACAAGCAGGGCAACTTTTTTTCTTCATCGGCTCAACTTTCATTTTAATTTTTGGACTCATCGTTTTTATTCGTCCAAGCCTTATAAAAACCTTTGAAACAACGGCTAATCGCTGGTTATCTGCTCCATCTATTTTTTCATTTTTGAACCCCGATAGAAGCACAAGCAAGCAATGGTTAAGCGCATACCCACGAATACTCGGTATCTTTTTCACCCTTTTTGCGCTTTTCATCCTGTTTACCTTCCTTCCTGCACAGATTTAAGAACTTAAGCTTTAATGCCTATTATTTTTAGGTTTTTTATCCTAATATAATGCAAACTACTTTGACTTTGTACAAAAAACACACTATCTTTTACATCATGTTTTTATACTAACTTGTTGATTTTTAAAACATTGCCTATTTTCGCAATAACTAATGCAATCTGATAAGCAAGCTGCGGCATTTGTCATATTGAATTTTGGAGAGAAAATTGAATAAATCTCAGTCTGGTTTTACTCTTGTAGAGCTTGTTGTGGTTATTTTATTGCTGGGCATTCTATCTGCCACCGCATTACCCCGTTTTATGAACGTGAATTCGCAAGCACACTCTGCGGCTGTCGCCGGTGTACGTGGCGGTTTCGGTGTTGGTACCGCCCTGGTCAAAGCACAATGGATTGCAAATGGCTCTGCCACCGCTGTCGATGCTGTCAGCAATTTTGGAGAGGGTAATGTTTCTGTCAATGAGAGCGGTTGGCCCATTAATACCGGTGGCGGAGCAACCTCTGACTTTAGCGGCGCTTGTGTCAATGTCTGGAATGGCATACTACAAAACCCGCCTTCCATTTCCAGCGGTTCGGGAAGTGATTATACTGTGTCAGCAGTCGCGAATGTGGCTAGCTCCATTACAAGCTGCACTTACCAGTACCAGGCAGATACATCACAAGGCATCGTTTACACGGCAACAAATGGTGCAGTCACACTGTCTCAGTGATTGGCTGTGGCAACAAAACTAGTAGTAATATTTATTTATCCATCAAAACATTACAACAATGCCTAAATAAGAATAAAATGGCACATTAACAGAATATTATTCTGTCTTTTTTGACATTAGTAACGAACTAAGCTACATTTTACCTGAAATATTGATGCTAACTTACTGATTCTTTGGTTTTTTATCCCAGTACTACCGCGGTAGTACTGTAAACTTAACGGCAACTGCGGTTGCTATAATAGATTTTGGAGAAATAAAAATGAAAAAATCTCAATCTGGTTTCACATTAGTTGAACTTGTTGTGGTTATTTTGGTGTTGGGGATACTGGCTGCCACAGCATTACCCCGCTTTATGAATATTAGCCAACAGGCACACGAAGCAGCTGTTTCTGGCGCAAGCGGCAGCTTTGGGGCGGGTGTTGCATTAGCCAAAGCTCAGTGGGTTGCTAATGGTACCGTTGGGTCCGATGATAGGGTTGAAAATTTTGGCGAAGGTAACGTCTCTGTAAACCAGTCTGGTTGGCCGGTTAATACTAATGGTGCCAGCTATAATGTTGTTTCATCTGCTGACAGTACTTCAGATGCTACTCCCTGTCTTAATGTGTGGAATAACATCATGCAAAATCCGCCCAGCGTTGCTGTGTCGGATGGTAACACGGTTACAGCTGACTACCTTGTAACTTTAGTGACAAGCAGCCTAAATACACCAGAAGTAACATCTGGTGGTAACATTGTTACATCTGCAACTAACTCTCTAGCAGGTTGTACTTATCAATACCAGGGCGATACAGAGCAATATATTGTGTATGACGCAATAGATGGCAGTGTTTCTATCTCTCGATAATTAAGTTTTAAGTGGGCAGCCTCAACCGTTTTATGTTGAGGCTGCTTCACTTATTTTTCTAAATGTCGCCCATACATGTAACAAGCCATCCAAAAAAACATAATGGCTTTACCATTGTAGAGCTTGTTGTCGTTATCCTTATTCTCGGTATTCTTTCTATTTCGATTGGTCCGCGTTTTTTTGGTACCATCAGCTATGAAAACCGTAAAGCAACTGATGACCTGCTCTCTGCACTGCGTTATTCGCAACAACAGGCAATGAATCGAAGCGGGGATATTGAGCTTATTTTAACGCCAACGAACTTTACGGTTCAAAGATCGGGTGGTGGGTCTTTACGCAGCCCCGATGGCACTATCCCTTATGTAAAAAAATTTCCAGCGACTATCACTGCCGTTACTGCATCAACCATACGCTTCAATGCGCTTGGACAACCCGTTACTATTTCCGGCTCCCTCTTAACAAATAATACTATTCTTAATATTGGTAGCTCCACTATTACCGTTGAAGCCAATACCGGTTATGCCCGCTAACAGCCATCATAAATATGCACAATCGGGGATCAGCTTAATTGAGCTGGTTATTTTTATTGTTATTCTTGCTATCGCCTTAACCAGCATTACCCTCGTTTATATTAATACCACGCGCAACAGTGCTGACCCTTTAGTACGAATAAAAAGTGTTGAGCTGGCACAACTCACTCTTAATGAAATTTTATTAAAAAAATATGACGAAAACACGCCCGTGGGTAATGGTTGTGTTGAGCACGCACCGACTCGCTGCACAAGTGGCGATAGTGCCGCAACAAATACAACCTTTGGTCCGGACGCAGGGGAGACTAACCGTGCTCAATACGATGATGTAGATGATTACACGGATAAACTTTACTGTGGGAGTAATGTCTCCGCAGCAAAAACGGCATGCCCGGCTCTCACTTGTGAAACTTTACGTGATGAATCAGGCGTTGATATATCAACAAAATACAACGGATTTTCTGTTTGTATTAAAGTCAGCTTTGCCGGCGGCGCAGGCACAGAAATTAGCAGCTTTAGTGCCGGTGTTGATGTAGAAAGTAATGACGCTAAAAAAATTGATGTTTTCGTCACCGATCCCGCTAACTCGAAAATTAGCCTGTCGGCTTATTTGTTAAATTATTAATGACTTTAAATAATAAACAGTCAGGATTCACCCTTATAGAAATGGTTGTTGTCATCGCTATACTGTCAATCATCGCGGGTATATCATCTCTAATTATTGGGCGCTCTCTCGATTCATACGCAGCGCTCGATCGCCGCAATCAACTACAGGCCTCTGTCCGTCTTGTGCTTGAACGTATATCACGTGAAGTGCGTAATGCGATCCCCTATAGTGTATGTGTTTATGATGGCAGCAATTGCAGCACCAGCCCGCAAGATAAATTTTATTTTATTCCAATCAAAGACTCGGGACGATATCAAGACAGAGGCGGGCGGTACGATAATACTAATATTCGTCGCCGGCGATTACGTATCGCAAATGCTGATGACCGTCGCCTTGATGTACTATCAACAAATGCACAGAACCGTTTAAATGCAATCGGGAATGTCGACACACCCGCACCTTATAATACGGGTGACTGGGTGGTGGTTTTTAATACCAACAACACGGATATTTATAAACCCGTAACAGATGGAACAAATGATGCCAACATCAGGCATCAAATTTATTCCGTCACAACAAGAGATATTCAAAACGATGGCGACGCGACAAATGATATAGACTATATACAGTTTACCGACTATGACTATGCTAATGATCCACCTCAAACCGGACAGGTAGGTTTTGCCAGCCACTCTCTTTCAAGACGACTTCATATTATAGCAAATGACGTTGTGACTTTATTTTATAAAGATGGCAGCAATCTCTACCGGGACACTACGACATTTGCAAATCCAGACACAGCAACAGCGAACACCCGCTTACTGATGGAAAATGTAGAGGCCTGCACCTTTACTTTCATCCCGGGCGGCACACAAGATGCAGCAATATTACGTATTGATTTAACTGTTGCGATACAAGGTGAGAAAATCCAGGTTATTCACGAGGCGCAGGTTTACAATGTTCCCTAAACACAAAAAACAAGCTGGCATTTCCATTATCGCTGCTATTTTTCTGATTGTAATACTGGCTTTAATGGGGGTGGGTATGGTGAGTTTATTGGCTACAAGCCAACAATCAATTAATCATGAAATAACCTCAGCAAAATCATATATGGCAGGCCGAACATGTTTACAGTGGAGCATGTATCAAATGGTTCATGCCCCCGCAACACATAACGCTACTATCAACAACTTTAATGTCAATACCAGCTCAAGTTTATATAATAGTACTTGTATCGTGGACATCGATCTCATACCGGACGCTGATAATAATAATCCGCCCCTAAATTTTTATAATATCAATGTAACAGCAAGTTATGGTGGCATCACGAGTCCAGATTACAGTAAACGTAAGATGAAAATGCAATATCAGCCTTTAGGAAATTAAGTGTATGCCTGACATAAGTATAAAATTTAAGGGCATGATATTTTCTTTACTCTTTATTTCTGCGCTCACCTCATCTTTATTTTACACCGGGCTTGATCTCTGGCAGTTTATGGTAAGCAATATTATTCTAACCCTGTTACTTGCAACGGTGCTACAACAACGATTCCACAAACCCATTTCCATTCAAATAAATGGTGTATTTACATCGGTGATCTTATTATTAATTTGGTATGTTATTTCAGTTGCTATCAGCGAAGTAAAATATCTCAGCGTGCACAATTTTTTTCTGCTGGGCAGCATATTAATTATTTTTATTCTATTTTCCTTTGAAAACAACAAGAATAAAATTTGGAATATTACGTGGCCATTAATACTTTTTCTTACTTTAATCTGGGCATGCTGGGGTTTAGTTCAGTATTATTATTTAAATGTACCAACGAATGCCTCTTTTCTTAACCGCAATACGCTTGCCGCATTAATTAATCTGGTGATCATACCTGCTTCAGGTTATTTTTTATTAGAACAACAGCAACGTCCATGGAAATTAGTTAACACTAAACTATTAAGCATTATTCTTTTTATCTTGTTTTTAACCACATTTATTATTACCAGCCGTGGCGGCTCGCTTAGTTTAATTTTAGGCCTTACTCTTTTATTTTACTTACTTAAAAACCATATTAAAAAATCAAACTACCTTATTCTTTTTTCGATTATTTTTGTTGCTTTTATTTTTTCACACCTGTCTCAATACTTTGTTGCCAATTTACCCTCTGGCTTCACAGAAAGAATGGTATCATTAGCAGACTCAAAAACGGCTGGCCACCCCCGCTTCATTATTTGGGAAAGTGTCTTACCTCTTTTTAAGGAGATGCCCTGGTATGGTTTTGGCTTAGGCAGCTTCTGGCTTTTTTGGGCGCCCTACCGTCCCGCAAACGATCAATCCGCAGGCTTTTTTGCACACAATGATTATATGCAAATGACCATTGAAACCGGATATCCAGGCATTTTACTTCTGCTTTTTATTTTTATATTTGTGACTATTGGTCTTGTTCGCAGCATTAAAAAAAATGCCAGCCGTAAGCTAAGCCTGCTGCAACGCGTTGAACTTATATCCCTGTTTTCAGCCTTAACAACCTACGCAGCACATAGCGTCTTCACATATAATTTTTACGTTTATCCTTTGCTGCTCATTGCCGGCCTTTATCTTGCGCGCTTTAGTCAAATTATGACTCCCGCCCATTATGTCAGCTGGAATATGCCTGCGCTTAAAAAACACTTTATCCCTGTTACTTTTTATTTTAGCTTAGGGGGTATTATTATAATTTTATCCGGTTATTTTATTACTCTCGTTATATCCAGCAACTATACTGCTAAAGCAAATCAACTTCTACTGCAAAAACAATATAAAAAATCCAATGACTATTTTTTAAGGGCGCAAAAACTTGCACCGCTAACTGACAACCCATTATTTAGCCATGCAAATTTATTAATGATTAGCGCTAATAAACTTAAAAAAACAAATAAGCTGAAAGATGCAGAGGTTTTATATTCCCTTTCACACATAAAACTTAATCAGGCAGAAGCATTAAATCCTCGTCGCCATCAAATATTCCATATACGAGGTTTATTATTTATGGAAAAGCACCCCGAAAAAGCCATCTTACAATACAAAAAAGCGTTATCCTTATCTCCACGCTTTTTACCTTCCCGGATACAACTCGCTTTTTTGTTGCATAAACAAGGCCACTTAAACCAGGCTATCAAAATATTACACCAGGGGCTTTATTATAAGTACCAGGCAAGCAAAGATGTTATAACTTATTTACAACTTTACGCTAATTATGCCAAAGAGGACGGTAACGTTGATTTTTCATTACACCTGGAAAATGAAATTAAGAAGGTATTTAGTCTGGGGTCGAAATAAGAAGGTTTTTCTATAAATATTTTCGACGTAATTTTTATATGCTGTAATATTTAAACAATACTACATTTTGATATGACTACATTTAATAAACACTCAATATTTAATAATAAACATTTTTTTATGTTTTTTATTTCTTTTCTTTTTTTAATTGTTCCAGCGCTCACTCATGCCGCAATAAGTGTAAACTCTGCTGCTTCTCAGGCATTTAGTAATTCTGCCAGTACTTATACCTTATCTAACTATACTGTCACAGATACCGGATCAAATCGTATTTTGCTTGTTGCTGTCTCTTTTCAAAACCGTAATGATGAAGTTGTAACGGGTATAACTTATAACAACATTGCTTTAAGTAAAGTGGTTATTTCACGCAGTGGAAATGATTCCCGGGCTGAAATATGGAGCTTAGTTGAACAAGATGGTTTAGTTATTGGCTCAGCAAATAATATCGTTGTCACTCTCAACCAAAATAGTAACCAGGGTGTCGTTATTGGCGCTGTCAGTTTTAACGGTGTTAATGAAGACTTGCCTTTTGGATCAACCGCAACAAGCATTGGTAATTCTGAATATTTAAGCCTGACGGTACCGTCAGCGCAAAATGAAGTTGTTTTTGCTATTGCGACGCAAGAGGATGAGACGGTTAACCTGGTTCAGGATCCAAATCCAAACCCTGATACAAATTATGTACAGCACTGGAGCTTGCGTACTACTACGGGCCGTGAGTCACTTGGAGCCGGTGCGACTCATATTACGCCAAATGGCGTTTCTTCAATCACAATGGGCTGGAGCAATATTGGTAACCCTAACGACTGGGCGATGGCAGGCGTATCAATTAAACCGGCATTAGCGGGTGGAGACAAAAGCACCTGTGTTATCTTTAAAGATGCCTTTACCAACGCAGTTTATAATAACAATAGCGACAATAGTGGTGGTACACCGACCGTAACATGGGCAAGTGACTGGAGCGAAACAAATGATGATGCAAGTGCGACAACAGGTATTATTCAAATAACCGGCGGCGAACTACGTCTTAATGGTAATGCAGCGACTACCACGATTCAAAGGGATATCGACCTCAGTAAGTATGATCAAGCATCATTAAGTTTTGATTATTATAATTCTGAGAACTGGGAAAATGCGGATACTTTTAATGTTAATGTATCTACAACAGCAACGCCTGCCTATTCAACATTAACCTCTTTCACAAACGATCAAACACCTTCGTTTCATACCAAGGACATTTCAAACTACCTAACAGCAGATTTTGGTTTACAGTTTGTCAATGAGGCAAGTGCAGCAAATGAACGCTTCTATGTTGATAATGTACAAATTAAAGCCTGCTCAAGCCCGCCAACCATAAAAAATACTTCCGTGGCATGCCCTAACTTAAATCAGGTGACGATTACTTTTTCAAAAGATATTGACTACACCACCGCCATTGATAAAAACAATTATTTTCTGTCCGATGACGCAACACCTTCCACGGCCATTTCTATATCATCAGTTTCTGTTTCCGGCGATAAAGCAACTTTAACAACGACATCGCCTCTGACATCCGGAGCAAATTACACCGTAAAATTAACCGGTATTAAAGATTTGGCCGATGGTTCTACCTCTGGCTTTACAGCGCCTTCTTGTGTCGATCTTGTGGCACTCTATCAATTTGATGAAATAAGCTGGAGTGGCGGTGGCACAACTGATGTTATCGATCAAAAAGGAGCCTATAACGGCGAAAGAATTGGCGCAGCAACTGTACCCTTAGACTCTGGCAAAATCTGTCATGCAGCTTATATACCTCATAATGTTAATATAACCGAACAAAATGCCATTGACACCAAGATTAATATTACTTCAGTATTGGGCGATTCGGGTTCCATTAATTTTTGGTATAAAAGTGACGAGTCATGGGTCGGCGGGGGTGATCGTGTCATCATTGATGCTTCCACAAACACAGCAAATACGTTTGCTCTCATTCTGCGAGATAATGGCAGTTTACGTTTTCAATTAAGGGATGGTAATAGTAATCGCTACCGTGCTACCTCACAGCAATTCACAAACAATACTGCTACTAACTGGGTACACATTAGCGCAACATGGGATCTACCTAATGACAACATAAAGCTTTATGTTAATGGTGTTCTTGAAGATACAGATACCAATGGCACCACCAATGGTATCGCAACGGATCTAAGCACACTCTACTTCGGCGATAATCGAACAACCACTTTTGCTCCTCTTGGTGCCACAAGCTCTGCCGGTGGTGTTATTGATGAAGCCTATATTTATAACACTGTCAGAACACTCAGTGAAATACAAAGTGAAATGGGTAACTCCCACATATGTTCAACCGTAGTTTGTGGTTACCGCGATGATTTTGCGACAACAGCTTATTCAAATAGAGATGGTTCAAGCAAATGGTCAAGCGACTGGCTTAATGCTGTAACGAGTTCGGGTGCACCGGATTCAAACTATGTTTCACTTACAAACAACTCGCTTGTCTTACAAAACAATCTGGCAAACGCAAACAGGCCTGGGGTTGAGCGAGGCTTTAGTCTTTTCGGCGTAACCAACCCTGTTAATATTTATTATACCTATACCTTATCTGCCGGTGTCGATACTACGGACTCTGCTACTGTAGAAATATATGATGGTACAACCTGGAGAACCATCGAAACCATTACCGGACTCACGGCTGGCACCTATACTAAGAGCGTTCTTTTTTCTTCAATCGCTGGATCGCCTTCCAAAACAAGTACAATGAAGATTGCTCTTCGAATCAATGATGCCGCAAGCTACACCGCGGCGAACGAAAGCATTTCTTTTTTGTACTTTGATATCCGTTCTGTAGACATATGTAACATAAACCCGCTTGATCACATACAGTTTCGTTATGATGGTGCAGGTTTAACCTGTGAAGCTGAAAAAATTTATGTTAAAGCATGCACAACACCCGACTGCACATCAGCTTCTTCGCCTGCCGTCACATTAAACATTGACACATCAACTACGGGAACAAGCGGTCCATGGACAAACTTAGTAAGCGCACTGTCTATACCTGCAAACACTGAAACCCCTGTAACCCTTGCAATTAAAACAGCCGGCGTCTCTTACATACGCGCAAGCACAATTTCACCGGCACCATCAGATACCGTCAACCCATATGTTTGTAAAAATATTAATTCCGGAGCCGCCATTGCTAATTGCGATATAGAATTTTACGACAGTGGTTTTATCTTCACAATGCCGACTCATACTTCATGTAAAGCGACGACCGATGCGGATTATGTTCCCGTTAAAATCAGGGCCGTACGTAAAGATCTAATAACGGAAAAATGCGTTTCTCTTTTTGACAACGCTACTGCAAAAAACGTTAACTTTACTATGAGTTCACTCATTACAACCCCCGTTATAATGAACGACCAGGCAACACCGTTTAGCTTTGATTCTACTAATACAACACGTACTGTAAGTCTTCCTTTTACCAATAGTGAAGCAAGCTTTACCTTAAAACATGATAACGCAGGAAAATATGGGATCAGCGCGACACACACAGATAGCGAGCTTACTGTGTCAGGCTCAACTTCCCTCATTGTTAAACCATATAATTTTTTGCTAGAAGCAAAAACACCAACTGAAACGACTTTAAATAATGCAACCGCATCAGGCGACCCCAAATGGAAAGCCAGTGATAATTTTAGATTAAGGTTACGTGGTCAATGTCAAAATGGCACAATTACAACAAACTACACGCCCACCAATGCAGAGTTACAAGTCGAACTCTCTTTACCTGCCTCTGGCGCCAATAAAAACTTAACACTGCAATCGACTAACTATCTCAGCACAGCAACGGCTTCACCCGCCTGGTATAATATCTCTTCTAAGTTCAGTAATGGTGCTGTCACAGATGGTACAAATAATTACGCCGATGCAGCTTTTCATGAGGTCGGCGTACTTAAATTACATGTCCGTGACACGAACTACTTTGATACAACCATCGCAGAACAAACTCAAACTGTTGGCCGGTTTATTCCACATCACTTTGACAC
>Ga0316207_10003031_pt1 | contig 16166 bp, 14 predicted proteins | sample 6weekpyrite_MG_FD_204943 | JGI IMG/M metagenome (GOLD analysis project Ga0316207, IMG submission 204943) | Microbial mat bacterial communities from mineral coupon in-situ incubated in ocean water Damariscotta River, Maine, United States -... | ecosystem: Environmental > Aquatic > Marine >...
GTTTCTAAATATCCTGCAATTCGCCGAGATTTGGCTATTATTGTCGATAGAAAAATTACCGCACAGAAAGTCATGGATACTATCCATGCGTCTTGTAGCGAAATTGTTCAAGACTTAGAGTTATTTGACGTATATGAGGGCGAAGGTATTGATTCTGGAAGAAAAAGTCTTGGATTGGGCTTGACCTTGCAGCATCTTTCGCGCACTCTTACAGACACTGATGTTGATTCTGAAATACAGAATGTGATCAGTGCGTTAAACAACAAACTTGGGGCAACACTGAGAGACTAATAACCATGGCGCTAACAAAAGCAGACATGGCGGAACGCTTGTTTGAAGAACTTGGGTTAAATAAGCGTGAGGCAAAAGAAATTGTAGAAATGTTTTTCGAGCAAGTTCGATCGGCACTCGAAAATGGACAACAGGTTAAACTTTCCGGGTTTGGTAATTTCGACCTACGGGATAAGAAACAACGTCCAGGCAGAAATCCGAAAACGGGTGAAGAAATTCCAATAACCGCGCGTCGAGTCGTCACTTTTCGCCCCGGTCAAAAATTAAAGGCACGCGTAGAAGCATATGCTGGAACCCAGTCACAACAATGAATTACCGGTAATACCGGGTAAGCGATATTTTACTATTGGCGAAGTCAGTGAACTTTGCAATGTAAAGCCACACGTCCTGCGTTATTGGGAACAGGAATTTCCACAGTTAAAACCAGTTAAGCGGCGTGGTAATCGTCGTTACTACCAACGACAAGACGTATTAATGATCCGTGAGATCCGTAGCCTTTTATATGAGCAAGGTTATACGATTGGTGGTGCGCGTTTACAGCTCTCTGAAGAGCAGCCCAAAGAGGGTGAATCCTTTAACCCTCAGGAAATCAAACGTCTTCGTATGGAACTTGAGGAAGTTATGGATATCCTCAATAACTAGAACTATTCACGACAGAAGCTAGGTTTCTATTTTTAAAAATCTCCTGTAAGATTCCTACCTTTAGAAACCCAGTCTAAAATTATTTCTTGTTCTAAAAATAACAACGGGGCGTAGCGCAGCCTGGTAGCGCACCGGCATGGGGTGCCGGTGGTCGGAGGTTCAAATCCTCTCGCCCCGACCAGTATCATAGTCACTAATGGGTCACAAAGCTTAGTTCAGGATTTATAAAAGACGATCGGAATATTTCATAATAATGGACTATTAATCTATTCTTTATTTTGAGTATTCTTACGCGTTTTAATTGTTCTTTAGATTCAATTTGTGAATAGTGTACCGATCACGATATGCATGATCATTCTGACTGTCATTGAGCGCTCTCTGGCTGCTTAACACAGATAATGGCATGGTAGAGGAACACTATTTTCCTGAATCCAGAACTCCGGTTTCAACACTTAATTTATCTTCGTCAAAACTCCAAACTAATATTGGATTTTTAAGGTCTTTGTTATGGAACTGGATGTATGGAACTGGATGTTATGGAACTGGATGTTATGGAACTGGATGTTATGGAACTGGATGTTATGGAACTGGATGGCATCATCTCAACTTGCCAATCATAATTCTGGTATCATTAATACGTTAAACAATTAGGTTTAACATCTGGCTCATGCTAAATAGAATTGTTGATAAAGTTTGTATGTTTTGGAAATCTTGAGATTGCGTATAGATTAATTGGAGTTAATCATTTAAGCTTTTATTAACTAGTGGTAAACTATTTTAAATTCAAATATTTATTTAATATTATTAAAGTAATTAGTTGTAAATTTAAGGCCTAATCGAAAGAATGGTAGTCTACAGACAATTTGTTGAAAAATTGGGGCATAAGTGGATTCTGTAAGAATATTTAAGCATTATATTAGGATACCGTTTATTATCCTTGGGATAACCGAATACCTGATACTATTTCTATCGATTTCGTCTGCTGGTTATATCATCTTCAGACAGCCTTCATTTGATTTTTCCAGTTACTTTGACTCCTCATTTGTCAGTGCCTTAATTTATGCGGCTGTGATGACGCTATCGATGATTTCGATAGGCTTGTATCAAGCACGCTTAAGGGAAGGTATTTTAGGGTTTCTGCTCAGGCTATCTGCTGCATTATTTTTGGGAACGGTAGCCCTTTCGTTAATCTTTTATGTTTTCCCCTCCCTTTTTCTGGGGCGAGGCGTTTTACTGCTTGCAGAGGTCATTTCTTTTATTGGTATTTCACTGTTGCGTAATGTTATTTATTTCAGTGGATCAGCCATATTTAAAAAACGGATTCTGGTTTTAGGTGCAGGTGAACGGGCTGCCTCGATTACAGAATTACGCCGCAAAAGTGATCAGATTGGGTTCACTATTATTGGTTATGTTCATGTACGTGGGGAGAAAGACGTAGTTGAACAAGACAACGTTATTTATTTAAATTCTTCACTCCTGGATTTTTGTATTGACGAAAATATTGATGAAATAGTCCTGGCGATTAATGATCGCCGCAAAACCTTACCAATGTCTGAATTACTCGATTGTAAGATGACAGGGGTCGATATTGTTGATGTATTACAGTTTTTTGAAAGAGAGACAAGTAAAATCAAACTGGACCACCTGCACCCAAGTTATCTTCTTTATTCAGATGGTTTTCAGCAAGGTATTGCACGACAAAATATAAAGCGTTTATTTGATATCGCCATTAGCGGCCTGTTCCTATTGTTGACCTGGCCAATTATGGCAATAACAGCGTTGTTTATTATGATTGAGAGCGGTTTTAACCAACCCATTCTCTACCGTCAGGTGCGTGTAGGTGAAGATGGTAAGCCTTTTCAGGTGTTAAAGTTTAGAAGCATGCGTACGGATGCCGAGAAAAATGGTAAGGCACAATGGGCAGTTAAAAATGATACAAGAATAACGAAAGTGGGTGGCTTTATACGTAAGGTACGTATTGATGAACTGCCTCAGATCTTTAATGTTTTTAAAGGCGATATGAGTTTTGTTGGTCCCAGGCCTGAGAGACCTGAATTTGTTGGTGAGCTAAGCGATAAAATACCTTACTTTAGTGAACGTCACCGTATAAAACCGGGTATTACCGGTTGGGCACAGTTATCCTACCCTTATGGCTCGTCTGAAAAAGATTCGTTAGAAAAATTACAGTATGATTTGTACTATGTAAAAAATCATAGTTTATTCCTTGATTTCTTAATATTATTGCAAACTGTTGAAGTGATACTTTTTAGCAAAGGTGCCAGGTAGTTGTGTATAGATATATAAAATGGTTATCTAGTTCATGTCTCTTCAAAATGTCTTTATAATACCTTGCCCATCGTTATTACAGCAATTCAAACAATTATTAGCTAAAAGCTTTCTGTAAAGATTTCTAATGTATAATACTGTTTCGCGAATTAAACTTAATAAAGTAATATAATGTATATTCTAGGAATTTCTGCTTACTACCATGATAGTGCTGTCGCTCTGATTAACGATGGCAAAATTATTGCTGCCGTTCAGGAAGAGCGCTTTACCCGTAAAAAACATGATGCGGGCTTCCCAGCAAAAGGTATTGAATACTGTTTAAAAGAAGCAGGGATTTCATTAATTGATATCGACTCGGTTGTTTTTTATGATAAGCCTTTAATTAAGTTTGAACGCCTACTAGAAACCTATCTTGCCTATGCCCCGAAAGGTTTCCGCTCGTTTCTGGCTGCGATGCCAGTTTGGTTGAAAGAAAAGTTATTTCTTAAATCGACATTAAAAAAAGAATTATCAAAGCTGGCTAAATGCAAAGAATCTGAACTTCCCAGGCTATTGTTTGCGGGGCATCATCAGTCTCATGCAGCCTCGGCGTTTTACCCCAGTCCTTTTGAAAAGGCCAGTGTATTATGCCTGGATGGAGTCGGTGAGTGGGCAACCACCACTTGCTGGCAAGGTGATGGCAATAAGCTGGATTTACTTTGGGAGATTGATTTTCCTCACTCTCTCGGATTACTGTATTCCGCTTTTACTTATTACACTGGGTTTAAGGTGAACTCTGGTGAATATAAGCTTATGGGGCTGGCACCTTATGGTGAGCCTAAGTATGTTGATCTTATTCTGGATAACTTACTGGACTTAAAAGACGATGGTACTTTTAGGCTGGACATGTCATATTTTAATTATGCAACCGGCCTGACCATGACAAACAATAAATTTGCCCGTTTGTTTGGTGGGCCAGCCAGGAAATCTGAAACCGAAATAACCCAGAAAGAAATGGATCTGGCGCGTTCGATTCAAGCGGTAACAGAAGAAGTGGTATTGCGTTTAGCACGCACCATTCACAAAGAACAGGGTGGCAATAATTTATGCCTTGCGGGTGGTGTGGCACTAAACTGTGTTGCTAATGGTCGCTTATTACGTGAAGGACCGTTTGAAAATATCTGGATTCAACCTGCTGCCGGTGATGCAGGTGGCGCACTGGGGGCAGCGTTAGTCACCTGGTATGAACACTATGGAAATAGTCGTAGTGTAAACCCTGCTGACTCCATGCAGGGTAGTTATCTGGGACCAAAATCGTCTACAGCGGATATTACCGCTTATCTCGATTCTGTCGGCGCAAAATATCAGTCTTTAGATGACAGTGCTTTAATGCCTGAGCTTGCCTCAATTCTGGCATCAGAGAATGTCGTTGGCTGGTTCCAGGGTCGTATGGAGTTTGGTCCTCGCTCATTAGGAGGACGGTCAATTATTGGTGACCCCCGCAGTAAAAAGATGCAGTCGGTGATGAATCTCAAAATAAAATACCGGGAATCTTTTCGGCCTTTTGCCCCGGCCGTGTTGGCAGAGCGGGTAGCTGATTATTTTGAGCATACGACTGCCAGCCCCTATATGTTAATGGTTGCACCGATTGTTGAATCGCGTCGGGTTCAAATGACCGAAGATCAAACTAAGTTATTTGGTATCGAAAAACTCAAAATTAATCGTTCAGATTTACCGTCGATTACTCATGTTGACTATTCTGCGAGGATTCAAACGGTTCACCAGGAAACAAATCCGCGATTTTATGCCTTGATTTCCGAATTTGAAAAACAAACCGATTGCGCCGTATTAGTGAATACCTCATTTAATGTTCGTGGGGAGCCGATAGTCTGTACGCCGGAAGATGCCTACCGTTGTTTTATGCGTACTGAGATGGACTATCTGGTGTTAGAAAATGTTATTTTAGATAAGCGTGAGCAACCAGCCTGGGAAAAAGATGAAAGCTGGCGTGACGAATTTGAATTAGACTAATCGGTAGTATGTACTTTAAGATAGTTAGCTATGAATAAACCAACAAGTGAGTTAAGTAATAAGGAACTACGGGAATTTGGCCTGATTTTCGGGGTAATTTTTGTTTTATTGTTCGGATTATTGTTGCCCTGGCTATTTAATAAGGCCTATCCTGTCTGGCCCTGGTGGGTATTTGCCGTTTCGGCTGGTTTGGCCTTACTTTTACCCGTGAGCTTAAAACCTTTTTTTAAGGTTTGGATGCTATTTGGCACCGTAATGGGTTGGATAAATACCCGTTTAATTCTGGGTATAGTCTTTTATTTAGTTTTTATGCCGTTTGGTTTAATTATGAAACTATTTGGTAAGGATTTCTTATCAATAAAACTTGATCGCTCAACGGATAGCTATCGCGTTATTCATAATGATCAAACTAAAAGCTCTATGGAGAATCCGTATTAATGTTAGATTTACTTAAAGATTTATGGGGATTTATGCGCGTCAGGAAAAAATTCTGGCTAGCGCCAATTATTCTTATTTTATTATTACTTGGTGCTTTAATTGTGCTGACTCAAGGTTCGGCGGTGGCACCGTTTATTTATACACTGTTTTAACCGGTTATGTTATTGGATAACGGGGCATTTAGCCCCATTATCACCATGTTATTAAGCCCATTTCTATTCCATTTGGGTTAGTTTTCAAGTATTTACTTGTACCTTTCATGTTCTGCCTTTAAAATTCAGCCTTTCGTTATTTAATGGCGATAATCTATAATCTTTTCAATTATCTCAGGCTCAATTACTGTGAAATTTCTCCCTATTTTTTTAAATGTCAAAGGCTACCCCTGCCTTGTTGTTGGCGGAGGCCAGGTCGCTTCTCGAAAAATCTTTATGCTAATTCGAGCCGGTGCCCGAGTCACGGTTATCTCACCTGAGCTGAGCTCTGAAGTCGCGAAACTGGCCGAGAAAGATGACATTGAGCATATTCAGGCAGGATTTAAATCTGGAGATATCAGTAACTATCGTGTTGTTATTGCAGCGACCAATAGCCGTGAGGTTAATCAGGCAGTATACGAAGAAGCGACGGGCAAAAACATTCCAGTGAATGTTGTTGATACCCCCGACTTATGTAGTTTTATTACTCCATCGATAATCGATCGTGACCCGGTACAAATTGCTATTTCGACTGGTGGGGCGTCTCCGGTACTTGCGCGGTTGCTGCGTTCTAAACTTGAAACCTATATTCCTGCAGCCTATGGCCGTCTAGGTAAGCTTGTTGAGTCTTACCGGGATAGGGTTAAAGCCATTTTTAAGCATAATAGCAACCACATAAGAGGTTTCTGGGAGCAGGTTCTGGAAGGCTCTGTGGCTGATCTACTGGTTGCCGGTAAAGACAAAGCGGCTCATGAGGCTTTGGAACTGGCAGTCAATGCCGCCAAAGTCCCCGATAACATCGGTGAAGTTTATCTTGTTGGTGCGGGGCCGGGTGATCCGGACTTGCTAACCTTCAGGGCGTTACGGTTAATGCAGCGAGCAGACGTGGTTGTCTACGATCGACTGGTTTCTGCAGAAATTCTCGATATGGTTCGCCGCGATGCCGAATTTGTCTATGTTGGCAAAGCAAGAGACAAGCATGCGGTTAAACAGGAAAATATTAATGATCTGTTAGTGCGTTTTGCCCGCGAAGGTAAGAAAGTTTTACGCCTTAAAGGTGGCGATCCCTTTATTTTTGGCCGGGGTGGGGAGGAAATTGAAACCCTGATGGATAACAATGTCAGTTTTCAGGTTGTACCGGGTATTACCGCCGCCGCCGGTTGTGCCGCTTATGCCGGTATTCCATTAACGCATCGTGACTACGTCCAATCCTGTACCTTTGTAACAGGCCATTTGAAAGATGGAACGGTGAATTTAAACTGGGAAGCCCTGGCCCATAAAGGGCAAACCATCGTCTTTTATATGGGCTTACATGGGGTAAAAGAAATCTGCAAACAACTTGTTGCTCATGGTCTTGATAGTTCTACACCAGCGGCTCTGGTTGAAAAGGGAACAACCCCGCAACAGCAGGTTCATATTGGTAACCTGAAAACATTGCCTGATATCGTAGAGAGCACGGAGATCCTGCCGCCAACCTTAATTATTGTTGGGGATGTCGTAAAACTGCACGACAAACTGGCCTGGTTTGAACCGTCAGGTGCCAAACCACTGGCTTACCCGGTTTCTAATTAAGTATCTTCAATGAGTTAATCGACTTGCGAATGCCAGGTCAATGGCATCATTAACTTGTTTGGCGGGTATGAAACAGTTTATACATTGCCGGTACAACAATCAGACTCACCAGGCTGGAGAATAAAAGCCCCCATACGATAACGATTGCCAGTGGCTGTAGTAATTCTGATCCACTTCCTAAACCTATCGCAAGCGGAAGCATCCCGACAACGGTGGTAAGGGTTGTCATTAGTATTGGTCGCAACCTTAATTGAGCCGCAGTCGTAATGGCATGATTGATAGCATTACCTTTTTCGCGTTCAATTTCGATTTGCTCTACCAGTACAATGGCATTATTCACAACGATCCCGATAAGCATAATCAAACCCAGTCGAAATGGCATCGAGGTTTGTATTTTAAATGACAGGCTGGCAAACCAGGAAGAAAATTGATCCAGACTAAAAGGGATTTCGATTAGCCAGCTAAATAAATCGGTGATCCAGATCCCCAGGGTAACCCCAATAAGTGTGAACACCATGCTAATTATAATTACGAGAGGATTAACGAGTGATTCGTATTGGATAGCCATTACAACGAATACAAGAAACAATGCCAGTGCAATTAAAATAAGACTGGATTGCTGGTTATCCTGTAATGCCCTGGTTGCACCGCCATCATACAAGGTATAGCCAGCTGGTAATTCTAAATCTTGTAAGCGGGTGTCAATATCATTTTTAATTTCAATCAGGTCGGCATTATTAGCAAATGTCCCACTGATTTCAACGATGCGTCTTTGTTGGTCTCGCTTTATAGTAGACGGGGATTGTATTATCTTGATGTCGCTAACATCACCTAATCGAATGGCCTGATTACCTAACAACCCTACGGTAACCGTTTTTATCTTATCAGGTGAAGAGATTGTTTCTGTAGGGAGTCGTAATCGGATATTAAAGCGTTTGTCGCCATCGAGATATTCCGAGATCACCTGACCTTCCAGTGCAATTCGTAACGCCTGATTGATGTCGTCAACGGTGACTGATAAATCGGCTGCGCGTTGACGATTCACCACGATGGTTATTTCTTCGCGGTTGTCTTCATAGGTAAAGTTAAGGTTGCGGATGCCTTTTATTCCATTTAACTTTTCCATAATGGTTTCACCAATGCGTGCCAACTCGTCAAGATCATTACCCTGAACTCTAAGACTTAAATCGTCATCACCATGACTGGTGCGAATTCCGCGTACACCACTGGTACGCATAAATACCTGGGTGCCGACAAGATTTAGTTTAGCGACTTTCTTGCGCATTGAACGGATCCATTTAGAAGAGTCAGTGCCGGTTTTGAGCTGTATATAAATACTGCCACTATTACTTGCTTTAATTTCAGTTCGTCCAAAAATACGTCCACCGGAAGTGCTAAAGACATTCTCAACCTCAGGTTGCTGTGCAAAGAGTGTTTCCAGTTTTCGAGACAGAATATCAAAGTCATCAAATAATACGCTGGTGTCTGTTTTCAGGTAAACACGTACCTGGCCTTCATCAATCGAGGGTAGAAATTTATATTTTGCATTATTAAGTTGTATAAGAGAGAGAACTAACAATGGAACAACAATATAAAAAACCCGAAAAGGCTTTTGTAATACTTTTTCCAGTACCGTTTTTAAACCTGCACTGAGTGAGTTGATTAGCGTATTGACGTTATCCTGAATTTTAAGGCTTGTGGTTTTGTTAAAGTTCGAGCGAGTGAGTGGCAAGTTGTTTGTCCGTTCCTGTATTTGGGAACCCAGACTAGGAACAAGAGTAATGGCTACAATAAGTGACGCCAGGATAGCAGCGGTTAAAACAAATACCAGTTCACTGAAGAGTAAGCCAGTTAAACCACTAATAAATAAAAACGGCAGGATGGCCGCTAAATTAGTACTGGTCGAAGCCACAATGGCACTGTTAATTTCCTGTGCAGCATGCAGTGATGCGTCTTCCCGGTTTTCTCCCAGTTGCTGATGGCGGGTAATGTTTTCCAGCATGATAATGGTACTATCAATTAACAGACCTACACCTAATGCCAGTGCGCCTAGCGTCATAATATTTAAGGTAAGGTCACTGATAGCCATTATGATAAAGGTAAAGAGAATAGCCAGGGGAATAGCGCTACCAATAATAAGGGTACGCTTAATACTGCCAAGAAAAACATAGACGACCAGCATTGCCAGTATTGCGCCACTAATAACTGCAATCGAAGCATTTTGAAGTGAATAGCGAACAAAAGTAGATTGATCGCTAATCGGGGTAACGCTAACCTCTTTGGGAATCAGTTTTTGTTCTATTAACCAGGCCAGCTGTTTATTGACGGCATCGACAACTTCAACAGTATTCGCCTGTGGTTGTTTCTGAATGGATAGTTTAATAGCCGGGTAACCATTAAGGCGTACTTTCAGTCGTTCATCTTCGTGTAGGTCGATGACGTCGGCAAGATCTTTCAGACGTATGATTGTTTTTGTTTGATCGTTGGCATTTCGGATAGGCAGGTTTTTTATATCCTCTATGTTTCTAAAACGTCCAATAGTTCGGGTACTGAGCTCCTGGCTTTGGGTATTCAGGCGACCGGCGGGTGCCTCTATATTATTAAGTTGAATTTTATTTTTGAGTTCAGAGAGTGTTAAACCAAAGTGCGCAAGGCGCTCCTGATCGATAATGACCTGAATTTCCCGGACATTGCCGCCACCGACTTCGGCTGCTGCCACACCGGGTAAGTTTATAAACCAGCGACTAAAATCATAGTCGACCCATTCTCTAAGTTTTACATCATCCAGCAGCGTTGAGCTAACAGCCAGCTCCAATACCGGAATTTGTGATGGGTCGCGTTTATAGATGATAGGGGGATCAATCGTTGTCGGTAAAAATCGCTTGGCGCGATCCAGGCGGGTACTGGCATCGCGTAGCGCAATATCAATATCTGTTCCATAGGGAAAGCTTAAGGCAATACGTGACGAACCTTCAGAACTGGTCGATTGAACTGATATTGCGCCTTCGGTTATGGCTAATTGCTCTTCAATCTGGCGAGTTACCTGATCTTCCATAATACGCGAAGGAACGCCTGGATCACGCACGCTGATGCGAATTTCCGGATAAATAATATGGGGAAGCAGATCAACGCCCAAACGCTCTAATGAAAATAAACCAATCACGACTACGGTGAGCGCAAGCATACTGATCCCAATGGGATGATGAATAGACCAGGCCGCCAGGCCGCCACTACGAAAACGCTTTTTCATTTCTTGTCTTTAATAATTTTAACGGGTTTATTAGGCTTTAAGCCTAGAAAGCCCTGGGTAACAACTTTATCATTTGCAGTGAGTCCGCTTATAATTTCGATATCTGCACCAAGTTGTATACCAGTTGTAACCTGGATCAATTCAACTTTATTGTCACTTACTTTATAAACATAGCTTCCATTAACATTATGCTTAACGGCTTTTAGCGGCACATGCAATCGAGACGTTGTCTGGCCACTTAATATAATGCGACATAGTTGTCCGGGTCTGGCCAGCGCTGGTGGATTATTCAGTGTAATTTCGATGGTGCCTTGGCGGGTGGTTTTATCGATAGTAGGATAGATCCGCGATATAGTTGCCGGGAACAGGGTATTACCCAGTGCATCTATACGCATTTTTAGTTCAGTTCCCAGTTTGATATTAGGTAGTAGCAACTCCGAAACATATACCCTGGCTTTTAATTGTGAAACATCAGCCAGTGTCAGGATATGGCTAAATTTTGCAATGACATCGCCAGGTTCTTTTAAGCGCTGACTAATCACACCATCAAAAGGCGAAACTATTTTTGTATGTTGCAGACGGGTATTTAAAACCGTTTTTTCAGCTAATGCGAGATCGAGCGTAGACTGTGCATTACTCAGGGCTTCTTCAGTGGTAAGCCGTTTTTTACGCAGTTGCTGGATACGTTTTAAATCAAGTGCCGCCTGACGATGTGAAATAATAGCCTTATTGGTTTCGGCTCGTATCAGTTTAGAGTCGAGTTCAACCAACAAACTACCCTTACTAACGCGGTCCCCCTGAAAAGCCAATATTGAGAGAATTAAACCTTCTTCCTGGTTAAAAATCTGGACGGTGCGTTTGGCTTCAAGGGTGCCTGAGAGTAATTGTTGCGATTTCATCGGTATATTTTTTACCGTAGCAACATTAATTAAATGGGCTTTACCTGATTTTCGCTTCGGTGCGGAAGAATCACTGCATGCCAGTAACCATAAAGGCAGAAGCAGTGTTACCAGCAATAAAACTGTATTTCTTTTTAGTGATAGACCGTTCATACGTTAAGGCTACTCTGCTCTAAATTGGATGTGCATCGGATTGGGTATATATTGTTTTTATATTTACTATCTATTTCAAGGGCTTCTCAAAGTTAGTTTACTATACCATTTTATGTGATAATAAGTTGATTTCCTAAAGAATTTATAACAATGAGCCATTTTATCCGCTACGAAAAAACGCCGCATTCCAAGCGTCGCGATAAACAAAATCTTAAACGCATGTTGCCGTTTATCTGGGAATATAAAGGGCGTGTGTTACTTGCTTTAGGATGTCTGGTGGGATCCAAGCTGGCGGCTGTTGGTGTACCGTTTATTCTTAAGGATATTGTCGATACCCTGGATCAACAGATCGAATCGAAATTATTGTTTTTGCCTTTAAGTTTATTGCTGGCTTATGGTGCGTTACGTCTCATTAGTAATTTGTTTAACGAGTTGCGTGATGCTTTGTTTGCGCGAGTCCGGTACCGCGCGATACGTCGCATCTCCATGCGGGTTATGGAGCATTTGCATAAATTGTCACTTAGTTATCACCTCGAACGCAAAACCGGCGGGATCAGCCGTGATCTGGAGCGAGGCACCAATAGTATTAGCACGATTTTAAATTATCTTATTTTTAATATTATCCCGACTATTTCCGAGTTCTTGCTCGTTGCCATTATTCTGTTATCTAAATATAACGTTGAATTTGCGATTGCGATTTTTAGTACGGTTGCTATTTATATTAGCTTTACTCTCTGGGTTACCGAGTGGCGCATGCATTTTCGTCATGAAATGAATGCGCTGGATTCTGAAGCTAATAGCCAGGCTGTTGATAGTTTAATTAATTATGAGACTGTTAAGTATTTTACCAACGAAAAGCATGAACAAAATCGTTACGATCAAACTTTACATCAATGGGAAGAAGCCGCGGTTAAAAGTCAGACATCCATGTCCTTACTTAATTTCGGGCAAGGGGCCATTATTGCGATTGGTGTCACTATTATTATGGTCTTTGCAGGGCAGGGGGTTGTCGATGGGGATTTAAGCCTGGGTGATCTGGTGCTGGTTAATGCGTTAATGTTGCAGTTGTTTATCCCGCTCGGTTTTCTGGGGATTGTTTACCGGCAGCTTAAGTATTCTCTGGCCGATATGGATTTAATGTTTAAGTTGCTTGAGCGAAAAAGCGATGTGAATGATGCTAAAAATATTCAACCGCTGAGGGTTAGCGAAGGCCATATACAATTTGAGCATATCTCTTTTGCTTATCAGCCCGAACGGCAAATACTCAACGATGTCAGCTTTGAGGTTAAGCCGGGTGAAAAAGTCGCGGTGGTTGGTCCTTCGGGAGCCGGTAAGTCAACCTTGTCGCGTTTATTGTTTCGTTTTTACGATGCTGGTTCAGGCCATATCAGGATTGATGGCCAGGATATTAGTGAGGTTACTCAACACAGTTTGCGTCATGCGATAGGCATCGTACCGCAGGATACCGTGTTGTTTAACGAATCTATTTTCTACAATATTCAGTATGCAAATCCGGGAGCTTCTAAAGAAGAAGTGATCCAGGCAGCAAAAACCGCCTACATCCATGATTTTATCGAAGCCTTACCGCAAGGTTATGACACGGTGGTTGGTGAGCGTGGCTTAAAATTATCAGGCGGTGAAAAACAACGGGTGGCCATTGCCCGGGTGGTGTTAAAAAATCCACGAATCCTGGTATTTGATGAAGCAACCTCGAGTCTCGATTCACACTCAGAGCAAACCATCTTGAAAGCATTACAGGAAGTCGCCGAGCAACATACCGTTCTGGTGATAGCACATCGTTTATCGACCATAGTCGATGCCGATCGTATTTTAGTACTGGAAGGAGGCAACATTGTCGAATCCGGAACGCATGCCGAGTTAATCACGTTAGCTGGCCTGTATGCTAAACTGTGGAAATTACAATTAGAAAACAAATAGATAGAATAGTCATTTAATGCTATTTATATTATAAAACCGAGTAAATTACTGGTCTTTCATTCTTATAAACTTGTTATAATGTGGGGCGTTTAAAACGTGCGGGTTAAATTTATTTTTGTGTGGATTTTTAAATGAACGAAACAGATTATGTAGCCGATCAAATGTCAGGTGGCTGTGGCAGTAGTGAGCCTTTTGCGCTCCAGGTCGTTGATGACAGTATGGAGCCGGAGTTCAAGAAAGACTGTATTATCATTATTGATCCCAACGGTATTGCAAAACATGAAGCCTATGTTTTTGCGATGGTCGAAAATGGTTATATCTTCCGGCAATTAGTTCAGGAAGGCGATAAGTATTATCTACAACCGTTGAATGAAGCCTATCTTCACGAAAAAAGAAGTATTGAATTCGATGCCATAGAGGGTGTCATTGTCCAGCAAGCGGGCCCCAATGGTCGGCGAAAAGATCGTAAACGTTACGACGACTAATCCAGGCCACGAGTAATATACAATGACGTCAAAGAAAATGGAGTTTTTGTTTGGCGACAGGGTATTACAACTTCAAATACTCAATATCCTTGAGGCACCCGTCGAGGTGATCGTTAATCCTGCCAATGGTGCGTTAATTCATGGTGGCGGGTTGGCGTTGCAAATTCAAAATGCAGCGGGCATTGAACTTGAACAACAAAGCAAGAAGTTAATCGCTGAATATGGTCAACTGGAAAGTGGTATGGCTGTGTATACCTCAGCGGGTAACTTGCCCTATAAGGCGGTTATTCATGCCGTTGGCCCTCAGATGGGCGAAGGTGATGAACACACCAAGCTGGAAAAAGTGTTTGCGCGTAGCCTGTTACTTTGTGAAACCAACGACTGGACATCTATTGCCTTCCCCGCAATCAGTACGGGGATATTCAAGGTGCCCGTTGAGATTTGTGCCAGTGCCAGTTTTAAAGCGATAACGCATTTCTGGGATGCCAGGCAGGAATCGGCGCTTGAAAAAATTATTATTTGCTTAACCGAAAATAACTTTGACAGATTCTTTAAAGCGTTCCGTGAACAATCTTTTGAAGAAAATTCTTTTGTTGTAAACGCCGGCCGAGATCAAAAGAGTCAATCTGTTAACGATACTGATGAAGAAAAAGTAGGGTATATCGAACTGGACGAGAATGAATTAGTCCAGGAAAATGATGAAATTAATGACTGGTTTAAGTAAGTCGTTTAGCCATCTTTAACCAGCTGTATCTTATCTTTATGAATAACAATCAGTTTATTTTTATATAATCCCCCAAGGGCTTTTTTATAATTAGATTTGCTTGCCGAGTATTGCTTGTAGATATCTTCAGGTTTGCTTTTGTCCGTAAGAAAGGACTCACCATTATTTTCTTTCAAATGTTTTAATATACTATTCGATAAATCATCTCTGGTATTTTTATTTTGTAGTTGCAGGGTTAAGTCAATTTTTTTATCGGGACGAATATTTTTAATATAACCATTTACTTTCTGGCCATATTTTAAGTTCTGGAAGACATCACTTTCATATAAAACACCAAAGTGTTTATTATTGATAATAGCCTTGTAACCGAGTTCAGTTTTACCCGCGATAAGCAGGTTAACCGACTGGTTTTTCTCATAACCATCGGCTTCATCTTTAATAAATTTATTAATTTTAGAAGATGCCACTATTCGATCCGCATATTTATCGAGATACAGGTAAACTATATAAGAGCGCCCAACCTGCATTTTTTTATGTTGCTCGGCGAAAGGCACTAAAACTTCTTTAGGTAACCCCCAGTCAACGAAGGCACCGACTTTGTTGACTGCGGACACGTTTAAATAAACTGCTTCACCAACACAGGCATACGGTTTTTCCGTAGTCGCAATCAGAGTGTCATCAGAGTCGACATAAATAAAAACTTCCAGGTTGTCGCCAACTGACGCATCTCGGGGTATATACCGCTTTGGCAGTAAGATTTCGCCGCCCTCAGTATCGTCAAGGTATAAGCCATAGTCGACAAATTTAGTGACGCACAGTGTATTGTACTGACCAATCCTAAGCATTAGTGCTCTCGTAGTTGATTAAAGTTCGATAAAAGATTGGATCTATTATAGTATGAAGGGGTTGGCTATTAACACACATTAAAACGGAATATGATAGGTAAAATAATACTTACGATATCGTTTGCAGGTATTCTGGTATTCGTTTATTTCAGTTACCTGGCAAAGAAATCAGCCCATGGTTCATCGCCGGGGCTTAGTAACGGTTTGTTGCAGAAATGTTCCGGTAAGCCTAATTGTGTTTGTAGTGATGTCGATGTTAATAATAGCCATTATATCGAACCTTTGTTTTTTGCTGAATATAACAGTAGTAATGAGGATAAAGTAAAGCAGGGACAAGTTATCTGGCAAGCTTTAATGATTGGTATAAAAAAATATGGTGGGGTGATTGTAGTTAAGAAAAATGATTATTTAGCAGCGACGTTTACCTCGCGCTTTTTTGGTT
>Ga0316207_10003032_pt1 | contig 16162 bp, 11 predicted proteins | sample 6weekpyrite_MG_FD_204943 | JGI IMG/M metagenome (GOLD analysis project Ga0316207, IMG submission 204943) | Microbial mat bacterial communities from mineral coupon in-situ incubated in ocean water Damariscotta River, Maine, United States -... | ecosystem: Environmental > Aquatic > Marine >...
GTTTAATCATAATTTAGAAACCGTGCCTCGTTTGTATAAAGAGTGTCGTCCTGGTGCAGACTATCAAGGCTCATTAGATTTATTGAAATCATTTGCTGAAGTCTGTAAGAACGTACCGACTAAATCTGGTTTAATGTTAGGTTTGGGTGAAGAAAAAGAAGAAGTTTTAGAAGTATTAAAAGACTTACGTGAACATGGTGTAAGCATGTTAACTTTGGGGCAATATCTGCAGCCTACTTTGCATCATTTACCGGTAAAACGTTTTGTAACACCAGATGAGTTTGCAGAATATAAAACCATAGCAGAAGAAATGGGTTTCGAACAAGTTGCCAGTGCACCTATGGTAAGGTCATCCTACCACGCAGATTTACAGGCTTCCGGCGATTTCAAATAAAAACCAACACATAACCCTGTTCCAGATGGTGTAGCCTGGAGGCAGCGAATGCGTAGTCCGGGGATGTATGCTGTTTATGCATCCTTAAACTTTGCACCATCAAAAACCCCAGAAAATATATAAATATCTAAAGTTTAATGGTTTAAGAACTCGTGAGTTTTTAGGTGCGTCAGTGACACATTAGATTTTGGGAACTTGTGGGTTTTAGGATGTGTAAAAGGCGACACATCCCCGGACTGCGCATTCGCTGCCTCCGGGCTACGCAAGGTTGATTTTTAAATTATATTGGGAGCAGGGAATGGTTCTATATCAGCATAGTCGGGTTGTGGGTGGTTGTTATTTTTTTACGGTGAATTTGCATGATCGTAAGTCTGATTTTCTGCTTCGTTATGTTGATTGTTTGCGTGAGTGAGTAGCCCGGAGGCAGCGAATGCGTAGTCCGGGGATGCATGCTGTTTATGCATCCTTAAACTTTGCACCGTCATAAACCCTAGAAAATGTATACTATCTAAAGGTTGATGGTTTAAGAACTTGTGAGTTTTTAGGTGCGTCAGTGACACATTAGATTTTGGGAGCTTGTGGGTTTTAGGATGTGTAACAAGCGACACATCCCCGGACTACGCTTCGCTCCCTCCGGGCTACGCAAGATTGATTTTCAAATTATATCAGGAGCAGGGAATGGTTCTTTATCGGCGTAATCGGGTTGTGGGTGGTTGTTATTTTTTTACGGTGAATTTGTGTGATCGTAAGTCTGATTTTTTGGTTCGTTATGTTGATTGTTTACGTGAGTCTTTTTCAGATGCTCAACATAAATCGTTTTTTACAATAGATGCCATTGTTATTTTACCTGAGCATTTACATGCTATTTTGTCCTTGCCGGAGGGTGATGATGATTTTTCATCTCGTTGGCGTTTGGTGAAGTCAAATTTTACTAAAAAATTAAAACATCAAAATGTATCGTTATTTGTAAATGATCGAGGTGAGTATAACCTCTGGCAGAAACGGTTCTGGGAACATACGATTCAGGACGAAGAGGATTATTCACGACATGTTGATTATATTCATTACAACCCAGTCAAACATGGTTATGCGAAGCAGGTTGTTGACTGGCCATATTCCTCGTTTCATAAGTTTGTAAAGAAAGGAATATTAACCCCAGACTGGTCTTCAAACAAACCCGAACCAGACGCCACAAAGTTCGGAGAAATGTAGCCCGGAGGCAGCGAATGCGCAGTCCGGGGATGCATGCTGTTTATGCATCCTTAAACTCTGCACCGTCATAAACCCCAAAACATGCATATTATCTAAAGGTTAATGGTTTTGGCGTTTGTGGTTTTTTAGGTTCATCACTGACCATTAGATTTTGGGAATCTGTGGGTTTTTGGATGTGTAACAAGCGACACATCCCCGGACTCCGCTTTGCTCCCTCCGGGCTACGCCAGATTGATTTTCAAATTGTAACAGGAATACAGGTAGCCCGGAGGCAGCGAATGCGCAGTCCGGGGATGCATGCTGTTTATGCATCCTTAAACTCTGCACCGTCATAAACCCCAAAACATGCATATTATCTAAAGGTTAATGGTTTTGGCGTTTGTGGTTTTTTAGGTTCATCACTGACCATTAGATTTTGGGAATCTGTGGGTTTTAGGATGTGTAACAAGCGACACATCCCCGGACTCCGCTTTGCTCCCTCCGGGCTACGCCAGATTGATTTTTAATACACACTCGTTAGTGTTTAAATGAGATCCAGTTAAAACTCAAACTTAACACCAATATGCGCACCATCATCTAATTCAAATTCTGCACCGCCCTCAAATTCATATTCAATATTTCTATACCCCACATAGGCACGAGCACTGGGGGTTACTTCCAGCTCAATTGTTAATCCGAATTCACTATATTTATCGGCACCGCTGAATGAGCTGATGCTGGGCGCATAGGCACCGTTTACAACAAAGGCGATGGGGGTTGCTGAGGGGATGATATAGCGAAGCTGTCCAGCTAAGGCTAAAGCACCTACTTCTTCATCAGAGTCATTAATGGCTAGCATCACAATTTTGCCGCCTACGCCAAACTGTAAGGCTTTGTTATTACCTGAAGGATTACCGGTAACCATTATATTTGCGTTTACCTGGTAATCATCATTTTCAGTAAACAGCACACCAAAACCAATATCTGCACCGCCGTAGCCAAAGGTTGACGATTCGGCCAGGTAGGTAATTTCAGCCATTTCATTTGCTAATTTAATGTCAAAGCCACGGCCATGGCTTTGGCTGGAAATTGCCAGTAGGGTAATTGCAAAGGCTGTTTTTTTGAACATAGTATTTCCTGGATAAATTAGTGTTGTGCGTCTGTGAATATCTTTTATCTGTTACCCATGAATGTTCCTGGGATTGCACAGGAGCATCATACACAATCTACAGGCGAAAAAAAACACAGCTCACTTATGTTTACTGTGTTTTTTAAATTAAGCTGACTTAGTTCAAACTAGTCGGCTTACGTTAGTTAAGCCAACCCGTTATTACTGTTGTTATTAAACGGTTTGGTAATAAATATTTTGCGGATGATTTGCCTGGGCAAAGAAGAACCAGCGTTCAGCAAGCAGTCCAATATACTGAATTACAAATGCAGCAACCAGCACTTCAGTGCTGCCATTATTAATTGCAGCTGAAAGTAATAGTAGTGGAACAGGGAATACTAAAATCATAAAAATGAATTTAATCGATTTTAGAAACATCGCTGTTTTGCCATGAAAATATTCACGGGTATTAAACGAGCCACCCATTGCACCCTGTGCTTTTTGTTGAATTTTATTATGGCGAATACCAATCGCAGATTGCACAGATGATTTATGCTTAATTCGACTATTTCTATAAAGTGAAGCAGAGCGAGTAATGAAAACCACAACCGTTAATGCAATTGCCCAACCACCGAGGAAAAGCGTTTGCTCTTTAAGGCCAAAGAAGCTAGCCAGTGCGGTCGCCAGTGTAAAGCCTGAAGCCGTGCCAAACAGGAAGTAGTTAATTACCGTTAGCGGGCTAGACCATTCCTGCAAAAATTTAATGCAGGCATAGATCATGGCGGTGCAAAGAAACAGTGCAAAGGTTGCAATTACACCAAAGACACCTACGAACAGACTGGTGCTTAAATTAATGTCTCCCTGGCTAAAGGCAACACTGTCTAATCCCATCAGGTGGATAAGACCATAAACAAATACCGCCGCCATCATAGTGGGTAGTGCAATAACTTCACGTGATAACCAGGACGTCTTCCAGCGTGCGGCAGCACGCCATGCTCGCTCAGGGTGACCCAAGTGAAAGAATGATGAAACCAGGCCGCCGGCTAAAAGAGCTAAAGAAATAGCTGCACCGATACCGTAGAAGTTAGTGTCACCTATGCCGGGTAGCAGGTCAAATTCTGAATAAACCTGAGACGAAAAAAGTGCCAGGAATAAACCCTGTGCTGCACCGATTAATGTTGTTAAAAATATGACAGAAAATGCGGGATGCATACTTCTCTCCAAATAAAATTATTAAAAAAGTACGTAGCTGTTCAGGTTGCCTCTATGCGGTTTCAGGACAAGGCAGGAAATGTGAGTTTACAAATGTAAATGTCCATTTCCTAACGCAGGCATGGAGCCGCATAGAGGTGAGCTGAATAGTTACGTTAAATGAATGAGCTATCATCCAGTACCGGCGCATCAACGGGTTTGTGATGTTCTTTCTGCTCTTTATTAAGCGGATTATCAACACGAACCAGTTCATCTTTATGGATGGTAATTTTGCTCTTACGACGTGGTAAGTAATGGTTAGATGGCTGTGTGCCCCATTCAGGCATTAGCTGGTAACCACCCGACTCACGAATTAATTCAGACACTTCTGAATCCGCATCATGCACATCACCAAACAGACGAGCATTCGTTGGGCAGGCCAGTACACAGGCCGGCTTACGCTCGGCTTCAGGTAATGTTTCGTCATAAATACGATCCACACATAAGGTACATTTTTTCATTACTTTCTGGTGTTCATCAATTTCACGGGCACCGTAAGGGCAGGCCCATGAGCAATATTTACAACCAATACATTTATCGTAATCAACTAAAACAATGCCGTCTTCTTCACGCTTGTAACTGGCACCGGTTGGGCACACAGGTACACAGGGTGGTTCTTCACAATGTAAGCATGACTTAGGGAAGTGAACGGTTTCAGTTTTAGGAAACTCGCCGACTTCATAGGTTTGCACACGGTTAAAGAAAGTACCGGTTGGGTCCTTCTGGTAAGGGTTGTCATCAGACATAAAACCCGCAGGGCCAGAAGTGTTCCATTCTTTACATGAGGTTACGCAGGCGCTACAGCCTACGCAAACATTCAGGTCAATAATCAGAGCTAGCTGAGTCATTATTTAGCCCCCTTTTTGTCAAACTTACCGGCAAAGAAACCCTGCCATTTACGGCGCAGGCCCATGCCCGGTAAAACTTTCATTGATTCAAATTGTGGCAAGGTGTGATCCGCATCGTTTTCTGCCTTGTATACGCGTACGCGTACGTCATACCATGCCGCCTGTCCGGTTACCGGATCAGAGTTAGAGATGTGATCGCCGCAATCATTTTTAGGCAGCTCTTCCGCAATTAAGTGGTTAAGCAAAAAGCCCTGTTGGGATTCATTCGCGTCATCACTCAGGTTCCAGGCGCCCCTGGCTTTACCCACCGCGTTCCAGGTCCAGATAGTGCCCGGCTCAACCGCTTCAGAGAAACGCGCCATGCAGCGAACCTTACCGTGCATTGATTCAACATAAATCCAGTCGCCATCGGCAAAGCCATGCTTCTCACCTAATGATGGATGCACATGCATATAGTTATGCGCGTGAATCTGGCGTAACCAGGCATTCTGAGAATCCCATGAGTGGTACATCGCCATTGGGCGTTGAGTGAGTGCATTAATTGGGTACTTTTGCTTATCCGTTAACTGGCCTTCCAGGGTTTCAGAATAGAAAGGCAGTGGGTTGAAGTGTTCTTCAACCCGTGCACGTAAATGTTCAGGTGGCTGACGGCCCGGGCGTTTGCCCTGTGCAGCCAGTCTGAATTTTTGCAGCACTTCAGAATAAATATGAATATTAATCGGTTCATCGTAACGGGTTAAACGGTGATCCTGAGCCCAGGTTAAATAACCCTGGTTCCAGTTACGCATGTACTGGTAAGAAACCGGTAAATGGTACTGGTATACACAGTTATTCTTTTCGTACATTTCCCACTGGTTCGGATTCGGTTCACCTTTCATGAACTTCTCACCACCTTTACCACGCCAGCCGGCGAGGAAACCGATGCCAGAACCTGGCTCAGTTTCAAAGTTGGTGACAAACTCCGGGTAGTCACGGAATTTACGTGAACCATCTTCATTAACAAATACGGGCAGTTTCAAGCGCGAGCCTAGCTCAATTAAGACTTCCTGGAAGGGTTTACATTCACCCTTAGGTGGAACGACAGGAATACGAACCGAGTCAACCGGGCCGTCATATTCTGAAATCGGGCGATCCAGCATCGACATTACATCGTGACGCTCCAGGTAAGTTGTATCTGGTAGAACTAAATCGGCAAAGGCAACGGTTTCTGAATGGAACGCATCAGCAACAATCAGGAATGGAATCTTGTATTCCCCGTCTTCATCTTTGTCGTTCAACATATCACGAACTTCATTGGTGTTCATGGACGAGTTCCACGCCATGTTCGCCATAAAGATCATCATCGTATCAATTTTGTACGGGTCGCCGCGCCATGCATTGGTAATCGCATTGTGCATTAAACCGTGGGCTGATAACGGGAATTCCCATGAGAAGCCTTTATCCAGACGAACCGGCTCACCCTTGTCATCGATGAATAAATCATCGGGCGATGCGGGGAAGCCCAGGGGCATGCCACCTAATGGAGTATTAGGTTTAACACCTTCCGGGCCTTTCGGCGTTTTCGGACAAGGTGGAATTGGGCGAGGGAAAGGTGCCTTATGACGGAAACCGCCCGGACGATCTATCGTACCCAGAATAGACATTAAGATAGACAGGCCACGAATCGTCTGGAAACCATTAGAGTGAGCCGCAAGTCCGCGCATGGCGTGGAATGAAACCGGATTGCCGGTTACCGATGCATGCTCACGTCCCCAGGTGTCTGTCCAGGCAATGGGTAATTCGATTTTCTCATCACGTGCCACTATGCCCATTTCATGAGCCAGGCGACGAATCGTTTCAGCTGGAATACCCGTAACAGTCGATGCCCATTCAGGAGTGTATTCCTCAACCGATTCTTTCAATAACTGGAATGCAGGTTTAACCGGTGTGCCATCATCCAGGGTGAACTCACCCATTAAAAATGGATCGGTGCCTTCGGTGTGTGTCCTAACCGCTTTATTGGTGTGACGGTCCCACCACATCTGGTTCTGGTGGTCGAAACAACCCACTTCCGGGTCATTAATATCCATGCGCACAAACATGCCGTGCTGCTCTGAATTTTCATCACAGTTAACCAGCTGGCCAGAGTTTGAGTAATCTTTAACAAACTCACGGTCATATAAACCGGTTTCAATTAGCTCGCGCACAATCGCCAGAATTAAGGCGTTATCGGTGCCGGGTTTAATCGGCACCCATTCATCTGCAATGGCAGAGTAGCCGGTGCGTACCGGATTAATCGAAATAAAACGACCCCCGTTACGTTTAAATTCAGACAGGGCAATTTTCATCGGATTAGAGTGATGATCTTCCGCAGTGCCGATCATAATGAACAGCTTGGAGCGTTCCAGATCAGGTCCACCGAATTCCCAGAATGAACCACCGATAGAGTAGATCATACCCGCGGCCATATTCACCGAACAGAAACCACCGTGTGCCGAGTAGTTAGGCGTGCCGTAGTTCTTCGCGAACATACCGGTTAGTGCCTGCATCTGGTCACGGCCAGTAATTAAGGTGAATTTTTTAGGATCAGTAGCACGAATATTGGCCAGGCGATCTTCCATAATGTCGAAAGCTTTATCCCAGGAAATTTCCTCGAACTCCGCATCACCACGCAATGAACCTTTCTTACGCAATAAAGGTTTAGTTAAACGCGCAGGGGAATACTGCTTCATTATGCCCGATGCGCCTTTAGCGCAAATAACGCCCTTATTAAGGGGGTGTTCCGGGTTGCCTTGTATATAGCGTACTTCGTTATCGCGCAGGGTTACGCGAATGCCACAACGGCAAGCACACATATAACAGGTCGTGTTTTTAGTTTCGATACGGCCGACCGGCTGTTTGGTCGGGTCGTGAATCACACTGGATGTCATGCTAAGGTCCTGTAATTAAGTGTCGGACGATTATATTGATCGAAATCAATAAAGCTAATCAGGATTGTTAAGTTAATCATAAAATACTTATATAGGATATTACTAATATTAATGGTTGATATTAGTAAGGTTATTTTTGAAAGTTTAGATTTATAGCATAGAAAAAGCGCTTTCGCAGATATGATAGCCTGCTGTGGCAACGTTTGCGGAGCCTAGTCTGTTTTTAATGTTAAATAAAATTTGTTAAATTGTTGTTTTTAAATGCGTTAATGGTCAGTAAGTCTATAAGTGTAGCCATTGACTGACAGATAACATTATCTAGACAAACGGAAATATAACCCCATATTCCTTAATGTAGCGAATATGTGTTTTTTCTTATATTATGTGCAAACAGGCTGTTCCTTGATCAAGACCAATATTCTGTCTTATTCATTACATAGAATGACCTGAACCAAATTTGGTAGCACTGTGTCATATTTCAAGTGTAAGGAACTGCTCGAGGAATTTTAGGTAATGACAGAAACAGCATTAATAGATCAGTTTGGACGAAGCATCGACTACGTGCGCATATCGGTTACCGACCGTTGTGATCTGCGTTGCACCTACTGCATGCCAAAACACTTTAAAGATTTTCACGAGCCTGAAGAATGGCTGACCTTTGACGAGCTAGAAAGAGTGGTCGCCGCATTCGCCAGAATGGGCACGCGCCGGGTGCGTTTAACGGGTGGTGAACCACTGGTTAGAAAAAACCTGCCCCAGCTTGCTAGTCGATTATCTGCACTACCCGGTTTAGATGATCTGTCCCTGAGCACAAACTGCACACGTATGGTTAAGCATGCGGAGGAATTAAAAGCGGCGGGCATTAGCCGTATTAATGTAAGTCTCGACAGTTTAAATGCAGATACCTTTAAAGAATTAACCGGTGGTAAATTAGAAAAAGTTATTAATGGCTTAATGGCGGCAAAAACCGCAGGCCTTAGCCCTATTAAAGTAAACATGGTGTTAATGAAAGGCATTAATGATCATGAAGTAGAAAGCATGGTGGAGTTTTGTGCAAAACATGGTTTCACCTTGCGCTTTATAGAAACCATGCCGGTTGGAGACATGGGGCGTAAAGCCACCGACAGTTATGTAAACCTGCAGGAAATTAAACAGCGCCTGTCAAAAAGTTTTGATTTAGTCCCCGGTGTAATGCCCGGTGGCGGACCTGCTAGATACATGAACGTGCAGGGCACGGATATAAATATTGGTTTTATAACACCCCTGTCACAGCATTTCTGTGAAACCTGTAACCGGGTGCGCCTGTCTGTAGATGGCACCATCTTTACCTGTCTGGGTCAGGAAAATAACTTTAAATTACGCCCTTTACTACGTGCGGGTATAACCGATGAAGAACTGGAGCAGGCTATTCGCACAGCAATAGATTTAAAACCTGAGAAGCATGAGTTTAACGAAAATCCAGAAAAAGTTTTGCGGTTTATGTCTTATACGGGGGGGTAAAACGAGACCGAATGTCCTTAATGGACATTCGCAGCTCGTTTTACGACCGGCATGGATGCCGGGCCGGGCACTGATGACCATGGATGGTTTTCAGTAGTGAAAAAACAACGAAGTAAATTTTTAACAGAACATAGACAAGTAAAGACCGAATGTCCTTAATGGACATTCGCAGCTCGTTTTACGACCGGCATGGATGCCGGGCCGGGCGCCGATGACCATGGATGGTTTTCAGTAGTGAAAAAACAACGAAGTAAATTTTTATTTGCCACAAAGAGCACAGAGTTTTTGTTTAAGGCTTGAGTTTTAACTTTCGAAGTTCTATATATCAAATGCATCTCTAAATTAATCACATTAAATTACTTCTTTCCCGTTAATAAAATAGTATATTATCTAATTACGTTGTGCGTTAGATTTTTATTAATTTTTCAGTGTCATGAAAACTAAAGTAACAATATAATTTTGGATAATAATTTAAACCGTCATCCCCGAATGCTTGTATCGGGGATCCAGCGACATTAGATGCTGTAAAGGTAGTGAATTTTAAAATACATCCATGTATTTTACCCTTCGGGAATGATGGGCTTTTGAGTCAATAAGTCAGCAATGTTTTTAAGCAATTAATTACCTCTGCCTCTTCCGTGCCCCTGTAGCAAATTTTTTAATTAAATAAACCTGAGTAATTATTATGAGCAAAGAAAACCGTGACGATGAATTCTGGAAAATAACCGATGAGTTCATCAAGCTGGCTAATGAGCAATGTGATAAACACAAAAATGGAAAGGTAAGTACTTCCATTTTATTTTCAGCGGCGCGCTTTAATTCGTTTATGTATGCCTCTTCAGCAAAAAACCTGGATGATTTCCAGAAAGATAAAGATATGGCGATTGAGTTTCTAACTGATCAATATCGTAAAGTATTAATAGAAAATTTGAGTGATTATGAGAAAAATTATAAAGACTATTTAGAGAAAAAATAAACTGTAGTCCCGTTAAAAGAAACTAGATTATGTTTAAACCACGCCGTGGTGTGTTTAAAGATTATTTCACTCTGATCGAGGCATGAGTTGGGAATACCTGTATAAGACACGCCGTAAAACCTTCCATGGTGGCTCGGCACCCGCGTCCATGCGGGTGACGGTCTTAGACAGGTATTCCCAACTCATGCCTCTAGTGGTTAATGGGGCAGCAGTGAAAAATAAATGAATCTTTTCTATCGGTTATAGCCTATATTAGGCGTAAACCTGTAAAGATGAACTGTATGCAAAAACAACTTAGATTTCATAAAAAACTGATAGATATAAAACTCTCAGAAGCTGCGATTCAACAAAGCCAGAACCTGGGGTCGATATTAATCGTTGAAATACAAATATATTTCAGTTGCCTGTTGGGTAAAAGGCTGGCTTTTTATAGTGAGCAAGCGCAGGAAGGGATTTGGCAGTTAACACCAGAGGAGCTCTCCAGTGTGTTAGAAAATGCGCAGCAATTAACCGAGAAACTCTATGTAAGGTTTAATACGGTGATGACTAAAAGTTGCCCGGTAGGTGATTATACAGGGCCGCCACCCGTGACTGATTTTTCAATTAAAAATCAGGGGCCATATGTGCCTAACTGGCTTAATATTGATTATGAAAATGGGCAGTGGAGTGGCCATTTTGGCTGGAAGTCGAGCGACAAGGGATACACTAATACAAAGCAGGTCAGGGGTAATGCTTTGGTTTCTGACCTGTAATCTTGTGTGTGAAATTTTAATAGCCAGATTATAAAGTTAAAAAATGTTTATTGGTTTAAATTTGATAGATACGGGAAAGGCCTTTCTTTAGAAAAAACTAAATTCTCAAAGATAAAATTCTACCAGATTTTTTGTTGCATAAATTTCCCCTTTGGATGCGCTATGGTTTTTATTTGTAGTTTATCCCTGTCTTTTGGTTTTGCTTCACTGCTTCACCTGTAATTTATTCAACAATTATTTTGAATTGTAGTTATGAATGCTTGCAATAATATATTATCCAGTGCGCATTAGTATACTGGCCTGTTGGTAAGTTCGGCTAATGTATATTAGTATATAGGCTGTTGCAGTTTAAATGCGTTTGGGTATTAATGATTTTGTTTGTTTTAAAATATCAATATAAGCATTCATTCATAAAGATTACGCCCCTGGTTTGCTCGGTTTTATTAATGTTTTCGGCATGCAGTGAGCCAATTTCCTCCACTGAAAATGCCTCCAATGAAACAGCAACTGAGCATGCAAAAAAACACCTTGATCCCCTTTATGTTTGCCCCATGCACCCAAAGATTATGCGCAATAGTGAGGGGACCTGCCCCATTTGCGGAATGGCACTGGTGGAGCAGGAAATTAAATCAGCGAATGGGGAGCATCCGGAGATAGAAATTTCACCGGGTGTCATGCATAACATGAGTATAAAAACCGCGCCTGTTGAGCGTGGTCAGCTGTGGAAGTATATTAAAACGGTCGGATATGTCAGCTATAACCAGCGGCGTTTAAAAACGGTTAGCAGCAAAACCTATGGTTGGGTTGAGAACTTAAGTGTTCGCACCGAAGGCCAAACGGTAAAGCGTGGTCAGTTATTGCTTGAGTTATACTCACCTGAATTTTTAGATGTACAGAAAGATTTTATTGCAGCACAAAAAAAAGATAAGTCAGGCATTCTAAAAAAATACGGCAAACGTGAAGAGAGTGTGCCATCACGTGACTATCTGCGTTATCTTGATGTACCCGATAGCGCGATGAATGAAATTGCCCGATCGGGTAAACCTAAATACCGTATTCCAATATATGCGCCACAATACGGTACAGTTATTCGAAACAATTTGCATAAACATATGTATGTCGAACCGGGCTTAGCCATGTTTGTCATTGCAGACCTTTCAACTGTTTGGGTAGAGGCAGATGTATTCGAGCATCAACTCGACTGGATAGAGCTCGGTTTAAAAACAAAAATCACCGTACAGGCTTTGCCCGGTAGAAGCTGGGAAGGGCAACTTACTTATATCTATCCCGAGCTCGACCCCCGAACCCGAACATTAAAAGTGCGTTTATTAGTGCCGAACCCATCAAGCGAATTGAAACCTAATATGTTTGCAAAGGTTGACATTTATGGCGGACCTAAGAAAGAAGTGCTAAAAATTCCTCGCCAGGCACTGATTATGACAGGTGAAAGAGAATCGGTTGTGCTGGCCCTGGGTGAAGGCAAGTTTAAGCCGGTCGATGTGAAAACCGGAATGCGCAGTGGTGATGAAGTAGAAATCCTTGAAGGTCTTAAAGAGGATGATCGAATTGTCACTTCCGGGCAATTTCTTATTGATTCCGAGGCAAATTTACAAGCCAGCTTTATGCGTTTAAACAAGCCGCACGAATAATAACTAAAATGAGTTTTTCCAGAATGAGTTCAAACAGGGCTTCTCAATCATGTTAGCAAAACTCATTCGATGGTCTATCGAGAATCGTTTACTTGTTCTTATTTTAAGTATTTTACTTACGGTGTGGGGTAGCATTTCATTAAAGCAAACGCCACTGGATGCCATTCCAGATCTATCTGATGTGCAAATTATTATTCATACAAACTTCCCCGGTCAGTCTCCACAGGTTGTAGAAGACCAGGTGACCTATCCAGTCACCACAACAATGTTATCTGTGCCGGGTGCTCAGGCAGTAAGGGGTTATTCTTTTTTTGGTGATTCATATGTGTATGTTGTTTTTAAAGATGGTACTGATCTTTACTGGGCCAGGACCCGAGTCATTGAATATTTAAACCAGGCCACGGCGGATTTGCCCGTCGGTGTGCAGCCGCGTTTGGGTCCCGATGCAACCGGTGTAGGCTGGATTTTTACATACGCCCTGGTCGATAGAAAAGCCCAACATGATTTAGCTGAGTTACGTAGTTTACAGGACTGGTTTTTAAAGTTTGAATTACAGACTGTAAGCGGGGTTGCTGAGGTTGCTACTGTCGGTGGCATGGTGCGTCAATACCAGGTGATTGCAAATCCAGAACAGTTGCGTGCTTATGGTATTCCACTAACTAAACTTTCCGCTGCCATACGCAAAGCCAATCAGGAAGTGGGTGGTTCTGTTGTTGAAATGGGCGAAGCCGAATACATGATTCACACCCGGGGTTATTTAACCTCAGTTCAGGATATTGAACAAATACCCGTCACCATGAGTGAGCAGGGTGTTGCCTTATTGGTGAGAGATTTGGCAAGTGTTCAGGTGGGCCCTGAAATGCGTCGTGTCATTGCTGATCTGGATGGTGAAGGAGAAGTGACGGGGGGCATTGTGGTGATGCGTTATGGGGAGAATGCATTAACAACAATTGAGACGGTTAAGAATAAATTAAATCAACTTCAAAAGAGTTTGCCCGACGGTGTAGAAATAGTAACAACTTATGATCGATCACAGCTCATTCAAAGTGCGGTAGATAATCTTAACTCAAAACTGATTCAGGAGTTTGTTGTTGTCGCACTGGTGTGTTTAATTTTTCTATTTCATATTCGTTCGGCCCTGGTGGCAATTATTAGTTTACCTTTAGGTGTTTTAAGTGCGTTTATTATTATGCAATGGCAGGGTATTAATGCCAACATTATGTCATTAGGTGGTATCGCAATTGCTATTGGTGCAATGGTCGATGCTGCGATTGTTATGATTGAGAATGCACATAAGCATTTAGAGCGTTGGCAAAATAATCACCCTGGTGATGAGCTTGATTATCAACAACGTTTAAAGTTGATTGCAAATGCAGCAGAAGAAGTAGGCCCGGCACTATTCTTTTCCCTGCTTATTATTACTTTAAGTTTTCTCCCCGTGTTTACTTTGCAGGCGCAGGAGGGGCGATTGTTTTCTCCGCTGGCATTCACCAAAACTTATGCCATGGCGGCAGCGGCAGGCATGGCGGTTACCGTTGTGCCGGTGATGATGAGCTATTTTATCCGCGGTCGCATTCCTGCTGAAATGAGTAACCCGCTTAGTCGCTGGTTAATCCAGGTTTATCAATCAGGCTTACAAAAAATATTTTACAAACCGCACTTGTCAATTTTAATTGCCTCACTTTTTATGTTTAGCATCGCTTTGCCTGTTGGGGGGATAAGTGGATTACTGTCACCTTTGAAGTGGCCAGTACAAATGATTGGCTGGCTTGCGGAGCCCGCACAAACAAACAATGGTCGTGGTGTTTATTTAGATACCATCAGCAACTGGCAAGATAACATTGAAAGTAACTGGCAGCGCTTTTTTAATGAGTCGCCGATTTTTGCACAGCTCGGTAAGGGGCTGGGTTCAGAGTTTATGCCGGAGCTCTATGAAGGTGATTTAATGTATATGCCAACGACGTTACCTGGTTTGTCTATTGGTAAAGCACAGGAGTTGTTGCAGCAAACCGATCGTTTAATTGCGGCCTTGCCAGAGGTAAAACAGGTTTTCGGAAAAATTGGTCGTGCCGATACCGCCACCGACCCTGCACCCTTAACCATGATTGAAACACTCATCCAGCTTAAGCCTCGAGATGAGTGGCGGCCAGGCATGACGCTGGAAAAACTGATCGAAGAACTTGATCGAACCGTTAAGTTTCCCGGGCTTACCAATGCCTGGTTAATGCCAATCAAAACGCGTATTGATATGTTGGCAACAGGTATTAAAACGCCGGTGGGTATCAAAGTGGCTGGGCCAGATTTAGACATGATCGAAAAAATTGGTCGAAAGATTGAACGCGCAGTTATGAATGTGCGCGGTACAGCATCTGCTTATTCAGAGCGGGTAACCGGTGGTCGCTATATAGAAGTGATACCTGATCGTGAGAAAGCAGCCGCACTGGGTTTAAATATGTCAGATATTAATGAAGTTATCAGCGCTGCGGTTGGTGGTATTAATATTACGCATACTTTTGAGGGGCGAGAACGTTACCCGGTTAATTTACGCTTTGCCAGAGAAGTAAGGGATAACCTCGATAAGTTACGCGAGTTACCGGTTGTTACACCCTCAGGTGTTGAGCTGGCATTAGGCCAGGTGGCAGAGCTGGAAGTGATTAATGGTCCGCCGATGATAAAGAGTGAAAACGCTCGCTTAAATGGCTGGACCTTTGTTGATATTAGAGGTGTCGATCTGGGTAGTTACGTTGCAGCGGCAAAAAAAATTGTACAGAAAGAAGTGAAGTTGCCAGCGGGTTATTCAATTACCTGGGCCGGGCAATATGAATATTTATTACGAGCTGAACAACGGCTTTATCAGGTGATTCCGGTTACGCTGATTATTATTTTTATTTTGTTATATTTAATTTTCCGTCGTGTCGGTGAAGCATTGTTGGTAATGGCGAGCTTGCCTTTTGCGCTGGTGGGTGGTTTCTGGTTTATGTTTATACTTGGGTACAATATGTCAGTTGCATCAGCGGTTGGTTTTATTGCATTAGCGGGGGTGGCCGCAGAGTTTGGTGTTGTGATGCTGGTGTATTTGGATAATACCGTCAAAGATTATCGCGCACAGGGAAAATTAAATAACGTAAATGATTTACGGGCAGCTATTATGGAAGGAGCTGTACAGCGTGTAAGGCCCAAGGCGATGACGGTAGCTGTGATATTGGCCGCACTCATACCCATAATGATAGGGCAGGGAACAGGCTCTGAAGTCATGCAGCGTATTGCAGCACCCATGGTAGGCGGGATGATTACCGCACCGCTATTATCACTCTTTGTTGTGCCTGTGGCCTATTTATTATGGAAAAGAAAAGAGTTTATATAACTGAGAGTTTATGCATAAGTTTGTAGTGAGCTGAAATTTTAAATGTCTCTAACATAGTCAGAAGCGGAAGTTAGCAGTTTTATTTACTCACTGCTAAATTGCTCTGTTAAGGCGCATCTCCATCGGGGAAAGACCGCCGCTTTTTGGCGCTCTGTCCCCTTATTGAGACCACCAAGAGTTGTGCGGGGTAGTTCATCGCACTGCCCATCTGATCGGAATT
>Ga0316207_10003033_pt1 | contig 16152 bp, 11 predicted proteins | sample 6weekpyrite_MG_FD_204943 | JGI IMG/M metagenome (GOLD analysis project Ga0316207, IMG submission 204943) | Microbial mat bacterial communities from mineral coupon in-situ incubated in ocean water Damariscotta River, Maine, United States -... | ecosystem: Environmental > Aquatic > Marine >...
AGGCCACTCAACGGGCAAATGATTGGCTGAATGGCCGTGTTACTGAATTGCGGGCAAATGTGCGTACCGCTGAGCAAGCTGCACAAAGTTACCGTGAGGCGAACCAACTTGTTCAAACACGCACTGCGGGTACAGTTGTTGAACAGCAGCTTGCGCAGATCAATTCACAGCTTATTGACGCTCGCACTGAGTTAGCTCGAGCTGAAGCACGTCAAGAACAAGTATTAACCTCAATTGATGATGGCGGTGTTAATAATAGCAGTCTTGTTGAGGTGTTGCAGTCGCCGTTAATCCAGCGTCTTCGCGAACAGCAATCTGAAGTGCAGCGTCGCCGGGCTGAGTTAGGTACACGCTATGGCCCGAAGCACCCAAATATGAAAAATGTTGAAGCTGAGCTGATCGATATTGAACGTAAGATCGGTCAGGAAACCAACAGAATCGTAGCTGGTATTAAAGGCGAGGCCGAAATTGCGGCTATCAGGGTTAATACACTTGAAAGTAATCTAGCAGCCTTAAAGGCCGAGAACTTTGAGGCTAGTAGAGCCCAGGTGCAAATGCGAGAGCTGGACCGTGAGGCACAGGCAAGCCGGGTACTTTTGGAAACTTTTCTGGCCCGCTTTAAAGAGACCGCCAGTCAGGATGGTTCGCAGCAAGCCGACGCGAGGATAATATCTCTCGCAGATGTACCAACTGAAGCAACCTTCCCTAAGAAAAAGCTCACCCTTATATTGGTGATGTTTGCTTCTGCTGGTCTGGGTGTTGGCTTAGTGTTCCTGTTGGAAGCGTTGGATAATGGATATCGTAACTTTGACCAACTTCGTGCGGATTTAAAGTTACGCGGTCTTGGTATGATCCCGTTGATTGGTAATACGAAACTTAAGGGCGTGCGCCCTGAAGAGTATTTAAGCGAGAAGCCAACTTCTTCATTTGCTGAAGCACACCGTAATATTCATGCTTCTTTGATGTTTAGTGGTTTGGAAGATAAAGCTAAGAAGGTTCTTGCGATTACGTCTTCTGTTCCGGGTGAGGGCAAATCAACTGCTTCGCTTTGCATGGCTCAAATTCTGGGCCGAACTGGGCTTAAAGTTTTGATTGTTGAGGCAGATTTGAGACGACCCGTTCTCCGCCATAGGCTCCAGTTAGACCAACGCCGATATGCAAGCATCAATGATGTTTTGGACCCTGCTCCAAATGATCACGAAGACCTGGAAATGTATACGGATGAACTGTCAGGCGTGCAGTATTTATGGGCTGACAAGCATGATGATCCGCAGCGATTGTTTAGCTCTGAAAAGTTCACTCTGTTCCTGCAAGAAGCGCGTAAGCAATATGACCTCGTACTTATTGATACACCGCCAGTGATGGCTGTATCGGATGTTGTTGTTATCTCAAAACATGTGGATGCAATTCTTTTTGCTATCCAATGGGAAAAGACAGCAAGAAGCATTGTTAAAAGCGCCGTTGAGCAGCTGCAACATACAAATACGCGAATTGCAGGTGCTGTATTGACCCAAGTTGATGTTAAGCGTCACCAAGGCTATGGTTATGGTGATCAGGGATACTATTACGGCACTAAGAGCGGTTATTATACTAACTAAAGCCTTGTTGTTATAGTAAGGGCTACATGTTGAAAAATCTTCTAGCTTAGCTTGTTCTGTAGCCTCGTTTGAGCGTCATCGTCGGTGGCTGCAATCGAAGAGCCCTGTTTTATTTATATTAGATGTTTAGTTTGTCAGTCTCGATTGCAAAGAGAGGATGAAGGCACTTTTTCTTGTGGTCCTCCCATAATACTAGGCTAGAGTTTTGGATATCATTTCACTCTGCAGCCATGCAGGATAGATATATGAAAATTGAACATGAACATGGCCGCGAGGCAATTGCCAAGAGGCTTTCTCAAGGACCAAAACCCAGCTATGTACGGGATTTCGTCTATGGTGGCATTGACGGTACGATAACAACATTTGCCATAGTTGCGGGTGTTGTTGGGGCGTCACTTTCAACTAATGTTGTGCTTATTTTGGGGGTGGCTAATTTATTGGCCGACGGTTTTTCGATGGCTGCCAGCAATTATAGTGGCACAAAAACAGCCCTTGATGACTTACGCCGTGTGCGTGAAATAGAAAAAAGGCATACGCGCCATAATCCTGAAGGCGAAAAGGAAGAAGTACGCCAAATTCTAGCACAAAAAGGTTTGAAAGGGGGGACCCTTGAAGAAGCTGTATCTGCGATTAGTTCCCGTGAAAAAACCTGGATAGATTTCATGTTAGTTGAAGAATATGGCTTGTTATTAAAACAACCATCACCTTTTTGGGCGGGGTTTGTTACATTTGTAGCCTTTCTGATATGCGGTGCTGTGCCATTATTACCATTTTTATTCGGCATGCAGTCCAATTTCACAGTATCTGTGGTTATGACAGGATGTGTCTTTTACTTAATTGGTGCAATTAAGAGCAAATGGGCAACAACGGCTTGGTGGCGTTCTGGTTTTGAAACATTGTTCATTGGGGGCGCTGCAGCAGCCATTGCTTATAGTGTTGGCTATTTCCTGAGAAGCTTGGCATGACAGTTTTCTTAGGATGTCTAATATCAAAGTCTATAAGGCTAGAGTTGTTGAGTTCTCACACATATATGGTCTATCTGTTTGCATAGATATTTAACAAATTTTCTCATAGGGGAATTCAGCTAATGACGGAGGTGAGTTCAGTGGAAACAGATTCTGAAGGGGGGTCCGAAGTACTAGGCGTTTTTGAACGCTGGTTATCGCTTTGGGTTGCACTGTGCATTTTTGCAGGCATTGTTCTTGGAAACTGGTTTCCAGACATTTTCACAATAATTGCAGACTTTGAATATGCTTCAGTTAATCTTCTTGTCGCCATTCTGATCTGGATTATGATTTATCCTATGATGGTGAATGTCGAATTTGCAAGCCTGAAAGATGTAGGTCGTCGCCCAAAGGGCATCATTGTTACTCTGGTTGTTAATTGGTTAATAAAGCCATTTTCCATGGCTGCACTTGGGGTTTTGTTTTTTGAGTTTTTGTTCGCGGATATGATTGATCCTGCGGATGCTCAAGAGTATATCGCAGGCCTTATTCTGCTTGGTGCGGCACCATGTACAGCTATGGTATTTGTTTGGTCTCAAATGACTAAGGGTGACGCCAACTACACTATTGTGCAGGTGTCATTGAACGATTTGATAATGGTATTTGCGTTCGCGCCTATCGTAGCTCTTTTGTTGGGCGTGACAGATATACAGGTGCCTTGGGAAACGCTACTTTTATCAGTTGTTTTATATGTGGTTATTCCGATTACTGCTGGAATGTACACACGCCATCAAATTCTGAAAAAGGCGGGTGTTCGAGGTGAAAAAGTAATTGAGCAATTTACGCAGCGTATAAAGCCATTTTCCATTTTTGGGTTACTGGCAACAGTGTTGCTATTGTTTGCGCTGCAAAGTCCAACAATTTTGAACAGTCCGGAAACCATTGCTTTGATCGCGGTTCCATTACTGGTTCAGTCGTATGGAATATTTGCAATTGCCTATTTAGCCGCATGGATTTGGAGTGTTCCCCACTCTGTTGCTGCGCCGAGCGCTTTGATTGGGACGTCGAATTTCTTTGAGCTGGCGGTCGCAGTGGCCATAGGTCTATTTGGCTTGGGTTCAGGTGCGGCGCTTGCTACGGTTGTTGGCGTGTTGGTAGAAGTTCCTGTTATGTTGTCGTTGGTGGCATTTGCGAATGCAACACGCAAGCATTTCCCTGAGAAACACTAAATACCAAGGTAGTATGTTCAGGCAATACTGCGCCTGAACATACAAAGACCATTAGGGAAAAACTGTATCTTGTTGCTTAGCTTTCTAGGCCTTCTTTATCTGCGGGTTCCTGAGAAAAAGCTTTCTTGCCTGTAAACATTGCGGAGATAATCGTACCGCCGTGCTTAATTTCCGAGCGGATAACAGCAGCTATATGAAGTACAATAAGCACTAGAAGTGTATAAAATGCGGCAATGTGCGTTTTGATAAAAAAGCTGCGGAATTCACGCATTTCGGCATAGGCCTCGGCATCTACCATTTCTTTAGCATAAGGTACAAGGCTGGCGGGGTCTGTGCCCGGTGCTGCTACCCACTCTGCGATAGCTGAGCCAAATGGTGGAAAATAGATATCAGTGCCGGCAAGAACAAGGCCAGTAATGGCCTGAACAAAAAGGGTAACCAGTAGAATAGTTACGGCAATACGCCCCACTGGGTTATGGCCGAGATAAGAGGTTCTCTTTTCTTGTAAATATTCTAGCAATGCTTTTTTGTAACCTTTGCCGCCAGGTAGAATGGCGTGCCAGCGAGAATATGTTCCGCCAATGAATGCCCATACAATCCGCCAAAAAAGATTAAGTGCAAATATATAGCCAGCATACACATGAATGGTTTTCAGCAGTATCTTGCCTTCAGTTGAAATTCCCATACTTTTGGCATTAAAAATCACTAGTCCTACGCCAATTAAGGATAAAACAGTGAGGAAATTTACCCAATGAAAGATACGAGTTGTTCTGTCCCAAACGGAATATGTGGTTAGTTTTTGCATTGCCATTTTCTTTGCCTCGTTTTGTCAGGCTAACGTAAACTAAATTAATTACACGCCAGCTTTCTCTACGCAGTGTCAAATTGTCTAATGAAGGCAGTATATGTAAGTGAAGTTATTTTACCAGTGAAGCAATTTGGCCGTAGTAATTGAACCGCTTAAATGGCACGAGCTAATCATTGAGCTTTGGCGAATGAGCTAATATATAATGAGAGTTTAAAGTGAATGGAGGAGCCGGAGGGATTCGAACCCTCGAGGGCGTTGCCGCCCAACACGCTTTCCAGGCGTGCGCCTTAAACCGCTCGGCCACGACTCCTTGGTATTTTATCGTTTTGTAACTTCTTCACCAATTGGTGCAGCATACAAAACTGAGCACTCATTATTGTTGGTGCGGGCGCACTATAGCTTTCCTGACGCTGATGGCAAGTGCCTTTTCCCGGATAAAGAGTGAGCTGTAAATTAGTGGAAGTGCATATCGAATGGAAAAGAAACTTTATCTAGGCGTTGAAAAGCAAAAACCCATGTGAATATTTCTGAATAAAACCAAGTTCAAAGGAAATCGTGTTTGATTTATATGTTGAATTCTTCTTTTCAGTTTGTTCTTCTGCCTTAGATAGTAGAGTATTTCGTTTATAGTTAATGAGCTGTTAGCTATAAATATTATGAGTGTCTTTACTCGGGGGAGTTAAGATAGGGTGAGATGACGGCTAAAAACCGGGAGATTGGGATGCAGACTATAAATGTTGGGAAGTATTTAAAAAAGACAATAGTTTTACTAGCTTTAGCAGCTTTTGCCGCGCCAGCGATGATTACAGAACCTGTAGTTGCCGATGAAGTGAAAGATTGGCGCGTTTCGATGGCAAAAAAAATTGCTAAAAAACATATATATCCTCGATCAGCAATTTCGCGTGAAATTGAGGGAAAGGCCCGGGTTAAAGTAACGTTGGGGCGAGATGGTAGTATTGCTAACTTTGAGATTGTTCAACCAAGTGGCCAAAGTATTCTTGATAAAGCAATTCCAAAGATGATGAAAAGACTGAATCCAATGCCAGCACCACCAGCAAGTTTGCCGGACGAAAAATTAACATTCGTAATACCGATTACTTGGCGCTTGCAATAAACAGGTAGCATTCAATCTACTAGAAAAAGGGCCTATACTCAGCGGCCCTTTTTTTGTGTTTTGTTTAAAATAGCAAACTGAAAAATGGTTTTGGTTCATATGTAAGCGCTGTAAACACCTGTGGCATTTGTAAGTATTAGCACATTTCAAGTAGTATATGGCGTACTCAGATCATGGAAACTGAGCTTTAGAAGATTAGACACAAAAAAGCCCCCGGCATAATTGCCGAGGGCTTTTTAAATATGTTGTGGCTTAGGCGCGAATGGTTTTGAGGAAGTCCTCAACCTGTGTCCGTAGCTCGCCAGATTGCTGTGTAAGAAGCTGCGCCGCTGAAAGCACTTCAGTGGCCGCTGAGCCAGTTGAAGTGGCTCCTTCATTCACAGCATGGATATTAGATGTCACTTCTTCTGTACCTGTTGAAACTTCAGATACATTCCGGGCAATCTCTTGCGTTGAAGCATCTTGTTCTTCAACGGCTGAGGCGATTGAAACTGATGTAGATTCAATCTCGCCGATAATGCCTTTAATTTCATCCATGGCCCGCACAGCAGTATTGGTTGCTTGCTGCATGCCATCCACCTGCTCGCTGATCTCCTGCGTCGCTCTTGCCGTTTGGTTCGCTAGAGATTTCACTTCGCTCGCCACAACAGCAAAACCTTTACCTGCATCACCTGCGCGTGCGGCTTCAATAGTTGCGTTCAGTGCCAGCAAGTTGGTTTGCTCTGCAATATCATTGATCAGTTTCACAACATCACCAATCTTCTGCGCAGCATCCACCAGTTCAGCAATGTCAGAGCTTGCATTCTCTGTGCGGCCCACTGCGTCACGTGCTGCTGCGCTTGACTGTGTGGTTTGGCCCGTAATTTCACGAACAGAAGCAGATAGTTCTTCCGCAGCGCTTGCCACCATCTGTGCATTGCTGCTGGCTTGTTGGGCTGCATTTGCCACGACGTTAGATTTTTGGCTGGTGTCATCAGCTGTGGAAGCCATACCACTTGCGGCACCTTCCATCTCTGTAGCAGAGGCTGAAACACCTTCCACAACGGCCATTACATTGGCTTCGAAAGTATCAGCAAGCTCAAGCATGGTTGCGCGGCGTTCGGCGCGAGCTTGTTCTGCCTGCTCCTCTTCACGTCTTCGTACTTCTTCTGCTTCTTGGCGCTTGCGTTCTTCTTCTATTTCATCACGTTTGCGTTGCTCTTCTTCTTGTTCGCGTTGGCGCGCTTCCAAGTCGCGGCGTTCGATTGCATTATCTTTAAAGATTTGAACCGAACGGGCCATGTCACCAATTTCGTTTTCACGGTCAGCGTTTGGAATTTCAACATCCAAGTTGCCGTCAGCCAGCACCATCATTGTATCTGACAGGGCGTTAACCGGCCTTAAGACTCGGGAAATAACAACCCATCCTGCAAGGCCGCCAGTTACAAGAACAACCAGAATCAAGAGGCTTGACCCTAACATTGCAGTGCCCGCAGATGAAACCGCTGTATGGTTTAGCTCTTCAGCAAGCTGGTTTGCATACTGGCTCATCATATTGACAGGCTCTGAAGCATCTTCCGCCGCTTGCACCCATTCAGCAGGGGTGCGTTCGTAATCGACGCTTACATCTTCGTCTTCATCTTCTGCCGCCGACTCATCGGAAAGATCGTATAACTCATAGCGTGTTTCGCCAAATTCATCAAAGAAGATGGCCTGAATTTTTTCCATTTGGCCAGAAATTTGAGACGTAGCCGTGCGCGAAGCAGCAATTGCTTGGACGAGGTCCCATGCATTTTGACCGCGTCCACCATAGCGAGAGCCACGATCTTTCTGGATATCACTAATGGGTGCACCAGAGGCAACATTAACACCTAATGACGCAGATTCTCGTGCTGCATATTCAAGCATCACCCATAATTGGAACTTTAAGCGATTTACGGTAGCGATTTGGTCGTCGCCGTAGTCGTAGTTAGCTTCAATTTCACTGCGTAGTTTTGCAGCAGTATCAATTAGCTTATTCATTGCTAGAGAAACTGTGCGTGTACTGCTTTCTTTCGCTCCGCCAGACAGATCATTGTCTATTGTATTTCTTAGGTCAGCGTATGCATCATAAGAGTTACGGAAATTAGCTTTGATTTCATTAAAGGCTATTTCAGCCGCTAAAAAGCTTTCTAAATTTCCTTCTTTACCATCTGCTTCGGGCAATGCTTCAAGCTGGGCTTCTATTTCAGCGTAAGCATCGTCAATTGTGCTTCGATTAATGCTAATTTTAGACGTAAATAAATCAGGCGCTGCCCCTGGCAACCCGTACGCTGTCAGCGTATAATTACGCTCACCACTTAGCGAGAGCTTCAGTGTAACGATATTATCAATGAGCGCATTGAGTTCCATGGCCCGTTCGGCCTTGTTTTGCGCTTTTCTCGCATCATTAAACTGTGAGCCCGCCATTAAAACAGCAATGACAATTAAAAGGCCTGTTACGGCGAAAAGTAGATTACGAATAGTAAAAATTCTTGTTTTACTCTCAAGTGCGGTCATCTGAAAACCTGCCCCTTGTTGCTTTACCAACCCTGAATATTAATGGTGGTCTATCCCCAAAAGCAATTCATCGCATATTGCGGTTAATGAATTATAAATAGACGACCCCGATCGCAGCGATTCCTCACTGTTCAATTTTCCCTGCAAGGATACTAACGCTTTTAACGGTGGGCGCAACCGTCTGTCGTTTAAATTGCGCTTAAATTGTGGTGAATATACTAAAAATAACGACCAAACTTTCTAAATACCTTTTAACTCAAGGCCGCCTTTAATTAAATAAATGGCTTATCTTGTAGTTACTCGCAGGCTTCTTTATTAGTGCTCGGCAGTATGAGGCAGAATATTTTCTTACAGGAAAAGCACTATGGCGCGGCAAACTGATAAAGCAGATGTTATTATCATTGGTGCAGGTGCCGCAGGGCTGATGTGTGCACTTACTGCGGCTTCTCGCGGTAAGAAGGTGTTGTTGTTAGAGCGTAATAAAAAACCTGGAGCGAAAATTCTTATTTCCGGTGGCGGGCGCTGTAATTTCACGAACCAAGAGGCTGATCATACTTCATATATCAGCCAAAATCCGCATTTCGCGAAATCTGCGCTCAGCCGTTACACTCCGTGGGGTTTTATGGATATGTTAGCGCGGCACGGCGTTACGTGGCATGAAAAAACACTTGGGCAGCTTTTTTGTGACCAAGGGGCTAGAAAAATTCTGGATGTTTTATTGTCTGAATGTACCAACCACGGCGTAACCCTGAAAACAGATGTTGAAATAGGCGGTGTAACAGCAGAGCCTGCGGGGTATTGGCTGAAAACCAATATCGGTGATTTATTTGCAAAGAAGCTTGTGTTGGCCAGTGGAGGGATTTCCATCCCCAAAATGGGCGCGACCGATTTTGCCTATGATGTGGCGCGTCAATTTGGTGCCAACATTGTTGAACCTACCCCAGCGCTTGTGCCGTTAACATTTGATGGTGAGACAGTTAAAGGCATGAAATCCCTTTCAGGGGTGTCAGCTGACAGTATCGTGAGCTGTGGAAAAATAAGTTTTCGCGAAAACCTTCTGTTTACTCATCGGGGGCTTTCCGGTCCCGCTATCCTTCAGATATCGTCTTATTGGCAAAAAGGGGAAGATATTATTCTAAACCTTCTGCCAAACATTGCTGACCCGCTTGAATGGTTGAAAGCACAACGCGGCGAGCGACCTAAGGCGGGAGTAAAAACGATATTGCGTGACGTGCTGGCGGACCGTCTTGCGGAATGGATTGCATTGCCATGGAGTGGAAATTTGGCAGATTTGTCAAATGCGGATCTACAAAAAATTGCACAGCGCCTAGGATGTTGGCGAGTAACACCAACCGGAACTGAAGGCTTTAAAAAGGCCGAAGTTACCAAAGGCGGCGTTAGCACCCAGTGTCTCAGCTCCAAAACGATGGAAATGAAAGGCCAGCCTGGGCTTTATTTTATTGGTGAGTGTGTTGATGTCACAGGGTGGTTGGGAGGTTATAATTTCCAGTGGGCCTGGGCAAGCGGCTCGGCCTGTGGGCAGGATATTTAAGATTGTATCGTGAAAGAAAACTTGGGGAATAAGGGTGACTATGTTCCATAGTCATTTGACCTAATTGCTTTCAGGTTTACCTAATACTTAATTATTAAGAGTTTCCAGCAAAGAGGGATGTTTGCATATGTTTAGCCATATAATGCTTGGTGCTAATGATATCGAGGAGTCAAAAAAGTTTTATGATGCTATATTAGATGTTATTGGCCACCGGCCCGGGGTTGTGGATGAGAAAGGGCGCTGCTTTTATTATGAAAAGTCAGGCATTTTTTCACTTAGCAAGCCAATCGACGGTCAACCAGCCTCTTGTGGAAATGGCAGTACTATCGGCTTTAAGGCAGATAGCCCTGAGCTAATTGATGCATGGCATGCAGCGGGATTGGCGAACGGTGGAACCGCAGTGGAAGACCCTCCTGGTGTTCGAGAATCTGCTGCAGCCAAGATGTATCTTGCATATCTGCGCGATCCTTCAGGTAATAAAGTCTGTGCATTGCATGTGATGCCCTAAATGGACTCAAGGCATGTAAACACAGCTACCCTTGTTTGTTCTAAATAGGTGCATAGGTAAAAATAAAAGCTCCCTGTCAGGCAGGGAGCTTTTTGATTCTTTTTCTATAGCCAGTAGTACAGGTTATTCGTGGGCAGCTTCTTCGTGCTCAATAGTAACGGTTCTCGACTGACCACTTTCGCCGGGGAAATCATTAAACATAGCGGCAACCAAATACGGCATAAGGGCAGATAGATTATCATCCATACTCAAGCTATGAACTACGCCCTCATAGAGTAGGTTGTCAGTGTTTGAGCCATCCGTGTTTGCACTATGTACTTTTACATCAAGGAAATGGTGATACTGTGTGCGTATTTCGGTTGGGGCGTCAAGGCAATGCATGCCATAACTATAGGGCGCATCTGAGCCATCATTACGAAAATGATAGCGCATAGAGCATTTCGGGAAGTTAACCACTTCGTCTGCGGCAGGACCAACGCCGTAATTGATGGCAAAAATTAAATCCTCGGCTTTTGTTCCGCTCACATTATAGCCTACACCCTGTAAGCCTTTTTCAACATGTGCAGCATAAAAGGCAAATTCAGGGGATGAAGTTTTGTCGGGGTCTTGGTGCACAACCCGGATTTCTTCCCCTTGAGGGGATGAGAGGGAATGAAAGGCAACAACATCACAGTTTACAGCGGCTGCACATCCTGCAAGCAAGCTGCAGAGTGCCATCAAATTAAGTAGTTTCCAGTTAATCGCCATGCTTGGCCTCCTAGATAATATTTGATGTTATCTTTTCACGGTTTTTTGTTGCGGCCTTGATGGAAATCAAGAGCGTGCATACAATACTGTAAAATTGGGCGGTTTTGGCCTAAACGATGGCTTAAACAGGTTTTTATACGGTTATTTTTCTATTTTTTGCAGTTTAGGCGGAGGCAGCGTCATCTCTGTTCATTATAAGTACCGCTGCACCTTCGAAGCGACCATGTCGTAAATCATTAAGGGCCGTATTGGCTTTATGTAGGGGGTAGGGGTGTACGCTGGTTTTTACAGGTATTTGGGGAGCAACTTCTAGGAACTCTTTTCCGTCTTCCCGCGTTAAATTGGCCACAGAGCGTAGCGTACGTTCTTGCCATAATAAGCTATATGGAAAGGAAGGTATGTCACTCATGTGAATGCCAGCGCATACTACAGTGCCCCCTTTATTTACAGCCTTTAGTGCGGTTGGTACCAATGAGCCGACGGGGGCAAATATGATGGCTGCGTCTAGAGTATGAGGGGCGCTTTGCGTACTGCTGCCGGCCCAAACAGCGCCTAAGGATTTGGCAAACTCTTGGGCTTTCCAGTCATCATCCTTGGTGAAGGCGAATATCTCTCTTCCCTGATAATTGGCTACTTGTGTGATAATGTGTGCCGCTGCGCCGTAGCCATACAGACCGATACGTTTTGCGCTGCCCACCATTCGAAATGCACGGTAGCCAATGAGCCCGGCACACATAAGAGGGGCGGCCTCTATATCGCTGAAACTGGCGGGCACAGGAAAACAGTATTGGTGGTCTGCTGCCATATAGTCGGCAAAGCCACCATCTAGTGTGTAGCCGGTAAAGCCTGCGTGTTCGCAGAGGTTTTCTTGATCAGTGAGACAAAAGTGGCAGCTTCCACATGTCGAGCCTAACCACGGCACACCCACACGCTCTCCTATTTTGAAACCTGTAACCGTAGCGCCTAATTTCATCACTGTTCCGATTACTTCATGGCCAGGAACTAGTGGCAATTTAGGGGATTTCAAATCACCATCTACGACATGTAAATCGGTTCGGCATACCGCGCAGGCATGAATTTTGATCAATATTTGGCCGGTTGTCGGTTGGGGGACCGGAATATCATGTAGCTCAAGCGGTTGGCCAGGTGTTTTGAAAACCATGGCTTTCATGGTTGTAGTCATGAGACTGGGATCTTTCGGCGATTTGAAGCTGTAGCAATTACTTTTGCCGTTTGGCCAATGATAAGCGGTAACAAGCTTGCGCCAATCACAACTAACCAGCCATTACGGTCCAGAGGTGTAATATGCAGAACGTCTGCAAGAGGTTGCCAAAGAATTGTGAAAGTTAAAATAACGCCGCAAAACAGAAGGGCACTCCAAACGAAGGGATTACTAGTGATTTGATTGTTCAGAATGGATGCATTGCGACTGCGCATATTAAACACATGCCATAGCTGGCCTAAAGCCAAAGTTAGAAAGGCTACCGTGTTGGCATAGCTTTCAGGTTTTTCTGGCAGAGCTGTTGCCCATATAAAGGCAGCAACCACTGAAATAGTCATCATGAATGAATAGGAGATAATGGCTTGCCAATGGCGCTTTTGTAGTAAGCCTTCGGTTTTGGCGCGGGGGACACGGTTTAATATTTCTTTGTCGCCCTTGCCGAATCCCAGCGCAAGGGCTGGAAAAACATCGGTTACTAAATTGAGGAAGAGAATCTGTAATGGTAGTAGGGGTAAAGGTAGCCCAGCTACAATGCAGAGTGTTACAACCAAGACCTCACTGAGATTACAGGATAATAAATAAATAACAAATTTGCGGATATTATCGAAAATGATCCTGCCTTGCTGGATCGCGATAACTATAGAAGCAAAAGCGTCATCTTTCAGGATAATGTCGGCGGCTTCTTTTGCGACCTCTGTTCCGCGAACGCCCATAGCAATGCCAACATCTGCTTTTTTGAGAGCAGGCGCATCATTGACGCCGTCTCCCGTCATCGCCACGACGGCTCCGTTTCCTTGATGCAGTTCAATGAGATCAAGTTTTTGGCGAGGACTTAAGCGCGCATATATATTGACAGAGAGCAGATGATCGCGCTCTTTCGGAGATATATTTTCCAGTGCAGTAAGTTTATCACCTTCACAGGTAGCGGCGGAGCCGGAGCCAACAATACCGACATCGGCAGCAATGCTGGATGCCGTTGCGGCATTATCGCCGGTTGCCATTACAACCCTGATGCCAGCATCATGGGCGGCTTTTACGGCTGGACTCGCATCTAAACGAGCAGGATCTTCAAGGCAGATAAGTCCTAGAAAAGTTATATTGTCATAAGGGGCAGCACTAGCGCTATCGCCTGTCTTTTCTGCAAGAGCCAATATGCGCAGGCCTTTTTGCGCCATATCGGTTGTTCGTTGTAGCCAGGCTTGACGGCTTTCATCGGTAAGGGGTTGGTCGCCATCAGTTAAGGCAATAGAACTTGCCGCGGCAATAACTGCTTCAGGTGCGCCTTTGACAGCATAGAAGTATTGGCCGTTAGTTGCGTGCGTAGTGGCCATCATCCGTATGTTTGGATCAAAAGCTTCTTCCGCTATTCGTGGCTGGGCCTTTTCAAGCTCGCGAATATTCATTCCGTTGGAGGCTGCAGCGGCCACCAGAGCTTGTTCCATAGGGTCACTAAGGTTTTCAGGGTCGCGGCCACTATAACAAAGGGCGCATACTTTTAAGGCACGGTTCGAAACTGGGCCGCTTTCTTCCAATCCATTTGCTTCAGCTTTATCTGACGGAACCAGAATTTTTGCAGTCATTTTGTTTTCGGTGAGCGTGCCGGTTTTATCGGTGAAAATAACGTTTACTGATCCTAGTGTTTCAACAGCTGATAGGCGTTCTACTAAAGCGTTGCGTGCGGCCAACTTCCACATGCCGCGAGCAAGGGCAAGTGTGGCAACAATGGGTAGCCCCTCTGGGATTGCTGCAACAGCTAGGGCTATGCCTGTTTTTGCCATTAAAAGGACATCGCGCCCGGCTATAATGCCTGCAACGGTTAGCAAAACCATTAATATCAATACAGCGAGCAATAATTGTTCGGACAAAACTTGGAGGCGGTATTCCAGCGGTGATGTAGAGCCTGTTGCAGTGTCTGACAAAATGGCAATTTCACCAAGCTCAGTGCTTTTTCCTGTCGCAACCACTATCCCGGTGAAAGAACCTCGCGTGACGGCAGTGCCTTTATAAGCAAGCATTTTTCGGTTTTTAATGTCTGTTTTACGAGGGGCAACTTCGGTGGTTTTGTCTACAGGGACAGACTCGCCTGTAAGTAAAGATTCGTCGCATTGTACATTGAAGGCTTCTAGCAAGCGAATATCAGCCGTAACAATATCTCCAGCTTCCAGCAGCACAATATCACCGGGAACAATCTCTTCATCGGCAATTGTCTCAATTTGGCCGCAACGTAGTACACGCGTTTTGGCGCGCCCCATTTTCCGCAGAGCCGCCATAGACTTCACGGCTTTGCTTTCCGCCCAAAAGCCAATGCTGGCGTTGAAGATAATAACAACAAGGATAGCAGTGCCTTCAGCCACATCATTAAACAGAAATGAAAGTACGGCAGCACCGGCCAGTAAGGCAGTTAGCAAGCTTTTAAACTGATCAATGAAGATATCAGTAGTAGATTTTATCTTTGCTCTTCCAAGAGTATTGGGCCCATATGCCGCGCGGCGCTCTTTCACACCTTCTGTATCTAGTCCTTTTTTGGGATCAACAGAAAAGTGGCGACAAATTCCTTCAGATGACAGTGCATGATAACTAGCGCTACTGTGCATATTGATGTTTTCCCGTATTGATGTTTGCAAGCAGTGTGATGATAAAGCGCAAAGAGGTGGTTTAAAAAGTAAATTCCAGCATTGGCGTTATGGAATGGTAGAGTCTAGCCATACGCAGGTTGCGTTTCGATCTATCATCAATGTGTCTATTCAGATTCGTCTATATTGGCCTTCAGGGTATTTAGAATAGAGCGTTGAACATCTTTATGCTGGGTTTCAACAGCACGAGCGAGTGAGCGAAGTTCGTGCCTTAACCCGTGAACTTGGTCAATGAGTGACAGAACAATGGGAACAGCGTCATTGTTTATTTGCAAATTGCTGCGTAGATCTAAAATCAATTGTATTCGAGCTACATCAATATCAGTGAAATAGTATCCACTAGAGCTTTTACTAGGTGTTACCCAGCCAAATTGAACCCATTCCCTCACCTCTGTTTGAGATAATCCTTGAATACTTGCGATGACATCGGTTTCGGTTGCCATTATGATGCTCCCTCAGACTTTTGCCGAACTGAATACGCATTTTTCTCTCGCCATGATGTGATGAACTGTTTTAGCTCTTCATCAATTTCTTTGGGCATCACAACTTTTAGGGTGACCAGTTGATTGCCTGCCGAGCCCTTAATTGGCTGAATACCTTTTCCTTTTAGCCTTAATATCTGACCACTGCTGGCACCCTTGGGCAAATTGGCAGTGATATTGCCGTGAATAGTAGGAATAGTTGCCTTTCCACCCAAAACTGCTTCGTCGAGTGTGATGGGTAGTTCCAGTAGGATATCATTGTTGTCGCGGTGGAAATCGGGGTGTTTACCCACTTCAATACGAACCAATGCGTCACCAGATGGTCCGTTTCCAATTCCGGGTAGGCCTTTCCCTTTCAGTCGTAAGGTTTGGCCTTCTGAAATACCGGCAGGAACCGTGACATCCAGGTTAGTCCCATCTGGCATGGTTACCCGTTTTTTCGCACCAAGAACGGCATCAAGAAAGCTAACGCTCAAATGATAATGGGTGTCTGGGCCTTTGATTGGGCCATGCGCACGTGCAGAGTGCCCTGCCCGCTGGCGACCAAATATCTCTGAAAACAGGTCGCTTTCGTTCCCAAAGTCACTGAATCCACGGGTGCTATGATAGGCGTGATCTGGTCCGGCACCAGCGTACGATCGATAATAGGGATTTTGAGGCTTTTCCATCCCGGATGCGTCAATTTCGCCTCGATCAAATTTAGCGCGCAGCTCTTTGTCACTAAGGAAATTATAGGCAGCAGTAACAGCCTTAAAACGTTCCTCAGCCTTGGTGTCGCCCGGGTTTAAATCAGGGTGT